>Ga0316201_10000011_pt1 | contig 80314 bp, 65 predicted proteins | sample CS6wburrow_MG_FD_204516 | JGI IMG/M metagenome (GOLD analysis project Ga0316201, IMG submission 204516) | Coastal sediment microbial communities from Delaware Bay, Delaware, United States - CS-6 worm burrow | ecosystem: Environmental > Aquatic > Marine > Coastal > Sediment | place: USA...
TTCGAGGAGGCGCTTTACACGGCTATGCTAATTGGCACCGCCAAAGGCGTCGTACCTGAGCAAGGCGAACGCGCCGAAGCGCTATCCACGGAGGCGAGCATATACAAGGCTCTCGTGACGGCTACACGCGACTATGTTACGAAGCATGGTTTCCCCGGGGTTGTGATCGGACTCTCCGGTGGTATCGACTCCGCGCTGGTTCTTTCCATCGCCTGTGATGCGATTGGCGCCGAGCGGGTTCGCGTCGTCATGATGCCGTTTCGCTATACCTCCGCTATGAGTCAGGAGGACGCAGCGAAACAGGCAGCGATTCTTGGCGTGCGTTACGACGTTATTCCGATCGAGCCCATTTACGACGCGACGGTACGGCAACTGCAACCGATTTTTAAGGACGAGACCGCCGGTGTTACGGAAGAAAACATCCAGGCACGCTGCCGCGGCCTGTTATTGATGGCGATCTCGAACAAGACCGGTCGCATGCTACTGACGACCGGCAACAAGAGTGAAATGGCAGTTGGTTATGCGACGCTCTACGGCGATATGGCTGGCGGGTTTGCGCCTATCAAGGATTGCAGCAAGACCATGGTCTACCGGCTGGCACGCTACCGCAATTCGCTCGGCCAGGCGATTCCGGACCGCGTTATCACGCGACCGCCATCCGCCGAGCTGCGCCCGGATCAAAAAGACACCGACTCACTGCCTGACTACGACGTGCTCGATCCCATCCTCGAGGCCTTTATTGAAGATGATCTCTCAGTTGCCGAAATCACGGAGCTGGGATTCGACCGCTCTACGGTGCTGCGCATACTCGAGATGGTCAAGCGAAATGAATACAAGCGGCGACAGGCACCACCGGGGGTGCGCATCAGTGGCAGGGCGTTTGGTCGTGACTGGCGCTACCCGATTACATCGGGTTACAAATTCCCGACCTGATCAGCCGTCTTCCTTCCGGTCCGGGAAATTCTCGGCCAGGACTTTGTGTGTGTCCGTCGCTAGATCCATCATGCCCAGGCTTTCGTAAGCCGCCGCCATAATCTCCAGCGAGCGCTGGTTCGCGGAGGCGCCGTTGTATTGCTCGAGGGCGGTCTTGGCCCTGTTCAACGCTGCCACGTAGGCACCACGTCGAAGGTAATAGTCGGCGACGTGATTCTCATAGTCCGCCAGGCGATTCTTGATATACAGCATGCGCTGTTCGCCATCGGGCGCGTACTGGCTTGATGGGAATCGCTCCACAAGACGGCGAAACGATGAGTAAGCGCGCTCAAGTTCTTTCGGTGGCCGGTTGGTTGTGTCCTTGCGAAAAAGGCGTTCGAGGATGCCGGGATCGTCCTCGAAATAGGCGAGTCCCTCGATATACAGCGCGTAATCAACGCGCGGATGGATCGGGTTTTCGCGCATAAATGTCTCGGCCGCATCGATAGCCTGTTCTTTCTGGCCACCTTTATAGTAAGCGTACATGAGCTCAAGCTGAATCTGCCGCGACAGATCCGAGAACGGATAGCGGGCCTGAATCGCTTCGAAAATCTGCACGCCGCGGCGGTAATTGCCGCGCGCTACCGATTCTTTGGCCTGCTCATAGGCTTCGGTAATGTTCTGGACTTCGGTGCGCTGTTCCTCATTGTTCGCGCAGCCGAACAACATCGTACTCAGGAAGGCGATCAGCAGCAGGCGCGCCGGCTTCATGATTTGCGAATTAAGTAGCATACTTTGCATTGTTCCCAGGAAAATGGCGTCACCCCAGATCGGCCAGGGCGGCGAGTATAACCCAATCGAAAGCCAATCTATGAGTGAAGCGCTTCAGACAAGGCCAATTCCGCCAGAGCTCGCCGGTCTTCGTTTGGACCAGGCGCTTGCGCGGATGTTTCCCGAATATTCGCGTAGTCGTCTCAAGGAGTGGCTGCTGGCTGGCGCAATCACGCTCGATGGAGGGGCGAAGCGGCCTCGCGACGCGGTCGCCGGCGGCGAAATTGTCGTCCTGCGCCCCCAGGCCGACATTTCCGTCCGTGCCAAACCGGAGCCCATCACGCTGGATGTTGTGTTCGAAGACGACGCCTTGCTCGTCATTAACAAGCCCGCCGGGCTGGTTGTGCACCCCGGCGCCGGCAATCCGGCAGGCACATTGATGAACGGGCTACTGCACCATGCGCCGGCTCTGGAACTCGTGCCACGGGCGGGCATCATCCACCGAATCGACAAGGATACGAGTGGCTTGTTGCTGGTCGCGAAGACGGTACCGGCGCATACGGCGCTGGTGCGCCTGCTGGCGGATCGGGACATAGCGCGACACTACGTAGCGGTGTGCAAAGGCGTGCTCACAGGTGGCGGCACCATCAATGAGCCAATTGCGCGGCATCCGGTCGATCGCAAACGGATGAGCGTCCAACAGAAGGGGAAACCTGCAGTGACTCACTACACTGTGATCGAACGGTTTCGCGCATTTACTTATGTGAGTGTCAAACTGGAGAGCGGGAGAACCCACCAGATCCGTGTGCACTTCGCGCACCGCCGGCACGCGCTGGTCGGCGATCCTGTCTACGGCGGCAGACTGGCGCTGCCGGCAGGTGCGACCGAGGATCTCATCCAGTTTCTGAGACAATTCAAGCGCCAGGCCTTGCACGCTGCGCGTCTTGCGTTTGTCCACCCGGTGAGTGATGCAGCGCTCGAATTTGAAGTGCCTCCACCGGACGACTTCCAGTCGTTGCTTGGGGTGCTTCGCAAAGATGCAGAGCAGCAGTGAGCGCGAGCTGGATAGCAGCAGACTGGCCGGCTCCGGAAAATGTGGTCGCCGGCACAACACTGCGCGGCAGCAGCATCCGCTCGCTTAAGCTGTCGGGCGAGCCGTGCTGGTTGAATCAGGTGCACGGTGCCGATGTCGTCGAGGCGCGTCGTTACGACAAGCCACCAACGGCTGATGCATCCTATAGCCGGCAGCCCGGCGCTACTTGCGTCGTGCGCACAGCGGACTGCTTGCCTGTGTTGTTTTGTTCAGTCGACGGAACGGAGATTGCCGCGGCACATGCCGGCTGGCGGGGGCTGGCTGCAGGTGTGCTCGAGGCGACCGTGGCAGGGATGGCAAACGAGGCTGGCAAGCTGATGGTATGGATGGGCCCCGCCATCTCGCAGACGGCATTCGAGGTGGGTAGCGAAGTCCGGGACGTTTTCGTTCAGAGTGATCCAGGCGCCAGCGAATGTTTTGAGCCGAATGCGCGTGGTCGCTGGCAGGCTGACCTGTACGCGCTGGCGCGCCGTCGGCTGGCGGCCCTCGGCATTAGCGACTGCTTCGGCGGCGGATTATGTACGTTCGCCGATGAGGAACGCTTCTATTCCTACCGCAGAAATGCCGAAACCGGTCGTTTGGTGAGTTTTATAGCGCTGAAAACCCTTGAAAACCGCGGCGGCGACGCAATTTAAGGGTCAGTTAATTCAGAGGCTGGATTTCCGGCCAAGAGGTTTCCAATGCGTTTGGACAAACTGACAAGCAAGTTTCAGATGGCCCTCGCGGACGCGCAGTCGCTCGCTGTCGGCCAGGACCACCAGTTTATAGAGCCAGCCCATCTGATGGTGTCGCTACTCGACCAGCAGGGCGGTAGTGTCCGCGGCCTGTTGTCGAAATCGGGTGTGAACGTCAATTTATTGCGCTCGCAGCTAGGTGATGCGATTGATCGCCTGGCCCGGGTTGAGGGCGCAGGTGGAGAGGTCCATTTCAGTTCGGACCTGACGAAACTCTTTAATATGGTCGACAAGCTCGCGCAACAACGCGAGGACCAGTACATCTCCAGTGAATTGTTCGTTCTCGCGGCAATGGATGACAAGTCGCCGCTGAAGAGCGTTATGCAACAGGCTGGCGCAGTGCGCGGCGCGATCGAGAAATCCATTGACGATCTGCGCGGCGGCCAACAGGTCAACGACCCGAACGCCGAGGATACGCGTCAGGCGCTCGACAAGTACACGATCGACCTGACCGAGCGTGCCGAGCAGGGCAAGCTCGACCCGGTCATTGGTCGCGACGATGAGATTCGGCGCACCGTCCAGATTTTGCAGCGCCGCACCAAGAACAATCCGGTACTAATCGGTGAGCCCGGTGTCGGCAAGACCGCCATTCTCGAGGGTCTGGCACAGCGCATCGTCAACAACGAAGTACCCGAAGGTCTGCGCGGCAAGCGCATCCTGTCTCTCGATATGGGGTCGCTGATTGCAGGCGCGAAATTCCGCGGCGAATTCGAGGAGCGACTGAAGGCAGTGCTGAGCGATCTCGCCAAGCAGGAGGGCCAGATCATCCTGTTCATTGACGAGTTGCACACGGTGGTCGGTGCCGGCAAGGCGGAAGGATCGATGGACGCCGGCAATATGCTTAAGCCCGCCCTCGCTCGCGGCGAATTGCACTGCGTGGGCGCCACCACCTTGGACGAGTACCGCAAGTACCTCGAAAAAGATGCGGCTCTGGAACGGCGTTTCCAGAAGGTACTCATCGACGAACCCACGGTCGAAGATACGATCGCGATCCTGCGCGGCCTCAAGGAGCGCTACGAGGTTCATCACGGCGTTGAAATCACAGACCCGGCCATTGTCGCCGCGGCAACTTTGTCGCATCGTTACATCAGTGATCGGCAACTGCCCGACAAGGCGATTGATTTGATCGACGAAGCCGCGTCACGCATTCGAATTGAAATCGATTCAAAGCCGGAGGCGATGGACAAGCTCGAGCGCCGCATCATTCAGCTGAAGATCGAGCGTGAAGCGCTGAAGAAGGAGTCCGATGACGCATCCGTAAAACGTCTCGAGGATCTGGAGTCGCGGCTCGATGAACTGGAAAGGGAGTTCGCGGATCTCAACGAGGTCTGGAAGGCCGAGAAAGCGATGATGCAGGGCGCCGCACAAATCAAGGAGGACCTGGAGCGGGCAAAGCTGGAGTTCGAGACAGCGCATCGTGCCAACGATCTCGCGCGCATGTCTGAATTGCAGTACGGGCGTATCCCGGAGTTCGAGAAGCAGCTCGAGCAGGCGATGCAGGCCGAGCATGCGGAGACGACGCTATTACGTAACAACGTTACGGATGAGGAAGTCGCCGAGATCGTTTCAAGATGGACGGGAATTCCAGTCAGCAAGATGCTCGAAGGCGAGAAAGAGAAGTTGCTGCAAATGGAATCGGTTGTGCAACATCGCGTCGTCGGTCAGAACGAGGCGGTTACTTTGGTGGCGAATGCCATTCGACGTTCACGCGCCGGCCTCTCGGATCCCAGACGGCCGATCGGTTCGTTTCTTTTCCTGGGGCCGACCGGTGTGGGCAAGACCGAGCTGACGAAGGCGCTGGCAAATTTCCTGTTCGATACCGACGAGGCAATGGTTCGCCTGGACATGTCGGAGTTCATGGAGAGGCATTCCGTGGCACGACTGATTGGCGCGCCGCCGGGTTACGTCGGCTACGAAGAAGGCGGTTATCTTACTGAAGCAGTACGCCGGCGTCCTTACTCCGTAATCCTGCTTGACGAGGTAGAGAAGGCGCATCCGGATGTATTCAACGTGCTATTGCAGGTCCTCGACGATGGCCGCCTGACCGACGGGCAGGGCCGCACTGTCGATTTTCGAAACTCGGTCATCGTCATGACGTCAAATCTCGGATCACAGCTGATTCAGGAAATGGCGGGCGAGGAAAATTACGAGTCGATGAAGGCATCAGTTATGAACGAGGTAGGCAGCCATTTTCGGCCGGAGTTCATCAATCGTATTGATGATGTGGTGGTTTTCCATCCATTGGGCCGCGAGCATATCCGCAAGATCGTGGATATTCAGCTCAGCTACCTGCATGCACGCCTGGCGGATCGAGATATCCGCATTCATCTGTCGGAGGCGGCGCGCGACAAGCTCGCAGATGCCGGTTTCGACCCTGTCTACGGCGCCCGCCCGTTGAAGCGCGCAATTCAGCAGCAGGTCGAAAATCCGCTGGCGCAGGAAATTTTGCAGGGCAAGTTCAAGCCGGGCGACGTGATTGAGGTTGGTGTTACTGACGACAAGCTCGATTTCCAGAATGCGGCGTAGCCCTGACGACGGGGCAACAGCATGATGGAGACTACGCTGGTGGCCGACGATCCTGAGCGGCCCGAAGGCCAACGTGTAGCTTCGTAGCCCAAGGGCACGTAGCGCCCCGAGGGCACGTAGCGCGCTGAGGCGTGCCGCTACGTTATACTCGCCGGTCTTTCGGCTGCGACACAGAAAACAGGGAGATTGCTCTAAATGCCGATCTACGAATATGCATGCACGAACTGCGAACACGCATTCGATGAGCTGCAGAAAATAAGCGAAGCAGCGCTGGTGCATTGCCCCAAGTGCGGTCAGGCTTCGCTCAGAAAGCTCCTGTCAGCACCGAAATTTCGTTTGAAAGGCAAGGGCTGGTACGAGACAGATTTCAAAACGGGTGACAAGCGCAATATCGCCAGTGATTCTGACGCTGCTGTGAAGAAGAAGGATGAGGGCGCTAAAAAGAAGGAGGCCGCTTCATCCGAGAAGTCGTCCGTTACAGCAACCAAGACGTCGCCTGGCAGTAAGGCGAGTTCGTCTTGAGGTCTGCATCATGAAGGGTATTCGTCGCTATCTCGTCGCCGGTATCCTGGTCTGGGTGCCGCTGGCCGTTACTTATATTCTGATCAAGTTCGCCGTTGGCATCATGGATAAGACGCTGAAGTGGATCCCGCAGGCTTATCAACCTGGTGTCCTGATTCAACAGTTGTTTCAGACTGAACAGCCCGTCGTAATACCGGGCCTTGGTGTCATTCTCACGCTGGTAGTTCTGTTGCTCACCGGTGTCCTGGCGGCGAACTTCGTCGGCAAGGCGTTCGTCGGCGGCTGGGAATCGTTGATGCACCGCATCCCGATTGTTCGTTCTATCTACTCTGCCGCGAAAAATTTCGCCGAGTTAATTTTCTCTGACTCGAGCCAGTCGTTCAAGAACGTGCTGCTGATCGAGTACCCTCGAAAGGGTCTTTACAGCCTAGCCTTCCAGACCTCGAGCAATCTTGGCGAAGTGCAGGGGCGTACCGGTGAAGATGTAGTTTGCTGTTTTGTACCGACAACGCCCAACCCGACATCCGGGTTCATCATCATCGTGCCAACCAAAGACGTCACAGTACTGGACATGGAGGTTGATGAAGCACTCAAGATGATTATCTCACTCGGCGTCGTTATTCCCACCTGGAAGAAGGACAAGACCAGGGAATTGCCTTTCGGTGAGCCCAAGGCGCAAGAGTAGCGTGCTATCTTTGGCGCCGCAGATAGTCGGTGGGGCGAATTAAATGCGGAATCTTCTCAGCGAGCTCAAGCGACGCAAGGTCTTTCGTGTCGCCGCGATGTACGTCCTCGCCTCGTGGCTGCTACTGCAGGTCGCGGACGTGCTTGCCTCTATCCTCGAACTTCCACCGTGGGCGGGAAAGCTGGTTTTCTTTGTACTCGTGATTGGGTTTGTTCCGGCGATGGTACTGGCATGGGCGTATGACCTCACGCCAGACGGTGTGTCGGTCACGCCCAACCACGACGGTAGCGCAGCGCAGAGCAGCAAGAGGCCGGTCGCTCAGGCTGCTTTCTTGTTGTTGCTGGGCGTTGCGGCAGCGGGCTGGTGGTATTCCGGTAAAGACGCTCGTTGGGCGCAAGATGCTGCAATACCAGGAGTCGAGGACTACGTTGAACTGGGCGACCTGGAAGCAGCCTATGCACTGGCTTTGCAGGTTGAGGAAAGGCTGCCCGGTGACCCGGAGATGGCGGAAATCTGGTCATCGTTCACCTGGAAGACGTCGATTCCGTCCTCGCCTCCAGGGGTCCGCGTCTACCGCCGGCCATATGAGAACCCGGATGCAGCCTGGCAGTATCTTGGTATCACTCCCATCTACGATACTCGGATTCCTTTCGGCGCCTCCGTGCTGCGCTTCGAGGCTGAGGGCCTGGCACCGATGCAACGCGTGATTGGTGGCGGCATTCTTGGTGAGGCCGAATTGCTCATTGAGGAACCGCCCTGGGCAGGATTCGCCAACGTAAATCCCGGCGGCTTCCGCCTGTATGCGGAGGATTCGCTGCCCGCCGGAATGGTGCACGTGCCCGGATGGCAGGAAGTTATGGATGGTAACGTCGTTGTATTTCGCGATTTCTTTCTCGGTAAGTACGAAGTCACCAACGCCGAGTTTCAGTCGTTTGTCGACGCCGGTGGTTATCGCCGGGAGGATCTCTGGGAACATGATTTCCTGGATGGTGGCGCAGTACTTTCGTTTGATGATGCTATGGCGAGATTCGTCGATCGGACAGGCCGACCGGGTCCGTCTAACTGGGATGCAGGTAGCTACCCGGATGGCACGGCCGGTTTTCCAGTGACCGGTATTAGCTGGTACGAGGCTGCCGCCTACGCACGCTTTGCCGGTTTCGAGTTGCCGACCCTCGGCCACTGGCGTCGCGCATTGGCAACCGGGCTGCTGGCCTTCGAGATTCCGGCGACTAATGTCAACGGCAATGGACCTGTTGCCGTTGGTTCGCGTGCCGGCATAGGCTGGACAGGCACCTTCGACATGGCCGGCAATGCCCGGGAGTGGTGCTACAACGAAGTCGATGATGGCCAGCGCGTCATCTTGGGCGGGGGTTGGGACGATGATGCATATGTGGTCGAAAGTAGTGTTTCCGATCCACATCGGTTGCCGCCAATGGACCGATCGGCAACGAACGGACTTCGCCTGATGTCATGGAATGAAGAGGCGGCTACAACAAGAATTGCCATGCGCCCGATCGTAGTGGTGGATTTGCTGCCGATTCCTGATCCCGTCTCCGACGAGGTTTTCGATGTGAAGCGCCGCGACTTCGACTACGATCACACGCCGCTAAATGCAAGTATCGAAGAAACGGTGGAATTCCGGCACTGGCGGAGGCAGCGGGTGACGCTCGATGGTGAGGCAGGTGAAGAACGGATAACATTGCTTGTCTATTTGCCGCACGGTGACGCAAGCCGTTACCAGACTGTTCTGTTCTGGCCCGGCGCCGGGACCCAGTTCATGGGCTCAATTGATGATTACCAGTTTCCGCTGGACTTCATTCTGCGTAACGGCCGTGCGGTTGCTTTTCCTTTACTGAACGGTACGTTCGAACGACGCATGCCCAAAGTGCCGGACTGGACAACACATGCTGGTCGCAACCTCGCCGCCAAGGAGGTTCGTGAGTTTCGCCGCATGATCGACTACCTGGAGACTCGAACAGATATACAGGCCGACAAGTTTGCGTACTACGGCAAAAGCTGGGGCGGACGGATGGGCGCAATCGTATTGGCCGTGGAGCCGCGCATCAGAGTCGCGATACTGAACCAGGCGGGTATCAATGCCGGTGACCACCCGGACATCAATGTGGCGCATTTCCTGCCCCGCGTTACTGTGCCGGTGCTGCATTTCAGTGGTCGCTACGACACGGATTTTCGCTTCGAATCGTCCTCGCGACCGTTTTTTGAAAGGCTGGGAACGAAAGAGGCGGACAAGAGGCACGTGGTATCTCCGACCGGTCATTTCGTACCGCGCTCGGCGGCAACCGGCGAAACGCTGGACTGGCTCGATAAATACGTCGGACCTGTTGAGTAGCTTGCACCCCCGGGCGTCTAGCCGTACCATTCCGCCTCCTTTTTCACGGGTTTTCCCCGGAACTCACGATGCGTAGTCACTATTGCGGAGAGATCGACGAGTCTCTCATTGGTCAGGAAATCGAGGTTTGCGGCTGGGTCCACCGGCGACGTGACCATGGCGGTGTGATTTTCATCGATCTTCGCGATCGGGAGGGTCTGCTCCAGATCGTTTTCGATCCGGACCGTGCCGAGATTTTTGCCGAAGCCGAGCGCATTCGTTCGGAATACGTCCTCAAGGTCAAAGGCCTGGTTCGCGCGCGACCGGAAGGCACCGTAAATCCGAACATGCGCACGGGCCAGGTGGAAGTGCTGGCGCACGAGCTCGAGACGCTGAACAAGTCCGAGACGCCGCCGTTTCATCATGACGAGCAGGCGAATGAAGATATCCGCTTGAAGTACCGCTATCTGGACCTCAGGCGCGAAAACATGCTCGGCAACCTGATGCTGCGTCACAAGGTTACGGTCGCCATGCGCAATTTTCTCGATGGCCATGGCTTCATTGACGTCGAGACGCCGATGCTGACTCGCGCAACACCCGAGGGCGCCCGCGATTACATCGTTCCGAGCCGCACGAACCCCGGCAAGTTCTTTGCGCTGCCGCAGTCGCCGCAAATTTTCAAGCAGCTGCTTATGATGTCCGGGCTCGATCGTTACTACCAGATCGTGCGTTGCTTCCGCGACGAGGACCTGCGTGCCGATCGTCAACCGGAGTTCACCCAGCTTGACGTCGAGATGAGTTTTGTCGATGAGGCCGCGGTCACCAATACGATGGAAGAGCTGGTGCGGTTCATGTTCAAGGAAACGCTCGACATCGAATTGCCCAACCCGTTCCCGCGTATGAGCTACGCAGAGGCGATGCTGCGCTTTGGCTCGGACAAGCCCGATTTGCGCATCGATCTCGAACTTGTCGAGGTTGGAGATTTGATGGAGTCCGTCGACTTCAAGGTATTTGCCGGTCCTGCCGCCGATCCGGAAGGTCGTGTTGCGGCGCTTTGCGTGCCGGGTGGCGCAGAGATGAGCCGCAAGATCATCGACGATTACACCAAGTATGTAAGTCGCTATGGCGCGCGTGGATTGGCCTACATCAAGGTTAACGATGTCGACGCCGGTCGCGAGGGCCTGCAGTCGCCGATACTGAAGTTCCTGCCCGATGAGGCTGTTACCGGCATCCTTGAGCGCACCAGCGCGAAGACCGGCGACCTTATCTTCTTCGGTGCCGACAAAGCGCGCGTTGTCAATGACGCACTGGGTGGCTTGCGTATCAAAGTCGGCGAGGATCGCGGGCTTGTTGAGCAAGGCTGGAAACCGCTCTGGGTTATCGATTTCCCGATGTTCGAAAAAGATGCACAGTCGAAGCGCTGGACCGCACTGCACCATCCATTCACGGCGCCGAGCATTGATGATGCTGACGCGCTGCGAGCTAATCCGGGTGAGGCGCTATCCCGCGCCTATGACATCACACTGAATGGTTCCGAGATCGGCGGCGGCTCGATTCGTATTCACGATCAGGCGATGCAGGCAGCCGTTTTCGAACTGCTTGATATCAGTGAGGAAGAGGCCGAAGAGAAGTTCGGCTTCCTGCTGCGCGCACTGCAATACGGTTGTCCGCCGCATGGTGGTATCGCATTCGGTCTCGATCGTATCGTCATGTTGATGGCGGGTGCGGAGAGCATTCGCGACGTGATTGCTTTCCCGAAAACGCAGACGGCCAGTTGTCCGCTGACCAACGCACCGGGCGAAGTAAGCGCCGAGCAGCTTAAGGAAACCGGTATCCGCCTACGAGCACCGCGCACGGAATGACCGCGATCGATACGGTCGTTTGCGTGCATGGCTTCTGGTCGCACGGCACCGGCATGTATCTGATCAAGCGCCGGCTTGAGCGCGAGTTTGGCTTTCGCGCGTTGCTGTTCAGCTATCCGTCCGTGCGTGGCTCGCTCGACGAAAACGCGGCCGCGTTGTCGAATTTCATCCGTGATCAGGACATCGAGGGTGTGCATATTGTCGGCCACAGTCTCGGCGGCGTACTGGCGCTACGCATGCTCGCCAATAACCCCGACGCCTTACCCGGACGCATCGTTTGCCTCGGCTCTCCGTTGGCGGGCTCGCGGGCAGCCGAGTATCTGAATGCACAGGTCTGGGCTGAGGACATCATCGGTCGCTCGCTTTCGGCGGGCGTCGTCGAAGCGGCGGCAAATGAATGGGCAAGCCACGTCTGTGAGCATCGCGAGATTGGTGTCATCGCCGGCAATGTGCCGCTCGGTTTTGGTCGGCTGGTTGCCAATTTTCGGGAGGACAATGATGGCTCTGTGGGCGTCTCCGAGACACGACTCGATGGCGCAAGCGATCACCTCACTATGCCCGTGAGCCACAAGGGAATGCTGGTGTCATCGGATGTTGCCGATCAGGCCGGGTCGTTTCTCAAACGCGGCGAGTTTCTGCGCGACCCCTAGAAAAAAATCAGCTTGCCATCAGGCCTCCCCAGGCCTAATTTGCTCTGATCGCAGGAACATCTCTCTTCCGCCCAGGAGCGACCAACATGAACTACAAAAGCCTGGCGTTACTCTTGCTGCCGTTTCTGCTGATAGGCGGCTGTTCCTCTTTTGCCGACCTCGGCGGCGAGTCACGGCGAGGCGTCTCCAGCAGTCTCGTCGACTACCTGTATCCGAAAGGCCAGGTGCCGCCCGATGTCCAGGATACGATTCCCTACCTCGAACTGCCGCTACGTGTCGGCATCGCCTTTGTGCCGACGCAGGCTGGTGGCAGTACGATTTCCGAGGCGACCAGAATACAGCTCCTTGAAAACGTCAAGGCGGAGTTTGCCGATCGTCCGTATATCGAATATATCGAGGTGATACCGGACACCTATTTGCGTTCCAGTAACGGCATTACCGGTATGCAGCAGGTTGCGCGCCTTTACGGAGTAAAGGCCATGGCGCTGGTCTCCTACGACCAGGTTGCCATGAGTGAGGATAATCCGAGCTCGTTCTTGTACTGGACGATCGTCGGCGCCTATACCATCAAAGCAACCTCCAACGAAGTACAGACGTTCGTCGATACCGCCGTATTCGATGTCACCACCGCGCGACTGCTGTTCCGCGCGCCGGGCCTGGACAAGATGTCAGACCGCTCGACATTGATCAAAAGCAGCGAAGTCGTTCGTAAGACTCGGGACGCGAGTTTTGCCGCCGCAATGGAAGCCATGACGAAAAACCTGGCGACCGAGCTCGATACTTTTCGTGAGCGTGTCAAAACGGATCCGGGTGTTGCCGAAGTGAAATGGAAATCCGGCTCGGGTGGCGGATCATTGAGTTGGCTAATGCTCGGTTTGCTCGGTGCGTTGGCTGCACGCCGCAAGTGGCGGCTGCGGATCAGTTGAGGTCGGCCGGCAACATTGGTGAGGAAAGCAGTGCTTCGAAGCGTGCCCAACGTTCGGCCTCATTCGCGCCGTCGCGTTCAACGTAATCGGCCACCATGTCTTTGCCGTGATTGTAGTTGATGACGTAGCTGCGATACGCATCCATAAAGCGCGTTCGTTGCTCAGCGCGGGCGTCGCTTGAGAGCGCATAGGTCTTCAGCCAGTCGATGGCCTCTTCGCGGCTTGCCTCGCCGTTCAGGTAGCGGCGAGCAGCCTCGTTGCCCGCGTAATTTAGCTGTGCGAGCAGCGCGCCCAGCCGGTAATACTGGTCGGCCTTGCTGGCGTCGAGGCCCGCCAGCGGAAACAGTACATCCTTCTCGAACTGCACGCGTTCCTCGCCCGGAAACGCTAGATCGATGCCGTAATTTCCACTGCCTTCCGCGATTAACGATTGCGGACTGAACAGCGGGTAGAGCGACCATTCGGTCCATCCCTTTGCCTTCAGGATGTTCTTTTCCAGCAGCGCGTTGAACGTGTGGTGTCCTGGGTATCCCTCATGGCATCCGAGGTCGACAGCGCGGCTTATGTAGATGGGCAAATCGGTATTAACCTGGATCAGGCTCCGTGCATCGCCCTGGTACCAGTTATAGCCAGACCAGGGTTTGTCGGTAACGTACTCGATGGTAAAACTCTCTCCCTCGGGCAAGTCGATGTGCTGCAAGGTTCGCTGTCGGCACTCGGCCATCGCCGCTTCGAAGACGGTCGCCAGGTTTTGCGGTGGAATAGCGAACTGGTTGTTGAAAGCCTCGACCCGTTCGCTCAAGGGTTGGTCACCGGGTAACAGTGCGCCCACCTGTTCGACGATTGCTGTGAAATGTGCGGCGTCGTGGTGCGGTGCCTGGCTGCCGAACAATCGCAGCGACTCTTCGTCGAAGTTTACGAACTCTCCCTTGTTGATTGCGATGCGGGCATCCAGCGCTCGCAGGCGGGCGAGCAGGCCGGCAACGCGGACCTTCAACATGTCATCGCTTGCTGTATTGATGTCCTCCAGCGCCGCGCTCAGCTGCGCCGATCGCTCCTGGATGGTGTCCAGCGTCAGCTGTGCTTCTACAGCATTTGACTTGATCGAATCGGGACCGAAATAGGCATCGACGTGGTTTTGGTCGTGAGTACCCATGGAGAGTTCGAGAAACAGGTATTCACCGGCAAGCTGATCGATATCCGGCACTGGTTCCGCCGGCGGCGCCGAACACGCGAAGAGCATCGGTAGTATGGCAACTGGCAACGACGCTATACAGCGCATGCATTTCTCCTAGGTGAGTTCTTTCAGTTTGTAGAGCGCGTCGAGTGCTTCGCGAGGCGTCATTGCGTCTGGTTCGAGTTCGTCGACGGCAGTACGCACCGGATCTTCAGGTTGTGGCTCCGCGACGGCAAGATCGAGCTGCCCTTGCGGGCTTTCAGGTTGCGCCGCCTGCTGCGACTCCAGCGTTTTGAGGTAACGCCTGGCCCGGTCGATGATGTCCTTCGGTACGCCGGCGAGTGAGGCCACCTGAAGGCCATAGCTCTGGTTGGCGGGGCCTGGTCGGACGGCGTGCAGGAACACGAGCTGGCCATCGTGCTCAGTTGCATCGAGATGTACGTTTTCGCACCTGTCGATTTCGTTGGCGAGCGCAGTGAGTTCAAAATAGTGCGTCGCGAACAAAGTAAATGCTGCCACTTTCTCACCCATGTGATGTGCAGCTGCCCACGCCAGCGACAGGCCGTCGAAGGTGCTCGTGCCGCGGCCGATTTCGTCCATGAGCACCAGGCTTCGATCGGTGGCATTGTTCAGGATTGTCGCTGTCTCGGTCATTTCGACCATAAACGTTGAACGCCCGCCAGCGAGATCGTCTGACGCTCCGATACGCGTAAAGATCCTGTCGATCGGACCAACACGCAAGCGCTCCGCCGGAACGAAGCTGCCGATGTGGGCGAGAATGACGATGAGCGCCGTCTGCCGCATGTAAGTCGACTTGCCGCCCATATTAGGGCCGGTTATGACCAGCAGGCGTGTGGTCTCGCCAAGCTTGACGTCGTTGGCGATGAACGGCGTGTCGATAACCTGTTCCACAACGAGGTGTCGACCGCCCTCGATTTCGATGCAGGGTTCCTCGCTAATCTCGGGTTTCGACAGGCCCAGAGTTGCAGCCCGCTCGGCAAGGCAGGCCAGCACGTCCAGCTCAGCAAGACCGGCAGCGGTCAATTGCAGGGCACCCAGGACCTCATGCAACAGGTCGAGCAACTGCTCGTACAGGAACTTCTCACGACTCAGTGCGCGTTCGCGTGCGCCGAGCACCTTATCCTCAAAATCCTTGAGCTCCGGCGTGATGTAGCGTTCAGCGGATTTGAGCGTCTGCCTGCGGACATACTCGACTGGCGCTTTGTCTGCCTGTAGCCTGCTTATCTCTATGTAGTAACCGTGCACGCGGTTATAGCCAAGTTTCAGCGTCGCGATCCCGGTACGCTCGCGCTCGCGCGTTTCGAGGTCGACGAGGTACTGGTCCGCGTTCTCGGCGATGGCACGCAAATCGTCGAGTTCCTCGTCGTAGCCTGGTGCGATGACGCCACCATCACGAATCAGCATCGGCGGGCTGTCGATAATCGCTTTTTCGAGCAGGCGATGCTGTGACTTGTGGTCGCCGACCTGTTCGATAAGCTCGTCGAGCAGCGGTGACTCCATGGCAAGTATCAGGCGATGTAGCTCGGGCAGTCTCGACAGGGCCTCGCAAAGCTGGCGAAGATCGCGCGGCCGCGCAGAACGCAGTGCGACGCGCGAGAGAATGCGTTCCACATCGCCAATGCCATGTAGTAACGTCTGCAGTGTATCCGTGGCCGCGCTACCAATGAGCGCATCGAGCGCCTGGTAGCGTCCCATGAGCACGGTCTTGTCTCGCACCGGCCGCTGAATCCAGCGTCGCAGCAAACGGCTACCCATGGCTGTCTGGCAACGATCCATGACGCCGGCCAGCGTATGCTCCTGTGAGCCGCTCATGGATGCCTCGAGCTCGAGATTGCGGCGCGTCGGTCCATCCATAATTACGGCGTCGTCGCGAAGTTCGACCTGCAGCGACTGCAAATGCGGGAGGGTAGATTTCTGCGTATCCGACACGTATTGCAGAAGCGCACCGGCCGCCGCGACGCCATGGCTCAGAGCCTCACAACCAAATCCAGCCAGATCCCGGGTTCCGAACTGCTTGCAGAGCAGGCGTTGGGCGCTATCGAGTTCGAAATGCCAGGGTGGTCGGCGCGTAACGCGGAGCTGCTCGCCTAAAACAGTATCCAGAGCCTGGTCCTCGTCAACGATGACCTCGGCGGGCCGCAGGCGCTCGATTTCGCCTAGCAGGGACTCGAGATCCGGGACCTCAGTGAGGCGAAAGCGGCCGGCGGAGAGATCCAGCCAGGCCAGGCCGATTGCCTTGCTACCTTCAATGACCGATGCGACCAGGTTGTCACGGCTTGCCGAGAGCAGGGCCTCGTCTGTCAGGGTGCCGGGCGTGACGACGCGGGTGACTTTGCGCTCTACCGGTCCCTTACTGGTGGCCGGGTCACCGATCTGCTCACAGATGGCGACCGACTCGCCCTTGCGCACCAGCTTGGCGAGGTAGCCTTCGATGGCGTGGTAAGGAACCCCTGCCATCGGTATCGCGTCGCCGGCCGACTTGCCACGAGATGTCAGCGTGATGTCGAGCAGGGAAGCCGCGCGCCTGGCGTCCTCATAGAAAAGCTCGTAGAAGTCGCCCATGCGATAAAAGACGAGCATATCGGGATACTCGGACTTGATGCTCAGATACTGGCGCATCATCGGTGTATGGACAGATGTGACTTCGGCTTTCATATGTTTTATTGGTAGGCGCGCGCCCCGGCACGCGAATCTCGCATCTTTTTTTGGTCGCGCCATGGCGCGCGAATGTATTATAGACGGGTGAAAATACTGCATGTCGAAACCGGGCGCCATTTTTTGGGCGGGCCGCAGCAGGTTATCTACCTGATCAATGCGTTACGGCAGCGCGGACACGACAATACGCTCGTTTGTCCGCCCGAATCCGGAATCAATAACGTTGCCCGTGCGGCCGGAATCCGCGTGCAGAATCTGTTTTGCGCGGGCGACCTCGACCTGCCATTTGCCTATCGTCTGTCGCAGTTTCTCAAAGAAATGCGGCCAGACATTATTCACTGCCACAGTCGCCGTGGAGCCGATATCCTCGGTGGTCTCGCCGCGAGCTATGTCGATATCCCCGCCGTCGTCTCGAGGCGCGTCGACAACACGGAGATGCGGCTGATGGCGGCATTGCGTTATCGCCCCTTCAGGAAAGTGATCGCTATTTCCGATGCGATTGCCGATGTGCTGCTGGATCGCGGCGTCGAATCAGAACGACTCGTGGTAATTCGTGATGCTGTTGATGCAGCCGCGTTCGACAGCGCCCCCGACTGCGATGCAATCCGTCGTGAATTCGGTTTTGAAGCGCAGAGTTTCGTCATTGCGGCGGCGGGACAGCTGATTCCCCGTAAAGGCCACCAATACCTGTTGCAGGCTGTCGCCGAATTACGTGATCGCTACCCGCAACTCAAGCTTGTGCTGTTTGGCGAGGGCTACCTCAATAATCAGCTTCGGGCGCAGGCGGCATCCCTGCAGTTGGGTGATGTCGTGCAGTTCGGCGGTTTCCGTGACGATCTCGACGATTTCCTGCGCTGCTTCGACCTGTTTGCGCACCCTGCGCTGGCAGAGGGGCTCGGTGTTGCTGCGCTCAAGGCATCCGCGGCGGGCCTGCCGGTCGTCGGCTTTGAAGCCGGTGGCATGACTGAGGCCGTCGTCCATGAACAAACCGGCGTTCTGGTTGCGCCGGAAGACAGCGACGCGCTGGCCGCAGCGATAGCCCGTTTCATTGACGATCCGGAGCTAGGTCGACAATTTGGTGACGCCGGTCGATTCCGTATGCAGCGTGAATTTTCTATCGAGACGATGGCAGACAAGCATGTAGAGCTCTACGAAGCTGTCCTCGATGGCTGATCACGCGGACATCCTCGGGCTGTCCTCGGCACTGGTCGACGAGCTTGCGGCGCGCGGCAAGACGGTCGCAACCGCAGAGTCGTGCACAGGTGGCTGGATAGCAAAAGCAATCACCGACGTCCCCGGAAGTTCGCAGGTTCTCGGCTATGGTATTGTCAGTTACTCAAATAGCGCCAAGCAATCTCTCCTGGGAGTCAAAAGCACGACGCTCGAGGCGCATGGAGCCGTCAGCGCCGAGGTCGTGGAGGAGATGGCGAGCGGTGCTCTCAAGCTCAGCGACGCCAGTATTACTGTGGCGGTCAGTGGGATCGCCGGGCCCGACGGCGGCAGTAGTGAGAAACCCGTAGGCACGGTCTGGTTTGCCTGGGCGGTGCGGACGGGTGCCGACATCAGGGTCGATGCGGAGCGCCAGCAATTCAACGGGGATCGCGATCAAGTACGTAAACACACCGTGGTCTATGCGCTGCAGGGCATCAGAGAGCGAATAGCATAAGAATGGAGACTCGCAGACTCTTTTTCGCGCTTTGGCCTGATGATCGCCAGCGCGATCGTCTTCGTGACGTAATTAACTCGGTCGCCAAAACGGTTGAAGGCCGGCCGGTCGATCGCCGCAACTGGCATATCACGCTTGCTTACATTGGTGAATTTCCCGAGGGGCAGCTGCCAGACCTGCAGGCGCGCGCCAGCAAAATCGTCGTAGAACCATTCCGACTGAGTTTTGACCGTCTGGAGTTCTGGCCACGGCCAAAGATAGCCTGCATGGTCGGTACCACCGTGCCATCCGAGCTGCAGGCCCTGGTTAAGGATCTGCACGGCCTTATGCAGGACTTCGGGGTGGCGCCCGAAGATCGAACTTTCCGGCCGCACATCACCGTTGTGAGGAACGCTCGCACATTTCCGACGGAACGATTGACGCAAAGGGTCTCGATAGAGTGGTCGAGCGTTGAATTGGTGGAGTCCTTGCCGGGACCAGGCGAGGTAAGCTACCGCCCACTGAAACAATAGGTTCCGGCAGTTTCTTATAGTTTTTTAGTGCTTTGCCCAGAATAAAGATGCCCTGAAGGCTCCCATTGGCGCGGCTTTCATGGAATAATACTGTTTATATCAACAGTAATTTTAACATTAACCGGATGGCGGCAAAAAATGGACGATAATAGAAAGAAGGCGCTCGCGCAGGCACTGGGACAAATTGAAAAGCAGTTTGGCAAAGGCTCCGTCATGCGCATGGGCGACGGCGGTGTCATCAGGGATATCGAAGTGGTTTCGACCGGTTCGATCGGGCTCGACGTGGCGCTCGGCGTCGGCGGCCTGCCCAGGGGCAGGGTCGTTGAGATCTATGGTCCCGAGTCATCCGGTAAGACAACGCTGACGCTCCAGGTCATTGCGGAGGCGCAGAAGCTGGGCGGCACGGCCGCTTTTGTTGACGCAGAACACGCGCTGGATCCCGCCTATGCAGGGAAACTCGGCGTTAACGTCGATGAACTCCTGGTGTCGCAACCGGATACTGGTGAGCAGGCGCTGGAAATCACCGACATGCTGGTTCGGTCCGGCGCGGTGGATATCGTGGTTGTTGACTCGGTCGCTGCGCTCACGCCGAAGGCCGAGATTGAGGGCGAGATGGGAGATTCGCACATGGGTCTGCAGGCCAGGCTCATGTCGCAGGCGCTAAGGAAGCTGACCGCGAATATCCAGCGCTCCAACACGATGGTTGTCTTTATTAACCAGATTCGTATGAAGATCGGCGTCATGTTCGGCAGCCCGGAAACCACTACGGGCGGCAACGCGCTTAAATTCTATTCGTCCGTACGCCTGGATATTCGTCGAATTGGTGCAATTAAGAAGGGTGACGAAGTCATCGGCAACCAGACGCGCGTCAAGGTCGTTAAGAACAAGGTGTCGCCGCCGTTCAAACAGGCTGAGTTTGAGATTCTCTATGGCCAGGGCATCTCGCGCTACGGCGAGATCATAGACCTCGGCGTGCAGCATGACATCGTCGACAAGGCCGGCTCCTGGTACAGCTATGGTGACGACCGCATCGGGCAGGGTAAGGAAAATGTACGAGAGTTTCTGAAGAACAATCCGGAAATGGCCGCCGAAATCGAGTATAAGATTCGCGCCAAATTGCTGCCTAAGACGGTCAAGCTCGCTGATGACGCAGCCGACGAAGAGGCGGTTGCGAAGGAAGCTTAAACTGCAGCCGGTTCACGAAGAAATCAGTGATCTTCTTTCTGAGAGGAAGGAAGATCGTTTTTCGTGCCCCAAGGAAGCCCGCAAGAAGGCCATGGATTTCCTGGCCCGTCGAGAATACGGGCAGCAGGAACTCATCAACAAGCTATCGGACAAGGGCTTTGATCGCGACATTGCGGAGCAGGCGATCAGTGTTCTGACGAACGAAGGCCTGCAAAGTGACAGCCGATTCGCCGAGAGCTTCGTGCAATCGCGGGTCAGCCAGGGCAAAGGCCCGGTCCGCATTCGCCTGGACCTCAGCAACCGCGGTATCCGCGATAGCACCATAGATGACGCCCTCGAGGTTACTGAGTCAGATTGGTACCTGTTGGCTCGTGAAGTCAGAGCCAAAAAATTTGGTCACGGACAACCGAGAGATTTCAAGGACAAGGCCAAACAGATGCGTTTTTTGCAGTATCGGGGCTTCGAAACCGGTCATATTCAGTCTGCGTTTATAGCGAACGACGATTAGTTCTTAATACCCGGCCGCAAACCCCGTAAACTAAGACGTTTGAATTTCCAGGCTTAGCCCCGATATCCCTTCGATGAAAACCATGACCAGCAATGAGCTGCGCCAGGCCTTCCTGGCGTTCTTTCAGGAGCACGGCCACGAGGTCGTTGCGAGCTCGCCGCTCGTTCCGGGAAATGACCCGACGCTGTTATTCACGAACGCCGGCATGGTCCAGTTCAAGGATGTGTTTCTGGGCGAGGAAAAGCGCAGCTACGATCGGGCCGCAACGTCGCAGCGCTGTGTCCGTGCGGGCGGCAAGCACAATGATCTTGAAAACGTCGGCTACACATCGCGCCACCATACGTTCTTCGAAATGCTGGGCAATTTCAGCTTCGGCGACTACTTCAAACGGGACGCAATCAGATACGCGTGGGAATTCCTGACCGGTACGCTCGGACTTGCCGAAGAACGCCTCTGGGTCACGGTTTACGAAGATGACGATGAGGCCGCCGATATCTGGCTCAATGAAATGAAGATCGACCCCGAGCGATTTTCACGATTGGGCGCGAAAGACAATTTCTGGGCTATGGGTGATACGGGGCCTTGCGGTCCCTGCAGCGAGATCTTTTTTGATCACGGGCCAGAGGTGGCGGGCGGGCCGCCGGGATCCCCGGACGAGGATGGTGATCGATACGTGGAGGTATGGAATCTCGTCTTCATGCAGTTTGATCGTTCCGCCGACGGTGAGATGAAGTCGTTGCCAAAACCATCGGTTGATACGGGCATGGGCCTCGAGCGAATGGCGGCTGTCATGCAGCAGGTTCATAGCAACTACGAAATTGACCTGTTCAAGAACATCATCCAGGCGGCCGCGGACGTGTTGAACGTGCCGAACGACGGCTCGAGCTCGCTGAACGTAATCGCCGATCACATTCGCGCTTGTTCGTTCCTGATTGTCGACGGCGTCTTGCCAGGCAACGAGGGCAGGGGCTACGTGTTGCGCAGGATTATCCGGCGTGCAATCCGCCATGGAAAAAAACTCGGTACCAACGAACTGTTCTTTCACAAGCTCGTTGCACCGCTGGTGATGGAAATGGGCGACGCCTATCCTGAACTCGCTAAAGCAAAAGCACACGTAGAGAAGGTGCTCGCAAAAGAAGAAACACGTTTTGCCGAGACTCTCGACCAGGGGATGGAGATACTTGAGGCGGCAATCGCCGATCTCGCTGGCAAAGAGATACCCGGTGACGTTGTGTTCAAGCTTTACGATACCTACGGTTTCCCGGTGGACCTCACAGCGGATGTTGCACGCGAGCGCGACCTGGTGGTCGATCAGGCAGGCTTTGAAGCGGCCATGCAGGGTCAGCGCAACAAGGCAAAAGCAGCAAGCAAGTTCGGAGCAATCACTGGCGATGCGTTAAAGACAGATGCGAAGACCAAGTTTCTCGGTTACGAAGGAACGGAAGGCGCCAGTGAAATTGTCGCTCTGTTCAAGGACGGGGAGGCTGTCGACGAACTTGCCATTGGCGACGATGGTGCGGTAATTCTCGCGTCTACTCCTTTCTACGCGGAGTCCGGTGGGCAGATTGGCGACAAAGGCATTCTTGTGCATGACGGCAAGTTGTTTCGCGTGGACGATACGCAAAAAAGCGGCGACGCGACTGTGCATTTCGGATCAGTCGAGCAAGGCGTGCTCGGTTTGGCTGACAAGCTCGAGGCAGTGGTGGATGCCGATCGCCGTCAGGCGATCAGGCTCAATCATACGGCAACACACCTGATGCATGCGGCACTTCGAAATGTTCTCGGCGATCACGTGACCCAGAAAGGTTCATTGGTTGCGCCGGATCGGCTGCGCTTCGACTTTTCACACTATGAAGGTGTTACCACCGCGCAGTTGCAGGAGATCGAGGATCTCGTAAATGCCGAGATACGCAAGAACCATGCGGCAGATACAAACCTGATGACTTACGACGATGCTATTGAGTCTGGTGCCATGGCGCTGTTCGGCGAAAAGTACGGTGACAAGGTACGAGTATTGCGGCTCGGTGATTTTTCGGTCGAACTCTGTGGTGGTACTCACGTGGAACGTACTGGTGATATTGGCGTGTTCAAAATTGCCCACGAAGGCGGCGTCGCTTCCGGGGTACGTCGTATCGAGGCCGTTACGGGGCAGGGTGCGATGGAATGGATAGAGGCTAACCAGCGTACTTTGAGCCACCTGGCCGGTTTGCTGCGGAGTACGCCTGAACAGGCGGTAGCCAAAGTGGAGCAGCTACTCAAGCGCACCAGGGACCTTGAGAAGGATCTCGCCGCGACCAGGCAGGCGTTGCTCACGGGACAGGCGACGGACCACGCCGAATCCGTGCAGGAAGTCGCTGGCATCAAGGTGCTTGCAGCACGCATGGACGGCGCCGATGCCAAGACTCTTCGAGATGCGGTAGACAAGTTCAAGGACAGGTTGCAAAACGCGGTTGTCGTATTAGGTTCCGTCGATGACGGCAAAGTTCGCCTGGCTGCCGGGGTGACGAAGAACAACGTTGACAAAGTTCGCGCCGGTGACTTGATCAAGCCTGTTGCCGAACAGGTTGGTGGCAAGGGAGGAGGACGCCCGGACTTCGCACAGGCGGGCGGCACAGACGCGGCGAAGCTCGATCAGGCGCTGGCATCGGTTTCTGCATGGGTCGAGAAGCACGTGGGCAACTAGTGTGACGGGATCGAGAATCCCCAGTTTGGTCTTATTTGGTTTGATCTGGGCATATTGGGCGAAAATCGGCTAGTATTACAACAGTTTAGGAAGTTCGACGCGCAAAAAGAACGGGGCTGGAGCCCCGCCAGGCAGGAGTAGGATGTCATGCTGATTCTGACGCGACGCGCTGGTGAGACGGTGATGATTGGGAGCGATATCACAATCACTGTCTTGGGGGTCAAGGGAAATCAGGTCCGTATAGGGATCAACGCACCTAAAGACGTCGCAGTGCACCGGGAAGAAATCTACGAGCGAATTCAGAGCGAACGGGCCTCTGAAGGGGCGGCCGGTTCCGGTCAGCCCGAAACGGCCGATTAACTTGAAAACCGCTTTACCTCAACTGGCCCGGACAGTAATATGTCGGGCCCAGTCGATAGGGGGACGCTAAAATGCGTCATTGGTCGGCTCTGACTGGCCTTTAGTGCGGCGTCAGTCAAGGCGTCATAGCTACCGCTGGAATAGAACACAGAGATGGCTCCTGCTAAGGGAGTAAGGGCTCACGCCTTCTACGGGTTCGATCCGAGGCGCGTAGCGCCGACCGACGCACGAAGTGCGCCCCGAAGGAAGTGCCCTTGGGGTGGGCCGCGAAGCGGTGAGGAGCAAAGCGACGAATCCATCCCTCTCTCGGTGGAAGGATTCAGATAAGAAGTGAACATACGGAGAGATGGCTGAGTGGTCGAAAGCGCTCCCCTGCTAAGGGAGTAAGGGCTAATACCCCTTCGAGGGTTCGAATCCCTCTCTCTCCGCCAAATATTTGCAAGACCAAAGCAACAAACAATGCGCCCGTAGCTCAGCTGGATAGAGTACTCGGCTACGAACCGAGCGGTCGGGAGTTCGAATCTCTCCGGGCGCGCCAAATAAGAAAGGGTGTTAACCGGTCACATGGTTTACACCTTGTTCCGGACACATGGTTAACACTTTGTCCGGTATGAACGGATTGGGGCCGGGTTCCACCCGGCCCCTTTCATTATCGAAGTATCCCAGATCGTAGTCCATGAAGCTGACCAGCCAGATCTGGTCCTCGACCTCTCTGACGCCCACGGTTTGGCCAGCGAACGCGGTCGAGAGATTGATTTTGCGTCGGCCAATGCAGATGCGACCGCAGCTGGTAACGCGGATGGCGCGATCGTGGAACGGGTAGTCCGGTGGTCCCGGCGGCTCGTAGATGCGGGCTGACGGTGTATACAGCTCACCGGGGTAGGCGCCATCGAGCGCCTGGTGGGGTCGCTCGTTGTTGTAAACCCCGATGAACTGATCGAAGCGCTCCTGCTGTTGCAGGAAGTTGAAGGCGGCGGGCTTGGTGGCTTCCTGTTTGAGGGTCAGGTGCATACGCTCGTGGCGGCCGTTTTGTTGCGGGTGGACCGGCTTGATGCGCTGCAGGCTGATCCCTAAGCGCAGCCACCAGACTGAGAGCCGAGTGAGGCCAAAGAGCGCGTTGCCGGAAGCGAACGGTACGCCGTTGTCGGTGCGGATCGCGAGAGGCAGCCCGAAGTCCCTGAAAGCGCTTTCAAAAACGGTGAACGCGATGTCTGCCTTGGTGGACTTTACGCCTTCGCAGACGATCAGGTAGCGGGTGCTGTAATCGGAGATGGTCAGCGGGTAACAGTACTGCTTGTTGCCGAGCATGAACTCGCCCTTGTAGTCGGCGCACCAGAGCTCGTTTGGCTGGTGTGCCGCGATCAGCGGCGTTCCTTCAGCCTTGTAGCGACGGCGTTTCTTGCGCTTGACGAGGCCATGGCGGTCGAGCACGGCGTGGATGGTGCTGATGGCAGGCGTTGGCACCATCGGGAACTGCTTGACCAGCTTGTCGCGGATCTTGCGCGCACCCCAGCTGGGGTGCTCCTTCTTTATCCCTAAGATGGTGCGCTCGACCTGGTAAGGCAGCCGGTTGGCCTGGCGATACGGTGCCCGGCTGCGGTCGTTCAGGCCTTGAAGGCCACAGTCTTTGTATCGGTTGAAGATCTTGTAGCCGGTGACACGGCTGATACCGAACTCCCGACACAGGGGCGCCATCTTCTCGCCCTCGAGGAGCCTGGCTATGAAACGTAGTCTCTCATCCATCGGTTTACACTCTTTCCAGGGCATTCGGGATCTCCCCCAAATGCCGTAATGTGTAAACCATGTGCCCGGAACATTCTGTAAGCTATCTGTCGATAACCACAAAGGGGCCCCATCGGGGCCCCTTTTTTATTTTGTGTGTCCCGGATGAAGATGAGGACTGCTGTTCGATAAATCGCGTTAGCGATTTAGACGCCGAAGGCGCCCCAAAGGGGTGAAGATCGCCCTTTGGCGATCTGAATCAATCTCTCCGGGGCCGCTGTCGGCCATCCATGGCCGTCGCGTCACTTGCGCTTCCTGCGCGTTGGTTTGCCGTGCAGTTCGATCGGTACTTCGATCGCTCTTTCGCGCATCGCCGATGCCGCGCTCAATTCGACACCGCGACAAAATGTCGCCAGCGCTCCGTGTGTTCGGCGACAGTTTCGTTCCGCCCGTTGCCGTAGCGCCATCTCAGTGCCTGCTTGCCAGCTCATTCCATCTGTTCGCAGTCGCTAGTATCACGGCGTACTGTTTTCTTAGCCATCGTTCCGTACTCTTTCGGTTTCCTATTGCTGTTGAGTGATGAACTGCGGTTTGGCTGGCACTTACAGCGTGTGCGTCCTCATTGCGACGGCGAGCGGGCGGCAACGAATGCCACTTGAGTCAATCACCGAAACACGACACCCGGTGACGACCGACGTACGGCCGCGGAATGGGTGGGGCTGCGCCAGCTTACGGTCGCCCGTCTCTGTGCAGCGCGAGGGCGCACACGAAGACAGGCGTGGCTGATTGCAGCAAAATATCGGTCCGTACAATTGCTGCGTCATGCATCCGCCATAACGTTGGCAACGTTGGCTTAACGAAGGTTGCAGTGCCTAAGAGTAGCTCCAGGCGTTGGCGCAAGGGCCGGAGGGCTGCTGAATCTTATTGGACCTGAGTCACATCAATTTACGTACCGAAATTAAAGGAGAGTCTTGTCTTCGAACCCAAGCGTGCGAACCCCGTACCTGTGTCATATTGGCGCGACGTGTGCCCACCAATGGCCTGGTATCTACCCCGATTAACTACTTCACGCCGGAGAGTCGATGCCTGCAAATGGCCCCGGCAGGGCGAGCAAGTGAATCAGCAATACACGATCAGAGTGTGTAGAATTCCGGCGAACGATGGTGGCAAAGAATCTCAAAAGTACATTCGTGTTCGACGTTTCAAAATTCTTGATGGGTCTGCGTAGCTACCTGCTGGTTGGCGTCATAGCGACTGGTGTTGACTGGACGTTATTCTCGCTCTTTGTGTTTGTGATGGATTGGCACTATTTGCTTGCCGGCACAGTGTCATTCATTGTTGCAACATTCGTCGGTTACCTGTCTGGACTACGCTTGATGTTTCGCGGTGGTCGGCACAAACGATGGATGGAAATCGCTTTCGTATACCTTGCAAGCATATTCGGGCTTGCGCTTCATTTAGGGGCCATGGTGGCACTTGTCGAGTGGCTGCAGCTGCACTTTTTCCTCGCGAAAGTCGCCGCAACCGCGGTAACGTTTCTTTGGAATTTCGCCGCTCGTTACTTTTGGATTTTTAAAAGGGATGCTTCGAATGCTTGATCTTTCTCCATCCACCGCCCGCGCCTTGGGGTATCTGGTTCTAGCCGTCGTTGCTGCCGTTCTGGTTGCTAGCCACACGCCAGTGGGCGCGGCCTTAAGCATGGACTCGCTTACCTACATATCGACGGCGGAAAACATACTTGACGGTAACGGTATCACTCATAGTACGCATGCGCTCAGTGGGCCGGCACTGCGGCCGACGACCCTGTGGCCGCCACTGTACCCTGTTTTGGTGGCAGCAATTTCGTGGGTGGCAAGCCTGGCGGGCACGTCTGACGTTGTCGGAATAGCGGTGTTTAACGTGATTGCCCTGATCGCGAGTATGTATCTGATCGTCCGTATTGCATCGCTGGCGGCATCGGAGCAGGCGGGGATTTTTGTGGCAATTGCAGTCGCAATCTCGCCGTCTATACAAATCGTCTTCACGTATGCGTGGAGCGAAGTTATTTTCATTCCATTGTGCTTGGCTGCCTATCTTAGCTTGCAACACTATTTGACCGGCAATGAGAGTGTCAGGAGGCGTTGGCTTTACGCCATGATTATTTTTCTTGGCCTCGCGACCTATACGCGTTACGTTGGCCTCGCGTTTTTCTCATCGGCCGCTCTAACCATGCTCCTTTACGGGCGTGGTGACCTATTGCAAAGGCTTCGTACAGTGACCGCGGTGACTCTGGCATATCTCGTATTTTTGGCACCCATGTTGCTTCGCAACCTGGTCCAGGCCGGATCGTTTTCTGGCGGTGATCGTGGCTCGCCGGGAATCAACCTACTGTCCGATATAGGTACACTGTTGTGGTACTTGTACCTGGAGTTTTTGAATCTGCCTATATTGATCGGCGCCGTGGTCTTCTTGGTGGCGCTGGCGTCGGCTACATGGTTATTGTTGCGACACACTGGTGCGAGCAAGCAGGGGTCTCTACCATACGGTTTGCCGAACATCATTGTGCCGTTTCTATTCGCGATTTGTTACATGATTTTTCTGTTGATCTCCAGAGGCAGGCAGAGCATTGATCTTGATTCCCGTATGTTGAGTGTGGTTGTGCCGTTCTTAATGCTTGGGCTACTCGGTGTCTATCAGAAACTGTTGTTACGGGAAGGGAATCGATTGGCGGTCATTCCCCTTTTATTGCCGTTGGCTGCGTTTGCAATCGGCGCGTTTCATACGCATACGAACATTATGAAGGGTTGGCGTGAATTGGGGGAGCCGGGCTCCATCTTAGGCAAGACGTATCGCTCAATGACTGGTCACCAAATGGATGCGTTGCGCGGCATCGGTGAGCATTTCGTGCCCGGTGATGGTGATTTGGTGCTGACAGATATTAGCCGACCGATTATCGTGGAATATCTGTTTCCAGGCGCCGACGTGCGACAAATGCCGGGCATGCCGGATGACCAGAAAATGGCCGAACTGGATGCATCGCTGCAGCGAGAAGGTATCGCCATAATTGGTAGTTCAGCTTGGTCGCAGGCGCTGTCGAATAGTCTTGAAGGTCGCGCCCATTTCTATAATATTGCAGATCAAGCTGGAAGTACCAAATACGTGGTTATCACACTACCGGTTGACGCCAAGTGATTTCGATTATTTGTCCATGCTACAACGAAGCTGACGTCATTGAGGAGTTCGTTAGACGACTTACCGGCGTGCTTGGGGCTGATATTTCCTCTTATGAGCTGGTGTGTGTCAATGACGGTAGTACGGATAGCACGCTGCCAAAATTACTCGCGCTCAAGAAAGAACCGCTATCGCTGCGCATCATCGATCTCTCGCGGCGTTTCGGCAAGGAAGCGGCCCTTGCAGCTGGCCTCGACCATGCGAGTGGCGAGGCGGTTATCATTATTGACGCTGACTTGCAGGATCCTCCGGAACTCATTCCACAGTTGGTCGCCTCTTGGCGGGACGGAAACAAGGTTGTTGTTGCCCGACGGGTTGATCGCAGCACAGATACATTAATGAAGCGGCAGTCTGCACGCGCGTTCTATCGTCTGCACAATTTGATTTCCGACACTGCGATTCCCCTGGACGTTGGAGACTTTCGTCTAATGGACAGCGAAGTCGTGGACGTCCTTTGCAAATTGCCGGAGCGGCAGCGTTTCATGAAAGGCCTTTTTAGTTGGGTCGGATTCGATTATGCGGTGGTCGACTATGTTCGCGACAAGCGAGCCAGCGGGCGAACGAAATTCAATTGGTGGCGCCTTTGGAATTTGGGTCTCGAGGGTATTACGAGTTTCAGTACAGCGCCACTCAGAATTTGGACCTATGTAGGACTGGCTATTTCAACGGTGGCCTTTCTGTACGGTGGATATATTTTTGTCCGCACATTAGTGTTCGGCATCGACGTGCCTGGATATGCATCATTGCTAACCGCAGTGCTTTTCCTTGGCGGCGTACAACTAATCAGTCTTGGCGTGATTGGCGAGTACATTGGCCGTATCTATATGGAAAGTAAAGGCCGTCCAATTTACGTCGTACGTAGCGAACTTTGATTCACGCGGCGTCATAAATCACATTCTGACGTTCGCGCCTGTCGTTGTTTTTCGAAGTTCAAGTTGCTCGGGACGTAAATGGGTTTAGCGGCTGAGAGTTCCCCAGCTGGCGTGCAGCGTAAATTGTTGCATCTCGACCATAGAATAACTCGCCTCAAATAGTCGACTCGTGTCCTCCTGACGTAAGTCATGCAAGCGCAAGTCGCGAATATTAAGAAGTTCGCACGCTTGGTGAAACGCGTTGCAAATTGATCGGGGCTCGACCGGAAAGATCCTATTTTCATCGTGCGCTTGCCCACCAACTATTCCCCCCACGTCCGGCGTGTACTTGAACCGCGGAATTTGGTCCAGCTTGGTTGGGTGTTTGATGTCTCGGACAGCACCGGTCTGTCGTTCCTCATCGTTATCGTTGGAATTAAATCCCGCGGTGACGTGCGGGCGTTTTGTGTGTCCTGGATGACGATGAGGACTGCTGTTCGACCAATTGCGTCAGCAGTTGGCTACGGAGCGGCGTAGCCGCGAAGCCCGTAGGGTGAGGATCGCCCCTAAGCGATCGGAATCAATCTTTCCGGGGCCGCTGTCGGCCATCCATGGCCGTCGCGGCACTCGCGCTTCCTGAGCGTCGCGCGCCAATAAAGAGCCGTTGAGGTTTAGCAGTTTTGTGAATTCGTACATCGAGGCCAGGCAGCTCGAAATCAGCGAGTTTCAGGAGCGGATTTCCTATTGGGAGCCCAGCCAGTCGAATGACAGCGTGAAATCTTCGTGCCTGATCTAAGCCGGCAGCGGTTTGTCGGCACGTACAAATAACAACAACAGTGCCCCAAGCAACGCGAATCCTGCGCCCGATGCGATCGCCACCGTCCAGCCAAACGTATCGGCGAACCAGGGTACGAGCAGTGCGTTGACGACGCCCATAATGTTCGCGCCGGTATTCATGACGCCACCAGCGGCACCTGCAAACTTTCCGCCAATGGCAATACTCGTTGCCCAGTAAGTGCCTTCAGTCAATTGATTGAAGAAGAAACAGCAAGCAAGCATTGCAACCGAGATCATCGGGTCAGTGTAAAAGGCGCCGCCAACCAACAACAATGCCGATAGCGTCATACCGATAACTATCGGCCAACGGCAACCCCACTTCAGTCCAATGTTCTTGCACAGCCGATCGCATAGCCAGCCGCCGGCCGCGGCGCCCGCGGCGCCGGCGAGCCACTGTGTTGACGTAACATAGCCGGCATCCTGCGCGCTGAATTGCCGGATCTCCACGAGGTAATAGTAAAACCAGTTGAAGACTTCGTAAAAAACGAAGTTCATGCATGAGTAACTGAGCGTCAACAACAATATATTGCGATTCTTGAGTACGCGGAGCCATCCAGGTCTGGACTCACCTTGTACCTCCGCGTCAGGCAAAGAGCGGTTGGCTTTTATCAACTCGAGTTCGGCGGCGTTGATTGAAGCGTGGTCCGCCGGGTCGTCGCGCGAGTACCACCACCAGAGCCCGGCGACGACAAACCCCAGCGGTGCCAGGATGATAAATGAGACTCGCCAGCCGAACTGTATGATGAGCCATGCAAGTAACGGCGCTGACGCTGCAAATCCCAGAGTCAGGCCGGTGCTTGACAGGCCAAGCGGCAACGCCCATCCGCCGACCGGGAACCACTGGCTGATGGCAACGTTTTGTATCGGAAAAATAGGTGCGTGCACGGCGCCGACCAGAAACCGCACTAACATCAGCGAGCCTATAACGACGCCGGCCGATGCCGCTTCCGGACCTGGCATTAGCGCTGTGACAATTGTCAGAACGCCCCATAACACAGCCACGATCGTGACCGCCTTACGAGCACCGGACTTGTCGCCAAAGATACCGCCGGGAAACTGGAAGACTGCGTATCCCGCGGTGAACGCCGCGAGTACCCAACCCCACTCGATTTCGCTGAGTTTGAGTTCCTCGATCATGGCGGGTGCCGCAATCGAAATATTGGCGCGGAGCACGTAGGAGATGAAGCTGCCCAGCGCCAGTATTGCGAATACTACCCAGCGAACATTGCTTGGTTTGGCGCTCATTTAGCAGGTCCGCTTGGCGATTGTCGTGGTCCTATTTGGATGCTGTTGCAAGCGCCTGGTCGAGATCGGCAATGATGTCATCGATGTGCTCGATGCCAATGCACAGACGAATCATGTCGGGTGTTACGCCGGCCGATTTCAGCTCGTCATCACTCAGCTGCCTGTGTGTCGTCGATGCCGGGTGTGCCGCCAACGACTTCACGTCGCCGATATTGACCAGTCGCAGGAACATCTCGAGAGCATCGTAGAACTTCACGGCCGCATCGAAGCCGCCTTTGATGCCGAACGATAAAAGCGCTGACGGCTTGCCGTCGGTATATTTCTTGGCAAGGTCGTAGTAGGGCGAATCCGGAAGGCCCGCGAATTTGACCCAGTCGACGCGAGAGTCATCGCTAAGGTATCGGGCGACGGCCAGCGCGTTTTCGCAGTGTCGCTCCATGCGTAGCGGCAAAGTTTGCAGCCCCTGGAGAATAAGGAATGCGTTCATCGGGCTCAGCGCTGAGCCGGTGTTGCGCAGTGGCACAGTTCGGGCGCGACCAATATACGCGGCGGCCCCGAGAGCCTCCGTGTACACCACGCCGTGGTACGACTCCTCGGGCTGTGTCAGCATGTGGAACTTCTCGGGATAGTCCCCCCAGGGGAACTCGCCGCTGTCGACGATGACGCCGCCGAGTGAATTGCCGTGCCCACCCATGTACTTCGTCAGCGAGTTGATAACGATATCCGCCCCCCATTCGATGGGCTTGATGAGTGCAGGTGTCGCAACGGTATTGTCGACGATCAGCGGCACACCATGGTCGTGCGCCATCTTCGCAATTTCTTCGATGTCGACGACGTTGCCCGCAGGGTTGCCGATCGACTCACAGAACACAGCTGTTGTATTTTCATCGATCAGGCTCTCCATACTGGCAGCGCTGTCATCTGCGGAAAAGCGAACCTCGACGCCGAGCTTCGGCAACATGTGCTTGAAGAGTGTGTAGGTCCCGCCGTACAACATGGGAACCGTGACGATGTTGTTGCCTTTCTCGGCCAGCGTCAGGATGGCGTAATGAATGGCTGCGCTGCCGGCACTAAGTCCCAGCCCGGCGATGCCGCCCTCCAGTTCTGCGCAGCGCTGCTCCAACACATCCACTGTAGGGTTCATTATGCGCGAATAGATGTTTCCGGGAACTGCGAGGTTGAAGAGATCCGCGCCGTGCTGTGCGTTGTCGAATTCATAGGCGACCGTTTGATAAATAGGTACGGCAACGGCATTGGTAGCAGGGTCTGACTTGAAGCCGGCGTGGATAGCCAGGGTTTCATCTTTCATTAATGGGTCCTCGGTGTGCGGTTGTTATTGCGGCAATAGTGTGTAGCTATTTCTCATCGACAGGCTCGTCCGGTTCGGGTTCCGGGGGTGGCGCGACCGGCCATCCGGAGCGCAGGTGCAGGTCGCGCTGCGGGAATGGAATTTCGAGCCCGTATTCGGCGAGCTTTGTCTCCAGTGCCCAAAGATAGGCAGAGCGGGTTCGCGTCGGGCGCTTCGCGCCTTGCCGATTGACCCAGACCAGCAGCAGGAAATTCAGGCTGTTGTCGCCGTATTCGACCAGCCATACGTCAGGCTCGCGGCCTTTCATGTGGGTCAGCGTGTACTGAACCTCGGCGGCAGCCTCGAGCGCCGCCTTTTTTACAAGTTCCTTGTCGCTTCCATAGGCAACGCCGAACGGGATTCTTACGCGCAGAATTCTTTCACCTAGCGTCCAGTTGGTGAGTCGCGCAGTTACGAATTCGGAGTTCGGCACGACGATGTCGATGTTGTCGTTCGTGTTGATCAACGTGCTGCGAACGTTGATCGATTTGACGGTGCCGGTTAGACCGTTATCGAGTTCGATATAGTCGCCAACGCGCAGCGAATGCTCGAAAAGGATGATCAGGCCGGAAACAAAATTATTAACGATGGACTGCAGGCCAAATCCAATGCCGACACTAAGCGCACCGGCGACCAGTGCCAGGTTGCTGAAATCGAGGCCGATCGAGGACAGTGCGATAAAGAGGGCGAAGATTATGATTGTGTAATGACTGAGTCGACCGACCGTGTAAAGAGACGCCTGCGTGCCGCTTGAATCGCTGTCGCTGATGCGTCGAATCGCGTGTCGTAATCCGCGCGACAGCAAGAACGCAATGGTTAGAATGACGATGACTCTGAGAATGTCTCCGCCGTCAACCGGCGTTCCGCTAATTGTGAACAAAGTGATGTCGGTGAGATTCGCAATCCGAAGGTAGACCGTCTTGACGGCCAGGCTCACATTCGTTAACCAGGAGCGGAACGCCCCGGTGTATTCGGCGGCAACGCTGTCAACCGTTCGCATCAGGAGTGTGAGGTCCGCGACTTTGGCATTGAGTATGCCAATCTGGGTCAGCGTCTCCTGCGCGGTGCCCAGGCGCTGATCCAGAAGCCGTCGCGACGCGCGGTCAAGGCCGTCCCTGCTGACACTCTGAATTGCCAGCAGTTCGTCGCTGGTTTCCTGTTTCCAGACTGGTGCGCGCTGCTCGGTGTTGCGGATCAGCTCCGACCAGGCCAGCATTTTGTCTTCGAGGGTACCGGTATCGAGGGGCCTGTCCAGCACGATTTCGGTCCACCACAACTGTGCCTCGGTCTGGGCGAGCGCGGTTTCTGCAAGGGCAAGTTCGATTTCCGCGCCCAATAGTCGCTGGTGCTGCAAGCGCTGCTGCGACCGACCTTGCTCGGTGTCGAGGTCGAGGCTGCTCGCCGCAATTTGTGCAGCACGCAATTTTTCTTGCGCCGTTTCGACCGCGGCTCGGTTGGTGGCGAGCCGTTTGTTTAAACTCTCGATGTCAGCCTCGTCGGCGGTCGTCGCGAGTCGATTGCTGGCGATATCGAGCCGAGCCGCAAGCGCATCGGCGTAAGCCGCGTCGCGCTCGGCGCGCTGCGTTAGCAGTGCGAGCCGGCGCGTGGAGATGGCCTGAGCAGAGCGCGCCTTCACGAGTCTTAGCCCGGAAAGCCAGCGCGCGTCGCCAGCCGACGCATCGACGTAGTCATCGAACACCGCATCGCGGTGACGCTTCGTGCCATCAAGAACGCGTTTTTCGCGGTCGACCTCGAGTTGTTCCTCGGCGGCATTGGCGCGAGCTTCGCGCACCATGGCTGCGATATTCAGAAGATCATCGATCGAATAGCTGGCCGCCTCAGGCTCCAAATCCTGCGCAGTGGGGTCCGCGCTGTCGAGCAGCGGCAGCAATGCGGTGAAGTTGTCGCGAACCGCGTCCAGTATCGTCTGGGCGATCGCCTGGTTTTGCGGTGCCAGGCTGGCGATCTGGACTCCGGTCGCCTCCAGGAAGGCGTCTTTTCGCGGCGCTACCTCGGCGCTGGAACCCTCAAAGTAGTCCCACCAGTTGTTTTGTAGCGAGCTTAGTTGCGGCAGAGCCGGCTCGGCACGATCTTCCACCAGTTGGGCGAAGGCACTGGCCGACAACATCAGGCTCAGTAAAATTGTCAGGTAGCGAGTCGAGCGCAGGATTTTCATTCGGTCAGTGGCGGATCGGACTATGCATTGCATACGAATGCCCCATGCTACGAGAAATCAAAGGCGCATGCATCGCTAATCAGGCGTGGGATTGCACAGCTGCGGCCCGGCAGTCGAATTTGAAGTATCCTGTGTGTTAACAATTCGAGCGCGGAGAATCAAAATGCTGGTCGTGCATCACCTGGAAAATTCACGGTCGCAGCGCATCTTGTGGCTGCTGGAAGAGCTCGATCTCGAGTACGAAATGAAGCGCTATGGTCGCGACAAGCAGACCGGCCTGGCGCCGCCCGAGCTCAAAGACGTTCATCCGCTCGGTAAGGCGCCGGTTATCGTCGATAATGGCGTGACGGTGGCCGAGTCCGGCGCGATCATCGAATACCTTGTGCATACTTATGACGATGGTCAGCTGCATCCTGCGGTCGGCACTGCCGCGTGGCGAACCTACACCTACTGGATGCACTACGCCGAGGGCACTTTTATGCCGCTCATGATCATCTCCCTGATACTGGGGCGCATCGAGACTGCGCCCATGCCGTTCTTCGTGAAGCCGATTGCCAAGGGCATCGCGGGCAAGGTGCGTGCCAGCTACCTCGACGCCAATGTCTCGAACAATCTGGCTTTCATGGAGCGGACATTGAGCGAGTCGAGCTGGTTTTGCGGGGATACGTTTACGGCGGCGGACGTGCAAATGAGCTTTGCACTGGAGGCCGCTGAGGTTCGGACCAATCTTTCAAAGTCCTACCCACACTTGGCGGGTTTCCTGAAGACCGTCCGGGAGAGGCCGGCCTACAAGGCCGCCCTGGATCGCGGCGGGCACTATGAATTGATGGGCACCGGCAGAGACTAAAACCGACCAGGCAGCCTGGGCGCCGCCCTTGGGCATTCTACGTATGGTGCGGGCGACCAGCGCTTAACTATGATGGAGCCATCGCTCTCAGAGCTTTAGGCCTGTTTTTGGGGAACCACTATGACCGATGTAGCCAATCTCATTCTCATGTCCACGCTGGGCGGCGAGTTGTCGGATAGCGAGGCGGGCGTGCTCAGTGGCATCATGACGCCGCGCGAATTTAAGGAAGATGAGTTTCTGATCATCCAGGGTACCAGCGACGATTCGCTGCATGTGCTGCTGGAGGGCAAGCTGGAGGTTGTCAAGCGGACCGGCGGTGGAGATGTGGCCGGACTTGCGGTATTGAGAGAAGGCGATCTGGCCGGCGAACTGAGCTTCATCGACGGCCACGAGCACACGGTGGGTTTGCGAGCACTTAGCCCCTGTCATGTGCTGAGTCTGAAGCGTGAAGATTTCGAGGGAATCATCGATCAGAATCCGCAACTGGTCTACAAAGTGATGCGGGCTATTGCGCGTTCGACACACCGCATCATCCACCGCATGAACTCCGAGTTCATCGAGCTCAATAATTATATCTTCAAGCAGCACGGACGCTACTAACGCAAAATAAGCGCCCTTCGAGCGGCGCGGCTATAGAAAAAAGGGCCCCTCTCGAGGGGCCCTTTCCTATGTCACGTTGTGTAATTTGGATCTTGTTGTCGCCCTGAGCTGTCTCAAGCACTCGATCTCCGGCGACTGCAATCGGGTCACGGTTCCTGAGGCTCTCAAACTCATGAGCGGCGACGGCCCCGGACGCGTGCAATGCCAGGCCAATTACATCGTCATTCGGATCGCTATGGATTCAGGCGAAGCTGGCGTGGTGCTCATAGTCAGAGTCGTTTGCTGAGTCCTGTCCGCGGCCTTCTTCGAGAATATTTTCGGCATCATTGATCAGTGCGTTTACGTCAGAATGAATATCAGAGTCGTAAGCGACGGCGGCAATTTCAACGTCGAGTTCGTACTCGGCATCACCACGCAGGTTTCTTTCCTTCGTGGCTGCTTCCACCCGGTTACCAGCGACTTCCACGTTTTCCATTGTGGCGCCGGCCATGAGCACGGCGAATGTATCGTGTGTCAGTCGGCCAATAATGTCTGAGTCACGGAAACTCGCCATCAGCATTTGTGTTATCTCAATCGCTGCCCGGTCACCTTCTTCCTGGCCCATGAAGCCGGTGATCACATTTTGATTGGCGACGCGAAACAACATCAAGGATGCCGGGGAGCTAGTTCGTACACACATAGCGAGCAGATACTCGGAAACCTGCGAAAATCCGAGGTTATTTGACAAGCCGGTAACCGGATCGTCATGCAGCATGTCGGCCATTGCCAGCTCTTCTTCGACAAGCTGGCCAAGTTCCGCCAGAAGCGAAACGTCTTCGTCGTTGATTTCACGTGGTTTGCTGTCAATGACGCACAGCGTTCCCAATTTAGTTCCATTGGGGGCGCTTAGCGGACAGCCCGCGTAGAAACGAATACTTGGATCCGCTGACACCAGTGGGTTGTCGCGGAATCGCTCGTCGGTGAGAGTGTCGTTCACGATCATAACCTCGTCATCGAGGATCGCATGGCCGCAAAAGGAGATGTCTCGTGGCGTCTCGGTCACCTCGAGCCCCTGGTACGACTTGAACCACTGCCGGTCGCTGTCGACCAGGCTGACGAGAGCAATCTCGGTTCCGAAAATCCGCTTGGCGAGCCTCGTTACACGATCAAATCGTTCCTCAGGATCTGTGTCGAGTATCTTCAGGTTTCTCAGCGTTTCCAAACGCAGTAATTCATCGACGGGTGTCGGCGGCTTGATCATCATTTTACCTTTCAATACAGGAGCTTAACTACCACTATCGGCCGGCTTTGACATAACTTTAGTGACTTCCGCGTCCCGAATGCATATCACAGCGCCCGCATAGTCGTATTGCTACGCTAATGCATATGAAAGGGAAAATTGTCGCGACGTTTTTCGGGCTGCCGTTTTTCGCAGTCGGCGTATGGATGCTCTGGTCTATTAGCAGCGGTGTTCTTGATGCCTGGCAGATGCGTGCCTGGGTGCAGGTCGACGCGCAACTTGATCGCGGTGGCTACGAAACACATTCCGGCGATGACTCAGACACCTACGAAGCCTATGCCGAGTACACCTATAGCTACGCGGGTGAGCGCTACAGTGGAAATCGGGTTTCCCTTGGAAATGGCGCTGACAATATTGGTCGTTATCAACAGGAAACGGGTCGTCGCCTGCAGTCCATGGTCGCGAACGGTGGTCATATCTTGGTATTCGTCAACCCCGAGGAGCCGGCCCAGTCGATAATCGATCCAAATTTGCGCTGGGGCCTGATCGGATTCAAGTCTATTTTTCTGTTTGTGTTCGGTGGTTTCGGTCTGGCCCTGATAATCTTCGTTTGGCGATCCGCGCCTGAAAAAGACGCGGACTTGCCTGAATACCGCGATTCTCCCTGGCTGATGCACGATGCATGGCAGACGCCAATCATTCGCTCAAGCTCGAAAGCGGCGATGTGGGGCGCACTGGTTTTCGCCGGGTTCTGGAACCTGATATCAGCGCCGCTGCCCTTCCTGTTATACGAGGAAGTAACGGACAAAGCTAATTACCTGGCGTTAATCGGTTTGGTGTTCCCACTCATCGGCATCGGTATGTTGGCCTGGGCGATGCGGCGCGTATTCGAATGGAGGCGTTTTGGTCCGGCGCCAGTGACACTGGATCCCTTCCCAGGGTCGATTGGCGGTCACGTTGGCGGCACCATCGACCTGAACATCCCATTTGACCCAGACGCTCGATACCAGCTGACGCTGAATAACCTGCACAGTTATGTGTCGGGCAGCGGCAAGAGCAGGAGTCGAAAGGAAGAAGCAGAGTGGCAGGACAACCTCGTCGCGTTTGCCGAGCCCGGTGCCAAGGGTACAAAGTTGACGTTCCGATTTGATGTGCCCGAAGGACTCAACCCGTCTGACACTGATCATGATGACAGCTACCACATCTGGCGGCTGAGCCTGCATGCGGAGTTACCCGGCACCGATCTCGATCGAAGCTACGATATCCCGGTGTATGCGACAGCAACCACGTCCCGCCGGCTGTCCGATCGATCAGTGAATAAGGCCCGCTCAGAGCAAAACCGCATGGACGACCAGTCGGTAGGGGAAATCCTCAACATACGAAACAACGGCACGGGCAAGCAAATTGTCTATCCGATGTGGCGACATTTTTCCGCAGCGTTTGGGGGCGTTATGGTCGCTGCTATTTTTGTGGCGGCAGGTTGGTTTCTTGTTGTTCACGAAGGCGAAAAATTGTTCGGCGGCGTGTTTGGCTTTGTCGGTACCTTCATTGGTTTGTTCTGCCTGTACCTGATGTTGAACTCTTTGGAAGTCTCGAAGCAGGCAGGGAGTATTACCAGCGTGCGTCGCTTGCTGGGAATACCCGTTAGCCAGCAAGATATGCACCAAAGTAGCCTTGTTCGTCTCAAAAAGAAAAGCACGATGAAGTCACAGTCGGGTGGCAAGCACACGGTCTTCTATTCGATTCTCGGGCTCGACCGGCAGGGCAACGAGATTCTCCTGGGTGAAGGCTTCAGAGGCGAAAACGAGGCGCGTGCGGCTATGCGCTTTATTGCAAGCTCGTTGGGTCTCAATGCCACGTTGCTTACCGACCCGGTGGATTACAACCAGGCACTTCCTTCAGGAGGCTCGGCTAACTAACTGGAAAACGCGCCACCCGCGAGTTGCGATGGCGCGCATAGCGCTAGCCTCGGTTTATTGATCCCAGAATTTCCACCAGGGCTTTTTCTCTTTCTTCTCGGTGTCTTTCATGTCTTCATCGGCATCCGTTTCGAGCGAATCAGCGGCGCCATCGACGTCGACCGTCTCACCCTTGCCGTTGGCTTTGTACTCTTCCTTGATAGCCTTGCGCTCGTCGCGTCGTGCGCGCATTTCCTGAGACTTATCGTTGCCGCGGCCGGCGGCATTGTCCAAACCCCTGGTCGCGTCATTCCGGCCATCCGCCGCCCTGTCGCCAGCGTTGCCGTGATCTGAATCGTCGTCTGCGTCATCGTGATCTGAGTCGTCACCATCGTCGGAAGAATCACCGTCCATAACGTCCTTGACTCTGTCTTTGTTCTTCTTGTCGCGCCCCTTCACCTGGTCTCTTTCGGTCTCGGCACGATCGGCCATGTCCTGCGCCTGGTCCTGAACCACGTCCTTCGTTTTCTTGTCGTCCGTCCGGCTTTTGGCGTCTGCTACTGGCGCAGACATAAGCGAAATTACTGCGACCAATGCCGCAAGAATACTGATGTGTTTCATACGCTGTTCCTCAATAGGATAGTCGCAGGAGTCTAGCGCCAGAGGCGTGAGTCGGCAATGCATGAACTGTGAAGTTTTGTTACCAAGTCGCAAGTGATGCAGGACACAATCGTTGACAATCCCGTCGCCGGTATTGCCCTAAAGTGAACCTCTTTGCGAGAAATCGACTCAGGGGACAAGAATGGATATCAAGGATTTGGCGACTCAGCTCTTAATGAGCAAAATCAACGGTACAAATGACTCAGGTGCGGCCGCATCGGCACTCGACGATCTGGTGGGTGGCAGTAAAGGCTTCGATCTCGGTGAGATCGTCGGCAAGTTCACGGGTGGTGGCAGCGATCTGGCGTCGAAGGCTCAGTCCTGGCTTGGAGATGGATCCAACGAGTCGATTTCACCTGCACAGATTCAGGATGCGATTGGCGGGGACAAGATCGAGGCATTTGCAGCAAAACTCGGCATTGGTCGAGAAGAAGCCAGCAGCAGCTTGTCGCAGATACTGCCGGAGCTGATTGACAAGAGCAGCGACGGTGGCAACCTGCTGGACTCTGTGGGCGGAGTCGCAGGCCTGGCCGGTATGGCCTCGAAGTTTTTCAAGTAAGCAGTCCGAACAAATACAAGTAGACGGGCGTATCGCCCCGTCCGGCTTTTGGGTTGTAGAGGAAACGGCTGTCCTACGATTGACCTTGCTCGAGAATGACCGCGATGAATGCGTCTGCCTCTGCGATAGAACGATTCATCTCAGCGATGAGCAGATCGACATTGGATTCGATGATCGTTGCCTCACCCTCGAGCGCTGCGATTGCTGAGAGGTTTAGATTGTGCTTGAGGTACAACACCTGATCCTGAAACGAAGCCAAGACAGGGCCCATTCGGCCTTCGATCTCGCGCATCGATGCGATCAGGCGAGTGGCTTGTACGCGCGTCTGGTCAAACTGTGTTTCGGCCAAACGGCGCAATGCGGCATCATTATAATCGTCGAGTTCGGATCGCCATTCGTCAAGCAAGCGATTGCTTGCACCGACAACGCGATCAATGCGTTTGCTGATGTCATTCGCAGCGGCCTGACTTCGCTTGTGCGCAGCATTAAGCTTGTTGTATTTGCGTTCGAGTTCATTTTCCGGAAGATCTACGACCGCTTTGAATTCCGTCAGCGCATCATGAAATTGTTCCGCCCCGGCACGCTGACTGTCGCGGGCTTCCTCGACGCGGTCCACAAGCAATTCGCGTGGTTCTTTCCACATCCAGTCAATACCCGTAGTCAAATTGCCAGAGGCAAGAAAGCCAGCGCCAAGCAGCGCAATCGCAGCTACCCAGGATCGTTTCTTTTTGAGTATCGACGGGATCATCGGTATTATTTTTGTTAGCAAAGGGTTCATCAGAGAAATTTGTCAGTTCAGGAGCGAACACAACGATGACACATCTATCCGGCAACCTGCAAATGGCCCGATTCAGTCTGGTCTGCATCGTCCTCGTGGCGCTTACGGGCTGCGCATCCGTTCAATATTCGGCGCTGGAGAAGGTCGGCATACATAAACGCGACATCCTTGTCGACCGAGTCGAAGATGCGCGAGATGCACAAAGTGAAACGCGCGAACAGCTGGTATCGGCTTATGAGGAGCTCAGTGCGCTGGTAGGGCATGAAGGCGGCGAGCTCGAGGAAAAATACAAACGTCTCAACAAGGAAGTCGAGCGTTCTCGAAGTGCAACTGAGGACCTCGACGAGCACTTGTCAGACATCGATCGTGTCAGCGAAGACTTATTTGACGAATGGCAGTCGGAACTGGACCTGTACAGTAGTGCCGCGTTGAGATCCGATCAGGAACGCAAGCTCAAGCTCGCGCGCAGACAGTTCCTGACGATGCGCGATCGCATGCAAACGGCCCGCAATCGGGTTGATCCGGTCATGGCGGTATTGACAGATAACGTTCTATTCTTGAAGCACAGCCTGAATGCTCAGGCTCTCGCTGCACTACGCGGCCAGGCGTCGGTACTTGAAGGTCAGGTCGAGGCATTAATCCGGGATATGCAAGTGGCAATTGACGAGGCCGATGCGTTTATCAATCGAATGCGTGGCAGTTGATAGGTACTACACCCTGTTGTCGTAACAGATTTTCAGCTCGCTTACTGCCGGTCTTGCGCCACACGCTATAGGTGCGAAGAACGTCAATGTCTGAGTCCTGTCTTTCGCGATCCCGAACTTCATTGAGCACGTCAACCAACAGCTGGAACTTGGCGGCCAATTCGCCGTAGGTATCGGCAAATGCGCGACCCCGAAAGGTGCCTCGAACCTCGTCCGACAATGATCCATAAGCGCTACCACCCATGTGAATGTAGTAGTCGAGGTCAACCGCATGCGACGCGAGGCTGTCTGCGAAAAAACCGGAAATGAAGAGAGCAACGTCGCCGATTCGCTGCAACGCGGTATTTCGTTGCTCGGGACTGGGTGCGTCGCTCGCGTCTGCGAGCATCAGCGCAAGCGGCCTGAGTCCAAAGATCTCACCGTCATCGTCATACAGCTCTTCGGAACGCGAATAGAGAGTCAACAAGTTGACGACGTAATAGCTGACATCTGGCTTAACGTCGACACCATGCTCAGCAATGACGCCCTCAACTGACGTCCGGAAGTAGTCCAGCAAATTCGCAACTGGCACTACTTGATCATTGCGGCTCGTCTCGCGCACAGGTTCGCATCCTCTTCGGCAAACAAAACCTGCATTCAGGTATAGCGTAATTATGTCGCGTTGCGTGTGACGTGAATCACACTAGCGCAGGCTGCTCCTCTGAGAGTTTTAGCCGGCGGCGGTCGATTTCACCTCCACAGAATCCAAAGCGTCCTTCGGCACTTCGGCGTAATGACTGAAGTCCATCGTGAAACTACCGTCGCCAGCGGTCAACGATTTCAGCCGCGAATGATAGCTCTGGATTTCTTTTAGCGGCGCCTGCCCCGATACCATGATTCGATCGTTTGGTAGTGCCTCCGTGCCCGTTACCATACCGCGCATTGAAGATAAGTCACCTGTTACGCCGCCCGCGCTCCTGCTGGGTGCCGTTACGGTGACATCGACGATCGGTTCCATAATGATCGGCGCTGCTTTCGAAACCGCATCGAGGAATGCCTTCTTGCCTGCCTGAACGAAAGCAATTTCTTTGGAATCGACAGAGTGATGCTTGCCATCATAGACCGTGACCTTGATGTCTTGCATTCGGTATCCATAAACCGCTCCGGATTCCATCGCTTGCCGTACGCCCGTTTCGACGGCCGGAATATACTGGTACGGAATCGATCCGCCGACAACCGCACTTTCGAACTCGAAGCCTTCGCCAGCGGGCAATGGTTCAATGCGCAGATACACTTCGCCAAACTGGCCAGCGCCGCCGGTTTGTTTCTTGTGACGATGATGGCCCTCGGCTTTCCGTGTAATGGTCTCGCGATACGCTATTGAGGGCAGGGACGTAATAACCTCGAGGTTGTGACGATCAGAAATTTGCTCCAGTACCGTGCGCAGATGCAGGTCGCCGAGTCCGCGTAACACCACTTCATTGAGTGCGGCGTTGTGCTCGACTTGCAGAGACGGATCTTCGGCTTCCGCCACGTGCAAGGCATCGGAGGTTTTTTGAGCGTCGTTGTCGCTGGGTGGCTTAATAGCCAGCCCGTACATCGGTCGTGGCAGGCCGATGGCCTTCAGGTGAAAATGATCTTCGTCGTGTGAATCGTGCAGTACGGCGTCGTAATGCACTTCGTCGACACGCGGGATCGCGCAAATATCACCAGGCACTCCGATTCTTGCTTTGGTGTGTGTGCCGCCGTTTACTTTTAACAGTTGATTGACCTTGATGGGCTTGCGCGCGTCGCCGACAAACAGCTGATTACCGGGTCTGATCGTGCCCTGATGAATTCGAAATGTGCCCAGTCGACCTTTGAAAGGATCGATATGCACCATGAAAACGTGTGCAATCGCATGTGCATCGGGGTCCGGTGAGATTACAACCTCTTCGGCGTTTTCACCTTCACCCTTGAGAAAAGTCGGTGGATTGCCCTCCATGGGATTGGGCATCAGGCGCTCGAAGACCTGCAGCAATTGCTTAATGCCTGAGCCGGTCTTTGCAGAGACAAAACAGACAGGGATCAAGTGCCCTTCGCGCAGCGCTTTCTCGAACGGGTCGTGCAACTGGTCGGGCTGAAGTTCCTGGCCTTGTTCAAGATAAACTTCCATGAGCGCTTCATCGACTTCGACAACCTGGTCAACGATTTGCGTATGCGCCGAGTCAACGTCACTGAACATGGTTGCGACGTCCTTCGGATCAAAGAAGCAGTCGACCACGCTGCTGCCGTCGGCGGAGGGCAGGTTGAGTGGCAGGCATTCCGTACCAAATGCATCGCGGATATTGGACAGGATTGCTTCGAGGTCCAGTTCTTCTGCGTCAATCTTGTTGACGACGATCATGCGGCAGAGCCGCTGCGCCTTCGCCGCGTTCATCATGCGGCGACAGATCGTATCGACACCATCCTGGGCATTGATGACCAGAGCGGCCGTTTCCGCGGCTGGCAGTACGGAAAGCGCGCGACCGATAAAATCCCGATATCCGGGGGTATCGATCAAATTGACATGGATGCCGCCATGATCGAGATGGCAAACGGCAGAATACTGCGAGTGTCCGAGCTGTTTCTCGCGTGCGGTGTAGTCGGAAACAGTGCTGCCTTGTTCTACAGAGCCTTTTTCGGCTATTGCGCCGCCTGCATGCAGCAGTGCTTCGGCCAGCTGAGTCTTACCGGCGTTACTCGGCCCCACAAGACATACGTTTCGAATATCGCTGGATGTATACGCCATCGCCGATTCCCCTGGAGTCACTGGATAGGTCAATTATGGCTTTACCCGCGGCGAGCGCTATAAGGTTATTCCGAAGTTGGCGTCAGCCAGCATAGCCGATTGATTGCAGGGCGCTTTTTATTTCGTCGAGTGCAGCCGGGTCTTCGATTGTTGCTGGCACCCTGTACTCTTCGTCGTCGGCGATTTTCCGCATTGTACTGCGCAGTATCTTTCCAGACCGTGTTTTTGGCAGCCGTCCGACAACGACCGCCTGTTTGAATACTGCCACTGGCCCGACCTGGTCGCGCACCATTTGCACTGTTTCGGCAATGATGTCGTCGCTGTCGCGCTCGACACCAGCCTTAAGTACAACGAAGCCGAGAGGGAGCTGTCCCTTGAGCTGGTCAGCTGCGCCGATTACCGCACATTCGGCGACGTCCTGGTGTGCTGCCAGTACTTCCTCGATGGCGCCGGTTGACAGGCGATGCCCTGCGACGTTTATGACATCGTCCGTCCGCGACATGACGTGAATGTAGCCATCTTCATCGATAAAGCCGGCATCTCCGGTCTCGTAATAGCCACTGAACGTCTTTAGATAGGAGTTACGGAATCGTTCATCGGCCTGCCACAATCCGGTCAGGCTTCCCGGGGGCAGTGGCAGCTTGCAGGCGATCGTGCCGACATCGCCGGGCGGGACATCGTTGCCGTAGCTGTCGAGGGCGCGCACATCCCATCCGGGGGCTGGGGGGCCTACGGATCCGGCTTTGACCGGCAGCAGCTCAATGCCCATGCAATTCGCAGCGATGGACCAGCCTGTTTCCGTCTGCCACCAGTGGTCGATAACCGGAACACCGAGCTTGTTCTCTGCCCAGTGCAGCGTATCCGGATCGCATCGTTCTCCCGCAAGAAAGAGCGCGCGCAACCCCGATAAGTCGTGGCGTTGGGGTAGTTCGCCCTCCGGGTCTTGCTGCTTGATCGCCCGGAAAGCCGTTGGCGCTGTGAACATGCAGGCGACCCTGTGCTCCGCGGCGACTCGCCAGAATGCGCCGGCATCGGGCGTGCCGACGGGTTTGCCCTCGTAAAGCACCGTAGTATTTCCATGCAGTAACGGTCCATAGATGATGTACGAATGCCCGACGACCCAACCAATGTCGGAGGCGGCCCAGTAGACCTCTCCGGGATCTACGCCATAGATATTCTTCATCGACCAGTGCAGCGCTACTGCATGGCCGCCATTGTCACGCACAATTCCTTTGGGCTCGCCAGTTGTCCCTGACGTGTACAGCAGGTACAAGGGGTCCGTGGCGTCGACCACGACGCAATCATGCGGACGGGCAGACGCTACCGCATCAGTCCAGTCGATATCCCGGCCTGCGCTCAGTTCGGCCCTGATCTGAGGCCGTTGCAGGAGGATGCAGCGTTGCGGTTTGTGAGCTGCAAGCTCTATAGCCTGATCGAGTAGCGGTTTGTATTCAATCAGGCGGGTTGGTTCTATGCCACAGGAGGCCGAAACGATAAGTCTTGGCTTGGCATCGTCAATACGAGTCGCCAGTTCGTTCGCCGCAAAACCGCCAAAAACAACAGAGTGCACGGCGCCAAGGCGGGCACACGCCAATACTGCGACGATAGCCTCCGGAATCATTGGCATATAAATGATAACGCGGTCGCCTTTTTGAACACCGTTGTCAGCCAGCGCGCCTGCAAATACAGCTACCTCGTCGCGCAATTCGGCGTAGCTGATCTTCTTCTGGCTGTCCGTTAACGGGCTGTCGTAGATGATGGCGGTCTGGTCGCCGCGGCCACCGTCCGCGTGGCGGTCAAGCGCGTTGTAGCAGGTGTTGAGGCGGCCGCCGGAAAACCAGCGGTAAAACGGTTTCCCGGAGTCGTCGAGCACGCGATTCCAGGGCTTGTCCCAGTGAATACCTTCTGCTGCGTTCGCCCAGAATTCTTCGGGATTTTCGATCGATGCGCGATATTCTTCGGAGTACATGGACTTGCCTGCGAGGCCGGGTGAATAGACCATTTCAAGTCTAGTTACCGGCGATCAGGTGATCCATTCGACGAAAGATGTAGGCTTACACTCCTGGCGAGCCCCTCGGCAGGCTAGATTAACCCAGGTGAGCCGGGCAGGATCACAATGTCCCCATCGATTCCAATGAACTTTCTGGCGAAACTCGAGCGGCGCTCGGACTTGGCTTCCAGGAATACCGTGCGGATACAGCCCGGCGACTGGCCGTGCAAATCCGCCTCTACGGCAACCTCATAGTGCTTCCCGTTGCTGCGAAACAGCAGCGAGCGATTGCGGTCATGGGCCGACCAGCCAACAAACTGACGCGGGTTACGCAGGGGAATCTTGCGGCCGTCGGAGAGTAGGGCAGAGCACTCGGCATAGCGCATCGGGATTTCGACGACATACTCGACGACGTCGGCATGGCTCGCGCCCAGCAGCGGAATCGCTTCGTCCAGCGCCTTGACCATGTGTTCTTCGTCGCCAATGCTGGCGCCGACAAGCGCGTTGATAAGCTTTCCACACAGTGAAATTGGCGTTTGAAGCTGCTGCTGCGTCATGTCGATCTCCTACTACTGCCTTTACGTGCCTAACATCCTAACCACGATTATTAATAAATTTCACAAAAAGAATTTCACAATGTTAATTTCACAAAATCGGCGAATTGGTAGGATCGTAAATGGTGGTAGAAACCAGGGCAGACGGGCCATGCAGTGACGGCGGGACCAATATGACAATTCTTAATCGGGCCGCAGGCAACGGTATTCTCGCGGCTGCGCCCACCATGGCGCTGACGCCCCATGCAGAACCACGCAATTTCGCCCTTGTGCTCGGAACCTGGCTGGGATTGCATCGAACTCGATGCGCCACGCAACGCGATAATGGCGCATCCGCAATTGGTTGCCGATACGCTGCTGCGTATCGCCTGAAGCGACCCCGAAGCTACCTGGCTTCGACTGACGGTTCGGATTCTGCGCGTCGCGAAATCACACGCGTCATGCCCCGAAAAATGAACGCGTGAGACGGCAACAGGACGAGCCAGTACAGAATCCCCCAGACGCCTGCGGGATGAAAGTACGCCGTGACAGTTATGCGGCGCCGATTGTCATCCATTTCATCGATATCAAATTCGAGGACACCGGCGCCCGGCGCCTTCATCTCCATGAGCAGCGTGAGTTGCTTCCTGGGCTGCATGGCGATGACGCGCCAGGCGTCTACAGTATCGCCAACTCTAAGCTCGTCCGGGTGGCGTCGTTTGCGGCGAAAACTCGGGCCACCCACGATCCAGTCGAGGCTTCGTCGCAGCCACCATAGCCAGCCGGCAAAGAAGAAATCACCGTGATGCCCAACGCGGCAAACGACCCGCCACAATGCGTCAGCACTTGCAGCTGTTATGGCACTGTCGCCGGCTTTTTCAGAATAGAAGCTGTACTTGGGGTGAAACTCACGACAGGCGACGGCGCCCTCGACCCATCGTGCTGGAACCGCGTGTTTACGCTCGGCCTCGAGTGCCTCGCGCGCCGCCTCCCGAAATCCGAGAAGTTCCTGTGGCACGAGCCTGGCGAGTCGATCGTCGTCGGCAATGACGTCCTGTGACAGTCCGTCGATCAGGGCGCGCGCAATATTCGTTGGCACTGAGGTCACCAGACGGAGCCAGTAGGAGGACAGGCGCGGCGTCAGGACCCTGACAGGGATGATGCGTGTTTTTCTTCCGACCAGTTCGCCATATTGCCGCATGATTTCAGCGTAGGTGAGATCGTCGGAGCCGCCGACGTCGTAAATCTTACCCGCCGTCTCCTCGAGCACTGGCGCGTCTGCGAGATAGCTCAACAAATTACTGAGCGCGATGGGCGTCGAGCGCGAGAACACCCAGCGTGGGGTTATCATGAAAGGAAGGTGATTGACGAGATCGCGAATGACTTCCCAGGCCGCGGAGCCGGGCCCGATGATCATGCCAGCGCGTATCTCGGTTACGGGTACGCTGCCGGCTCGGAGGATCTCGCCCGTTTCCTTACGTGAGCGAAGGTGGGTCGATTTGGGTGACTTCGGTACAAGCCCGCCCAGGTAGACGATGCGGCTGACGCCTTGCCCGGCGGCGGCATCTGCAAAATTACGCGCCGCGGTAGCATCCAGTTCGGGAAAGTTTTTGCCTGCGGCCATCGAATGCACGAGGTAATAGGCAACGTCGACGTCTTTGAGAACACGGTCCAGCGTCTCAGGCTGCAAAGCATCGGCCTGTGCCAGTTCCACGTTTTGCCAGGCGCGTCCTTCGATGACTTCGATATTGCGCGACGTGGCTCGAACAGGCAGGCCCCGTGCTGCGAGGTACGGGGCCAGATGGCTACCAATGTAGCCGCTGGCGCCGAAGACAAGACGGAAACTCAACGGTAACTCGGGTAGCCCAGCACCGCGCCTCTTAAGTAACCGGCATTGCGCAGGTGTCTTGTCCAGCCGGTCAACGGCCAGTTGCTGCGTCGGTCAGCAGCAAACCCGTGCAGCAGGGTGATAGGGCCTCCATCGCCATCGTTGTCATAAGCGATCCGGAATCCCTGCGCTTCGAAGCTGTTCATTCTCGTGTCTCTGATAGAACCCGGGTACCGCCCAGAGGGTGAAGCGCGGCTTGCTAGCTGTCAACCGCGATATATACTGACTAGGCCGTGCAGCGTCGACAGTACCGCAAAGGTCCTAGCGGTTGAGTTCAAGGAAGGTCGTTGGTACCTCAGCAAAGTAGCTAGCGCCTCCCGACGTCACCGCAATGCCGAGGGTCGATGCATCGCCTGAGGGTAGCGCCAGGGTCGCAGACCATTCTGTCGCCTCGGAGGTGGTCGAAGTCATCTTCGAAGCAACAGGCTGCGGATTGTCATTGATAAAACCGATGGTGGCTTGTTGCAGCGGAAACAGGGATTTCAGGCTCAGTGTTATGGCGGCCTTTGTCACTTCTATGGGTTGCAACGTTAGTTCAAAGTCGCCGTTCTCGAGATCGCATTGACCGCTGTCGTATCGGCAGTTGGACTTGGCGATCAACTTGTACGAAGAGCCGGCTTTGGCTGCGTGCGGTCGCTCCGCAATGAAATAATCGATCGCAAACCACGCCAATATTGCGAGTACAGGCGCGACGAGCATCGCGACGACAACATGCTTGTTCGTGAACATGGCGTAGATCCTACATGGCTTGGAGCCCAGCGCAAAAAAAAGGGGGGTCGAAATGACCCCCCTGAAACCGGACTGTTCCGAATCAGTGCGATATGGCCTCGCCTGCGCCACTCGGTATCCGAATATTCTCGACCAGGTGCTGGATATGTTCCGGCGGAGGTGCCGTTACCTTGGCAACCGCGAATGCTACCGCGAAGTTGACCACCGCACCGACAGCACCAAACGCGTTCGGCTCAATGGTTAGGAACCAGTTGGGTGACATATCGCCGAGGAACGAGGTGCTCTGGATGAACATGATGCCCTTGTGCTGGAATACGTACAGCAGTGTCACGCCCAAGCCGGCAATCATGCCAGCGATCGCGCCCTCTTTATTCATCTTCTTGTAGAAGATGCCCAACATCAATGCGGGGAAGATCGACGATGCAGCCAGGCCGAATGCGAGTGCAACGGTACCGGCAGCGAAATCCGGTGGATTGAATCCCAGGTAACCTGCCAACACGATTGCGCCTGCCATTGCAACGCGGCTGGCAAGTAGCTCTTGCTTCTCAGTGATCTCGGGTTTGAAGATACCCTTCAACAGGTCATGCGATATGGCTGAGGATATCGCAAGCAGCAAACCGGCGGCCGTCGAGAGCGCCGCGGCAAGACCACCGGCCGCGACCAATGCGATTATCCAGTTTGGCAAACGTGCGATTTCCGGATTGGCCAGTACCATGATGTCGCGATCGACCTTTGTCATCTCGTTGGTCTCGGCGTCTGCTGAGTATTGGATGCGACCATCGCCATTCTTGTCTTCAAACGCCAGCAGTCCAGTCTTTTCCCAACTCCTGATCCAGTTCGGACGCTCGTCGTAGACCATGTATTCGCCTGGTGTCGGCTCGATCGTGCTGATCAGGTTAAGGCGTGCCATTGCCGCAACCGAAGGTGCTGTCGTGTAAAGAATCGCGATGAACACCAGTGCCCAACCTGCGGAGCTGCGTGCATCCTTCACCTTGGGAACCGTGAAGAAGCGAATAATCACATGTGGCAAGCCTGCCGTACCGATCATCAGCGACAACGTATACGCGAACATATTCGTCAGGCTAAGTCTGACGTTTGTCGTGTATTCAAGGAAGCCGAGATCTCTGAGCACCTGGTCCAGTCGATCGAGCAGGAATACTTCAGAACCCGCCATGGTGGAACCAAGTCCCAGCTGCGGGATCGGGTTGCCTGTCAGGTTTAGAGAGATGAAGATGGCCGGGATGGTGTAGGCGAGAATCAATACGCAGTACTGTGCGATCTGCGTATAGGTGATGCCTTTCATGCCACCCAGAACGGCATAGATGAATACGATGCCCATGCCGATCAACAGCCCGATCTCATAAGGGAGTTCGAGGAAGCGTGAAAACGCGACGCCGATGCCTTTCATCTGGCCGATAACGTAAGTGACCGACGCGACAATGAGGCAGATTACGGCGACAACGCGTGCGCCGTTCGAGTAGTAGCGCTCACCGATAAACTCGGGCACCGTGAACTTACCGAATTTGCGTAAGTAAGGTGCCAGCAACATGGCGAGTAATACGTAGCCGCCAGTCCATCCCATCAGGAACACAGAACCACCGTATCCCATGAAGGCGATCAGTCCGGCCATCGAGATGAACGATGCCGCCGACATCCAATCGGCCGCTGTTGCCATGCCGTTGGCAACCGGGTGAATGCTGCCACCGGCAACGTAAAAATCTTTCGTCGTCGCTGCGCGCGCCCAGATAGCGATACCGATATATATTGCGAAGGTGAACCCGACGACGAGGTAAGTCATTGCTTGTAGTGTCATGATTATCCCCTAGTCGTCGTCTTCGTGAACGTCATGTTCGCGATCGAGTTTGCCCATGCGATTCGCATAGAAAAAGATCAACGCTATGAACGTGTAGATCGACCCCTGCTGTGCGAACCAGAAGCCGAGCTTGTAGCCACCAATCCTAATTGTGTTGAGCGGCTCGACCAGGATGATTCCGAACAGGTAAGAAACAACGAACCAGATGGTCAGGCATAACGCCATGAGTCTTAGATTCGCGCTCCAATAGCTGGCATGTTTGGACATGAGTCCCCCTTATCTGCGGCTGCTTTATTGATTATTGGCACGGGCAATCTAGCAAACCGGGCGGTTCGCGGGCATTCGACGATAGTAGTAGACTGTAGCCAGAAGAATAAATAAGGCGGACCGGGGAGAACTCGCTTGATCAGCTGGTGGACGTTGCTGCTGCTGTCGTTCGGCTATGTCACGGTGTTGTTTGCGATTGCGCACTGGGGCGACAATGTCGAGCAACGCCACTTCTCGGCCAGGTCACGGTCAATTATTTACAGCCTCACCCTGGCCGTGTACTGCACCTCCTGGACGTTTTATGGCGCGGTCGGCAGTGCGGCGGAAAATGGCTGGGGCTACCTGCCGATCTACCTTGGCCCGATGCTCGTCATCCTGTTCGGATGGCCGCTGATCAGACGCATCGTCGCGATCAGTAAGCGCCAGAACCTGACGTCGATTGCCGACTTTATAGCCGCTCGTTACGGCAAAGCACAGAGTCTTGCCGTGCTGGTGACGGTGATCGCAACGATTGGCTCGGTGCCGTACATTGCGCTGCAATTCAAAGCTGTGGTGGCTGGTTTCAGTGTCGTTTCCGATTACTCCGTGACGGATGGCGCCGCGTACGACACGGCATTGGTCGTGGCGGTCGCGCTCGCCGTCTTTGCAATTCTGTTCGGCACGCGAAAGCTTGACGTAACGGAACATCATGAAGGCATGATGCTGGCGATTGCGTTCGAATCTGTCGTAAAGCTGCTGGCGTTCGTCGCCGTAGGTTTATTCGCGTACTTGCTTCTTGGAAACTCACCGGACGCGGTCGAACCGACGCGCACGATGGCGACTGCAGACGGGCTGTTTGCGCTCGATCGCTGGCCAGACACATTCGTCACTCAGCTGATTCTTGCCAGCGCCGCCATTCTCTGCCTGCCACGACAGTTTCATGTCGCTATCGTCGAGGCCCACGAGGACGTTGATATCCGCTCAACGCGCTGGACGCTCCCTCTGTACTTGCTGATTTTCTCGGTCTTCATCATCCCGATAACACTGGCTGGGCTTAAACTGCTTCCTGCCGGTGCGTTCAGTGGTGACACGTTCGTCCTGGCCCTGCCGATGCAGCATGGCGGGACATGGTTGACCGTACTTGCGTTCCTCGGCGGTTTCTCGGCCGCAACCGGAATGGTGATCGTCGCCTGTGTCGCGCTTTCCACCATGATCAGTAACGAAATCGTCATGCCTCTGTTGCTGCGTATCAAGATACTGGGTCTGTCAGAGCGGCGAGACTACTCACGATTGATGATCCACATTCGGCGGGGAGCGATTATCGGGATCTCGGCGCTGGCCTATTTCTATTATCTTGCCACTGACCAGTCCGCGGCACTGGCTTCGATCGGGCTGTTGTCATTCGCGGCGGCCGCTCAGTTTGCGCCGTTGATAATTTTCGGGCTCTACTGGCCGCGATCAACTCGCCTCGGCGCAATTGCCGGTCTTTTGACCGGCTTCGTCTTGTGGACTTATACGCTATTCTTGCCAAACATTGCGCGCTCGGGCGCATTTAGTGCCGACTTCATCGACGGGGGCTTGTTCTCACTGCGCTGGTTGCGACCTGAGGCGCTAATTGTAGATTTGCAGTCCAATCCATTGACTCACGGCGTTGCCTGGTCACTGACAGCGAATATCGCCGTGTTCGTGATTGTGTCGCTAATGACGCGCCAATCGATGCTGGAGAAGATCCAGGCGCGCGCATTTTCAAGCCCGATTCCCGGTGCCCGAAGGGCCGGATCACCTACTGCGGGCCCGACGATCACCAATGCGGATCTTCGGGCTCTTGCCGATCGTTTTCTCGGTGAGACTCATGCAGAGCGTTCGTTCGCGGATTTCGCCGACACGGAAAAAATCGATATCAGCCCGCTGTTGCCCGCAGACCGGCGCCTGCTGCAATTCACGGAGCGCCTGCTCGCTGGCGCGATTGGTGCTGCCTCAGCGCGTGTTGTAATCACTACAGCGCTGCGCAAAACGGGCGCAGAGATCGGCGACGTTGTCTTGTTGCTCGACGAGACCTCGCACGCGATTCGCTTCAATCGGAAGCTGCTCGAAGCGACGTTAGAGAACATTACACAGGGGGTTAGTGTCGTAGACGCGTCGCAACGACTGATTGGCTGGAACAGTCGATATGTCGAGCTTATGAACTACCCACCGGGAATGATGCACGTCGGGGAACCTGTGGCGGAACTAATTCGCTACAACGCGGAACTCGGGCGCTTTGGCAGCGGCAAGGTGGAACAGGAGGTTGCCAAGCGACTGAAATACATGCGTGGCGGATCTGCCTATCGGTATCAGAGCGCGTTTTTCGACGGCAAAGTTATTGAGATTCACGGTCAGCCGATGCCTGACGGTGGCTATGTAACGACGTATACGGATATCACCGAATTCAAATCAGTAGAGAATGCGCTCGTCGAGGCCAAGGCGTTACTTGAGCAGCGCGTCGACGATCGCACCGCGAAACTCCAGGAAACCATGCTTGAGTTGCAGGACGCCAAGGCGGAAGCTGAAGCCGCGAATGTTTCCAAGACTCGATTTCTTGCCGCCGCGGCGCACGACTTGCTGCAGCCCCTGAATGCCGCCAAGCTGTTCGCCGCATTGCTCAACGAGCATCGGTCGGACATGCCCATTGAGCAGAGCAAGCTGGTCGGTCGCGTGGAGAGTGGCCTCCTGGCCGTCGAGGATCTCCTGAGCGCACTTCTCGACATCTCGAGGCTCGACACCGCTGCGCCGGTTCCAAAGCTGGTCGTATTCCCGATCGCCGATGTCTTCCGCGCCCTCGAAGCGCAGTTCGCGCAGACGTTTGTTGACGAGGGTCTGGAGCTCCGCTTTGCGAAGACGGAGCTGTTCGTCCGGTCCGACCCGGCACTGCTGCGGCGAATCCTGCAGAATTTCGTGAGCAATGCGCGTCGCTATACGAGATCCGGCGGTGTGCTGGTTGGCTGCCGCTGCCGTGGAGAGTCGATCGCAATTCAGGTTCTGGATACAGGCGTCGGTATCGCGGAAGACGACCACGCGACCGTTTTCGAGGAGTTTAAGCGGCTGACGGACAGTGACAAGCAAACGAAACGCGGCTTGGGATTGGGCCTCGCAATTGTGGATCGTATCGCCCGTCTGCTTGACCATCCTGTCAATCTGCGGTCGGAGCTTCATAAAGGAAGCAGTTTTGAAGTCGTTGTCCCTAGGGCGGCCAGTCTGGCCATGACGTCAGATTCACCGACGTCGCACGAGCCGCGTTCACCATCATCACTCGACGGCGAGTTTGTACTGTGCATCGACAATCAGCAGGATATTCTGGACGGCATGCACGGGCTGTTGACCAAATGGGGAGCCCGGCCGCTAACCGCAAGCACAGAGGATGAGGCGCTCATGGAGGTCATGAACCTCAAATCCGCAAATGGTCAATATCCGGCGATCTTGCTGGTCGACTATCATCTTGATGATGGTGTGACTGGAATCAACGTGATTGAGACGTTGTGTGAAGAAACCGGAATCAGATTGCCGGCGGTAATTCTGACTGCCGATCACAGCGAAGAAGTTATCGGAAAAGTGCGCCATGCAGGTCTCGCTATCCTTCACAAGCCCGTGAAGCCTGCGGCTCTCAGAGCGCTTATGAACCGAATACTAAGCCGCCGAATCGTTGCCTGAGCGCGGCTCCAGTGGCGATGGCAACTGGATTCGAAGTTGCTGTACGGCGAGTACAGCCTGAGTACGGTTGTTGACGTTCATCTTTCGAAGTACTGCCGTTACGTGTGCCTTGATTGTCGCTTCGGAAACGCTCAATTGATAGGCAATCTGCTTATTGAGCAATCCCTCGCCCAACATCATCAGTACGCGAAACTGATGCGGCGTCAGGGTGCCCAGCGCCGCCGAAATTCTCGCCTCTTCGGTATCGAGCCGATCGTCTTCGAGATCGACGCCCTGCGGGATCCACACTTCGCCATCCAGCACCGCTTTGATGCCATCTTCCAACGTTGTGATCGCTGACGACTTGGGAATAAATCCGCTTGCGCCATGCTGAATAGACCGACGAATTACAGCCGGATCGTCCATGGCCGAAACAATGACGGTCGGTAGTGATTCATGATTGCTGCGGATATAGGCCAGTGCCGAAAAGCCGCTGACGCCTGGCATATTGAGATCGAGAAATAGCAGGTCGGCGTCAGGGTTTGCCTCGACGACCGCGTGCAATGAGTCGAGGCTGTCGGCTTCAACGATTTGGGCATCATCGACGCAGTTACCAATGGCGTGAATCAGCGCATCCCGAAATAAGGGGTGGTCATCGGCAACGATGAATGTGCTTTTTCCGGTCAGTGTCACTTCCCGTCTGTGCCTTTGCGATCAGCCTGAGTCGTCAGCTAAGACTACCGCAAACTCGGCGGCAATCCCCCATTGATTGTGTGACGCCGCTAAAGCAGACGCATTAGACATTGGTCTACCCGACGCACCGATTCGACTTTTGGCTAATGGCAACGGCGAGGCTGCTGGTCGAATATCCGACTTGATTCACTAGCAATTTTTCCGGGGGAAAAATGATGATGAGAGTAACTCCCAGGCTGGCAGCATTACTGGCCATGATTTCGCTGCTCCCGTTGGCAACCACGGGCACTGCTTATGCCGAAGATGCGGCGCCCACCACGACTTACAAGTTCGGCGGCTACGGCAAGTTTGACGCCATGCTTTCTGACTACAGTGATGCCACACCGGCCAGTAGCGCAGTCATTCGCCAGTTCTACCTCCCCAGCCAAACCCCGGTAGGTGACGGATCAACGAGTAGCGATGCAACAGCTGATCTTCAGGCCAGGGAAACACGCCTGAACTTCCGCGTCGATACCAAAACGGCAGGCGGAGATAGCATCACGGCCTTCGTTGAGATGGACTTTTTCACGCACTCAGACGGTAACGAGTTAGTTTCCAATTCGTATAGCCCACGTCTGCGTCATGCCTTCGTGAAGTACAACAAGTGGACTTTCGGTCAAACGTGGTCAACGTTCCAGGACGTAAGCGTATTGCCCGAAGCTCTTGATTTTATTGGACCAGCCGAGTCCACCACGTTCGTTCGGCAGGCAATGATCCGCTATACCTCGGATAACCTCGAGTTGGCTCTGGAGAATCCGGAGACCTTCGTACTCGGTACAGCATTGACAGCAACGGGACACGACACTGTTCCGGACCTGGTCGCACGCTATACATTCAAGCTCGACGGTGGAAGCTACATTAGACTGGCCGGCCTGGTCCGCTTCCTGAATATTGACGAACCGGCCGGCGTCGAGGCTGACGACAGCGCATTCGGTCTTAGCGCCTCGGGGAAGTTCATGGTTGGTGACAGGGACGATGTTCGCGCAATGGTGACCTACGGCGACGGCGTCGGCCGTTACGTCGGCCTCGGACTTGTCCGCGACGGCGCTGTAGATGCCCTCGGCACCGGCATTGATACCATCAAAACGACCTCTGCCTTCGTGTCCTGGCGCCACCACTGGAATGCCGAGTGGCGTTCAAACTTCATGATAGGCACGAACTCGATCGATCTTCCTGTTTCGGCAGGCAACCAAACCAAATCCGCGTCGAGCTTCCACGCAAACCTGATCAAGAACGTTCTTCCGAAGCTGGACGTCGGTGCTGAAATTATGTACGCGGAACGTGAACTCGAGAATGGCGTTGACGGTGATTTCACGCGCTTCATCATCTCCGCGAAGTACGCGTTCTAACGAGCAAGCCCATATTCCCTGTGCGTTCGCACTGGCGGCATCCGAAAGGATGCCGCCAGTTTTACCATTGGGCTTATCGTGTCAGAATCGAACTATGAAAGAGATCCCAGAGATCGTCCAGTTCCTTTTCGGTTTGCCGGGCTTCGATCAGCTCGACGGCGCACAGCTTGGCGCCTGTGCGAAGTCTATTGAGATCGCCTACTATCGTAGCGGCGATGACATTCTCACTATCGGTAGCAAGAATGACTTTCTGCACATTGTCCGCAGCGGTGCTGTAGAGCTACGTGATGAACACGGCGAAATGGTGACACGGCTGGCCGAGTCCGAATGTTTCGGCTTTCCGTCGCTCATGAACCGCGAGTTGGCAAGGAATCACTCGGTCGCGATCGAAGACACTCTGATCTATCACCTGGGCGGCGCGACTTTCGGCCGGATGCGGCGCCAGAATCCGGCATTCGATACCTGGTTTATTCGTGCGCTTTCTGATCGCCTGCTGATGAGCCCGGCAGGCCCTGGCGTACGGGGCGCCGCGGGTTTCAACGTCGGTAGTCTGATTGGACGATCGCCGGTTACGATCGAATCAACAGCGACCACCCGGGAAACGGCTGCGAAGATGGTTTCGGAACGAGTCTCTGCGATGCTTATTACCGATCGGTCCGGCGTCTGCGGCATTGTTACAGATCGCGATATCCGCGCGCGAGTTGTCGCGAACGGGCACGACGGCAGTCTCGCGGTGACGGAAATCATGACGACGTCCCCGATCACGCTGGACAGCGAGGCAACCGCTTACGAGGCAGCCCTCGTGATGATGCAGAATCACATCCATCACCTGCCCGTAACGTCGAACGGCGAACTGCTTGGCATGGTTTCGCGAAGCGACTTCATGCGCCTCGAGACTGAGCATCCTTTGTATCTGGTAAGCGATATCGGCAGGCAGACAACGACCGAGGGCATCGTGGAGGCCTGCAAGCGTTTGCCTGGTCTGATCGTCGGCCAAATCGAAAGCGAGGCCAACGGTGAGCAATTGGGCAAGTTCATAACGACAATAACCGATACGATCACCCGACAGCTGCTGCGGATTGCTGAAGCCGATCTCGGCAAGCCCCCATGCGAGTACGCCTGGGTGGCGATGGGCTCGCAAGGACGTTCGGAGCAGTCGGCGAAAAGCGACCAGGACAACGCGTTACTCCTCGCCGACAACGCGACAGACGCCGATGATGAGTATTTCGCGGCGATGGCCAAGATTGTGAATGATGGGCTTAATGCCTGTGGATACGTCTATTGTCCTGGCGATGTCATGGCGTCTAATCCGAAATGGCGCAAGCCCCTGCGTCAGTGGCAGCAATATTTTTACAAGTGGATTACGGTGCCTGAGCAAAAAGCACTAATGCATGCAAATATCTTCTTTGATTTGCGCTGCATCAGCGGTGCCTGCCGCCTCGTAGACGAACTTAAGCAGAGTATTCGGGAGAGCGCCCGGAAAAATGAACTCTTCCTTGCGTTGATGGCCAAGAATGCGATGAGCTACCAGCCGCCTTTGGGGTTCTTTCGCCAGTTCGTTTTGGAAAAATCCGGCGAACACAAGAACACGCTTGACCTCAAATTGCGGGGCATCATGCCCATCGTCGAAATTGCCCGAATTCGATCGCTTGCCGCGGGAGAGCTGCGGATTACGACGCGCAATCGACTCAAAGCGGCGGCCAAGGCCGGTGAGATCAGCGACGCCGATGCGGCAAGCTTGGGTGATGCACTCGATTTCATAGAGCAGCTGCGTATCGAGCATCAGAGCCAGCAGTTACAGGCGGGTGACCAACCTGACAACTACCTGGCGCCTGAGCGCCTGTCACCGCTCGTGCGCCAGAATCTGAAGTCGGCGTTCTCACAAATTCGCGTCAGCCAGGCCGCATTGCTGAATCGCTTTCATATTGCATGAGCCTGAATTCGCTCAGGCTCAAGCGCTGGTGGCACAACAAGCGCCATCTCGATACGCCTTTGAAACCACTTGTTGCGCATTCGATTCCAGGCCCTGACACGCCGTTTGATCAGCTTGAGTTCGTCAGCCTTGACATAGAAACGACCGGGCTGGATCCGGCGACAGCAGATATGCTGAGCGTCGGCTGGGTCATCATCCGAGAGGGCAGAGTCGATTTGCAGACGGCCGAGTCTCATATCGTGCGCCCAAGCGGTGAAGTCGGTAGCAGCGCTTCAATACACGGCCTTACCGACACCATGGTCGAAGGTGGAAGCGACTGGTCAATTGTGCTGGGCAAGATTATTGAGGTACTGACCGGTCGTGTGCTGCTTGTGCATCACGCCGGACTCGACAAGGCGCTTCTGGACCGACTCTGCTGGCAAAGATTCGAGGCGCCGCTGCTGGTTCCTGTCGCCGATACGCTGGCGCTCGAGCGACGCCGCCACGAGCGTCGCCACCATGTCGACGAAAAGAAGTCGTTTCGCCTGTCCGATCTTCGCGACGACTACCGGTTACCGCGATACGCTGCGCATGACTGCCTTGTTGACGCTATTGCAACCGCCGAATTATTGATTGCGATGGTCGCGCATAATGACGGCGGGGCAAGAACCTGCCTGCGAGACCTATGCACTTAACGCTTCTTTCGTACGAGTAGCGCTAGAAGCTGCGTTTCGATTCGAGCAGGAACTGAACGGTATCGATCGAATCGTCGCCGCCGAGAGGAAAAGCGACATCAAGGTGAATCATCTTGCCGGCGCTGCTGCGTGTCGGCGCGAAGCGCAGGCCGAAGCCAATGTCGCTTAGCCAGTTGTAGCGCCGACCGTTCAGCGGGTCGATTCCCCAGATGCGGCCGGTGTCCGCGAATACCGCGCCGCCGATTCGTACCAGGCGAAACGGGTACCAATCAGTAAAGAAACGTTGCTCAACGGTTAGCAACAGCTTGGTATCGCCACTCTGATAGCGTAAGGGATAGCCGCGAAGGCCTGTGTTACCGCCGATCTCGACACGATTGTCGAGGTCCAGTGAATGGCCGGCCGTCGCACTTAGCGTGGCAAAGAACAGGTGCTTTCGGGATTGCTTGCGGTAATAGCGAGCATTGATATCGAACAAAGTGTTCACCGCGTCGCCGGATTCAACGCGGCCGGTGGTATTCGCGCTCAGGAGCAGCGCCTCACTGTCGAGTGAACCGAAACCGCGGCTGGCGCGCGCCGAAAAAATCAGGGCGTCGCGATCAGCGCCAAACGACGTGTCCGACCAGCCAAGGGATCCGGAAAATCGTGTGCCCAGGTAGAAGTCTTCGGTTCTGCCTATCTGATCGCGATTCTCGGTTTTCTGAAATTCGTCTTCGAGATACTCCAATCCAACAAAAGCGTAAACAAGATTTCGGTCTTGCGGTACTGCCGCCGGAAGTGTCGGGTTCAGTGCTGTTGAGAAACGATTATCATCGCGCACGACACCAGCCGTCCAGCGTCGCACCCAGCCGTCCTGCAGGCCGCGGGACCAGCCGCCAAACAGCGAGTGATAGTCTCTCTCATGCCGGTACTCTGCGGCCTCTTCTCCGAGTACATAGAGTGCTTCGCGACGTTCATCCTCATACAACCAGCCGCCCGCAGACCAGCGCGTGTCGAGTGCATAGAACGGCCTGATGGCGGACAGCAGGTTGGATTTTCCATCGGAATTGTCCGATATCTGGAGCAAGCCGGATACCCAGCTTCGGCCGAGGTGTCGATCCGAGAACTCAAAGCTGTCCGACGTGCGATCGACATCCTCGACGCGAGCAACGCGCACCAGTTGTCCGCTCCCAAGCAGGTTGGTTTCCTCGAGTCCGTATTTGCTGCGGTTCTCACCGCCGCTGCGTGATAATGAAACATCCGGGTTCAGGGTCCAGACATCACGCGTCTTCACGGCGAGATCGACGACGCCATTCTCGTAGCGAACCGGCGTAATACTGGCGTCGAACAGGTACTGGTTCTGGCGCAGAATGCGCCCGGACTCGTCGACGCGTCTTACCGAAAAGGTGTCGCCACTTTTGACGAGCAGCTGTTTCCGTAAAACCTTGTCCTGGGTGACGATGTGAATCCGGTTGGCAAGGCGATACAGCCAGTTGTCTTCTTCCGGATTTGACAGGTCGAATACGTTCGCTTTTTCCAGCCGGATCTCACCGATAACGGCTGCGTCTCGCTCAAGTGTATCGGCGTCCGGTAGCTCTTCGGCGACAGCGGTCGCGGTCAGCAGAGCGATAAACGCAAAAGGACGAAAACGCATATCCGGTATCCAGCATGCAGCAGCCTATATGCTATAGGCTTTCGCGACACGTTGCCTAAGGTTTATTCAGTGCCGGCCGATACGCACTGATGACTAGACCAGAGCGTTGATCAATGCTGAATCAAGCCACACATCTGTCCCTGATCCCGAGTCTGCTGCCGGGTGTCAAGATGGCCAATACAGAAACGACGGAGTTCGACAGAGAGTTTCGCCAGTTCTACGTCGATCGCATGTTGCCCGTTACTCGCGCCGCTCTGGGTCTGTGGCTGGCACTGGTCGTTGTGGTTTCGGTCCTGGACGGATTTCTGATGCCTTCCACATTTGCCGAGCAGGTGCTTTCGTTTCGTGTCTTGGCCATGATGGCACCGTTGTCTGCCGCGCTTGCTGCAAGCTTTATACTCAAACGGCGCCTGTTGTTGCCTTACATTACCGCTGTTGCGGCGTTCCTGGCAGGAGCGACGGCGTTGCTGGTCAACGTCAAGGCTGTCCACATCGGAGTAGCAGACGCTTACTGGTCGGTTGTGTTCGCGACATTTTGTATTTACCTGGTGCTCGGTCTCACTTTGCGACAGAGCATATGCACGGCCTGGCCCCTGTTCATTGGCTTTCTGATGATGAGCAGCGCCTTCGATTTGCCGATTCAGGAAAGCGCCTATGGGACTGTTTTTCTGTGTTTGCTGAATTTCATAGGCAGCTTCGCAAGCTATCTGCTTGAACGCAATGCCCGGGAAGTCTTCGATAGTAAACATGAGCTCCTGCGGCTTGCGCGGACCGATGGTCTTACGGGCCTGTTCAGTCGCCGCGCCTTTGATCAGCATTTGCGGCAGATCTGGAAACAGGCCCGGCGCGACGAAAAACGCGTTGCCGTCATGGTGGCGGACATAGATCATTTCAGGCTCTACAACGACTGCTACGGTCACCGTATGGGGGACGGCTGCATCAAGGCGGTTGCCGAGGTGATTGCTGCCAGTGCTAACCGACCTTTGGACATGGTCGCGCGCTACGGCGGCGAGGAATTTGTACTCGTCTTATACGATCCAACGGCAAGCTTCCTCGAGACTTTCACTCGCAGTCTTTGCCAAAAAGTTATTGATCTCGATATCGAGCACAAGGCCTCTGAAACGGCTCCGATTGTCTCCCTCAGCATTGGTGCAGCAATCACTGAGGCCGCAGGCAGTGTCAGCTCGGATCAACTGATACGGCAAGCCGACGATGCGCTCTATGAGGCCAAGAACCAGGGTCGTAACCAGGCGATCGTCTATCGCGCGGAGTGGGGTAAGCAGACAACCGCGAGCCTGGCGGCCGTGTTGATCTAGCGCGCCGTTATTCCGCGATGGCCAAGGCCCGTCTTTATGGGCAAACTTGGCCGATGATCAAACAAGCACTGGATCGACGATCCAGCAACAGACTCTTGCTTATCTGTCTGTCCATCGTACTGATAAGCAGTTTCTTCGTATCGCAGATTCAGCGCTCGTTTGGCGAGGTGCAGGTTCGCGGCATCAAGATTCCCACGCAGAACGGGCAGTGGGTCGTGGGTGATCTGTTCAAACCGAATTCCGCCACCGCTGAAAACCCGGCGCCGCTCATTGTTGTCGTGCCGGGGTTCCAGCGCTCCAAAGAATCGCTATCCAATATCGCGATCGAACTGTCGCGCCGCGGGTTTGTCGCGCTTAGTATCGATCCTTACGCGCAGGGCGGTTCGAGCGCCTCACTGAGCCGTATTGCAGCGACAACAGAAGGCTACGGCATGTTCGCGGTGGTCGACTATGCGGCCAGTTCGGAGAACCTGAATTACATCGATCGCAGCCGCATCGGCGCTACCGGACACTCGGCCGGCGGAAATGCGGCCATTCGCGGTGCTAATTACTTCGGCCGTGAGGCACAGAGAACCGGCCTTCCAAGCAAGCTGCACTCCGCGTTCGTGTCGGGCTACGTCCTGACGCTGAGGGAAGGCGTGCTCGAGGATGTGCGCTCAAACGTTGGGGCGAGCTACGCTTTTTACGATGAGGGGGCTTACAGGAACGAACTCAAGCATGGCGACATGCGCGTTGCTCCCGAGGCGCTGCGGCTCATCAATATAGGGCGTGAAGCGGGCAGGGCGGCGGTCAACGAGGTTGAGATCGGCAGATACTACGGGGACAGAGATCGGCGCACGCTGCGCGTGATGCACAACGAGCGCGTGCTGCACCCGTTCCAGCCTTACAACAGGGAAGCGACTGCCAACCAGATCGAGTACTTCGAGCATGTTTTCGATTTCAAGTCGGAGCTTACGAGCGACGCGCAGATCTGGCCCTGGAAAGAGCTATTGAGCATGATTTCGCTGGCTGCCGCACTCATCGCAATAATTCCCTTCGGTCGTTTGCTCCTTGAGACGCCCTGGTTCAGACCGTTGGTACAACCGATGCCGCCGGCGCTACCCAAGCCCGGTGGTCGGGGCAGGGTTCTGTTCTGGTCGATCTTCGTTATCGGCGCGCTAGTCGCGTGTTTTTCGTACATCCCAATGGCCGAGCTCTCACAGCAATTATTCGTGGCGGCGTCCCGCCGTGAGCTAACCTGGTTTTTCCCGCAGCGGATGAACAATGCCGTCATGCTCTGGGCAATTCTCAACGGCAGCGTCGGTTTTCTGATGTTTTGGCTAAGCTACCGGTATTTCGGTCGCAAGAACGGCATAACGCCAAAGATGTGGGGCGCCCAAACTACGCCTGCGATGCTGTTGCGGACTTTGTTGCTGGCCTGCACGTTGTTCATTGCTTACTTCGCGTTTCTTTTCGCCAATTATTATTTCTTCCACGTCGACTACCGATTCCTCTTTATGGGTGTGCGTGTGTTTCAGCCGGCATTGCTGCTACTGCTTTTTATGTATGTGCCCTTTTTCTTTATATTTTTCCTCTCCAACTCGCTGCGCATCAATGCCGCGATGCGTTTCGAGGCGCAGCCGGAATGGCGCAGCATGCTGCTCGGCGGCATCGCAAATTCACTTGGTCTGCTGCTGATTGTCGTGGTGCAGTACACGACCTTCGCCGCAACCGGTTCGGTCTTCTGGACCGATGGCTGGCTGTACGTCAATCTGCTGTTCGCAGTCGTACCAATGATGTTTGTGCTGCCGATCTTCAATCGCTACTTTTTCAGGATGACAGGCTCGATTTATCTCGGTCCGATGATTACCTGCCTGATCTTCGTCATGATCCTGATAACGAATACGGTAATCTACCTGCCGCTGGAGTAGGTCGCCGACCTATCACAGGCGAAAAAAAGGGCGCCCGAATGGGCGCCCAGTGTGTCGATAGCGACAGGGGGATGAACTAGAGTCTCGGATTTCCTTCGGCAGGATCGCCTGACCAGCCGAGTGCATTCCAGTCGATCTGGTTGCCAGTGTGGCAGTCGCCGCAGGCACCATCCATGCCGTAGGCCTGCTCTTTTGGTGCAACCTCGTGATTGACCGACAGGTACATCACGGTATCGACAAAATCGAAGGCGCCTGTATAGGTCTGTCCGTTTGCCAGCGCGCCTTCAGCCAGTGCCGCGTTCCAGTCGTAGTTCGGCCAGAACGGCGTCGGACCGCCGGCCGTGCCGAACAGATGGGGCACCAGCATTGTCTGGTTGCCGGCGTCAGCGGGCTGGTTGCCGATCATCTTCTTGAACGGATAGATCATGGCGTCCGGGTCCGTATAATCGCCGACTGGTTCGGCGAGTACGGCGGGCAGCGTCGTATATTTGTCATTTGCTTCGACCAGGAACTTCGTGTATTTGCCGTTGAAGTAGCGCAGCGTCGGCCGAACGTTGTTCGCCCAGACAAACGTGCCCTTCTTCTTGTCCCAGACCTTTCGACCGGTTGCCGGATCCAGGTCATCAGGAACAGGGTTCGGATTTGCTGCCAGTCCCGCATCTTCCCAGTACCATTCGACTTTTGTCGACGTGTTGCGGGCAAACGTCGGGATATGGCATACCTGGCAGGCGAGCTTGTCGTGATACCCCGGGCCGGCGTTGAGAATGAACTCGACGGTCTTTCCGATGTGGATGTTAAATCGATCGCCATGGCAGTCGTCGCATTGCATCATCACGCCTTCATCGACGGAGTGATACGGCATGCCGCCGATACCGTGCGACAGTACGTTTTTGTCACCATCTTTCTTGACCTGGTGGCAGGCAACGCACTCAAAATTTGCCTTGCCATCTTTGCCCATGTGCACGTCGAATTCACGGGTCGTATCTGCGAGCGACATTGACAGGTCACCGTGCTTGATATTGTCACCGCCGCCTGCATTTGCATGGCAGTCGATGCAGTTGCCAATCGTCGGCACGCCTTCGTTTTCGGCGACACTCTGCGCGACCAACGCCAGGTCCAGAGTCACTGGGGGGTCGCCAATTGTTGCTGCGGGGTTGCCAGCCGTTGTTGGAGCTTTCGCGTAAGTACCGGTCTGGTCGTGGCAGACGAGGCAGTCGACGTTTTCCGGATTCGAGAAGTCGTACGAAGCGTCCGCGTAGTCGTAGCCAATATGGCACTGCGTACAGCGGCCTTCGTTCGAGCCGATTGCGATACAGAAGTTGTTGATAATATCGACCTTACCGTGATCCCCGCCTTCGAATCCTTCGATATTCGCAGCAACGCCTTTCCACTTGAAGTGGCCGGTCGTTATCACGTCGTCGCCGATCTTGCCGTGGCAGTTCAGGCAGGACTTAGTGCCTTCGTAAGGATTCTGGGTGAAATAACCTTTGTGCAGTTGTACCGCCTGGTAGGCGCCGCTCGCCAGCGCATTGCAGTCCCGCGTATCGACTACACCGTCACCGTTAAGGTCTTCGCCAGGCAGGTCACCAATACCGTTCTGGTTAAGGTCCCAGCAGCTGAAGCCATCGCTACCATCGGTACCGTCGGCACCGGCGGTACCATTCGCACCGGCAGCGCCATCGTCGCCGTCACAGGCCGAAAGCCCGAAAGCCGCCACAAAGGCGAGCGCGATAACGGCAGGTGGAGAAAAGCCTTGCCAAAAGAGTTTCATGATGGTGACTCCCAACGTGAGTGAGAAAACAGGGAGCCGGGCAGGTTCAGGAGGAGAATCTGCCCGGGCGAATCCGGAGCGGGAGCTGCTAGGGCGAACGCGCTTTTTGTTCGTGAGCGCTTCATGGTCTTGCTTAAAACGGCAGTCCTGGTTTCTTAGGAATCTCTAAAATTAGAAGATTCTAATTTTCTGATATGCCATTCTCTATATCCGCGCCCCGATCGCAATAGGGTCTTGGAGAAGTTCTGTAAGGGCTTCTACGGACGCAAACTGTGAGAACTAGGTATCGCCGGTGCCGCGACCGAGCAGTCGGGCGACCACGATAAGCGCGCTGCCAACCAGGGCGAGGGCGACAAAAAGCGTCACGGGCTGCCCGTTGGGAAAGTCTTCGACGAACAGTTTGATTCCGACGACGGCGAGGACCGGGTAGACGAGCCAGCGTGCCTCCGGCCATCGCCTGAAACGGCTTGACAGCGCCAACGTGACTGCGGCTGCTGACAACACGGCGGTTCTTAGTGCGGCTAATACGGCCGTATCGGCGCTTCCGCTGCCGACACCTGCGACAATCGGCGCTGTATACGCGACCATCAGTCCGCCGACCTCCCAGACGGACAGTGCAAGCACAATCAGTTGCGGCAGTCCGGCCATAACACCCCACCGCTCAGATTGCTGCGCTACCGGAATGAACAGGCACGCTACCGTCGTCAGAGCGATCACAATGTGCCAGGGAACTGGCTCGGGCCAGTTGACGAGAGCCTCGCCGGCAAATGCCCGGATTCCCGTAATCAGGATACCGGAGCTGATGCCAGCGGCGACCAGCAGAAAAGTGCATTGCAGGCTTAGCGAGACTCGAGAAAATCTGCCGCTGAACCACGCCATGCCTAGCGCCAGTAGCGACCACGCGGCGGCGGCGATCCCCGGCGACGTTACCAGGGCACTTCCGATAACAAGAAGAAGCAGGCCCAACGATGAGTAAAAATAGAAGTTTCGGCCTCGCACGCTGCGGGTCTCTCGGGCAAATCCCAGCAGATACGCGAGGCCGGCGAGTAACAGCGTCAGCATGCCAACCTGTGACGTTTCGAGCTGGCCTGCGCGCGATGCAACGGTGGCAGCTGCAGATACGACAGTGATGGCCAATAACACCTGCACCGCCTCAAAAACATTCACCTGTTCTTCACGCCAATGGGTTTGAATGGCGATGCTCACCAGGTAGGCAGTCAATAGCACTGCCCCGAGTACAAATGCGGAAAGCGGCTCCACGGACCATTGATCGCTGGTACTCAACAGGGTGACCGCCAGCACGCCCCCGTTGGCTCCCAATGCGCCGAGCCACTGAGGGCCTTTCCAATGCCGAATGTAGGTCACCCACAGGGATGCGATGCCCAGGACTATGAGGAACGTTGCCACCGGGAGCGTGCTTCGAGTCAGCCTGAGGATCACAAGAGCAGTAGCAATGCCGCCTGCAGTAACGAGCCAGCCCAAGAGCTTCATGTCTCTGCTTGCCGCGACCATGAGTGTGATTGCGGAAAGGGCGGTCAGTGCGAGCGCTCCCTGTGCTCCGGAGAGCAGTGCGAACCGGCCAGTTGCTTCGACCAGCAACGGCATCGCGAGTAGCACAGACGCGCCACCATAGAACAATGCGGCAGCCTTTTCGCTTTCCTCGCTTCCTTTCCGGTACGCCATGTACAGCCAGAATATCGCGTATCCCGCGCCGAGCGAGATACCGAGGGCGGTTGGAACAACGTCGAATTCAGTAATGGCGCGAAGCAGGTAAGCGCCGCCAAAAATTAGCAGGATCCGTCCGATCAATGTCGAGGCATTGGACAGAAAGCCGTCACCAAGCCTCTCTTCGTGCTCGACCTCCGACGGTTCCGGCGACTCAGTTGAAGCGCCCTCAAGCGTGTTTAGCCGCCGCTCGACAGCGGTCAGGCGCAGCTCAAGCTCGGCCAGGCGATCGTCCATCTATTCGCCACTCGCTTCTCGCTGCAGCGAAGGAACGAACTTGTTAATGATCGAGAACAGCACGAACGGCACCGTGATTACGGTTAGCGCCCCGAACAGGCCCTCCTTAAAGGTCTCGATGCTGTGCGGGATGATGGGGATCTCGTAATGCATGTAGCCAGAGAATGACAGCGAGAAAGCCTGGCCACCGATAACGACATTCCAGCGCATCATGAATACGCCGAATAGTACCAGCAGCAGCGCCAGTACCGTGCGTTTCAGGGTTCGGCCGGGGAGCAGCAACAGCACGAACGGAACAAGGTTGCCGAGCGTGTATTGCAGCACAAAGATGTTCATAAAGTCCTTGCCGTACATCACCGATCGCAGAATGTCCCAGGATTTCATTGCCGTGTAGCCACGGAATATCAGGTCAAGCATCTCGAGGCTGATCGCCGCGACAAGAAAACCCAGGAGATAGCGAGCCGCTGTGTCTATCACGTGTTTCTCAGCCCCCTTGATTTTACTCGCCTCGAGCAAGCCGCCTTGACGCCTGCGCCAGAATGCCTGCCATTCGCGAATTATGATGTACGTCAGCATACACAGTGCGATGCCCGAGACGACCGCGGACATAATAAAAATGACGGGCATTAGCGGTGACATCCATAGGGCGTTGGCCTTGACCGAGCCGAAAATGAAACCAGCGTAGCCGTGCAGGAAACAGGCAACCGGTATGCCGACGGCGGCGAGAACGGTAGCCGCTTTCTTGTCGACCCTGATCGCATCGTCACTGACGTCGTACGCCCCGATTGTCAGGATCCTGTAAACCGTGCGCGTCAGGGCGGCGGACAGCCCCGCCTGGTCCTTCAAGGCATGAACCTGTTCGACGAAATATTTTCGATACACAAACCAGATTTCGCTCAGTACGATCAACGCATATGCCGTAAAGACAATCCCAAACGCTGCAATTGCGGACGTGAAGTGCGGCGTCAGTAGCGGTTCCATTGCCCGAGTAGGCTGCTGCAGATGCAGCAGCAGCGGCAGAGCCGCGACGGGAAGCAGCGCGAGTGAGAAGACCAGCGAGAACTGGGCGATTTCCTTGAGCTGCTTCAGACCGAAAACGTGATACAGCGACGACAAGACGAAAGCGCCGGCGACCAAGCCTGTCATGTAGGGATACATGACGATCTGGATGCTCCAGTAAATGTACTCGTTCGGGTAAACGAACAGCTCTTTTACGGTCCACTCTATTCCGTGAACAATGATGTCCTCGGACATGCGATTACCTCACATTCTCGTCAAGACCCAGATAGAAGACATGCGGTTTGGTGCCGTATTCGTCTTTTAGAACCGCAACTCTCTCAGTCATAATGATCTTTGTTACCGGATCGTCCGGGTCCTTGAGATTCGCCAGGCGACGCGCGCCAAAAGAGCAGCACTCGACGCACGCGGGCTCCATACCCTTGCTGATTCGGTGGTAGCAGAAATTACATTTGTCGGCGACCTTGTGTACCGGATGGAAGAATCGGACGCCGTAGGGGCAGGCCATGATGCAGTAGCCGCATCCGATGCACCAATTCCTGTCGATCAAGACGACACCGTCATCGGTCTGGTAAGTCGCACCCACCGGGCAGACCTGCACGCAGGCGGGGTTGTCGCACTGGTTGCAGAGTTTCGGCACAAAGAATGCCTTGTCGATGTTGTCCGGGTCGATTTCCTCGCCGTCGATCTCCATCGTCGTATAGCCGTCTCGACCGCCCATCGGCGAGTCGATATGTGCCTTGCCGTCTTTCGTAATCACGTAACGCTCTACCCAGGTCCGCGTCACCTCGGCATCGTAGGGAATTTCATTCTCGTTCTTGCAGGCATTGACGCAGAGTCCACAGCCGACACACTTGTTGGTATCGACCAGGAATGCCCATCGGACTTTCGCCTCGGCAACGGCGGCTTTCGCCTCCGCAGTGCTGAGAAAAACAAATGCACTCAGTGGCATCACCGTCGCCACCGTGCCACCAACGGCCTCCTTCAGGAATTGCCGGCGAGAACAGCTCATCTCATGTCTTCCTTTGGGTCGTGAGGATTGTGGCACTTGATGCATTCGCTGCGCCGTCTGTGCCGTCTGTCTTCTACCCCGAGAAGGCTGCCGCGCGCGCTATTGGGATACTCGAGATAGGCGTGGCAACGCAGGCAAAGATCCCTGGTGGTATTCAGAGGCAGCGTTTCGACATCATCCGGATGATTCGCTCCCGGGCCGTGACAGTTTTCGCATTCGACGTTAGCGTGCGTCGAGGCCTCTAGCATGTGGACATTGTCTTCGTGGCACTCGAGACAGGCTTCTCTGCCCTGGTACTTGACAGGAAAGTCCCGCCACTCCTGAACGTTGCTCAGACGGTAATAACCGTAGGTAAAATTTCGGCCGTGAACACCGAAGTCATCCGGGACCAGAAAAACTCTGGCGATCAGAATTGCTCCGATCAATCCGATGGCTACCCACAAAGGGCGCAGCACATGCCACTTCATCATCAGTCCCCTGCAATTCCGGAGGAATTAACGAGGCCTTCGACAACCAGGCCGGGCGACTTTACCCTCAACGTGCCGAGCGTATTGTTATTTTTTAGCCACCCGATAGTATGAATACGTAGCAACGACATTTTGCACAATACGTAATACCCGTAGGCATTTGTGCCACAGCAAGAAACCGCAAAAGGCAGACAAGCGAATGAGTCGCAACACCCGAACCAGGATTCTCGTTTCGAGCCTCTTGCTTTTCAACGAAAAGGGCGAGCCGAATACGACGACGAACGAGATTGCCGATGCTGTCGATATCAGCCCGGGAAACCTGTACTACCATTTTCACAAAAAGTCGGATCTCGTGGAGGCGCTGCTCGCCGAGTTTCAGGCGGACGCGCGGCGGGTTCTGCAGCCACCGGAGGATACGCATGGCTCGCTCGATGATTTCTGGGTGTTCCTGCATCGATTGCTGGAGCTGACGGCGGCTTACCGCTTTCTGCTGAGGGATATGGAATCGCTGGCGGTCGAATACCCTAAGGTCAGAATCGCGCTGAAACACTTCGCACGGGCGATCACTGCCTCGTTCGAACTCAATCTGCACGCCATGACCGGTAGCGGTGTGATTCGGCTGGGTAGCAGCGACGCCCGGCTTGTAAGCCGAAACCTTGCGGTGATCGCCTTGTTTTCCGAGAAGTTCGATACGCTTACTGAATCGTCTCCCAGCTCGGACGATTCGTCGTTGCGTATTGCCGGATCGGTGTTGAACGTCCTCAAACCGTTCGTCAGCGATAGCGCTGCGGAGCAGCTTTCGGAACTAGCCGCGTACTACAAGGTATAGGCAATAAAAAAGGGGCCGCAGTCGCGGCCCCCTCAGGTCGAAAAAGCTCCGTGCCGCTACTTAGCGACGACAGACTCTACTTTCTCAACGACACGGTCTTTAGCTTCGACAACGTCTTCGACGATGTCCTCGCCGAAGTCCTTGACGTCCTCGCGGAAGTCTTTGACACCTGCGCGATAACGGGCGCGAGCTTTCTCACCGTCTTTTACGAGCTTTTCGAAGGTCTTCTCGAAGTCAGACTGGAATTTCGTGAATTCCGTCTGCATCGTGGAAACCACTCCGAGGCTCGCCAGGAACGTCCGGTTGACGATCTTGATCGGCTTGCCGACGACGGTGCTTTCCAGGCGGTCAAATACCGACTGCGGCTGCGCCTTCTTGGTCACTTTCTTTCTCGTTGTCACTTTCTTCTTCGTCATTTCATTTCTCCCAAGCGGTCAGGTATTAAGCGGCTTTCTTCGCCGTTGTGCTGACCTTCTTTTTGCTAACTCTTTTCGCCGTTGCTTTCTTTGCCGGGGCTTTCTTTGCCGGGGCTTTCTTCGTCGAAACTTTCGCAGCCACTTTCTTTGCCGGCTTCGCTTTCTTTACAGCCGGTTTTTTCGGCGCAGCTTTGGGCTTTTCGTCCAGCACTCTCAAGATCTTGTTCAGTTTCTTGTTGATCTTGTCGATGTCGTTCTTGCTCGGAACGTGCAAGCGGTCCATTGCGTCAGCGACTCGGGTATCAAAAGCGCCCTGTAGTTTGCTGATGTTGGACTTGTCGCGAACCTGGTCGAGTAGACCGGTCGCTTTCGACTGGGCGTCGTCGCTCATGTCGCGAATAGCGTCCTGTACGTTGTCGATGAGGGACTCGGTCCGCTTCGTGGTTTTCTTACGAAACTGCTCACCCTGCTTGACGAGGGAGTCAAACGTCTTTTCACCTGCCTTCTGGGCATTTGATAATGCGCCGAGCCCGGCGAGGAAAGCGTGCTCGAGCTGTTCGGCGACGTTCTTGTCGCTAACTTTCCGTTTTGTAGTACCTTTCTTGCCAGCCATGGTCATTCTCCTTTGAATGGGTTGTCTGCCATGAACGAATCGTAGCTGCTAGGATTAGGGTGTTCACACTAATCCTGGCCCCCCAAGAGACTTATTCGCATGAGATTCAGACGCAGCCACAAGCTGGACCACGAGGAAGCGAAACGTCGTGCCGACGAGATCGCTGAAGACTTGTGCAAGCAGTTCAGGCTGACCTCGACCTGGCAAGGCGACTACCTGCTGATTTCGGGCAACGGGGTGAACGGCCACCTGCATGTAGCCGAGGAGAGCATCGAGATCGAGATAAGGCTTGGCTTCGCCCTGAAGTTGATGGAAGGGCCCATTCGTTCTGTTATTGAACGCGAGATCGATCAACACCTGGTTTAGGCAGCCACCGTCGCGGGCGATTCACAAGAAACCAAACTTCCTCAGGGCAACAGTCATCATCGCGACGGCCAGGAAGATGAAGAGGGCGCCGATCGCACGCTCCATCGTGCGCTGCGAAACAAGTCCCTGCAGCCGCGGTCCAATCTGACCCCCGATCACAACGCCCGGGACTTCGTAGCAGATGAGGTTCCATGGGATCGCGCCGACGCCGCCATCTCGCACCAGTTGTGTGATCAGGGTCGCGGTAGCCAGCAGGATTGTAAACATTACGATTGCGACGGAGGTGGCGGCCGCCGTGCCGACGGCAACGCCGCGCTTCGTCAGTCGCGAGACGATGACCTCACCGATACCAACGGAGACCATGCCGGTCAGAAAAGCGCCAGCGCCGGTCAAGGCGAAATCGCGCGCCGGAAAATGTGGATGTGGATTCGGAGAGTCGTAGTTGGGTCGCGTCGCTCGACGGCCGCGCAGGAAAAGCATGCCGATCGCCAGGATAAAGACCAGAGTCGCATAGGCCGCGATCAGGATCGCATCATTCACCCTGTGAGCGACCAAGGCGCCTATAACCGCAACGGGCGCTGCGATCTTTATAAATCGCAGAGCAAGATCGAAGTCGATCATGCGGCGGCGGTAGTAGCCGACAAAGCCGGAGATAAAGCCAAAGGTCTGGGTGAGCAGGGCGGTACTGATTGCTGCGAACGTCGAGGCAAGCACATACTCCGGTCCGAGCAGCGGAAACAGCAATACGAATATTGGTGTGAACAAAGCAGCGCCGCCGATGCCGCTCAGCATCGCGCAGGTGGCGACACAGATCGACACCGGGAACATGAACCAGTAGAGCGTGAAGTCCATTGAGTCGCCCGTCAGGGCGTCATGACGTCAAAGCGCACATGTCGCGGGCATTGGATCCGGCAGATTCCATTTGGGCTTGCCCGACGTCGAGAAGTCCTCGGGGTTCAGTGAGCCACCCTGACCGCGGAACCAGTCGACTAACACATCGCGCACTAGCGGCTGCTGTTCGTCGATTACGTAGCCGGCCTCAGGAATTACAGGCGTGAAAACTCCGTCTCCGCCAAATGCAAGGAAGTCATTGGCTATTACAGAAACGTTGTCGTCGTCCTGTACCGTGGAGCCGTCGCTCAGTTTGATGCTGATTTCCATGGCGCTATTGTCACAACTGACGAAAACACGCATACCAGAGAATCCCGCCCGGCGCCCATGCCGATGCGCCTGGTTCGCGATCAACTTGTGTAAATCATCGCCAGTAAGCTCGAGTTTCACGATCCGGTTGTCAAACGGGAACATCTCGTAGACGGCGCCGAAGGTGAGTTCTCCGGCAGGCAGGATATTCCTGATGCCGCCTACGACGTTGTGAATCGCAATGTCACCACTGGTCTGTTCGAGAATCGCCTGAGTCATCAAATTCGCCAGCGCCGATTCCGTGGCCGGCGGGTGCGGGAATGCCGCTTGCAGAAATACGCCCAGCTCTTCATTCTTGATTTCCTCGGCAAATGCCGCCGCGCGCGCGGCGATAGCAACGACGTCGGCGTTTGGTACAACTTCCCTGCCTTCGTACACAGCACTGACAACGTCGACAGTAGTGCCGTCGTCCGCAACGCATTCGCCAGTTGTACTTAGAATCTGAAGGCATGCCCAGTGCGGAGGGTAGATCTCTCTATCGACAATGCGACCCGCGCTTCGGTCGAACTGGAGATCAACGCGACTGAATGCACGCATATTCGAATAACTCGATGAGATCGATATTCCGTTCACGATATGTGCAATGCCCTTGTGAACGTGGCCTGCAAAAATGTGGTCGACCAGGCCTCGCGGTACCGCTTGCGCAAGTCGCATGATTTCACCACCCGCATCGCACGACGACAGGTCCAGTGGGTCAGTGAACTGTGTGCAGGAGCTGCCTGCATGGGCGGTGACGATAATGATCGAGGCACCCTTGTTGCGCAGCACCGTGGCCTCTTTTATGACGGTGCTGGCGAGCGGGGCGACACGCAGACCTCCGACGTTTGCAGCCATCGTCGTTTGCAGTGCGCGGGCGGTCATGATGCCGACAATGCCAATTTTGACGCCCTCGATGTTGAGGATGACGGACGGGCGGACGTTATCCCATGCCACGGGCTCGCTGGTGGACTCATCGATGAGGTTCGCCGCAAGTAATGGAAATTGCGCCTGAGATGCCTGTTGCCTGAGCGCACCGCGCGGATCGTCTGCTTCGCTTTCGGGAATGGCTTTACTGCCAACGGGCCCGAAATCAAATTCATGATTGCCAATTGCCGCCGCGCTCACGCCAATCGCGTTGAAAGCCTCGACAACCGCTGCGCCCTCGACCAGGTTTGACTCCAGCGTGCCCTGCCACATGTCACCAGCATCGATTACGAGTACGGCGCCGCCGTCCTCGTTTCGTGCTGCGCGCAGCGCATCAACGTAGGCGGAATAGGCGACGAGCCCACCCCTGTCTCCGTCCGGCAGTAGCTGGCCATGTACATCATTAGTGCCGAGCAGGGAGATCGTCAGTATATCGCTGGGCACACTGCTCTGGCTGGCGCAGCCCGCGAATAGCAGCGCAACGGCTACGGCCGCCGCGGCCGCGCCGTATTCGCGTACATGCAGTTTTGGACTGAATGATGTCAATTTTCGCCCCTCGGAACTTAAGGAGCATGATTCTACCTTGTGCGGAGAATGGCGCGAAATCGGAATCTTCCAGCAGGGCGGGTCGGTATGATGTCGATAATGGCCAGTCATCCGCATTCCAGCGAATACAGTGTTAAGGAGGAGATCCTCCACTCGGGTACGCATGCGCTCGGCGTAGTTCTTAGCGTCGTCGGCCTGTCCTGGATGCTGTATTTGTCGATTGCCGCTGGGGACCCGTGGCGGATCGTCGCGAGCTCTATTTATGGGGCGACCCTGATTGCGCTTTTTCTCGCGTCCACGATTTACCACGGCATGTACGCATCTCGTCATCGCGAGATCTTCAAGCTGCTGGATCACTGCGCGATCTACCTGCTCATAGCCGGCTCCTACACGCCGTTCCTGCTGGTCGCAATGCGCACCAATACCGGCTGGTGGCTGTTTGGAACGGTCTGGGCATTGGCGACGGCCGGCATTGTGAAGAAGCTCTGGTTCCGCCACCGTTTTCCGAAGATTGCGCTGGCGAGTTACCTTGCCATGGGCTGGCTGATCGTCGTTGCTGCGCCGCAGATGGCTAATGCTATCGGTGCCAACGGCATGGCCTGGCTGATTGCCGGTGGGCTGTGCTACTCCGTTGGCGCAATTTTCTACGCGCTCAAGCGTATCCCTTATAACCACACGGTCTGGCACGTTTTCGTTCTGGGCGGCGGCGTCTGTCATTTTCTGAGTGTGGTCTGGCACGTCCTGCCAACCCCGCTGCCCGCCTGAGGCGAACCTCCCGCTGTAAAGATTGGCGCTGATCGGCCGATAACTCGAACGATTACCGCTTTCCAAAACGGCGCTTATGTCGAATACCAATTCCAGCCAGTCTGCAGGACAGGCCCTGATCGTTTCCGGCGACCGGGCTTTGTCGCGGCTATTTTCCCGACTACTCGAGTCGGAGGGCTACGAAACGGTCATCTGTGAGGAGCCAGAAAATCTGGCGTCTCGCGTATCCGACCCGTCTCCCGCGGTCGTTGTTGTTGATGCCGCGCTGGCGGCAGATAGCCCGTTAAACCTGTGCAACGACGTCCGACGATTGCCCGGATGCGATTACATTCCCCTGATCCTGGTTACCGAGAGCTGCGACAGTTCGGCGGAGGAGCGCGCCTATTCGCAGAACGTCACGACGGTGGTGACCAAGCCCGTCAACGAAGAGGCATTTCGCAAGAATATTCGTTCGCTGGGTGATACCGGACGTACGCTGAGCGGCATTCGCGCGCTGCGTACCTCGGAATCGCAGGTGCTACGAACCATGCCCGATGCGTTCTTTATCGCAGGCAGCGATGGCTTGTTGCGACAATACCTGGGCGGCGCCAACGATGATCCGGTCCTCTGTCCGGAAGAGATCGAAGGTAAGAATATAGCTGAAGTCTGGCCCGCCGATGTTGCGCGGCGAGTACAGCAGAGCATCAAACGGGTGCTCAGGTCCCGGGACGGCGATTCATTCAACGTCGAGCTGCAGGCAAGCGACGAAAGCCATACTTACGAAATGCGGCTGCTGGTTCAGGGGCGCGACAAGGTGCTGATGGTCGTTCGCAACCTGCAGAACGAAGGTGCGAAAGCCGCCGGTGTCGCGGATCGCGAACTGGCTGATACCGTGACCGGCTTAGCGACGCATGCCACTTTCGAAAGCCAGTTTGACGCGATTATTGCCGATGCGAAGCTGCGCGAGCGGGGCATCGCTGTATTCTGCATCGACATCAATCGATTTGGGCGCATTAATGACACGCTCGGTCGGGCGGTGGGCGACGCAGTTCTGAAAGTCACGGCGCAACGCATCGAGCGATGTTTACGAAGCTCCGACAAGCTGGCGCGCCTGAACGACGAAGAAAAATCGACCCTGACAAGGCTGGGCGGTGACGAGTTTATTCTTGTCCTGGCAGACATCGAATCCAGGGACGACATTCGCACAGTGGCAAACCGCGTGCAGGAGGCGTTTTCAGAGCCCGTTTCCATCGAGGGGCATCAGCTCAAGGTCACGCCAAGCGTCGGCATAGCGATTTATCCGCTGGATGGTAGCGACATCGAAGAGCTAATCAAAAATGCTCGCGTTGCGCTCGATGAAGCCAAAGTCATGAGCGTGGACGGCCGAGAGTTCTTCTCGAGCACCATGAAGTACCGATCGGTCAAACGCCTCGATGTAAAGAATGAGCTGCGTTGGGCGATCGAAAAGCAGCAACTGGAATTGCATTACCTGCCACGCATAGATCTGAATACGGGTCGCGTCGCTGGCCTGGAAGCGCTGCTTCGCTGGATGCATCCGTTGCGCGGCAGCGTCCCGCTCAGCGAGGTTTTGCCGCTGGCCGAGGCCACGGGCCTGATCTTTCCAATCGGCGAGTGGGTGGTACGCACAGCTTGCGAGCAGGCGGCTGCCTGGTATCGCGAAGATGGCGATGCGCCGGTCGTGTCCATCAATCTTTCGCAACAGGAGTTCACGCGGAACGATCTGGTCGACCTGATCGATCAGTCAGTCAAAGCCAGCGGCTTGCCGCCGAGTCAACTTGAGGTGGAGCTGACTGAGGGCATGCTGATGCGGAATCGCCAGTCGCATGCGATGTTGAAGGCCCTGAGCAAGATTGGCGTGGGAATCGTGCTCGACGATTTCGGCCAGGGCCACTCCTCGATTGCCCATCTGACCAGTCTTCCCATCAAGGCAATCAAGATCGATCGCGCCTTTATCGACGGCGTCATGGAGCCGGGGGAGAAGCAGTCCATCTGCTCGGCGATGATTGCGATGGCCCGTGAGCTCGGAATCCTGGTGATCGCGGAGGGCGTCGAGAGTGAGCTGCAAGTCGAGTTCCTGCGAGAGCGCGGCTGCGACGCGGTGCAGGGATTCCTCTATACGGAGCCTTTGCCGGTCGCCAGGGTTGCTGCGTTTCTCAATGCTTGCGAGCTGGTGCTGGATGAGACCTCGATCGTTGATCTGCACACGATCCGCCAGCAAATAGCCGTAAAAACAGCAAGTTAATCACCAGGATATGGGGACATTCTGGTTTGGCGAGCTAGCTCGCTAAACCAGAATGTCCCCATTTAACGCCGCCATTACGTGACCCACGTCACACTCACGGTAGCGACGTCGATCGGCTCCGCACCTCCCAAAACGTCCTTTTCCTGATGAAATACGTCCAAGCTACGAGGACATCATCATGGATCGCAAAACACTCTTAACATTCATCGGCGTTTACAGCTTTGCTCTTGCCGTAACGCTCTTTTTCAGCAATGGCGACGAGATCAATGCCACCACGGTAGTAGATCAGCCATCTTCCTACATCCTGCAGGGTGACTCGATGGATGAGGTGCGGACAGCGGTGCAGTCCGTTGGTGGTGTCGTCACGCATGAGCTCAGCATCATCAACGCCGTGGCCGCAACCCTCAGCGACGATGAACGGGACACTCTCCAGAAGCGCGGCGACTTGCACATCACGCTCGACGAGGCCGTGAAAGTGGCCGCAAGGCCTGGCGGCGGCACGGGCGACCCCGCCACGGACTATCCGAACCTGACCTCGGCCACAGCCCTGCACGAAGAAGGCATCACGGGCCGGGGTGTGACCATCGCGGTACTCGACTCCGGTTCGATGCCGCAC
>Ga0316201_10000012_pt1 | contig 79884 bp, 63 predicted proteins | sample CS6wburrow_MG_FD_204516 | JGI IMG/M metagenome (GOLD analysis project Ga0316201, IMG submission 204516) | Coastal sediment microbial communities from Delaware Bay, Delaware, United States - CS-6 worm burrow | ecosystem: Environmental > Aquatic > Marine > Coastal > Sediment | place: USA...
GAAGAACGACGTTGAGCGCGCCGAGTCATATCCCGCAGCGGTAACGGCAACCGCGTCCAGGTGCCCTGCCCTGATCGCATCCTCGATACGGGGAAAGTGAACGTTACGATTCAGCAAAGCGCGCAGAGGTGCATTGTCGAGCAGAGACTTCGGTGCGCCGACCAGCCAGCCTCCGAGAACGATCGACGCCAGCCAGTGCAGGCTGCTCTTCAGCATCGTGAGGTTATCTGTCCTGTAAACGTGGCGGCAGCGAAAATGCCCCCAGACCTGTTCCAGTTCGGCCACCGCGGATCGCAGATTCTGCGCCCGGGACGCAAGCACCACCGAGTTGACGGCGCCCGCCGAGGTGCCGCTAATGATCGGGAATGGATTGCTGGAGCCTCGCGGCAGCAATTCCGCCACCGCTTTTAATACGCCGACCTGGAACGCACCCCGCGCACCGCCACCCGGTAATACCAAGCCTGTTCGGATGCGATTTTCTAGCTGACTCATGGTGTCGATTCGGCTGCTCGGGTGCGCTGTTTCGCGCGGACAGGAATACAGGGTATTATAGACAGCTGGCCGCAACCAAGACCTGCAGCCCATTATCGTAAATCGAGAATTTCTGCTATGAAACGCGTAGTTACAGCTATCCTTGCGGCGGCGACAGGTATCCTGATCTTCGCTTTCGCGACTCCGGGGTCCGCGACGGACCAGCCACCGGTCGGCAGTATTGCGCCTGAGTTCGAGTTACCCGACCAGACCGGGCAGCTTCATTCTCTCGAGGACTACCGCGGCCAGTGGGTCGTGCTCTATTTCTACCCGAAAGACGAGACACCGGGTTGCACCACTCAGGCCTGCGAGTTTCGCGACAATATTTTCGCGTTTCGCGACCTGAACGCCCAAATCCTGGGAGTCAGTCTGGATGACGTCGATTCGCACAGGGAATTTGCTGAAAACCACTCTCTTCCATTTCCTCTGCTGGCTGATATCGGCGGCCGCACTTCGGACGCCTATGGCGTCAAGACTCGCATGCTCGGCATGACCGTCGCCAAGCGGCAGACATTCATCGTCGATCCGGACGGTAACGTTGCCAAGCATTACGAAGCAGTCAAACCGGGCCAGCATTCAGCCATGGTCCTTGCCGACCTGGCGTCTCTCACTGCCGCCACACCGATGAGTGCGGCAGCAGACGACTAAGCTGATCTAGTGCAGTGCCTTGATGGCATCGTCGAGGCCCGCGATCGTTAGCGGATACATGCGATCATCCATCAATTCCCGAACGAGCTTCGTCGACGGCGTATAGTCCCAACGCTGTTTCGGTTCAGGATTTAACCAGACCGCCTTTGGATAGGTATTGAGCAGGCGCTTTATCCAGACGGCGCCGGGCTCTTCGTTCCAGTGTTCAACGCTGCCACCGGCGTAGACGATTTCGTAGGGACTCATGGTTGCATCACCGACGAATATCAACTTGTAATCATTACCGTATTTGTGCGCGATGTCGAGCGTAGGCGTTTTTTCAGATTGCCGGCGTCGATTATCTTTCCAGAGACTCTCGTAGATGAAATTGTGAAAGTAAAAGTACTCGAGGTGCTTGAATTCACTGCGAGCCGCCGAGAACATCTCCTCACAAATTCGCACGTGATCGTCCATGGATCCGCCAATATCGAGACATAGCAACACCTTCACTGCGTTGTGTCGCTCGGGAACCATTCGAATATCGAGCAAGCCGGCGTTTCGCGCCGTCTTGTCTATTGTGTCATCGAGGTCCAGCTGGTCGGCCGCGCCCTCACGAGCGAACTTCCTGAGGCGCCGCAGGGCGACTTTGATATTGCGTGTACCCAGTTCAATCGAGTCGTCGAGATTTCGGTAGTCGCGCTTGTCCCAGACCTTGACGGCGCTGCGATTGCGCGACCCTTGCTGGCCTATGCGCACGCCTTCGGGGTTATAACCATAGGCGCCAAACGGCGAGGTCCCGGCCGTGCCGATCCAGCGGTTGCCGCCTTCGTGCCGCTCATCCTGCTCGTCGAGGCGCTCCTGCAACGCTTTCATTAACTCGTCGAAACCTCCCAGCGCTTCGATCTGTTTGCGTTCTTCTTCAGAAAGCGTTAACTCGGCCTGGTGGCGCAGCCAGTCCTCCGGAATGTCCTGCATCAGGTCTGCCAAAGTATCTTCTACACCCTTGAAATAAGCGCCAAAGATACGGTCGAATCGGTCCAGGTGAGCCTCGTCCTTAACCAGGCTGGCGCGTGCAAGGTAGTAGAAGTCATCGACGCTCTGGCCCGCAAGTCCGCGCTTCATTGCCTCGAGCAGGGTGAGCAGCTCGGTAATCGACGTTTTCATGCCGCCTTCGCGAAGCATGTAGAAGAACGGGATCAGCATGCTGGTTACTGCGGGTTGCTGCGGCGGTCGAGAAACACCAGCTGCTCGAACAAGTGCACGTCCTGTTCGTTCTTTAGCAGCGCACCATACAACGGCGGGATTGCGTTGCGGGAACCTTCGCCGCGCAGTACCTCGGGGGGGATATCTTCGGCAAGCAGCAGCTTGATCCAGTCGAGAAGCTCTGAGGTCGACGGCTTCTTCTTCAGGCCGCGCACATCGCGAACTTTGTAAAATGCATCAAGCGACTCGCGCAGCAGGTCTTTTTTCAGGTTCGGGAAGTGAACGTCGACAATGTTCGCCATCGTGGCTTTGTCCGGAAACTTGATGTAGTGAAAGAAGCAGCGTCGCAGGAAGGCATCCGGCAGTTCTTTCTCATTATTACTGGTTATGATGATGATTGGCCGGTGCCGCGCTTTGACCAGTTTTTTCGTCTCATAGACGTAAAACTCCATGCGATCAAGTTCCCGCAGCAAATCGTTGGGAAACTCGATATCCGCTTTGTCGATCTCATCGATAAGCAAGACCGGTTGCTGGTCCGAATCGAACGCCTCCCAGACCTTTCCTCGCACGATATAATTGCCGATGTCATGCACGCGATCGTCACCAAGCTGAGAGTCACGCAAACGTGCGACCGCATCGTACTCGTAAAGTCCCTGCTGAGCCTTGGTCGTCGACTTGATGTGCCACTCGTGCAGTGGCCGGCCCAGGGACCTGGCCACCTCGATCGCAAGCTGTGTCTTGCCTGTGCCCGGCTCACCCTTGATGAGAATAGGTCGTTCCAGAGTGACCGCAGCATTAACTGCCATCGTCAGGTCATCGGTCGCGATGTAAGTGCTTGTGCCTGTGAATCTATCGTCTGCCATGTTTCTATCCGTGTTGGGCCTGACCTGCCATATTACCGCCCGGCGGGTATCAGCGTCAGCTTATGCTCGGTTGGCCCCGGCAGGAATGGGCTTACCTCACCCTGGACCCAGGCATCGTGGCCCAGGCTATAAAAGCGGGATAACGGATGGCCGCTCTGCCCGGTCGGCATATGCAGAATGCTGTTTGCCTCGTCGCCGGGAGCTACCGAAAAACGTTCCGATGCGCCGAACGCCGGCCCTTGCGCTTTCGGCATGTCGAGATCGCCGTTCAATGGCTCGGCCGGCATGTTCAGCCAATCGCCCAGCAACGGGATGCTGCGACTCAGCGGGTGGCGTATTGCTGCTGTATTTATCTCTCCCCAGCTGCGCTGCGACAGCGGGCCTTCAAAAGACTCCTTGAAGTAGGCGATATTCTGCCTGACGGCTGCCAGCAAAAATTCATTCCAGCTCTGGTAGTTGTTCGGCAGCATGTGCAGTGGCTTCGTCGTCACAAGCGACCAGAGCGGCGCTTCGAACTGATTGCTGCGGCGCAGAATCACATCCTCACCGTACGCTTCGCGTGCCGGAGCCATGAGTGCGTGAAACACCCGCCGCTCAACCTCGAGCCGGAACGCTCGAACCAACCGGTAACCTACGGAATCCGGCGCCGCACGTGGAACCCAGTTGGCTACTAGTCTTTGATATTCGCCGAGCTCGGGATCGTCCTCGGTGCTCGTTTCATCGAGCACGGCAAGCAGCAGATCACGCCAACGGGCAAGAAACAACGCGCGATCATCGTACTGAATGGCAAGCATGTCTTGCGGCGCGAACGACTCGAGCGCGAACAGGCCATCTCGTATCTGCCGTGCACGAGCACCGAGATCATAGCCCCCATCGCCAATAACCCGCAAAGCATCGGCGTCGGCAACGCGTGCGTTTGCGGTCCAGATGCGACCGCTCTCGGGATTCAAAATACGCGGATATTCGGCTGCATCCAGCCAACCCTGCCAGCCATGCTCAACACTCCAGTCAGCGGGTAATTTGGCATTGAAGTCGGATTTTCGCGGAATCTTTCCGGCAATCGTCCAGCCAATATTGCCGTCGGCGTCCCCGCTTACAAAATTCTGCGGCGGCATCGACATGGTGTTCGCGACATCGAGCGCCGCCTCGACCGATCCGGCCCTTTCGAGATCGATGAAACGCAGGTTTACGCCTTCTGGTTTGTGCGCCAGCCAGCTAACGGCAACCTCGCCGTCCGGATAGTCAACGTCGTCGAGAACCGGACCCCAGACAGTCTCTCGCACATAGTACGGCACGGGGTCGGCATCTTTGACCCGGATAAGCTCGCGGTGCTCTGTGAATTCGCGATCGCCTTCCGGAGTCCTGTAGGTGTTGTCGGCCGAACCGGGCTTCAGCACAACCACATCGGTCCAGTCGCCGTAGCTATTAGTGAAACCCCATGCGACGTGCGTATTGGTGCCCGCGATAACGAACGGCGCTCCCGGTAGCGTCACGCCAGACACTTCGCTCCCTTCCGTATCCTCGCCGCCACTGACAACCAGCCGTGCGCGGTAATAGATATTCGGTGTGCTGAGGCCCAGGTGCATATCGTTTGAAACGATTGCTCGACCAGTTGCGGTCAGCGCGCCGGATACGGCCCAGTTATTGCTGCCGCGAAGTGGGTATCGCCCCTGCTCCTGCGCCGGCGGCGCGTCGTCCCGAATGTCGCGGACCGAGTAGATGTCCTTTTCGGGAATGGCCGCAACAGATCTTGGCTCGCCCATCAGCGGCGCATCCCAGGGTGTTCCCTCCGGGTATATCCAGTCGTATACCGTTGCGGGCAATACGCGATGCGCCAGACCACGTCGCACATCCTTGATGCCGCGCGCATCGTTCAGCTGCATGTACATCGCGTATACAACCAGCAGGGAATCTTCCGGCAACCACGGCGTCGGCTCGGCGCCAATGACGATATATTCAAACGGTCGGGCATCGAGCGACCGCACGCCGGCGTTTACACCGTTTGCATAGGCCGTCACCAGAGCTAGATCCGTGTCACTCGCGCGTGCCATCACTTCGCGAGCGCGACTCCGGAAGCGGTGAAAGCGATGACGTTTGTCCATGTCGATCGCTACGCTGCCGACGATCTCCGAAAGCTCGCCGGCGGCCTGCCGACGAATCATGTCCATCTGGAAAAACCGATCCTGACCGTGCGCAAACCCAGTCGCGTACGCAAGATCGTTCCGATTCGTTGCCGTAATGACCGGAATGCCGCTGGCATCTCGCTCGATACTGGCGTCATTCTCAAGGCCCGCGACGCTGACCGTACCGTCCAGCTCCGGCAGACTGGCGCGTAACACCAGTGTGGCAACCAGGCCAATAGCAATTACCAGCAGACTCGCTGCAACAGCGATGCGAAAGAGTACCCGTTTCATTTCTCTTTTTTGACTTTCAGGATTTTCATCGCGTTCGTGTTGCCGGAAACATTATCAAGATCGCCCTTGGTAAAAATAACCAGGTCGTCTACCTCGACGAGTTCGTAGTACAACAAGGTATTGAAAATATCCTGGTACAACCTCCGGGGGTTTTCGACATTGATCGCGAAGGAAACGGGGTAAACGCCGCGGTACAAGGCGACGCGCCGGCTCGTAGATTCATGAGGTGTAAACGCATAGATCGGAATATCAGAGCGAATACGCGACATCCAGCGGGTCGTCGAACCTGACTCGGTCAACGCGATAATTGCCTTGACCGACATGTGATTAGCGGTGTACATCGTCGCCATGGCAATCGCCTCATCGACGAACTCGAAGCGATCATTCATGCGATGAGTCGTGCCACCAGATAACAGCGGAAATTTCTCGGCACCGACACAGACCTCGGCCATCGCGGCGATTGCTTCAACCGGGTACTTGCCAACGGCAGTTTCGCCGGAGAGCATTACCGCATCGGTACCATCAATAACCGCATTCGCGACGTCGGATACTTCGGCGCGGGTCGGAATCGGGTTTTGGATCATCGATTCCATCATCTGCGTTGCAGTAATAACTATCTTGTGTGACTTGCGAGTCTTGCGTATCAGTTTCTTCTGAATACCGGTGAGCTCGGCATAGCCCATCTCGACGCCCAGGTCACCGCGCGCCACCATGATGATATCGGACGCCTCAATAATTGAATCGATATCCCGAATAGCTTCCACGCGTTCAATTTTCGCAACGATCGATCCATGACCGCCAGCTTCCTCGAAAAGCCTGCGGGCTTGCATCACGTCCTCGGCGGTACGCACAAACGACACGGCAAGAAAATCGGCATTCAACTCCGCCGCAAGCTTGATGTTTTGTTTGTCAATATCAGTCAACGCGGCGGCCGACAGTCCACCGCCCTTGAGATTAATTCCTTTATGGTCTGACAGGATGCCGCCGTGGACGACCGTCGTATGAATACGTGTCCCGTCAATACTGTCGACCTTCAGGGTAATCATGCCGTCGTTGAGCAGCAGGACATCCTCAGGCTTCAGATCTTCATGCAAGGATTCCAGCGCAACACCAACGCCGTTCTGGTCACCCTCCATCAGGCCTAACGTGCTGTCGAGGAAGAACGGATCACCATCCTCGAGAGCCACACTGTGATCCCGAAAGCGACACACACGTATCTTCGGCCCCTGCAGATCACCCAGCAGGCCTACATCACGCCCTGCAGTTCGCGCCGCCTTGCGTAGAGCAGCGGCTCGTCGTCGATGCTCGTCGGCGTCACCGTGTGAGAAGTTCAGGCGCGCGACGGTCATGCCGGCATCGATCATTTGGCCGAGTGTCTCGAGGTCATCTGAGGCCGGGCCCAGCGTCGCAACTATCTTGGTTCGTCTTCGCATGGCGGCGATTATTGCACAGCTGTTATAACTCAGTATGACGAAATCGATACAATGACTTCCGAACGTCATGTCAGGGGGGTATTCTGGCCCGCCCACATGCAACGAGCCAAACCGACCATGCTGAACAGGCGCCGTTTCTTAAAAAGCATTGCCGCCGCCACCCTGGCACCGGCGATGAGCCAATCGTGCCGGGCCACGGATGACCTGCTCGGCGGACTGCGCGCCGACGACAACAGAATTCTCGACCTGCCCCAGGGATTTGGCTACACGATCGTGTCGCGCGCTGGCGATGCCATGAGCGACAAGCTGCGGGTGCCCGCTGCACACGACGGCATGGCGGCGTTCGAGGGCGATGGCGGCAGAATAATTCTGCTTACTAACCATGAAATGAGCACACACTGGTTCGAAGGCAGCCCGTTTCTCGATGGCTACGACCAGCTGCCCGAGTCCGCAAAATCTCTGCTGTATGACCGTGGCGCGGACAAGACGCCCGCACTTGGTGGTACAACAACAACCATCTATAACCCGGAAACCCGCGAGACTGAACGACAATTCCTGAGCCTCGCCGGAACAGAGATCAACTGTGCGGGTGGACCAACGCCATGGGGAAGCTGGCTGAGTTGCGAAGAATGTTTCAGAGTCCCTGGCAGCCAGACCGACTATGGTCACGCGATTACACGTGACAAGCCACACGGTTATGTCTTCGAAGTCCCGTCGCAGGCGGACGGGCTGGTCGCGGCAGAGCCGATCAGGGCGATGGGCAAATTTGAGCACGAGGCGTGTGCCGTGCATGCAGAAACCGGCATCGTCTATATGACCGAAGACCGCTATCACAGCCTGTTCTACCGCTATATCCCGAACGTACCGGGCAAACTGAAAGCTGGAGGCCGACTGCAGGCGCTGGCGATCGCGGGTCACTCCTCGGTCATGACGCACAACTGGTCATCACAACCACAAACGCGGCTGAACACGCCAATGCAAACTCACTGGATCGATCTCGACGATGTCGAGCCGGTCAAGAACGACCTGCGTCTGCGCGGTGCCGCGCTGGGCGCCGCCACCTTTGCGCGTGGCGAAGGTCTGTGCCTCGCAGGAGATCGCTTCGCATTCACCTGCACCATCGGCGGTCCCGCGCGCATCGGGCAGGTGTTCACGTACACACCAAGCCCGTCCGAAGGGAGCGCGGAGGAAAAAGATGCACCGGGGACACTGACGCTGATTGCAGAGGCCGATGAGAACTCGCTACTCCGAAATTGCGACAACCTGATAATGGCGCCGTGGGGAGACCTGATCATCTGCGAAGACACGGCGGATCACTGCGGGTTGGTGGGCGTGCGGCCGGATGGCCAACAGTACGCGATCGCCGACAACGCCTACTCCGATTCGGAGCTCGCGGGCGTGTGTTTCGCGCCGGACGGCAAGACCCTGTTCGTCAATATCCAGTACCCCGGCATGACGCTCGCCATCACCGGCCCGTGGCCTTCGCAGCCGATCAGTCCGTAAAACCGACCAAGGGCCTTCCTGCGGGAAGTTGCTCTCGCTCGGGGGCCAGCCACAAATTGTCTCTGAAATTGTTAACCTAGCCGGAAGCGCGCTTTTCCAGGATCTCGACGGCCGGCAATTTTTTGCCCTCGACGAATTCGAGAAACGCCCCACCACCGGTCGAGATATACGAGATCTTGTCAGCAAGGCCGTATTTGTCGATTGCAGCGAGCGTGTCGCCGCCACCGGCGACCGAAAACGCATTGCTGGCCGCAATGGCCTCGGCCAGCGCCTTGGTGCCAGCACCAAAACTGTCGAACTCGAAAACACCGACAGGACCGTTCCAGATAATGGTGCCGGCGCCCGCCAGGATCCCGGCAAACCGCTCAGCCGTTTCCGGACCGATATCCAGGATCAGTTCATTGCTCGCGACAGCATCGACCGCCTTGACCGTAGCCGCAGCGCTCGCGGAAAACTCATCTGCGACAACAACGTCGGTAGGCACGGGTATCTCTGCCCGATCATCTTTATCGGCAGCCAGCTCACGCGCCGTATCCAGCATGTCGGCTTCATACAGAGACTTGCCGACTTCGTGACCGGCGGCAGCGATAAACGTATTCGCAATACCACCACCCACGATCAGGCAGTCGACCACATCAGCCAGTGCGTCCAGCACCGTCAGTTTGGTCGACACCTTGGAGCCACCCACGATAGCAACCATAGGCCGTGCCGGACTATCGAGCGCCTTCGCGAGCGCCTGCAACTCGGCCGCCAACAGTGGGCCTGCGCAGGCTATCGGCGCATGCTCTGCTACACCATAAGTACTTGCCTGCGCGCGGTGCGCCGTGCCGAACGCATCCATGACGAAAACATCGCAAAGGGCGGCCATCTTTTTCGCCAATGCTTCGTCACAGCCCTTTTCTCCCGCGAGAAATCGGACGTTTTCCAGCAATACGACATTGCCCGCCTCAATCTCAACGCCGTCAATCCAGTCTTTGACCAGCGGCACCTCACGGCCCAATAATTCAGCAATCCGGTCGGCAACCGGCTGCAATGAGAACTTGTCGTCGGGCTGACCTTCGGTTGGTCGACCCAGGTGCGATACCAGCATGACGGCCGCATTCGCGGCAAGAGCCGCCTCGATTGTTGGCAATGCGGCGCGAATACGCGCGTCGCTGGTCACGACACCGTCGGCGACCGGGACATTCAGGTCCTCACGAATGAGGACCCTTTTGCCCGATAGCTCGACGTCAGCCATCTTGATGACGGACATATTTACTCCCGACGCTTCGCTTACTTGGCGTTCATCAATGCGTTTGCTGTATCCAGCATGCGGCAGGAGAAGCCCCACTCGTTGTCATACCAGGACAGGACCTTGACGAGCGTACCTTCCATGACTTTCGTCAGACCAGCGTCATAGGTGGACGATGCCGGGTCATGGTTGAAGTCGATCGATACGAGGGGTTCGTCGTTGTAGGCAAGCACACCTTTGAGTTCGCCTTCACTGGCGGCCTTCATGATCTTGTTGATCTCATCAACACTGGTAGCTCGCTCTGCGACGAAGGTCAGGTCGACACAGGAGACGTTGATCGTCGGGACACGCATCGAGAAACCGTCCAGTTTGCCATTGAGCTCTGGCAGTACGAGGCCGACGGCCTTGGCAGCACCTGTGCTGGTTGGAATCTGCGACATCGTACCGGAACGGGCGCGCCGCAGGTCTTTATGAAAAACGTCAGTCAGCACCTGGTCATTGGTATAGGCATGAATCGTCGTCATTACGCCATGCTTGACGCCAATTGCTTCGTGCAGCGGCTTGACCAGTGGCGCGAGACAGTTGGTTGTGCACGATGCGTTCGAGATAATTTCGTGCTTCGAGGTCATCGTATTGTCGTTGACGCCGTAAACGAACGTGCCATCTATGTCTGCACCACCTGGCGCCGAGATTATGACTTTCTTTGCGCCCCCTGCGATGTGTTTGCCCGCGGTTTCCCGCGTGCGGAACAGGCCGGTGCATTCGAAAACGACGTCCACCCCGAGTTTGCCCCAGGGCAGCTTGGCAGGATCGCGCTCCGCGAATACTTTGATTCGATCTCCGTTGACAATAATGTCGTCGCCGTCGACTTCGACTGTGCCGGGAAAGCGGCCGTGGGCCGTATCTCGACGTGTCAGGTGAGCGTTTGTATTCGCATCGCCCAAATCGTTGATGGCAACAACGTCAAACTCATCGGCCCGATCCAGTTCGTGAATAGCGCGTACGATGTTGCGCCCGATTCGGCCGTAACCGTTGATACCAATCTTGATCGCCATTTCTGCTTCTCCAGGTTAAAAAGTAAGCCAGCTCCAGCCAGCCCGGGTTATTAAGACAGTGTGCCTTTAGCGACCGCAACGATGTTGTCGATCGTAAAGCCGAAGTGTTCGAACAATTGCTCGGCCGGAGCCGACTCACCAAATCTATCGAGGCCAACAACTCGACCTTGCGTTCCTACGTAGCGCCACCATCCATCGCTGACACCAGCCTCCACCGCAACGCGCGCCGTAACCGTCGCAGGCAACACGGATTCCCGATACGCCAAATCCTGTGCGTCGAATACATCCGTCGACGGCATCGATACCACGCGCGCCTGGATGCCATCCTCCTCAAGTACGGCCGCGGCCGCAACAGCGAGCGCCACCTCGGAGCCCGTCGCGATGAGGATAATATCGGGGGATTCGCCCGCCGCTTTCAATACGTATCCACCGCGGCCCACATCGGCAATCTGCGCAGCCGTGCGCGGCTGGTGTGGCAGACCCTGTCGGGTCAGAACCAGGCTCGTGGGGCCCACCTGGTTTTCGATGGCGTAGCGCCAGGCGACGGCCGTCTCCAGCGTGTCGCAGGGACGCCAGACACTCATATTGGGCATAAGACGCAACGACGCTGTGTGTTCGACCGGCTGGTGTGTTGGTCCGTCTTCGCCCAGGCCGATGGAATCGTGCGTATAGACGAGGATAGTGCGGATCTTCATCAGGGCCGCCATGCGCAGCGCGTTGCGGGCGTAGTCGGAGAACGTCAGGAACGTGCCCGCATACGGAATAAAGCCACCGTGCAGCGCAATACCGTTGCAGATCGCCGTCATGCCAAACTCCCGAACACCGAACCAGATGTAGTTTCCGGCGGCGTCGTTGCCTGAAATCGGCGTAGAGCCAGCGTGCTTGGTCAGATTGGAACCCGTGAGATCTGCCGAGCCGCCGACGAGTTCCGGAAGCGCAGGCGCAAAGGCATTGAGCGCGACCAGCGACGCTTTTCGCGTCGCCATGTTGTCACCGGCCGCAGCGATCTCCGCGATCGCGCTGTCCGCAATTTCCGGCCAGCCGGTCGGCAGATCGCCAGCCATACGCCGTGCAAACTCCGCGGCGAGTTCGGGGAACTCGGCGCTGTAGGCCGCAAATGCGCTTTCCCATGCCGCTTCGTCAGCGACACCGCGCTCTTTGCTGTTCCAGGCAGCTGCAATTTCAACCGGAATTTCGAATGGCGGCGAATCCCAACCAAGCGTCTTGCGAGCAGCCGCAATCTCTTCATCGCCCAGCGGCGCGCCATGCGTCGAGGCCGTGCCCTGCTTGTTGGGAGCACCGAAACCAATGATTGTCTTGCAACAAATCAGTGTAGGCCTGTCTTCATCCGCGAGCGCTTCCTCGATAGCGGCAGTTATTTCCGCGCCGTCATGGCCATCGACGTTTTCAATGACGTGCCAACCGTAGGCTTCGAAACGTGCCGGCGTATCGTCGGTAAACCAGGCGTCGACCTCGCCATCGATCGATATGTTGTTGTCGTCATAGAAACAGATCAGTTTGCCGAGCTTCAACGTTCCGGCAAGCGAACAGGCCTCGTGCGAAATCCCCTCCATGAGGCAGCCGTCTCCCAGGAAGACCCAGGTCTTGTGGTCGACAATCTCGTGGTCGGGACGATTGAATTGAGCGGCGAGCATCTTTTCGGCCATGGCCATGCCAACCGCATTGCTGACGCCCTGGCCCAGGGGGCCTGTAGTTGTCTCAATGGGGCCACCGGCCTCATATTCCGGATGACCTGCGGTGCGATAACCGAGCTGACGAAAATTCTTCAGCTGATCAATGCCGAACGCGTCATAGCCAGTGAGATGCAGCAGACTGTAAAGCAGCATCGAAGCGTGGCCATTGGACAGCACGAAGCGATCGCGGTTGGCCCAGTGCGGGTTCTCCGGATTATGTCGCAGATAATCGTTCCAGAGGACTTCGGCAATATCCGCCATGCCCATTGGCGCACCCGGATGGCCTGAGTTTGCCGCCTGAACAGCATCCATACTCAGGGCTCGGATAGCATTCGCGAGATCGCGCCGGACTGGCTGGCCGGCGACTTCAGCTTTATTTGGCATGAGACCTTTACTTATCGTGGGCCTTGCGGCCTCTTTATTGTGAATGCGGTCTGGCGATCCGCGAGGCGGGCATTTTCCCTGTTATAGGGGGCCGCATCAAGGGTACAATGCGCCACCCTTAAATTTGAGAACCCCGAAAGCTATGAGTAATTCGTCTCTTTTTACCTCGGAATCCGTCTCCGAGGGTCATCCAGACAAGATTGCGGACCAAATCTCGGACGCGATCCTTGATGCCATCATCGAGCAGGATCCGAAAGCGCGCGTCGCCTGCGAAACCATGGTCAAGACCGGGGTCGCGATCGTCGCCGGTGAAATCACCACATCCGCCTGGGTCGATATGGAGGATATCGTGCGCGAGACCGTGCTGGGAATTGGCTATGACAGCTCCGAAAAGGGCTTTGACGGCGCATCCTGTGCTGTACTTAATGCCATCGGAAAGCAGTCCGGTGACATCAATCAGGGCGTAGACCGCGAAACGCCCGAACAGCAGGGTGCCGGCGACCAGGGCCTGATGTTCGGCTACGCGACCAACGAAACCGATGTGCTCATGCCCGCGCCAATCACCTATTCTCACCGCCTCGTCATGCGCCAGGCCGAAGTGCGCAAGAACGGCACGCTGCCGTATCTGCGTCCGGACGCAAAAAGTCAGGTCACGTTCGTTTACGAAGACGGCAAACCCGTTTCCATCGACGCGATTGTGCTGTCGTCTCAGCACGCCACGGATGTCTCGATGGCAGATCTGCGTGAAGGCGTCATGGAAGAGATCATTAAACCGGTCATCCCGGCAAACCTGCTCAATAAAAACACCAAGTACCACATCAACCCCACCGGTCGTTTCGAGATCGGTGGGCCGATGGGCGACTGCGGCCTGACCGGTCGCAAGATCATCGTTGATACCTATGGCGGTTCCGCGCGTCACGGCGGCGGTGCTTTTTCGGGCAAGGACCCGTCCAAGGTCGACCGTTCTGCGGCTTACGCCGCCCGTTACGTAGCGAAGAATATCGTTGCGGCCGGCCTCGCGGAGCGCTGCGAGATTCAGGTGTCCTATGCCATCGGCGTTGCTGAACCGACATCGATCAGCGTCAGTACGTTCGGAACCGGGAAACATTCTGATACAAAACTGACGGAACTGATCCGCGAGCACTTTGATCTCACACCGTATGGCATTCTGACTATGCTCGATTTGATCAGGCCTATTTACAAACAAACTGCCGCATACGGACATTTCGGTCGGGAAGACATCTCTTTAAGCTGGGAGAACACCGACAAAGCCGAATTGTTGCGAGACGCCGCGGCCTGACCCCCCATTTATTGAACCAGGAAAAATTCCAGGAGAATTATTATGAGCAGCGAAGCCGTTGCCATTAAGAACAATGACTACAAAGTCGCCGATATTTCGCTCGCTGACTTTGGCCGCAAGGAAATTGCAATCGCCGAGACCGAGATGCCCGGCCTCATGGCACTTCGTACAGAATACAAGGATCAGAAACCGCTTGAGGGTGTGCGTCTGACCGGCTGCCTGCACATGACAATCCAGACGGCTGTGCTGATCGAGACGCTCGCCGAGCTCGGCGCCGACATTCGCTGGTCATCATGCAATATCTTTTCCACCCAGGATCACGCGGCAGCGGCCATAGCAGCGGCCGGGATTCCCGTATTTGCGTGGAAAGGCGAAACCGAAGACGAATACTGGTGGTGCGTCGAGCAGACCATCAACGGTCCCGACGGCTGGACGCCGAACATGATTCTCGACGATGGCGGCGACCTCACCGGGCTGGTGCACGACAAATACCCCGAGCTCATGAAAGACATCAAGGGCCTGTCGGAAGAAACCACGACCGGCGTTAAGCGCCTGTACGAGATGATGGCCGAGGGCTCTTTGAAGTGCCCGGCGTTCAACGTCAACGATTCCGTCACCAAGTCGAAGTTCGATAATCTCTACGGCTGCCGCGAGTCACTTGTCGACAGCATCAAGCGCGCCACCGACGTTATGGTTGCGGGCAAGGTTGCTGTCGTTTGCGGCTTCGGCGATGTGGGCAAAGGCTCCGCACAGTCGCTGCGGGCGCTCGGCGCAAACGTCTGGGTTACCGAGATCGATCCGATCTGCGCCTTGCAGGCTTCGATGGAAGGCTATCGGGTCGTCAACTTCGACGACGTCTGTGACCAGGTCGACATCGTGGTTACGGCGACAGGCAACTATAACGTCGTGACAGGCGCTCACCTGGACCGCATGCGCAATCAGGCCATCGTCTGCAACATCGGTCATTTCGACAACGAGATAGATGTCGCTCATTTGAAAAAATACGAGTGGGAGAACATCAAGCCCCAGGTTGATCACATCATCTTCCCGGACGGCAAGCGCATAATCCTGCTTGCGGAAGGCCGACTCGTGAATCTCGGCTGCGGCACGGGACACCCTAGCTTTGTCATGTCCAACTCGTTCACGAACCAGGTACTGGCGCAGATTGAGCTTTGGGATAATAGCGATAAATACGAGAACTCGGTGTACGTCTTGCCTAAACATCTCGACGAAAAAGTCGCGCGGCTGCACCTGGACCGCGTTGGCGCGAAGCTCACCGAGCTTACGGATGAGCAGGCCAAGTACATTGGCGTTTCCAAGCAAGGTCCGTACAAATCGGAGATCTACCGCTACTAAGGACCTGGCTATCCAAACCAACCCCGATGCAGTTGACAGCGACTTGATACGGATCCTCCATCTAACCGATCCGCATCTTTTCGCTGAGTCCCATGGCAGCCTGCGTGGCACGGTCACGCAGGCGTCCCTGCAGCGGGTTCTGGACCACTACCTGGCTGGCGACTGGAAGGCCGACCGTATCATTGTTACCGGCGACCTGATCCAGGATGATTCGGCCGCTGCATACCAGCGTTTCCGCGAACTCATGCTGCCGCTGAATATGCGGGTTCACTGCGTGCCAGGCAATCACGACATACGCGAATTCATGCAGCAGGTGTGTTGTGTACCACCTTTTTCCTACTGCGCGTATGAAGAAATCGGCGATTGGTTAATAGTGGGTCTCGACAGCTGTGCCACCGAGGATGCCGGCGGCTACCTGACCAGCGACGAGCTTGACCGTTTCTCCGGCATCGTGGAGAACAGCGCGGCGAAGCACATCATGGTTTGCCTGCATCATCCACCTGTGCCGATGGGCAGCACCTGGCTCGATACAGTCGGACTCCGCAACGGCGACGAATTCCTGCAGCGTGCGTCAGACCTGCACCGCGTTCGCCTGGCAGTATTCGGTCATGTGCACCAGGTCTACGACGCAGAACACCAAGGCATTCGCATTATGGCGACCCCGTCGACCTGCCGGCAGTTTCTGCCAGGCAGTGACGAATTCGCGGTCGACGACCGTCCGCCTGCCTATCGACGTATTAACCTGCATAGCGACGGCAGCAGCGACGACGAACTCATCTGGCTGGACGATGACTAGGATCGCTGCTGTCATCCTGTTGCTCGCGCTCAGCTGGCCGGTCGCGGCCGACGGCGAAGGTCATCCGGTAACGCTGTGGCGTGCTCAGGGCATCAGCAATTCAGTGTATCTGCTGGGTTCGATTCACCTGTTGCGTGAGAAGGACCACCCCTTACCTGCCGCGATCGACCGCGCTTATGATGATGCCGACGTGCTGATCATGGAACTCGATATGGACGATCTCGACAGCATGGCGACGCAACGCTTGTTCAACCAGAGTGGCGTGTTGCGCGACGGCCGCACGCTCCGAGACCTGATGGGCGACGAGCTTTACCAGCGCGCAGAAACCGCGGCGGCGGCAAGTGACATTCCGATCGATTTGCTCTCTACGAGCGAACCGTGGCTCGCTGCGATAACCGTCGAAATGATGTCTTTGTACCGGATCGGTTTCAATCCGATGCTGGGAATCGAAATGACAATGCTGGCCCGGGCAGTCAAGGACGGCAAACGAATTGACGGGCTGGAAGCCGTAGAGGATCAGCTCGCTTTTCTTGACGGCTTATCTTTGCCGGCGCAGCGAGACATGTTGATCCAGACGCTCGAAGAGAGCGCCACTATGCGCGATTCGATCGACGAGATGATTCGCGCGTGGCGCTACGGCGACACCAAGGCACTAGAAACCGGGATGCTCGACAGTTTTGCTGACCATCAGGAACTTGCCGACGCCCTTGTGAATCAGCGCAATCGTCGATGGGTTTCGCAAATCGACGAACTACTCGACGATAGTGACGATTACCTCATCATCGTAGGCGCGCTGCACCTGGTCGGCGAAATCGGAGTACCGCGCCTTCTCGAGCAGAAAGGCATCAGGATTCAGCAGTTGAGTGAGCCGGCGTCAATTCGGTAGCATGCGCGCCAGTCACGGAGATATCGCATGAGTTTGTATACCAACGCACGGCGCGTAATTGCCGGCGGCGTTAACTCGCCGGTAAGAGCCTTCGCAGGCGTCGGCGGCGAGCCCGTCTTTTTCAAGAGTGCGAAAGGCTGCTGGCTGGAAGCAGAGGACGGCAGCAAGTATATCGACTACATAGGCAGCTGGGGGCCGATGATCCTGGGCCACAGTCATCCTGCCGTGATCGCCGCCGTCACCGAAACCGCCCAACAAGGCCTGAGCTTCGGTGCTCCGTGCGTGCTCGAAACCCGTATGGCAGAGCGTATCTGCGCGATCATGCCGTCCATAGAACGCGTTCGCATGGTCAGTTCGGGAACCGAGGCCACCATGAGCGCAATCCGCCTGGCGCGCGGCCATACGGGTCGTGACAAGATCGTCAAGTTTGAAGGCTGCTACCACGGTCACTCCGACTCGCTGCTGATCAAGGCCGGCTCAGGCGCGCTGACGCTGGGCGTTCCCAGCTCGCCAGGAGTCCCTGCCGGTCTTGCCGAGCACACCATCACATTGCCTTTCAACGACATCGCCGCCGTGCAAACAGCCTTTGCCGAACTCGGCGAACAGATCGCCTGCATCATTGTCGAGCCGATCGCGGGCAATATGAACATGGTGCCGCCGGTTCCCGGCTTTCTGGAAGCTTTGCGCGACGCCTGCTCAGCAGCCGGTGCGCTGCTAATTTTTGACGAAGTCATGACGGGCTTTCGTGTCGCCAAGGGCGGCGCTCAGTCAGTCTATGGCATCGCGCCAGATCTCACGACCCTTGGGAAAATTGTCGGCGGCGGTATGCCCGCAGCCGCATTCGGCGGCCGTGCCGACATCATGGCGAGCATTGCCCCCGATGGCCCCGTTTATCAGGCCGGCACGCTTTCCGGCAACCCGGTGGCAATGGCCGCGGGTCTGGCAACGCTGGAACAGCTCGATGCGCCCGGCTTCTACGACGCATTAGGTGCGTCGACCCTGCGCCTGACGCAAGGTCTCGAAGCGGCGGCAGCAGAAGCCGGCGTTGCGATTTCGACGGAAAACGCAGGCGGCATGTTCGGCTTCGTATTTACCGACGGTGGGCCGGTCCGAAGTTTCGCCCAGGTAGCAGCCGCAGACATCGAACGCTTCCGGACATTCTTCCACGGCATGCTCGATGAGGGCATCTACCTGGCGCCATCCGCGTTCGAAGCCGGCTTCGTGTCCGCGGCGCACAGCAATGACGATATCGATGCAACCATAGCCGCAGCGAGTCGCGTATTCGCCGTCCTTTGAGCTAGCTTTTGACGGTGTGCATTAGCTGGTCTATGTGGCCCAGCCTGGCCAGAGTATCGCTGCTCTCCAGAAAACCTTGCTTCTCTTCCAGGTCAATCGGCAGAATCTCGACAAGGCGATAGGTAACCCAGACAGCATCGTCAAAACGGCGCTCAAGCGATTCGTAGAGCCGCCCCAGGTCATCCAGCACACTCTCGAGTATTTTGCGGAGCGATGCGAATTCTTCCGGCAACTCCATATCCGGCTCCGGCGGGATCAGCTCGACTGTACCTACGTTTAGCCCGTCAGACTGTTGCCTGACCGACATCAGGCGAAAACGCTGGCCGCCTGCGGCTGTAACGCCAAGCAGGCCGTCGCTGCCCTGATACCAGTCGGTGATGGTAGCCAACGTGCCAACATTATGTGTCGTTGCCAAACCGTCCTCCTGCCCTTCCCTGATCAACAGCACGCCGAACGGCACATCGTTCTTCATGCAATGGCTGATCATGTCGATATAACGCGACTCAAAAATGCGCAGCGGCAACGGACCACCGGGAAACAGCACGGTTCGCAATGGAAAAAGCGGTATGTCCATGTTGAGAAGTATAGTGGTAGCAGCTTCCAGCCGCGACCGCTCGTCGCTCCAGCATTCAGAATCGCTCGAAGGCGGACTCGTTAGGCGCTGCGCGTGCGCTGCAGCATTGCCGTTAATGTCTGCCGTGCCGAACCGAAGCCGCCGTTGCTCATGAAAACGACCTGATCTCCGGACAGCACACGCGTGGACATGTCGGCGACGAGCTGGTCGTAGTCGCCAAATATCCGCACCCGGCCGCCAAGCGCTGACAGTGCCGCCTCAAACCCCTCGCCCAGATCTTTGGGACGGTACACCCAGACAAGATCCGCTTCCTGCAGTGAAGCGGCGATCGTATCGTTATGCACACCGAGCTTCATCGTGTTGGACCGAGGCTCGATCGCCACGACAACACGGTGACCAGGATAGCGTCGTCTGACCGACGCAATCGTCTTTCTGATCGCCGTCGGGTGATGCGCAAAATCGTCATAAATCGCAATGTCGGCGACGGTGGCCGTGCGTTCCATACGACGCTTTACACCATCGAATCGCGACATCGCATCCACGGCTCGCCGCAAAGACACGCCGGCGGATGCGGCAGCAGCAACAGCGGCAAGTGCGTTCTCAAGATTGTAGGTACCGCCGATTTTCCAGCGCGTTTCGGCCGCACTACCGTCGGGGCCCGCCATGCGTATGCGCCGCTCGACTTTGTCAGCGAAACTCGCCTTCCAGTCCGAGCTATCATCCAACCCGAAAGTCTCCACGGGCGTCCAGCAGCCCATTTCGATCAGTCTGCGCAGATTTTCGTCTGCCCCACTTTGAATGATCCGGCCACTGCCTGGCACCGTGCGCAGCAGCTGATGAAATTGCCAAAGAATCGCATCAATGTCCCGGTATATATCGGCGTGATCGAATTCCAGGTTGTTAAGGATTAAGGTTTGCGGTCGGTAGTGGACAAATTTCGCGCGTTTGTCAAAGAAAGCCGTGTCGTACTCGTCTGCTTCGACGACAAAATACTTCGAGTCTCCATAGCGCGCGGACTCACCGAAATTCGCGGGGATACCGCCGATGAGAAATCCGGGTGCGTGGCCGGCATCCTCGAGAATCCAGGCAAGCATGCTCGCGGTTGTGGTCTTGCCGTGCGTCCCGGCGACCGCAAAAACATGCCGATCATTGAGGACATTTTCCGCAAGCCATTGAGGCCCCGATGCGTAGGGCAGACCGCGATCCAGCATCGCTTCGACAACTTCAACACCGCGGCTCATGACATTGCCGACAACGATGCAGTCCGGTCTGCAATCGAGTTGCGCGTCGTCAAGCCCCTCATAAATCTCAATACCAAGATTCTTGAGTTGCGTGCTCATCGGTGGATAGACGTTGCGATCGCAGCCTGAAACCTCATGCCCGGCGGCCCGCGCGAGCGCGGCTACGCCTCCCATGAAGGTCCCGCAGATTCCGAGTATATGTATGTGCATGTTGCCTCAGGTCGCCGCGATCGAGTTTGGATCGAGAATCGAATAAAGCATTACTTGAAAAACGAAAACGGCCATCGCCATCACAACGCCGACGTACCAGTGCCGTTCAATCGCGCGTGAAATGATATGACCCTCAACCGGAACGGTCCACAACAGAATCAGGGTCACGATTATGTTGCTGAGGCTCTCGCTCAGCAAAGGGGTAAGAACGATGTTGCCAGTGACGAACATCAGGCTCAAGACAGCGCCACAGCCGAGCAATGCCATCAGGGTCTGCAGCAGCCGGGCACCTTTGCCAGCCAGGACTACGATTCCTGAATAACACATCAATCCTGCGATCCCGGTCAGAATGCCGATGATGAAATCTTTCTCATCGAGTTCCGCGGTCGTCGCTGTCATCACGAAGCCGACAAGCAACCACATTGCGCTGATAATCACGAACAGGAACGTCGAGTGCGGAATCGCATCCGGTCCTTTACGCAGGCGAATAATGTCGAACAGGGTTTTTATCAGCGCTGACACGATTGTCGTTTTCGATCCTGATGGCAATTGAGCGATGATCGCATGTTAACCTGCGATTCTGTACACCGCTTTCGGCCATTCCATGCCTCATTACCGCCTTGTCGAGCAACCCGACACGTTTTCTTCGAATCTGACCGGCCACGATCGCGTCGGTGTCGACACCGAATTTATGCGGGAGAAGACCTATTTCGCACAGCTATGCCTGGTGCAAGTCGCAGTCGGCGAGGATATCTACTGTGTCGATCCATTAACCGACGACAGCAAGGATATTTTCTGGCGAGAGCTGCTGCAACGCGAATGGGTCGTGCACTCGGCGAGGCAGGACATCGAAGTGATATCGCAAACGGCAGGCGCCATGCCCGCGTCAATATTTGACACGCAGATTGCCGCCGGTCTGCTCGGTTACGCGGCACAGATAGGCTATGCGGGCCTTGCCAAAGACTTGTTCGACGTGGATATGGATAAATCGCACACTCGAGCCGACTGGACCCGGCGACCGCTTCGGGATGCCTTTCTGGAATACGCTGCGGAGGACGTGGAGTATTTGCTACCGGCCTTTGAACGATTGAGCGAGCGCCTTGATGCAAAGGGCAGACTCGATTGGGCGCGCGAAGATTCACAATTGCTGCTGGACCCGCGACTTTACGAATTGAGCGCTGATCAGGCGCTGGAGCGTCTCAAGGGTGCCAGGAATTTTCGCGGACGCAAGCGAGCCGCAGCCGCAAGGCTCGCTGCATGGCGGGAGCGCGAGGCCATCAATCGCAATCGGCCGCGACAATGGATCCTGCGTGACAATGTACTGCTGGACGTTGCCTATCGCCTGCCGGCATCGATGGAGCAACTCGGCGCGATTGAGGGAATGCCAACAAAGCTCCTGACCCGAGTCGGGCAGGAATTGCTGGGCGAGGTCGAGGCATCCACGCACGATGACAACAATTACAATCCACCAGGCCCGCCTGACGAAGCGCAGAAAGCGCTGCTCAAAGAGATGCAGTCTCACGTGCAGAAATGCGCCGAGGAACTGGGCATTACAGCCGAAACGGTTGCCTCCAAACGCGAGCTCTCGGCCATTATCATTTCGGGTAGCCGCGAATCCCGTGTCTTTTCTGGCTGGCGACGCGACGTCATCGGTGAGGATTTGCTGAAACTGATGTAGCTGCGCTTCGCAAAAGCGCAAATCGGCGCGGGCAAACCGTCGCCATAGAGCGACAAATTCAAGCTAATGTGAAGTTGCCTGCCAAAACCGGCCTCAGCCGTCGTATAGTTTGCGCATGCGTTCTCGGAGTTACCTGTGATGCGAACTGCGACATTGATTTTCGCCCTGGCGTTCACGCTCACGGCGTGCGGTGGTAGTGACGGCGGCACTGCGTCGACACAACAACCACTGCCGACGCTTTCTATTGGCGATGCAACCATTTCGGAAGGCGATAGTGGCACGACTAATCTGGACTTCACGGTCTCGCTGTCACAAAGCAGCGCATCGAACGTCAGTGTGTCCTATGCGACCTCGGATGCAAGTGCAGTTGCCGGCAACGACTACACAGCGAGCAGCGGAACACTGACGATCGCGTCAGGCAGCACCTCAGCGACGATCTCTGTCGAAGTGATCGGTGACACGGACAGCGAGGCGGATGAGACGCTGGCGGTCACGCTCTCCGGCGCCAGCGGTGCCAGCATTGCCGATGGCAATGCTGTTGGCACGATACAGAACGACGATGCGGCGCCCGTCTTCGGGCTGAGTGCTCGACCCGACAATCAGACCTGCGTAGCGCCGCCGCGCACGACGAGCGTGGCGACCCAGGAGGCCTTTCCGAATCTACCCAACATCTCGCAGCCCACGAAAATGCTAATGGAGCCTGTTCCGGATCCACGCTGGTTCGTACTTCGAAAATCCGGTCAGCTGGTCGTCTTCGATCCTGACAACGCGACATCGGTAACCACCTATCTCGATTTATCAGGCGTCGTTCGCACGTCATCCGAAGGCGGACTACTTGGTATGGCTTTTCATCCGGACTTCCCCGCAACCCCGGAAATTTATCTTTCGTACACGCGAAACCATAGCGGACCAGCGATGCGTTCTGTGATTTCCCGCTTTATTCTCGACGACGTCACAGCGCCAGGCGCCGGAACCGTCGAGCAGGTCATCATCGAGGTCGACCAGGAATTCGACAATCACAATGGCGGCGACATTGCATTTGGCCCGGACGGGTATCTGTACATTGGCTTCGGCGATGGCGGCAGCGGTGGTGACCCTAATGAACGCGCTCAGGATACTCGACACCTGCTTGGCTCGTTCCTGAGAATAGAACCGCGGGATTCATCGGCCTGGCAAGCGTCCAATTCGTACCTGATCCCACAAGACAACCCGTTTTCTATGAATCCGAAGTGCGGACCCGGCCTGAATGGCAATGACTGTCCGGAGATCTATGCCTGGGGCATGCGCAATCCCTGGCGTTGGTCATTTGACAGCGTATCCGGTCAGCTCTGGGCCGGCGACGTTGGACAAGGCAGTTGGGAAGAAGTCGACATTATCGAACGCGGCAAGAACTATGGCTGGGACTGTCGGGAGGGCGCGCACGACTTCGAAACGGCAGGGTGCAACGGCACCTATGAAGATCCGGTCGCCGAGTACGGGCGCTCCAGCGGCAACTCGATTACCGGCGGCTTCGTTTATCGCGGTTCGGCAATCGGTGGGCGGGTTGGCCATTATTTTTACGCAGACTACGGCTCGGGTCGAATCTGGGCGCTTCGCCCAGATGGACAGAATGGCTATATCAGCGAAGAAGTTGAGGATACGTCACGCGGCCCAACCTCCTTTGGCGTTGACCAGGCGGGCGAGCTGTATTTCACGGATATCAACAGCGGACGCCTGATCAAGCTGGTACCAGGCAGCGGCGGTGGTCAGAGCGCAGTTGCAGATCTGCTATCCAATAGTGGCTGCGTCGATCCGTCGGATATTACGCAACCGTATGCCGGCCTGGTTCCGTATGACCTCAATGCGCTTTTCTGGTCCGACGGCGCGAACAAGTCGCGTTTCCTCGGAATACCGAACGGCGCGTCGATTTCGGTTGATGGTCAGGATGACTGGCAGTTCCCGATTGGTACCATCATCGTCAAGAATTTCAGCCTGAATGGCAACCTGATCGAGACCCGTCACCTCATGCGTCATCCGGATGGCGTCTGGGCTGGCTACACTTACGAGTGGGATGCCGCAGAAACCGAAGCGACTCGGGTGACAGGCGGCAAGACGGTTAGCATCGCCGGTCAGGACTGGATATTTCCAAGCGAAGCACAATGCGACCAGTGTCACAGCAGCGCCGCCGGCTTCGCACTTGGGCCGGAAACAGCACAATTGAACAAAGACTTCACCTACCCAAGCACCGGGCGAACGGATAACCAGCTCGAGACGCTTGACCACATCATGATGTTCGCGTCACCCCTGGTCGGTACGCCGGCGACTCTGCCGGCGCTTGTTGACCCTATGGATACGAACGCGGATCTCAACGATCGTGCTCGGGCCTATCTGCACACCAACTGCGCGAACTGCCACAGACCCGGCGGTGGTACTCCGGTGGATATCGATCTCAGATATTCCACGGCGCTACAGAACACCAATGCCTGTGACGTTGATCCTCAATTAGGTGATATTGGCCTGGTGAACCCACGCATCATAGCGCCAGGTGACGCATCGCTCTCCGTTCTCATCGAACGCGTCAACCGCCGAGACTCCATGAGCATAGGAATGCCGCCGATCGGTTCGACAGTGGTCGATGCTGCGGGCGTCACGTTGTTAACCAACTGGGTGAACGGGTTGACCGGCTGCCAGTAACAGCAGCAACACTCGTTAGCTCAGGGCAGCAAGCAAGCGATCATAAACCTCGTCAATCGTGCCTTCTGCATTGATCGTCGTCAGCTTGTTTCGCTTGGCGTAGTAATCGATCAGCGGCTCGGTATTCTTGCGGTACACGTCGAGGCGATTACCGATGGTCTCCTCGTTGTCGTCCTCGCGTTGCTCAAGCTCACCGCCAGCGCCAGTACATTCGTCCAGCTCTTCCTGCGACGAAAAGTAGATATTCAGGAGCTTTCCGGTCAGCGAGCAGGTACGACGCCCCGTGAGGCGCTTCATGAGAATGTCGAAATCCACATCCATCAGCACTGCCGTGTCGAGCGGCGTGCCAAGTTGATCAAGCAGTTCGCCGAGGTCAAGCGCCTGCTGCGTCGTACGCGGAAATCCGTCGAGAATAAAACCATCGGCGGTGTCTGGCTGGGTGAGTCTCTCACTGATAATGCCTAAGACAACATCGTCAGGGACCAGGTCGCCGGCCTCCATGATGGACTTGGCCTTAAGCCCAAACCGGGTGCCGGATGCGACCGCCTCACGCAACATGTCACCGGTCGAGATCTGCGGGATATGCTTGTCCGCCATCAGCTTCTTTGCCTGCGTGCCCTTGCCCGATCCGGGCGCACCCAACAAAACAATACGCATCTTTTCGTCTCTCCAGGTCAGAATTATCCCGGCGTTCAGAGCAAAACCGCGGGCTCAAGCCGGGCGAGGTACGCTACCGACTCTGAAACGGCAGGTCAATGCGTGAAGCTCTCCAGCTTCGGTAATTGCCGATGATCCCGGGCAGGCTTTCCGCTATGCTCTTCGCCTCGCAATCAAGGCCCCGGAGAACGAACGACATGTCTGCCATGAACGCCTTCTATGCCCAATCGGGCGGTGTAACTGCCGTAATCAATGCAACGGCCTGCGGGGTCATCGAGACTGCGCGCAAGTATCCAAAGAAAATCGCCAACGTCTACGCAGGCCGCAACGGCATCATCGGTGCGCTGACCGAAGAGATGATCGATACGAGCAAGGAAAGCGCGGCCACAATCGCCGCGCTGATGTATACGCCTGGCGGCGCATTTGGTTCTGCGCGCTACAAACTGAAAGGTATCGACGAGAATCGAGCTGAATATGAACGCCTGATTGAAGTATTCAAAGCGCACGATATTGGGTATTTTTTCTACAACGGCGGCAACGACTCAATGGACACAGCGCATAAAGTGTCACAAATCAGCAAGAGTATGGGATTTCCTGTGACCTGCCTCGGCGTGCCAAAAACGGTCGATAATGATCTTCCCATTACGGACACCTGCCCCGGTTTCGGTTCGGTTGCCAAGTACGTTGCCGTATCCACGCAGGAAGCAGCCATGGACGTGCTCTCCATGGCCAAGACCTCAACGAAAGTATTCATTCTGGAGGTCATGGGCCGCCACGCCGGCTGGATCGCAGCGGCCGGCGGGCTGGCAGGAAAACAGCCGGGGGATGCCCCGCACATCATCCTGTTTCCCGAGATTCCCTTTAAGAAACACGAGTTCCTGAAACGCGTTAGCGAATGCGTCACCAAATACGACTACTGCGTCATCGTTGTCAGCGAAGGCGCCGCCTTTGCGAACGGTACCTTTTTGGCAGAGGCCGGCACCCGAGATGCCTTTGGCCATGCGCAGCTCGGCGGTGTAGCGCCGGTCGTCGCGAATATGGTGCGTGAAAACCTGGGCTACAAATACCATTACGCGATCGCCGACTATCTGCAGCGATCGGCACGCCACATCGCGTCCGATGTCGACGTCAAACAAGCCTACGCAGTAGGCAAGGCGGCGGTACAGTTCGCGCTCCAAGGCAAGACGGCGGTGATGCCGGTAATCAAGCGGCTCGCGGATAAGCCGTATCGCTGGAAGATCGAGTCAGCCCCACTGGGCCGCATCGCCAACAAGGAGAAGATGTTGCCGCGCCGCTACATTACGAAAGATGGCTTCGGCATTACCGAAGCGGCCCGGCGTTATCTCGAGCCACTGATAAAGGGAGAGAATTATCCTCCATATATCAATGGTTTACCGAAGACCGCGAAACTCAAGAATCGCCCCGTGAAGCCCAAGACAGGCATTAAATTTGTGGTATGATGCGGCGCCTGTCGCGGGCGGACTCTAGCGGGCCACAGGTTCAAGAGTCAGGGAGCACCCGCGGCGCCCTAGATAATAAAAATGGGATTTTTACCAAACGAAGCCCTGACGCCGGCGCATACGCCTGGCGATGGCGGATTCGTTTGATCTATTCGCTACAAAATCAGGAGATAGTCTGATGTCTAACGAGATGGCCCTTTGGCTCTCGATCGGTGCGGGCGCGCTCGCCATACTGTTCGGGATCATTTCGACACAATGGATTCTTAAGCAACCTGCTGGCAATTCTCGCATGCAGGAAATCGCAGCGGCAATCCAGGAAGGGGCCAAGGCCTACATGGATCGTCAATACGCGACGATCGGCGTGGTCGGCGTTGTGCTGTTCGTTATTTTGGGCTTCGCCCTCGAATGGGCGACCGCCATCGGCTTCGCAATCGGCGCTATTTTCTCGGCGCTTGCGGGATACATCGGCATGTACGTATCGGTTCGCGCCAACGTACGCACGGCTGAGGCAGCCACCAAGGGTGTTAACCCGGCACTGGATGTCGCGTTCAAGGGTGGTGCGATTACAGGCATGCTCGTGGTCGGGCTGGGTCTACTTGGCGTCGCCGGTTACTTCATGATCCTGACCAGCAACGGTCTCAGCTCCGATGAAGCAGTTCATGCGCTCGTCGGCTTGGCTTTCGGCGGTTCGCTGATCTCGATCTTCGCTCGACTCGGCGGCGGTATCTTCACCAAGGGTGCCGATGTCGGCGCCGACCTGGTCGGCAAGGTTGAAGCAGGCATCCCGGAAGACGATCCTCGTAATCCAGGTGTCATCGCCGACAACGTCGGTGACAACGTCGGTGACTGTGCTGGTATGGCGGCTGACCTGTTCGAGACCTATGCGGTAACTATAATTGCGACGATGCTTCTCGGCGGACTGGTCGCGGTCAACTACGGTGCCGAAGCGGTAGTCTACCCCCTCGTTCTCGGTGCCGTTTCGATCGTTGCTTCGATCATTGGTACGTTCTTCGTAAAGACGTCTCAAGGCGGCAAGATCATGGGCGCCTTGTACAGGGGCATGATCGTCGCCGGCGTCCTGGCAGCCATCGCCTTTTACTTTGTCACCGACTTGATGATGGCCGGCAGCGGCGCCTCGATGGGCATCTTCTATTCGTCATTGATCGGCCTTGCGCTCACCGCTGCAATGGTTGTCATTACCGAGTACTACACGGGTACCGACTTCAAACCCGTAAAGACCATTGCCGAAGCCTCTTTGACAGGTGATGCAACCAACATCATCGCTGGACTGGGCATTTCGATGAAAGCCACGGCACTGCCGGTTCTCGCGGTGTGTGCAAGCATCTGGGGAGCGTTTGCTCTCGCACCGGACGGCGACAATCTCGCAGGCCTTTACAACATCGCGATCGCCGCCACGTCCATGCTATCGATGACGGGTGTGGTCGTCGCACTCGATGCTTTCGGCCCGATCACGGATAACGCAGGTGGCATCGCCGAGATGGCGGAGCTGCCGCCGGAAGTCCGCAAGATTACGGATCAGCTTGACGCCGTTGGTAACACAACCAAGGCGGTTACAAAGGGCTACGCGATCGGTTCTGCCGGTCTTGCGGCTCTCGTACTGTTCGCCGACTACACTAATGCACTGGACAAGGCGGGCATCGATGCCGTTTTCCTGCTGAACGACCATCTCGTAATCATTGGCCTGTTCATCGGTGGTCTAGTGCCGTTCCTGTTCGGCTCTATGGCGATGGAGGCCGTCGGACGTGCCGCTGGTGCGGTGGTCGAAGAAGTTCGTCGCCAGTTCCGCGAGATCGAAGGCATCATGGAAGGTACAGGCAAGCCCGATTACAGCCGGGCCGTCGATCTCCTGACCAAAGCGGCCATCAAGGAAATGATCGTGCCCAGCCTTTTACCCATCGCGGTACCGCTCATCGTCGGTCTCGTACTTGGGCCGAAAGCGCTCGGCGGCCTGCTCCTTGGCACCATCGTCACGGGTCTGTTCGTCGCTATCTCGATGACAGCGGGCGGCGGCGCTTGGGATAACGCCAAGAAGTACATTGAAGACGGCAACTTCGGCGGCAAGGGCTCTGATGCTCATAAAGCCGCCATCACCGGCGACACGGTAGGCGATCCGTACAAGGATACAGCCGGTCCGGCGATCAACCCGTTGATCAAGATCATCAACATCGTTGCACTGCTTATGGTTCCGCTGCTGTAAGCGAAACCTTGCAACGCGTAATCAGGAAAGCCGCCGGGCGCAAGTCCGGCGGCTTTTTTGTTCCCATCGACCACGGCGGCGAGTGCCGGTTTCCCTGTAGGACGCCGAGCGAGCTTAAGTGAGAGGAACTGCCCCGAGCAGGACCTTTCATCTTGGTAAAACAGGTGGCGGGTTACGGGTTCAGCACCCGGTAGGTGCCGGTAGTCGCCGTTCCCAGCAAGGCTGGCGCCTCGACGAAATATCCCTGCACGAAGTCGACGCCAGCATCGCGCAGCCAGTCAAAGTCTTCCTGATGCTCAACCTGCTCGGCGACAATGCGAAACTGCATGGTACGCGCGAGTTTGATCATCGCCATAACCATTTCCTGGTTGACCAGATCGGAACGCAGGTTGCGGGTATAGGTGCCATCGATCTTCAGGTAATCGATCGGCAAATGCTTCAGGCTCGAGAATGAGCCGAGCCCGCTACCGAAATCGTCAAGGGAAAACTCGCAGCCGATGCCGTGCAGCACTTCGATGAACCGCTGCGCGTGCTGAACATTCGAGAGAATAGCCGCCTCTGTCACTTCGAAGCAGACCGACGATGGCGCCACGCCCGAACGGTCCAGCGCGTCGACAACAAAGCCCAGGAAAGACTCATCTCCGAGGGTCTGGCTGGACAGGTTGATCGCACAGCTGCGGTGAGTCGTCAGTTTGATTTCACCACTCGATATGGCGGCCAGCGCCGCGTTGATAACCCAGCGATCGATTTGCGGCATCATCTGATAGCGCTCTGCAGGCCGCAGGAATTCTGCGGAATTCGTTGCTCGACTCTGGCCATCGTTGAGCCGGATAAGCACCTCTACCGACGGACCCGACTCCGTACGACCGCTCATAGCGATGATTGGCTGAACTGCCAGTTCAAAACTGTCTTCATGCAAGGCAGTCTGCAACTGTCGCAACCACTGGATATCGCCACGTTCACGCGCGACCGCCTCATCGCGCGCGGAATAGATATGTACCTGTCCCCTGCCCTGCTGTTTAGCCATGTAGCAGGCCGAATCCGCGGCGCTCATCACGTCCTGCAGCGTTCCGCTTACATGACTGACCTCGATCAGTCCGACTGAAATACCGATGTTGAAAATTTTGTCTTTCCAGACGAATCGGTAGTCAGCGACCGCGTTGCAGATGTCCGTCGCAATCTGACGGGCCTTTTCGATTGGGCAACCAATCAGCAGGGCACCGAATTCGTCGCCACCCAGGCGGCCTACAAAATCAGAATCTCGCACCTGCTCTTTAATGAGCGTGGCAACCTCACGCAACATGTTGTCGCCGGCGAGGTGACCGCAGGTATCATTCACCGCCTTGAATCGATCGAGGTCCATGTAGAAAACAATGTGCACCGCTTCGTCCGCATGTGCCGAGTCCATCGCTTCATCAAGCCGACGCTCAAATTCTCGTCGATTAATCAGGCCTGTCAGCGGATCGTGGGTCGCCTGGTAAGACATTTTTCGGGTCAGACCACGCAACTCGCTGACATCATGAAAAACAACGACGGTTCCCGAGATGCTGTTGCTCGGCCCCCTGACCGGCGAAGCTGTTATCTCCACCGAATGCTCTTGTTCGTTATCCGCGCTGACCAGCACAGCGCGTCGTCCCATATTGACGCGTCGCCGCATTGCCAGACAGCGCTCTACCGGATCCCCCAGCGGTCGGCGATCAGCGTCGTCAACCAGGGTAAACAGCTCGCCAACCCGGTGACCGGCCGCGTCGTCGCGATTGGTACCAATTAGCGCCTCGGCGGCCAGATTCATGTAATCAATACGACCGTCGTTGTCCGTCGTAATCACGCCCTCCGAAATCGACTCCAGCGTGTACTGTGCCTGTCGTTTGCTGCGTGACAAGGACACCTCGAGACTCTTGCGATGGCTGACGTCACGCGCCACGGTCAGTATGGCCTGCCGTCCTCGAAATTCGATATTCGAGCTCTGCGCTTCGACCCAGAGTCCTGTCTGGTTGCCATTGATCAATTGCATTTCAATCCGCTGTGGCGCGTTTTCGCCAGCCAGCCGCTTCGCCACGGTCTTGCGAAACAACGCGCGGTACGCCGGCTTAACAAGATCGGCGATTTCGCGGCCGACCAGTTGCGCCGATTCGAGACCAACCAGACTTCCTGCAGATTCGTTTGCGAGGAGAATCCGCTCGTCGTGAATGATTACGATTTCAGGGAGTGTGCGCGCGAAATCCCTGAAGAGGCGGTCACGGCCCTGCAACTTCTCGTCGCGTTCCCCCAGCGCGTCAAAAAGTCGATTGACCGTTTGCGCGAGTTGGCCGGTATCCGGATCGTCCGGAATCGTCATGCGGCGGCCAACTGAGGCGTCACGTGACGCATCCAGCATTTCCTCATTGAGTCGCTTGACGCGATGCGCCAGGCGTCGCCAGGCGAACCAGACCGCTACGCTCGCGACTATGGCCAGCACGGCAAGCGCCGAAAGCAGAAGAATAATAATGGTAGGTGACATTGAGCGCCCGGGTTACGATACAGCGAAGTTAGATGAGGTCATTTGTTATTATTAGGACTCGATTGGCATCCCGTTTCCGAAGATAAGGCACACAAAAATTTCAAAAAAACCAACCATCTGTAAGCATATCCCAGCAGCATGACGTCGCTGCTGCTATTCACCATAATTCGGGACGTGCAGACCGCGCCGACAGAACGAAAGACGACGTCAACGCGCACGACACAGATATTTGCTAAATAAATTCAACATGTTACGAGTAGGATAACCATGAATATCGATTACGCACGTCGACAAATGGTCGGTCAGCAAGTTCGCGGCTGGAACGTCTATGACGAGGACGTGCTTTCAGTATTACAGGAAGTGCCGCGGGAGACGTTCGTACCGGCTGATTATGCCGCGATGGCATTTGCCGACGTCGAGATTCCCATTGGCAACGGTCAACACATGATGACACCGACGATCGAGGGCCGGCTCCTGCAGGCCCTTGGACTGTCGGGCGGCGAGCGCGTGCTGGAGATCGGTACAGGCAGCGGTTTTCTTACGGCCTGCCTGGCGCGGCTTGCGAGACACGTGACCAGCATCGACCTCTATGACGAATTCTTGCAATCAGCGACGGCGCGTCTCGCTGAATGTGATATCTCGAACGTCGAACTGCTGCAGATGAACGCTATCGAATCTCTGCCCGAAGGCCGCTTCGACGCCATAGCGGTAACCGGTTCGCTGCAGTCGTTTGATCCGCGTTTCGTCGACGCGCTGGCGCCAAATGGAAAACTTTTTGTGGTCGTCGGTGATGCCCCGGCTATGCATGCGAAACTGGTCGAGCGAACGGAGCAGCATGACTGGCAAACCACGTCCTTGTTCGAGACAACGCTTGCGCCATTAGTTGATGGCGCGTTGCCGCCACAGTTTTCATTCTAGCCACGACGAATTACCGTTAAGAAATACGAAACTAGTTGATCGCCCGCTGCATCTAATAATAAAGCACAGTTATTCCAACTGATTTAGTGATGTAGTAGACTATAACACCCAGCTGGGCCCAGCAGCCTACTCCTGGAACCAAAAAATATGAAAAAACTTATGAATATCAGGTCTTTACTCGTATTGGTGGCGGCGTTTGCACTGCCGGGAGCGGCACAGGCTGCCTCCTTACTGGAAATCTATCAGCAGGCCCTGCAAAGCGATCCGCAAATTCACGAAGCCGAGGCCCGGCGTCTCGCGGCACTTGAGGCTAAGCCGCAGGCTCGCGCCGCCTACTTGCCACAAGTGTCACTTGGCGGAGACTGGACCCGCTCCGAATTTGATGGCACCAGTGTCGAGATCGATTCCGATGGCTCGCTGGGTTCGCTGACATCTGCATCCGAGTCGGAGGTCAGGCGCTGGCAGTTTACCCTGCGGCAGTCGCTGTTCCGCTGGGACCAGATTGTCGGGCTGCGGCGTGCCGACAAGCTCGTTGCCAGGGCCGAGGCTGTTCGCGAAGCCGCACAGCAGGATCTCATCGTTCGCGTTGCCCAGCGTTACTTCGACGTGCTGGCGGCCGAAGACCGATTGACGTCTATCCATGCCAACAGAACCGCAATTGCACGACAACTGGAACAGGCGAAACAGCGATTCGAGGTAGGCCTGATTGCCATCACCGCGGTGCAGGAGTCACAGGCGGCATACGACAATTCGGTCGCCGACGAGATTTCGGCAAAACGTTCGCTCGCGACGGGTCGGGAGTTCCTGCGTGAAATTACCGGCGAGTATGTGCCCGCCTTGTCTGCGCCAGGTGACGACTTCCCTTTGATCACGCCCGACCCCAATGACGAGACGAGTTGGGTTAACCTTTCCATGAGCCAGAACCTGAACCTGGTTGCCAGCCGCCTCGACGAGCGCTTGGCCCGGGACGAGATTTCGTTCCGTCGAAACGGGCACTACCCGACGATCGAGCTCGTGGCCAATACCGGCGAATCCGATACAGAGGCGGATCGCAGCTTTAACAACTCTCCGTTTATCCCGGCCGATAGCGACGGCAGCTCGGACAGTATCGCCATCCAGTTCAGTTTGCCGCTGTTTGCCGGCGGCGCCACTTCGTCGCGCGTTCGCGAAGCGGTCTACCTGCATCGCGCTGCCCGCGAGCAGCTGCAACGCGTCACTCGTGAGACCGAGCGGCAGGCCCGCGACGCCTATCTCGGCGTAATTTCCGAGAGGAGCCGTGTCAAAGCGTTACAACAAGCCGTCTCATCGAGTCGCACCGCCTTGGAGGCGACTGAGGCTGGATTCGAGGTTGGCACCAGAACTATCGTTGACGTCCTCGATTCTCAGTTCTCACTGTATGCCGCTATCACGAACTACTACCAGAGTCGTTATGACTATGTTCTTAATGCTCTGCGCTTAAAACAGGCGGCTGGAACGCTCGAGGTGCAGGATCTCGAGCGCATTGATCGTTGGTTGAGGGAGCGTAAGCCGCCCGAGCAGGCGATTGCCGAGGAAGAGGCTACCGAGGCCGCGGGTAACTAGTCACCAGACAGCGACCGCTCACCGAGCAGGGGCTCGACAAGCACCAACAGGCGAGCCAGAGCACCCTTGTTTCGCTCCAGCAGCTCGCGGCTGTTCTTGCCCATTTCGGACGCCTTGTCCGGATTCGTCAGAAAATCGGCGATCGCCGCAACGAGTTCATCGGCGTCGCTGACGATGCGGCATGCGTTCATCTCGACAAACATATCGGCGATGTCCTGGGCATTAAACAAGTGCGGCCCGGTTATTATCGGCAACGCCTGCGCCGCGGGCTCCAGAAGATTGTGGCCTCCGACCGGTACCAGGCTACCGCCGACAAACGCGATGTCGCTAGCCGCATAGAATAACGGCACCTCGCCCATAGTGTCGCCGAGAAAGACGGTGGTTGATGCCTCGCACGCGCGATTCTCGGTTCTCGAAATCAGCTCGAATCCGGATCTTTGCACGCCGTCTCGCACCTCGCTGAATCGCTCTGGATGTCGAGGAACGAGGATCAACAGCAAGTCCGGAAAGGTATCGAGCAAAGCGCGGTGCGCAGCCAGCACCTGGCTCTCTTCGCCGTCGTGAGTGCTCGCCGCAATCCAGACGGGCCGATCGCCGATGCTATCTTTGCGAAAGACCTGTCCCATCCGGGAAATATCAGCCGGTAACTCGACGTCGAACTTGATATTACCCGTGACCCAGGTTCGCGCGGTGTTTGCGCCCAGGGACCGAAATCGTTCTGCGTCGGCCTGGCTTTGTGCAGCAATAATGATTCCATGCGAAAGCGTCTCTCGAATCAGTGGCAGCAGTCGTCGGTAACCTGAAATCGATCGCGGTGAAATACGCGCACTGACGAGGATAAGCGGGACATTGCGGACCCCACAGCCACGGTACAAATTCGGCCAGATCTCCGTTTCCATGATCAAAGCTGCATCAGGATGGACGGAATTGAAGAAATTGCTCACCGCGTTCGGAAACTCGAAGGGGATATAACAATGTCTGACGGAATCCCCGAAGACAGCTTTGACGCGCGCCGCTCCCGTGGGAGTAACGGTCGTGACCAGTAGCGTTCGCTGTGGGAATCGATCTTGCAATACGCGAACAAGCGGTAATGACGCCTGCACCTCGCCAACAGACACGGCATGTATCCATATGCAGTTGTCCAGTTTTGGAAACCCGAAACCAAAGCGCTGGCCGAGTCGATCAAAATAGGTACGATTGCCGAGACCGCGGACCAGCCAGTAGCAGGCGAATGGCACGAGCAGGAGGTAGGTCAATAAGTTGTAGAGAAAGCGCACAGAAGCTTCTGCTATTCAGCTCTTGTCTCGTAGCCTGTCGATGATGCGACTGGACGAGTGGCCATCCCGAAACGGCAAGACGCGTACCTCGCCGCCATTCTTCAGAACCTCTTTTGCGCCAACAATTTCGTCCGGGCTGTAGTCACCGCCCTTCACGAGGACGTCAGGTAGCATCTTTTCGATAAGACGGGCCGGCGTATCTTCGGAAAACGGCACCACCCAATCCACCGCGGCCAGGCCGGCAAGCACGAGCAGACGATCGTCCAGCGCATTGATCGGGCGCGACTCGCCTTTGAGGCGACGCACCGAATCATCATCGTTGACGGCAACGATCAATCGATCACCGAGACTTTTAGCCTCCTCAAGATAAGAGACATGGCCTGCGTGCAAGACATCGAAGCAGCCGTTGGTCATTATTATGCGTTCGTGCCGCGCTCGCGACTCCACAACCATGGCATGCAATTCATTCGCATCGACAAGTCCTCGCCCACCCTGTCCACGTTGATGCAGTGATACGCGAAGCTCGCCCGGAGTAACGCTCGCAACACCGATTTTCCGTACCACCAGACCAGCAGCCAGATTAGCCAGCGCAGCTGCTGATGCCAGCTCCTGACCGCTGGCGAGTGCACCGGCGAGTGTCGCGATAACGGTGTCTCCGGCACCCGTAACGTCGTAGACCTCGCGCGCCTGAGTGGAAAGAAACAGCGGCTCGCCGCCGTTCTCCAGAAGCAACATGCCTTTTTCACTCCGCGTAATCAGTAGCGCCGACAACTCGAGTTCATCAATCATCCTGCGCGCCCGGTCAACGAGTTCGTCGTCCGTTTCACAGACACCGGCGACCGCCTCAAACTCGGTCTGGTTCGGTGTGATAACAGAGGCGCCACGATACTTCGAAAAATCGCGCCCCTTGGGGTCGACCAGCACCGGCACGCCGGCATTTCGACAAATGCTGATCAGGTCGTCGACGTCGCTCAGCGCGCCCTTACCATAGTCGGACAAAACGACAGCGCCGGCACCGGCGAGCGAGTTCTTTAATGCAGCAACCATGGCGTCACTGGCCATGACGGCGACGTTCTCCTCGTCAAGGCGAATTAGCTGCTGGCCACGACTCTGCACCCGCGTTTTCGTAATCGTCGGGCGATCCTTGGCGCGCGCGAAATCGCACACAATACCGCGCTGCGTCAGAATGGATTCGAGTGTCGCTGCAGCCGCATCCTCGCCCACCAACCCGAGGAGGCGGGTCGTGGCGCCAAGGCTCGCGAGGTTCACCGCGACGTTGGCCGCGCCGCCCGGACGATCGTCTGTCTGATTCACGTGCACGACAGGCACTGGTGCCTCCGGCGAAATCCGGCCTGTAGAGCCGAACAGGTAACGATCGAGCATTACGTCGCCCGCTACGACGACATGAGTCTTGGAAAAATCAGGAATGCGAATAGTCACGCTGCGAAATTTACCATGACTGCCCACCCGGAGTCCTGAGCATATTCGAGGTGGATGCGATGCGAGGAAAGGAAAGCGGGAAATCGCGCAGCGTTCATTGAGTACGTGAGCAGGTTTCCCGGTTTACTTGACGAAGCAGCGCGCCGGCCGGGACGCCTCGCCGCGCCTGAGCGTGTTCCAGGTGGATGCGATGCGAGGAAAGGAAAGCGGGAAATCGCGCAGCGTACATTAAGTACGTGAGCAGGTTTCCCGGTTTACTTGACGAAGCAGTGCGCCGGCCGGGACGCCTCGCCGCGCCTGAGCGTGTTCCAGGTGGATGCGATGCGAGGAAAGGAAAGCGGGAAATCGCGCAGCGTACATTAAGTACGTGGGCAGGTTTCCCGGTTTACTTGACGAAGCAGTGCGCCGGCTGGGACGCGCTCAGCCGCACTTGGAGTCGCCGCAGGAAAGACAGGTCATACACCCGTCCATCATGATGAGCGCGACCGTATTGCACTTGGTACAAAGCTGCGCCCCGTCCGGATAGTTGTTGGCAGAGAACGCATCCTGTTGCTTCTTCGACTCTTCAAACTCGGCGCGCTTTTCGGCGATGAGTTTTTTCTGTCCCTCGTCCAGCTCCGGCGCCGCCATCAGGCCAATCATGATGAGATGTTTCTCAACGATATGGCCCAACTCGGCGATGATCGACGGCATAAAGCGACCACCGGTCTGCCAATAGCCACCACGCGGATCGAAGACCGCTTTCAGCTCCTCGACCAGAAACGTCACATCTCCGCCTTTGCGGAAAACCGCGGAAATAATCCGTGTCAGAGCCACGATCCACTGGTAATGGTCCAGGTTCTTCGAGTTGATGAAAATTTCGAAGGGCCGGCGCTTCTCGTGCTCCGTACCTTCATTGAGAATAATATCGTTTACCGTGACGTACATGGCGTGATCAGAAACCGGCGTCTTGACCTTATACGTCGAACCGACCAGAACCTCCGGGCGCTCCAGCTTCTCGTGCATGCGGATAACTTCGGCCTTATTGCCGCCGCCACCTTCGCGTTTGAACTCTGGCTTCGACGCCTGCTCTTCGGCAGCCGGCTGGTTAACCGCGTACCCTACAATCTTCTTATCTATCTTTATCATCTAGAACTTTCCGTAATAGCCTTCTTTCAGCGCGTCGAAAAGATTCGCCGCGGTATGAGTTTCACCGTCGTACTCGATCTCTTCATCGCCCTTGAGATCAACCGTCGAACCATCGTCCAGCGTGAAGGTGTAATTTGTATTTTTCAGATCTTTCTCTTTCACCAGGACGCCTTGAAACGCCTCCGGATTGAAACGGAATGTCGTGCAACCCTTCAATCCCTGCTTGTACGCATACAGATAGATGTCCTTGAAATCCTCGTAGGGATAATCGGTAGGCACGTTAGCTGTCTTGGAAATCGACGAATCAATCCATTTCTGTGCCGCCGCCTGAATGTCCACATGCTGCTTGGGAGATACCTCGTCAGCAGTGATGAAGTACTCAGGCACCGTATTCGACGTTGACTCGTCGCCGGTTGCCGGCATGGCATCGGCATCGACCACGCCACGATAAGCAAGCAACTCAAAGGAAAATACGTCTACCTTCTCCTTGGTCTTCTTGCCCTGCCGAATAACATTGCGGAAGTAGTGATGCGCAAAGCTCGGCTCGATACCGTTGCTGGCATTATTGGCGAGCGACAGTGAAATCGTCCCCGTCGGCGCGATGGAACTATGGTGCGTGAAGCGGGCGCCGGTTTCAGCCAGCTTCTCGACCAGCTCCGGCGCCTCAGCGGCGATACGCTGCATGTACCGGCTGTAGCGCGCGTGCAGAATTCTACCGGGCACTTTGTCGCCAGCCTGGTAGCCGTCTTTGCGCATCTCCGGGCGGCGGCGAAGCATCTCGTCGGTCACCTCAAAGGTCTCATTCATTATCGGCGCCGGGCCCTTTTCCTCGGCCAGTTCGAGCGCCTCTTCCCAACCGGCCAGCGCCAGTTGACGAGCCACTTCTTCCGTAAACTCGACAGCCGCGGGATCACCGTATTTCATGCGCATCATCGTAATCGTCGAGCCCAGTCCGAGGAAGCCCATTCCATGACGGCGTTTTCTCTGAATCTCGTTGCGCTGCTGCGGCAGCGGCAGGCCATTAATCTCGACGACGTTGTCGAGCATGCGCGTGAAGGTCTTGACGACCTTACGGAAATTGTCCCAGTCAAAACGAGCATCGTCTGAGAACGGCTTCAACACGAAGCGCGTCAGATTCACCGACCCAAGCAGGCACGAGCCATACGGGGGCAGCGGCTGCTCTCCACAAGGGTTTGTGGCGCGGATGTTCTCGCAGAACCAGTTGTTGTTCATTTCGTTGACCTTGTCGATCAACACGAAGCCGGGCTCGGCGAAGTCGTAAGTCGACGCCATGATGAGCTCCCAGACCCGGCGAGCTGGCATGGTCTTGTATATCTTGCTGGCAACCAACCCTTCTGCATTGGTAACGTAGTTGCCGGCGTCAGGCCAGTCACGCCATACAAACTGACTTTTGTCCGACAGGTCGAGGCCGTCTTCCTCAACCTCTTTCGGTGTCACGGGGAATGCCAGTTTCCAGTCATCCTCGTTGATCACCGCCTGCATGAATTCGTCGGTGACAAGCAACGACAGGTTGAACTGGCGCAAGCGGCCGTCTTCACGCTTTGCTCGTATGAACTCCATGACATCGGGATGACCGACGTCGAAGGTACCCATTTGCGCTCCGCGGCGCCCACCGGCCGAGGACACGGTGAAACACATCTTGTCGTAGATATCCATGAACGACATGGGTCCGGAAGTGTAGGCGCCGGCGCCGGTCACATAGGCACCCTTAGGCCGTAACGTCGAAAACTCGTAGCCAATGCCGCAGCCCGCCTTCAAAGTCAGGCCAGCCTCATGAACCTTGTTCAGAATATTGTCCATCGAGTCACCGACGGTACCCGACACCGTACAATTGATCGTAGACGTCGCAGGCTTGTGCTCCTGGGCGCCGGCATTGGAGACAATGCGGCCAGCCGGAATTGCACCACTGCGCAAGGCCCAGGCAAATTCCTTAAAGTAGTGCTCGCGCTTTGACTCAGTCTCTACGTTAGCGAGTGCGCGTGCGACGCGTTGATAGGTGTCGTCAATAGACGCATCGATAATCGAACCGTCTTTCGCCGAAAGTCGATATTTTGCTTCCCATATATCCAGCGACGCTGGTTGAAATTCGATGTCGGTAACCGACTGCGTTTCCAAATTTACCGCAGACTTCATTGGTCTTTCTACTCCCTGAACTCCCTTAAGGAGACCCCAAACATTTTGATTTGACTGGCTTTTCAGAGCGAAAAGAGCCCCGCTCGCCGGCGCCCAGAAAACGCGTGACGAGAGCCGTTGCCGGCCTCTTTTCTCTCGTTGATTAGACACAAGATGTTGTGTCCGAGTGCTGACTAGATTATGCCCGTAACGGCCTACTGTCAAGGGTTTAACCCAAATTCTTGTAAGCTCCTTTATCATTAATAATCAGGTACTTATAGAATTGTTAAGAGTAAGTGCTTTAAAAACAAGCGAAAAAAAACGACAGTTTTGTCAAATCCGGTTTCCACTAGATGTAGTGGCTATGATACTGCAGCAAAAATGCCCCAAACAGCCCTCTTTTCTGGTCATTTTTAACCTGAACCGACACTTGAAAAGCGCTGCCAAGGCCTTACTAAAGCGATCAAGGTTAATTTGTCCGCCCGTCACCGGGCTTCGGCAACCTGAAATAGACTCGTTTTGTTTGGGAGAAAATTATGAACATTGCTCGTTTTGAACCCTGGACCTTTGTCGATCTGCTGCGGCGCGACCTCGATCGACTGGCCGATCCTCGCCGTGCCGCAGGAAATGACCATGATTCAGTCGCGGACTGGATCCCGGCGGTCGACATTTTCGAGGAAAAAGACCGTTATGTCGTTCGCGCGGATGTGCCCGGCGTAGCGCCAGAGGATATCAATGTATCGATGGACAACGGCGTCCTGAATCTGGCCGGTGAGCGCCGCGCCGAGCCGCGCGCCGAGAATGCCAGCGCCCAGCGGATTGAACGTGCTGAAGGGCGATTTTTCCGTCACTTCACGCTGCCTGAAAGCACAGACGCAGAAGGAATCACCGCCAGATACAGCAACGGTATCCTGGAAGTTGCTATTCCGAAGCTTCCGGAAGTCCAGGCAAGGCGCATCACTGTAGAAGCAGCCTGAGCATCGCCAGGAAAACAAAGCCCCGGGCGCGACGGACAGTCGAGCCCGGGCATCTATAACCATTCCGGCATTAGGACGACGGCTGCGGTACGACTCGCACCGGAACTTTTACCAGGTCGTCCATGTCGACCGCATAGGCCCTATAATCGGGCGTCGTTGGGGTTCGCCGGGAGAATTGCGTTCACCGGCGATTCAGCCGTGGACCTCTAACCTGAATATTTACTGGAGCATCGAGTGAGGCTAAGTAAGATGACAACAAAAAGAATGATCTGGTCCGGCGTACTATTCGCCGCGTTGGCTGTTGCGACGGCGTACGCGGCACTTCCCGACAATGTCGGGGGCCGACCGGTAGTCAGCCTGGCCCCGTTGGTCGAAGCCGCATCACCGGCTGTTGTGAATATTCGTGTCAGCCAGACCGTGAATCGCGCCAATCCGTTTGGTGATGATGCCTTTCGTCGCTTCTTCGGAATCCCTGATGGCCCGAGCGGTCCGCGCGAAGTTGCGAGCGCGGGGTCAGGCGTCATTGTCGACGCCGAGAATGGCTACATTCTTACAAACCATCACGTTGTAGGGGATGCCGACACCATCCAGATATCCCTGATTGACGGCAAGGTACTCGACGCCGCGATAGTTGGCTCCGATCCGGCGACCGATATCGCCGTTATTAAGGTCGAGGCTGACGGCCTTACCGAGATGCCGATCGGCAATTCCGAGGGCGCACGCGTCGGCGACTTCGTCATCGCGATTGGCAACCCGTTCGGGCTCGGACACACCGTTACCTCCGGCATTATCAGCGCGCTTAGCAGAACCGGCATAAGCCGCGACGGTTATGAGGACTTCATCCAGACCGACGCCTCGATCAATCCAGGAAACTCGGGCGGCGCACTCGTGAATATGAAGGGTGAACTGATTGGCATCAACTCGGCGATCATCAGTCGATCCGGTGGCAATGTTGGCATCGGCTTTGCCGTGCCGACAGAAATCGCCAGCTCGATCATGCGACAGATCCTGGATTTCGGCGAGATTCGCCGCGGATTGCTGGGCGTCGGAATTCAGACTATCGATGCGGAGATGGCGAAGGCACTGGACACCAACGTAGAAAGCGGTGCGCTTATCACCAACATCGTTCCGAAGTCCGCCGCGGAAGATGCGGGACTTGAAGTTGGCGACATCATCGTCGAGGTGAATGAGGAAAAGGTTGATGACGCCTCTGAACTACGCAACAAGATTGGCCTGCTTCGTTCCGGCGATGAAATCTCTCTCAAGTATGTGCGCGATAAGAAGACGCGCTCGGCGAAAGCGCTGCTGGGACAGGCGGCCGGACGTCAGCTTACCGGTGGTGACATTCATCCTGGTCTCACTGGCGCGGTATTCGCAGCCAGCTCAACAAGCAGTGACGGTGGCATCGAAGTTGCTGAGGTCGAACCTGGCAGCCCTGCAGCGCAACGAGGACTGCGCCCCGGAGACATTATCACGGCCGTCAATCGCAATCGGGTCCGTAACCTCCAGGAACTCGCAGCCATCGCCGAGAACAACCGCATCCTGTTCCTGCTGGTACAGCGCGGCGACCGTTCGCTGATGTTGCAGATACGCTAGCAGTTACGTCAGATCGATCTTCGGGAAGGGCCCGTGACCTGTGTCACGGGCCTTTTCTAATTTCCTGTGAGACGCGGTCACAGTTATTGCGCAATCCCCGCAGTATCAGTAAGGTCGAGTCATTACCTCAAGCCAACTCTATAACGAAATATGCATCGATCGATGAGCTGTCGTTTTACTCAATTTTCAAGCCGACTGAGCTGGTTTTTGCTTTTTGCAGGCCTTGCCGCGGCACCTTCGCACGCCAGCCAGGCGATCGAAATACAACGACAACTGTTCACGGACGTGTTTCAAACGGTCGAACGTGGTGACTGGAGCGCCGTCGACTTGCTGGCACCTGAAGAAAAAGAGCTTCTGGAACAGTACGTTCTTTGGCCCGACCTGAAAGCTGCCTACTGGCGTGCAACTCTCGACACGGCGTCTCTGACGGAAATCGATACTTTCATTGAGCACTACGGAACGCTGCGGCCGGCCAGGGAACTTCGCTATCGCGTTGCGTTACATCTTGCCCGCAACGGCGATTTGGCTGGCTTTCAGAAAATCTACGAACGGTATTACCAGGGGCAGGAGATCGCGAAGCTCGATTGCTTATCGTTGCAGGCCGAGCTCGAAGCGGGACGGCCGACGCGGGTGATATTGCGTGCCAAAGCCCTTTGGCTTGTCGGCAGAAGTCAGGCCAGCGAATGCGATCCTGTGTTTGATTTTCTCAGCGCGAATAACCTGCTCGGGCCCATCGAGTATCGGCAACGGTATGAACTGGCGATCAGTGCTCGAGAATTCCAGCTGGCACGCTGGCTCGCAAAAAAAATAGACCAGCGCCATGTCGATGAAGCGGCGCAGTGGACGCAAGCACAGGCTCATCCCGAGGACTTTCTGCAGAGCTTTGTGCCGGGTGCGAATAGCAAGACTGCACGCGAACAGCTCGTATACGCTGCTGAGCGTCTGACCTACCGCAATCCCGAATTGGCACTCGCGGCATGGAAGAGAGTCAGCAGCTTGGTTCGATTCAGCGAAGAGCAACGGCACCACGTCGCACGTCATGTCGCGCTGTGGACCGCACGGGATAATCTGCCTGGCGCCTACAATCTGTTGCTCGCGCTCCCGAGCGCGGCCGTTGATAGCGAGGTTCGGCGCTGGCGGGCGCGTAGCAGTTTACGCAATGCCGAATGGAATAATCTGTTGACCGACATTGCGGCAATGCCGATCACGGAACGTGATTCCGAAGAATGGAAATATTGGCGCGCCATAGCGTTGCAGCAATCCGGCCAGCTCCTGGCCGCACGGGACTCACTGTCGACCCTCGCAAAGGAACGCAGCTATTACGGCTTTCTCGCCGCCGATGAGTTGGGCGACGTATATGCGCTCGATCATGCAGCGCTGCGCGCTGATGAGGTCGCTATCGCAGCACTCGAATCACGTCCGGAAATCGTCAGGGCTCGCGAGCTTTTTTTCGTCGGGCAGGACAGCCGGGGGCGCTCCGAATGGAACACGATTGCTCGTTCTCTATCCAGCGAGGAAAAGACACAGGCGACGATTCTCGCCGATCGCTGGGGCTGGCACTCCCGTGCCATTTCGACCGCTGCAAGCCTGGGCGAGTACGATGATCTTCGAATTCGATATCCATTACCTTATCAACCGCTGTTCGAACAATCGTCTGCCGCAGCCAGCATCTCTCCGACCTGGGCGTACGGTATTGCGAGAAGCGAGAGTTTGTTCATGCGCGATGTCCGTTCCGGAGCCGGTGCAGTCGGCCTGATGCAGCTGATGCCGGCGACGGGTCGTGAGGTCGCCAGAGAAATTCGACTGCCCTACGCCGGTGTGCAGACGCTGACACAACCAGAAAGCAATATTCGGCTCGGTACCAGCTACCTGGGCAGCATGGCACAAAGATTTGACGGCAATGCGGTTCTTGCGACGGCGGCCTACAACGCCGGTCCACATCGCGTCGATCGCTGGTTGCCCCACTCCGGCAGTATCGACGCACGAGTCTGGATAGAGAACATTCCCTTTAACGAAACGCGCAAGTACGTGAAGCGCGTACTGTCGGCGCAGGCCATTTTTCACTGGCGCATGACCGGCAAACTGCGTCGACTGTCTGATGAACTGCTGCAAGTTAAAGCGGCGCGCGACCCTGAGCAACTAGCGGCCCGCTAAGACCGAAAGCCGTTCATCGCGTGCTGCCGGATCGAGCCTGGAGATCTGCTCTGACTGCGCGTAGAAGCACGCCAGGTCTCCATCGCAGTTCTGCAGCAACGAACGAAACGCGGGCAACCAGCCGTCGTAGAGCGTCATCGACGCAACCCGCGCATTATTCAATTCTCCGCTTAGCCAGTCCGAGGCGGCATGACCCTGTTCCTGCAGAACTCGATCAATATCATGCCTGAGCTGGAGAAATCGATCGGCTTTCAGTTGCCGTTTTTCGGTATCGTCAATTGCCGCTGAAAAATGCGTTCGCAGATCTTCGCGCGCGGCAGCCACGAGCGCCATGAGTCGGTCCCGCATTTGTCGTCGTTGCCGATAAACCTCGATGTCGTCTGCCCGCCCTCGTGCTTCCAGCCAACGCCGTAGTCCGAATTCCTCGACGGCAGTCGCGAACGACTCATTAAACGCCGAGTCATCCTTGACGTAGAGCAACTGGTGGGCCAGCTCATGAAAAAGCGTACCGACGAGCTGCATGTCGTCCCAACGCAGCATGGAACTCAGTACGGGGTCGTTAAAGTTGCCGAGTGTCGAGTACGCGGAGATGCCGCCGACGGCGACATCGTAACCGTCATCTGCGAGGCGACCGGCTTCGCGATACGCGTCATCTCTTGAAAAATAGCCTCGATAGTTAACGCAGCCGGCTATCGGAAAGCACCATCGCCTCGGTTGCAACGAAAACTCCGGTGCCGCAAATACATTCCAGACGACGAAATCACGCTCGATATCCGCGTAGCTGCGGTAGCTCTTGTTATCAGGCAAGCCGAGCGCCTCTATCGAGAAATCGCGTGCGTCCTGAACGAGGCGGAGGCGCTCAACGAGCTCCTGCGATGTACCTTCATCGTCAATCACCTCAGCGATCGGCTCGCGTTTTCGCAGCACCTGCCATTGGCCGGCTGCAGCCTGCATGTAGTAGCAGCCGGCATTGCTGACCGCAACGGCAAGCAGCAATACGTACGTCGGCAATCGCCGGCCTGTTGTTCGTCGCCCCATAACGCTACTGTGCTGGCTCGCGCAATGAAACGTCAACCACGATTGTCGGGTACTATTGCGCCATGCAGGTTTACCTCGTTGGTGGCGCTGTTCGCGACGAACAGCTTGGCGTTCCGCACAAGGAACGAGACTGGTGCGTTGTGGGCGCGACGCCCGACGATCTCACCGCATTGGGTTACCGCCGGGTTGGAAAGGACTTTCCGGTCTTCCTGCATCCTTCGACCGGCGAGGAATACGCGCTGGCGCGGACTGAGCGCAAGACGGCACCGGGATATCACGGTTTTGCCTTCGACTGCTCACCGGATGTCTCGATCGAAGATGATCTGCTGAGGCGCGACCTTACGATCAACGCGATCGCCAAAGACGTGGACGGCAACCTGGTGGATCCGTTTGATGGCCTTCGCGACATCGAGCGACGCATTCTTCGCCACGTCTCGGATGCCTTTGCTGAAGACCCCGTGCGCATCTTGCGCGTCGCCAAGTTCGCAGCCCGATTTAAGTCGCTGGGATTCTCCATTGCGGCGGAAACGCTGGACCTGATGCGACAAATGGTCGCCGACGGTGAGGTCGACGCATTGGTGCCCGATCGAGTATGGAAAGAAACCGAGACTGCCTTGCGCGGACAGAGCGTACGAACGTATGTCGAGGTCTTGCGGGCTTGCGGCGCGTTGCGAGTATTGCTTCCGGAAGTCGATTCGCTGTTTGGCGTACCGCAGCCAGAACAATGGCATCCGGAAATCGATACCGGAGTGCACGTTCTCATGGTACTCGATCAGGCTGAGGCGATGAGCAAAGAGCTCGAAGTACGCTTTGCGGCATTGACGCACGATCTGGGCAAAGGCAATACGCCTCGCAGCCAGCTTCCCAGCCATCCCGGCCACGAGACTCGCGGCTGCAAACTCATTCGGGATATCGCGGGGCGACTGCCCGTGCCGAAAGCGAGTCGTGATCTCGCTCTGCTGGTCGCAGAATTCCATACGCATTGCCATCGCGCTCTGGAGCTGCGCGCAAAGACGATCCTCAAAGTGCTGGAGAGAACGGACGCGTTCCGGCGACCGCAACGGTTCGAGCAGTTTCTCGTGTGCTGCGAAGCGGACGCTCGTGGACGAGCGGGTTTGCAGAATCGCCGCTACCCGCAGGCCGATTTCCTGCGCGGCGCCTTCGCGGCAGCGGCGGCGATTGATGCCGGCACCATTGCCGCTGCCAATGAAGGCGCGAAGATCCCGGCGGCGATCAGCCGCGCTCGAAAGAAAGCAATTGCCGAGTACTGCGACTCAGCCTAGCGTCCGTAGAAAAAAAGAAACACCGAGAAGAACGTGACGTTGCCATAGAGCTCGGAGTCGTCAACACCCAGTCCAAATTCAATATCGGAGCGATCGTTAATCGGGTTCAGGAAACGAACCGTCGCCGATTTGGTGCTACTGCCATCGACCTCGCCCTTCCAGCTTGAAAGATCGAATTGCCAACTGCGCTCTCCGACATCCAGACCCAAAGTCCCCGTTACGCGATAGTCGACCAGGCTGTTGATCAGACTGAGACGAGAAAATGACAGCAGCTGCAGAAGAGGGCGATTGCTATCCAGTTTGAGATTCACGTCATAGTCATAGTCTATGCCCGACAAACCGAGACTCACCGAGTCGCTGACCTCAAATCGTGCCGACAAACCGACACCATCAGCAGCAAATTCCCCTTTGCGGCTCGCGAACTGGTCATTTCCCGGAAACAAGACGCTAAAGTCCCGATGCTCGTAGTTTCCAGCGATCGAGAAGTTGTCGGCGCGCCAGTATAACGACGCGCGCACGTCCGTAGATTCGAGCGTGTCGTTATCGCCCCAGTAGGCAACGCCGGCGCGAATTCCGACCGGCTTCCACCAATGATCGATACCAACATCGACAAGCCAGGTATCGAGATCCTGACCAAACGCCGACTCCGCCGTGTTCTTCGCGAGCGCCGCAGAAAGCCAGGTTCGCTCCGTTAGGCCGAACTCCCCGACAACCGAGGCCGCCAGTCCGTCTTCGGTGTCCCCCTCGACGCCGGCACCCAGCACATAACCTTCTCCCGCCGTGGCATTGCCGGCCAGCAGGAGCACGACGAGTATCTTAAGGTTACGCCAATACATAGAAAATCAGAGCCGCTAGCGCAAGTCGGTAGATAGCAAATGGCGCGAGGCCAATGCGACTGACGAATCGCATGAAAAATTCGATGCTGAGATAGGCCACAATAGCGGAAACGGATGCGCCAATTGCCAGGTCACCCCAAGGCACGGGCGCCTCGCCTGTGACCAACTCGAAGCCTTTGTACAGAGTAGCAAGCAAAATCACCGGTGCGGACAACAGGAACGAAAAACGTGCTGCATCCTGACGTTTAAAACCCATGAAACGTGCGGCCGTGATGGTAACTCCGGAGCGCGATGTGCCGGGCACAAGAGCCAGTGCCTGGGCACAGCCGATCATGAATGCGTCTCGAATTCGCATATCGGCAACAATACGCTCACTTTTACCGAATCGATCCGCCACGGCCATCAAAATCCCGTAGCCCGACAAAGTGTACACAATCACCGAAGGGTCGCGCAGATTGGCCTCGATCCACGACGCGAACAGCAAGCCCGCAGCTGCAGCGGGTATTGTGCCCAGAGCGATCGCCAGCGCCATCGTTGCCTGTGGTTGTTTGACGTCTCCACTCAGCAGTTGCCCAGCGCCTCGTAGCAAGCCGAGAATGTCCTCGCGAAAGAACAGGCAAACGGCGACCAGTGATCCGAAATGCACGGCGACATCGAACGCGAGCCCTTGATCGGTCCATTCAACGAGATACGGCACCAGCACCAGGTGCCCGGAACTGGAAATCGGAAGAAACTCGGTCAATCCCTGCACTATGGCAAGCACGATGATTTGCAGTCCTGTCACGAGCGACCTCTGCCAACAATCGGTTTTTTCATAAGGTGTGTGTCCTGTCAGCCAAACTGAACGCCGAGGGCGTCCTGACTGCGCCGCGCCGTATCGCCATACATTTAAAATGCTCGCCCATTTCAGCGGGCAGAGTAAGGGTTTTGATCTGCCCCGACAATTGCAGCTGCCTCTTTAGCGGCAAAGCCGCGAATTCCTGCATTTCAAGATCCAGTCCGCCGCCAATCAGGAATTGTGCCTGCGCCGAATATCCTGCAATTTCGAGTCCGCCGGCCAACGCCGCCTCGGCCACCGCGCTGAAATCCACCCATGCCGTCAGATCCTGGATACCCGTGAGTATCAGGGGATTGTCGTGGACATGATGACGAAAGTGACAACGCAGCCAGCCGTCTGAGCGTTCTCGCGCGTAGTACTCACGCTGCGTCACGCCATAGTCGAACAGCAACGCGATGCCCTCCTGCAGCGACTCGCCGAGCGTCGCAATCCATTCGTGCACACCGAGCGAAACCTCCGAAACATAACCAACCGGCAGGGCTTCACCAAGGGCCGCCTCGATTGCCTCGACACGCTCAGCCAGCAGCCGCGGCGCAGGCGCCTCCGTAATTGCGAATGCTCCGTCGCGTAACCTGACGCGCAGCTGCTCAAAGCCGTCTTTGGACTTTCTGAAGCGCTCTACCGGCAACGCGTCGAGAACCTCGTTTGCGATAATCACGCCTCTGTGCTGCTCGGGCACCGCCTGTACCCAGGACACCCGTGAAAAAAGATGTGGCACCTCGGCGCAGAGATGCGCCTCCTGCCGTTCCTTAAGGTCGCCGGACACCTCCAGGATTTCGTAGCGTTCCGGAAGTGCGTCCAGCTTTTCGAGTGCGGACAGGATATCTCCGGCCAGTTTGCCGCTTCCGGCACCGTATTCGAGTATCGAGCCTCTTGGTATCTGGCCTAGTACCTCGGCGCATTGTCGCGCCAGTACTCGCCCGAATATTGCCGAAACTTCCGGCGCCGTGACGAAGTCTCCTGCCTCACCAAATTTGCTCGCGCCTGCCGCATAGTAGCCGAGCCCCGGAGCATAAAGTGCATGATGCATAAACTCCGCGAAGCTTATGCTGCCGCCCGCTTCGACGATACGATCGCGAATGAACTTTTCGACGCGTTGGCAGTGCGATGCGCTGAGCGCGTCGGGCTGTGGCAGTGATGTATGGATATCGTGTTGCATGTCGCTTACAAAGTCTTTATGAATGTGATCCTGCAACAGGGTCAGGAAATAGTAATGGCAGACAAGGATTTGAAAGGTAAAGTCGTACTGGTAACCGGTGCCGCCCGGAGGATAGGCGCCGCTATTGTGACACGCCTGCATGATAACGGTGCGACAGTCGCCATCCACTATCGCAGTTCGGCGCAGGATGCAGACGGTCTGGCCGCGCGCCTGAACGACATGCGCAGCGACTCTGCGGCCACCTTCAAAGCCGACTTGCTCGATACGGCGCAGATCGATCAGCTAATAAGCAGTGTATGTGCCTGGCACGGTCGACTCGACGGCCTCGTCAACAATGCGTCGACCTTCTACCCCACGCCTGTCGGCAGCATTACAGAGGCGCACTGGGAAGACCTTATGGGCAGCAATCTCAAAGCACCTCTGTTCCTTTCCCAGGCGGCCGCGCCGGAATTGGCGAAGCGCAATGGCTGCATCGTCAACATCGTAGATATTCATTCGCAGAGACCTCTGCGCAACCACGCGGTCTACGGTCCCGCCAAGGCTGGCCTGGCGATGCTGACACGGTCGCTCGCAAAAGATCTCGCGCCAAAAATTCGTGTCAATGGCGTCTCGCCCGGCGCGATACTCTGGCCGGAGGACGGTATGAGCGACGCGGCACAGCAATCGATCCTTCGCCAGGTTCCACTGCAGCGTCCCGGCGAGCCGGACGACATAGCCGCTTGCGTCTTGTACCTGTTTCGCGATGCGGGCTATGTAACCGGTCAGATCATCGCAGTCGACGGCGGCCGCTCGGTCAGCTAATCCCGAATCTGGTGATTCCATCGCGGCATCCCGGAAATGATGGCGGCAGCAAACTCCGGTCAATGAGGGTCTCTGTTACTGGCCTTTAGAACGCGTCTGCAAATTCCCGGTGCGCGGGCCCGAATAGCTCGGGTCGGTCGAAGTACTCGCCCTCGACTTTAAACTGGTCTCCAGGCGCAGCGGTCACCGGGCAGGCGCCCGTGTTCAGATAGGACAATGCCGCGATCAAATTTGGGTCCGTGTCGGCGCCAACAACTTCGTTCAGATCATCAGGCGCAGGGCAATCGACCGGGAGGCCATCAAAATACTCACCTTCGCCCAGCGCGTTAACGGTCTTGAACGAGGTCGGACGCAGAATCTTTTCGCAGAAAGTAATACCAATCTGGCCGACTGGTTTGCCGAAGGTATTGGCACCGATGATGCCGACATCGAAATAGGCGTCGAGACTGTTTGTTACCAGCTCACTCGCCGAGGCCGTGCCCCCTGAGGCGATGACTGCAAGCTTGGACAGGTTTATAGAATTTCCGAGGCGCGAAAAGAATTCGGTGCTGTTGTTTGCGGGCGCACGATCGGCATTGAACTGGGTCTCCGAGAACACGAATCCGTCATTGGCAAGTGCACCCAGGTAGTCGCCAAGAAGGTTCGCGGTGCTGACAAGTCCGCCGCCGTTATAGCGCAGGTCAATAATGACGTCCGTAACGCCGGCGGCAATAAACTCCGCAAATACCGTGTCGAATACCGGGTCAGCGGTGCTGATGAATGTCGACAGCTCCAGGTAACCCGCTGGTGGCACGCCGGCACCACGGTCAATGACGCGCCACTGTGGCACCGGTGGGATCGTTACGACAGCTTTGGTAATAGTGGTGGAAAAAACGCTGCCATCAATGCGGCGCATTTCAAAAATCACAGTATCGTTGGTAAACGCTGCGCCGATACCCTCGTTCGCCAGAATATCGGCAATACTCCTGCCATCGACACTGACAAATTGCTGCCCGCGCTCCAGGCCGCCGTTATCGGCGGGGCTGCTCGCGAACACACGACTCAGTCGAACATCGCTGGTCGCCGTATCGACGGTTCGATAGCTGAAGCCAAAACCCTCGAATTTTCCCTCGCCGAAAAACTCGGCGTCGGCCTGTGCGGACCCCACTGAGCTGAATAAGTCCAGCGGATCGCCGTTCGCTTTCTGAGGTCCGAATGTTCTTGTCACCTCGCGGACAAGTTCCTCCGGCGTCGCATAGTCAGAGATGCTGATGCCAGCCGGTAGAAGGTCATTCCACAAGTACCAGGTATAGAGATTATCCAATACAAACTGCTTCTGGCCATCGTTCTGGCATTCGACGCTGCCGACCGGCGGCCCGACCAGTCCACTCCCTCCTCCGCCACCGCAGGCTGCAAGGAAGACAATAACTAGTAAGCAAGTCAGAATTCGCATCGGGTGTCCTTTATAAAATAACGCCGACGAGCTCCAGCGGATGACTCGCCGCATCAAATTCCTGCCAGTGCGCCAGGATCGTCTTACCGGTGACCGGGTGCACAAGGTCGGGGGCCAGCTCGGCCAACGGCCGCAATACAAAGCTGTATTCCAGAATGTCACTGCGTGGCACCCGGACCGGACGTTCGTCGATCACCTCGTCATTGTAAAGCAGCAGATCGATATCGAGCGGACGTGCCGCCCATTTATCGTCACCGCGCGACCGACCCGTCAGATTATGTAAATTTTCTATTTCGGCGCAGATGTCGAGCGGTTTCTCCTCCGACCTGAATCCGACGACGAGGTTCAGAAAGTCGTCTCCGTCGAAGCCGACCGCCGCACTGCGATAGACAGAGGATACCTCCAGCTCACCGTATTTCTTGCGCAGTTCGCGCACAGCAATACCCAGGTTTTTTTCGGGCTCGATATTGCTGCCGAGCCCGACGTAGATCTTCGCCATTGCAGTTCTCTGCTCTACGCCTGGTCCGACCGCCGGCCGCGTTCAATGAGGATGCCAACATCTTTCGAGCCTCGAATCGCGCCTGGCTTGTTGACCCGTACTTTCACCCAGGCAACGCCAAATTCTTCGCGGATTATTTCAGCGATACGTTCGGCGAGGGTCTCGACGAGCTGAAAGCTCGAATCAGCGACGAAAGATTGGATACGCTTTGCAACCGACTTGTAGTTCAACGTGTCCTCGACACTGTCGGTCGCGGCAGCTTTCGCAATGTCCGCACTCATCTCGAGGTCAATGATGACCGTCTGGCGGATCTTGCGTTCCCACTCCCAGATGCCAATGACCGTGTCGATCTTCATTTCGTTTAGAAAAATCTTGTCCATATTTTCTTCGGGTTCCCTTTCTATTGCGCCGCTTGTGGCACATTCAGTGAGGCCAAGGACCAACGGGCCTGGGCTTTTATTTCGCCCGCGCTCGTCGCCTCGCAGAGCCTGAGCGCGCCGGCAACGGCGATCATCGCACCGTTGTCCGTGCAAAATTCCATGCGTGGGTAGTACACGGATCCCTCGAAGCGTGCGGCGATGTCCTGTCGCAACAACCTGTTCGCGCCGACGCCGCCTGCCACCACAATGCGATCCAGATTTTCTGCCCGCGCAGCTTTGATAGCCCGGCCAACCAGGGTGTCGACCGCCGCACGCTGAAAAGACGCCGCAACATCAGCGCGATTCAACGTACCCGCCGCCTCGGCCTTTCGAACTTCGAGCATCACAGCAGTTTTGAGGCCGCTGAAGCTGAAATCAAATCCTGGTTTCTTAAGCATGGGCCGCGGAAAAGCGAAAGCCGTGTCGTCGCCCTCCTCGGCCAGTTCCGCCAGCGCCGGCCCACCCGGGTAACCGAGACCAAGCAATTTGGCCGTCTTGTCAAAAGCCTCGCCTACGGCATCGTCCAGGGTGGTACCGAGGAGACGATAATCGCCATGCTCGCGAACGGCAATCAGCATCGTGTGGCCACCGGAGACCAGCAGTGCCAGGAATGGATACTCCGGCGGCTTGTCCTCCAGCATCGGCGCCAGCAGGTGTCCCTCCATGTGGTGCACCGCAATCACCGGGCAGTCCCAGGCCAGCCCCAGCCCATTCGCCATGCCGCCGCCAACCATCAGCGCACCGACCAGTCCAGGCCCGGCGGTGTGAGCGATGGCATCCGGCCGATTGATGCCGGCCTCGCTAAGCACCTGGCGGATCAGCGGCAGAAGCCTGCGAATATGGTCTCGGGACGCGATTTCAGGGACCACCCCACCGTAAACCGCGTGCAGGTCAACCTGGCTGTGCAGGGCGTGCGCAAGCAGCCCGCGCTGCGTGTTATAGACGGCGACGCCCGTTTCGTCACAGCTGGTTTCAATGCCCAGAATATTCATAGGCAGCGGATCATACCCTGTAGGGACGGGCCGCGCCTGCAACAGGCTGCCAGCCTGGCAACCCCGTTCCAGCCTGATTTTTCGCACCAAACCCTTTGCAAACGGTAAATACCGGCGTTATTATACGCGGCTCAGTCCCGGCCCCTGCGCCGGGTTTATTTATGTCTGATGGAATGCCTGATCAATGCCAAGTGTTCGCTTAAAAGAGAACGAGTATTTTGACGCTGCCCTGCGGCGCTTCAAGCGCGCCTGTGAAAAGGCCGGAATCCTGACTGAACTTCGCCGTCGCGAGTTCTACGAGAAGCCGACCCAGGAGCGCAAGCGCAAGAAAGCAGCGGCCGTCAAGCGCCATCTGAAGCGCAGCTCTCGCGACGACGCCAAGCGCAAGCGTCTCTATTAATTCGAAAATGCTTCACGTTCGTGAAGCAAACTCAGTGTCAACTCACCTACCGCCCAAATCATGTCGCTGAAGCTTCAAATTACAGAAGACATGAAGACCGCCATGAAAGCTGGCGATAAGGATCAGCTTAAGGCGGTGCGTCTGATACTTGCAGCCATCAAACAGATCGAGGTCGACAAGCGCATCGAGCTAGACGATGCCGCCGTGCTCACCGTATTGACCAAGATGGTCAAGCAACGGCGCGACTCTATCGAACAATTTGAGAAAGGCAATCGCAAGGATCTCGCCGAGATCGAGCGTGCGGAAATTGTCGTTATCGAAAAATACCTGCCTGAGCAACTCGGTGCCGATGAACTCGCAGCCATGGTCAACGAAGTGATCAAGGCTACGGGTGCAGAGGGCATTCGCGACATGGGCAAGGTTATGGGCCAGATCAAGACCAAAGCCGCTGGCCGCGCCGACATGGGTGCGCTCAGTGCTACAGTCAAGGAACGTCTAAACGCCCTTTGACCACGAAGTTCAGACTTCGTAACAACAGCCAGAGACCCGGCGGCGCCGGCTCAACGTTAGAGCTTCTATGTCCGGACTGATTCCTCAGGATTTCATTGATGATCTGGTCGCCAGAGCAGACATCGTTGAGGTTGTGGGGAACCGCGTACAGCTGAAGAAAGCGGGCCGCGAATTCAAGGCCTGCTGCCCGTTTCACGACGAAAAGACGCCGTCCTTTACAGTGAGCCCTGGAAAGGGCTTCTACCACTGCTTTGGCTGTGGCGCTCACGGCACAGCCGTCGGCTTCCTCATGGAATTCGATCATATGAGCTTCGTCGACGCCATCGAGAGCCTGGCGGGCTCGATGGGCGTAGAGGTGCCGAGAGACGAAAGCGACAAGCCTGCGCGCCGCTACGACGAGCTGTTTTCCCTGCTGGACAGCGTTTCACGCCATTGGCAGACGGTAGTGAAAGACGCGCCGCCGGCGATTGAGTATCTGAAACACCGGGGCATCGATGGTGCAACTGCAAAGCGTTTCGGTATTGGCTATGCACCCGACGGCTGGAGCAACGTCCTCGACAAGTTCGGCAAGTCTGCTGAAGCCACAGAGAAGCTTCTGGCAACCGGCCTGATCATTCGCAAGGATAACGGCAAGCACTACGATCGTTTCCGAGATCGAATCATGTTTCCGATTCGGGACAACCGCGGGCGAACAATCGGCTTTGGCGGGCGCACCATGGGCAGCGGCGAACCGAAGTACCTGAATTCGCCAGAAACCGTGCTGTTTCACAAGGGGCGCGAGCTTTACGGTTTGTACGAAGCCCGCCAAGCGTTGAGAAATATCGAGCGACTGGTGGTTGTCGAGGGGTATATGGACGTCATCGCCCTGGCGCGCCATGGCATCAACTTTGCGGTTGCCACGCTCGGCACTGCAACCACGAGCGACCATCTGAATCAGCTTTTTCGGCTGACAGAGAACGTCTATTTTGCGTTTGACGGTGACAGGGCGGGAAATGCGGCCGCCTGGCGAGCACTGGAAAACGCGCTGCCGCAAATTCGTGAAGGCCGCCAGATCCGTTTCGTGTTTCTGCCCGATGGGCAGGACCCTGACTCCTTTGTCAACGAACAGGGTGCGGACGCCTTTATCGCGGCGCTCGATGACGGCGTCGCCTTGTCCGAGTTTCTCATCCAGGAGCTCGCACGCCAGGTTGACATGGAAACGGTCGACGGTCGGGCAAGGCTGGCTGAGCTCGCTCGCCCACTCGTCAACAAAATTCCGCCTGGCGTTTATAGAGAACTACTGATTGAAAGCCTGGCGACCGCCGTCGGCCTGACAGCGCCCAAGCTGGAAAAGATGATCGCAGGCGGCACTGCCAAAGGTCGCCCCCCAGCACCGGCGACCGCGACAGCCGCTAGCCGGCGGACACCGGTAACTGGTGCGGGTCGGCCTTCGGTCGTGCGACATGCCATTACGATCCTCCTCAATCATCCCGACGCCGGTCGAAAACTCGACGTCGAAAAACTCGCCGCTGTCAGCCGCCCGGGAACCGATTTATTGCGCGCAATCATTGAAACCGTGCAAGAGGAGCCCAATATAACGACGGCAGGGGTGTTGGAACGCTGGCGACATGACACGCAGGGCCGACACTTAGGCAAACTGGCCGCGGCCGCCCTGCCGGTCGATGACGATTTCGACCCGGCTGCGGAGCTTGAGGACTGCCTTCTCCAGCTGGCCGCAGCAGGACACAAGGAAAGAATTGACTTTCTTATTGAAAAACAAAGGACTAGCGAACTTTCGGACGATGAAAAGGCGAAACTTCGTGCGCTCTCATCCGGTCCAAAACTGTGAGAAATAGTTGTAGCTTGCTCTCTCCAGAGCGAGTAATATTAATCGTTTGTATCTTTTGCCCGTAGGGGTTTCGTCTTGACAGCAAAAAAAGCAGTAGTAGGCGCGAGCACACAAGCTCAGCAGCTGAAAAAACTGATCGCCCGCGGCAAGGAACAGGGTTATCTGACCTACGCCGAGGTCAATGACCACCTGCCCAGCGGCATCGTCGATCCAGAGCAGATCGAAGACATCGTTAACATGATCAACGATATGGGTATTACGGTGCATGAAAAGGCACCGGACGTCGAATCGTTGACCTTGTCCGACGCAACGGCGACAGATGACGACGCCGCCGAGGAGGCAGAAGCCGCGCTCGCAAGCGTCGACGCGGAATTTGGCCGCACGACCGACCCTGTGCGCATGTACATGCGTGAAATGGGCACGGTTGAACTGCTGACGCGCCAGGGCGAGATCGAGATCGCCAAGCGCATCGAAGACGGCCTCAACCAGGTCAAGTACCACATGGTGCATTTCCCACCGACCGTCGAGGCATTGCTCGAGGTTGCGGATAGAGTCCTGAACGGCGAAACCCGAATGCAGGATTTCGTGGTTGGCTTTATTGACCCTAACGAACCTGACGAGATCAAGCCGCCGGCGCCGAAATCCGACGACGATGACGACGTGGTCGACACCGGTCCCGACCCGGACGAGGTAAAGGCACGCGTTCGCGTTATTCGCCGACATCACAATCGCGCCATGAAATACCTTGAATTGCACGGTCTTAAGGATAAGCGCACGGTCAAGGCGCACGCGGATATGGCTGACCAGATCATGGAGCTTAAGCTCGCGCCGAAACTATTCGACGCCCTGGTTCGAAACCTGCGCGATGTCGTTTCAATTATTCGCAGCCAGGAACGACTTGTCATGCAACTCTGCGTTCGAGACGCCGGTATGCCGCGCAAGGATTTCCTCTCGAGCTTCCCGAAAAGCGAGACCGACCTCAACTGGATCGACAAGCATATTCGCGCAAAACGCAAACACTCCTCGGTCCTCGCCAAACTAAGGGACGACGTTACGCGCGCTCAGCGCAAGCTGATCGCCGTTGAGGAAGTGACCCGGCTGATGATCAGTCAGATCAAGGAAATCAACCGGCAGATGTCAATCGGCGAGGCGAAAGCGCGCCGCGCCAAGAAAGAGATGGTTGAGGCAAACCTGCGACTGGTTATTTCGATCGCCAAGAAATACACCAACCGCGGCCTGCAGTTCCTTGACCTTATCCAGGAAGGCAATATTGGCCTGATGAAAGCGGTCGACAAGTTCGAGTATCGGCGTGGCTACAAGTTCTCCACGTATGCCACCTGGTGGATTCGCCAGGCCATAACGCGCTCGATCGCCGACCAGGCTCGTACAATCCGTATCCCGGTTCACATGATCGAAACGATCAACAAGCTGAACCGCATCTCCAGACAGATGCTGCAGGAGATGGGTCGCGAACCGCTGCCGGACGAACTTGCGGAACGTATGGAAATGCCTGAAGACAAAGTTCGCAAGGTACTCAAAATTGCCAAAGAGCCGATCTCGATGGAGACGCCAATTGGCGATGATGAAGACTCGCATCTCGGCGATTTCATCGAAGACCAGACGGTGCACTCGCCGGTCGACTCCGCGACGACCTCGGGACTCAAGGAAACGACGCATTCGGTGCTTGCCGGTCTGACGCCGCGTGAGGCCAAGGTGCTACGCATGCGTTTCGGTATCGATATGAATACTGACCATACGCTCGAAGAGGTCGGCAAACAGTTTGACGTCACGCGCGAGCGTATTCGTCAGATCGAGGCCAAGGCGCTCAGGAAATTGCGTCACCCGACGCGTTCCGATCAGCTGAGAAGTTTCCTACTCGAAGATTGACGGTTCTGCGAGAACAGCACAGAAAAGCCGGGCGCCGCCCGGCTTTTTTCTGCTAGAATCGCGCTCCTTAAGACGGCCTGCAATCGCGGCCAGATGCAGAAAACGGGCCTGTAGCTCAGTTGGTTAGAGCAGGGGACTCATAATCCCTTGGTCCCAGGTTCGAGTCCTGGCGGGCCCACCATTATTCAGCGGCGTGTTCATTGGACACGGTATGCCACTATCTCCGTACGTGCGCATCGCGCGCGGCAAGGTGGTGGTTCGAGTCCTGGCGGGCCCACCACTTCCTTCCGGTCGCTAGATCAGCTGATCGACGTCGGGTAACCACGCTCGCCAGTAATCGATCTTTTGGCGCAACTCATCGATCGCTGTCTGCGGCTCGCGTAACAGCAACCTCACATGGTCACCGGGCCGCAATTGCCCCAGCAGATGGCGGTCAACACGCGCAACTTGTGCAACTCTCGGATATCCACCGACCGTTCCGGCATCGACAGATAGCACATAGGGTGTTCCGCTTTCCGGGCATTGCACTGTGCCAGGAAACACGGGCGCGCTGGGCATCCGCCCGTGCGATGAAATGTCGAGCCGCGGCCCTTCCATTTGCAGCCCCATACGGTCCGCGCGACGAGCGACCGTCCAGTTGGTACTAAACAACTTGTCGCGGCTTTCGGCATCGAGCTGCGAGATTTCGAATGACTCGCAGGCGCGCAGCGCCCAGCTCGAGCCCAGCGGAGGCCTGAATTCTTCTGGTGTCTGCAGCAGTGTGGCCGAAACCGGGGTCACCGGTAGTTCATCGCCGTCTTCCAACGCCCTGCCGTGATGGCCACCCAGTCTCGCCAGCAAGTAGGTGGATTTCGAACCGAGAACCTGGTCGGCGATGAATCCGCCGCCTACGGCCATATAGACCCGGGCACCTTGCTCGGCGGCACCGATGGACAACTCGTCTCCGGTCTCGGCGTATAACGTCTCATGAAAATCGACAGGCCGTCCGTTCAAGGATGCGGCGGCGAGCGCGCCGGTGAGTGCAAAGGCGCAGGCGACATCAAAACGCAGCGTGGGACCCAGCAACGTTGCCTCCAATGCCGGTGCATCCCAGGCATTGCCAAGCAGGCGATTTGCCAGTGCCAGCGATAACGGATCGGCCGCGCCGCTCGCAGCAACGCCAAGATGCCGCAGACCGACACGCGGCCGCGATTGCAGGGTCGTCTGTAGCCCCGCTTTCAATACGCTGAGGCTCACGCCTCGAACTCATCCGCCGAAATGGCGGTGAACCGAATACGCATACCCGCCTCTATCGGAAACGGATTGTCCGACCGTGCATTGAACAGCGTGTAAGACGTCCTGCCTATGAGCGTCCACCCGCCGGGACTGGCCAGCGCATACAGGCCGGTACGACCATCCGCAATGCCGACGGAGCCGGCCGCGACGCATTGCCGAGGCTCAGTTCTACGCGGCACATGAAGTCGCTCGTCGAGGCCGCCCACAAACACAAACCCTGGCGTGAATCCGACCATATCCACGCGGTACTCGGTACCCGTGTGCAGCGCTATGAATTCCTCTTTCGTGATTCCCAGCTCTTCGCACAGCGCGCCCAGATCGGGACCGTACTCGCCGCCATAAACGATGGGGATCTCCAGCAGCGTGTCCTGCGTTGGCAGCGGCGGAATGCCGTCGCGAAACGACTCTTCGATACGGCCTTGTGCCGTTCCTGCATCCATTGCCAGCGCGTCAAAACGGACGACCACGGTGTCGATGCCGGCAACCACCTCGAGCCACGCCGAATCGGCCCGGAGATGCGACGCAATCGCCTGGGCGTCCGCTGGATTATCGACCGACAGGGAAATCTGATCATCGAGACTTTGAATAAGCATGTATCTCGACTCCGTGGCTTTCCAGTACATCGCGCACGGCACGCGCAGCTTGAGCAGCGCCCGGTGTGTCGCCGTGGATACACAGCGTATCCGCTCGCACCTTGATGACGTCGCCATTTTTTGCGGTCACCTGCCCTTTCTTCGCAAGTCCAACCGCCTGGCTGGTGATAACAAAGAGTTCTCTATGTACCGCGCCGGGTTCCGACCTCGAAACCAGCGTGCCATCCGCTTCATAAGCCCGATCGACAAAGGCCTCTGCGATAAACGCCAGACCGTGACGCTCGGCGGCGCGCTGCAACCCGGTATTCGCCATGCCCACGAACGCTGGCTCGCCATACGCCTCTGCGACAACTCTCGCAATAATGTCTGCCAGCTCTTCATCCGCTATTGCATCGTTGTAGAGCGCGCCGTGTGGTTTGACGTGCGCCAGCCCGGTTCCCAGCAGTGCAGCCACATCAGCGAGCGCCGTCACCTGCTCTGCAAGCGCTTCGTACAGCGAATTGCCGGAAAGATAGCCGCTGCTGCGGCCGAATCCGTCGCGGTCCGGATATCCAGGATGAGCGCCTACGCTGACGCCATTTATGATCGCCGCCCGCACAGTAGTCGCCATCGATTCTGCGTCACCGGCATGGCCACCGCAGGCGATATTGCAGCTCGTGACAATGCGTAAAAGTTCACCGTCATTTGCATCGCCCTCGCCGAGGTCAGCATTCAGGTCGATAGTCGCCACGTCTAACCGCCGCCTTTCTCTTTGCGTTTTCCAGACTGAATTGTCCTATACATTTTGCCCAATTGCTTGTCGCGGGACCGACGCTCTGCAAGCGTCTCAGTGTTACGGCGATCCTCGGACTGCAATTTTCTATACCGACGCAGGCGATCGCTTTCGAGACCGCCGATTTCAATGGCCGCCTGTACGGCACAGCCCGGTTCCGCCTCGTGCGAGCAATCGGCAAAACGGCATTGCGTTGCCAATTCCGCGATATCGCTGAATACCTCGTCAAGTGCCTCCCCGACGTCGACAAGCTGCAGTTCGCGCATGCCTGGTGTGTCGACGAGCCAGCCGCCGTGAGCCAATCGATGCATGGAACGACTCGTCGTCGTATGGCGTCCGCGTTGGTCATCCTCCCGAACCATGCTGGTCTCCTGAACGGCGCGCGCAAGCGTGTTCACCAGTGTCGACTTGCCCACGCCAGACGACCCGAGCAGCGCAACCGTCTGCCCGCTTTCACACCAAGGCCTCAAAACCTCGACCGCTTCGGCATCGCGTGCATCCAGCGCTTCCACCAGTAAGCCAGGCGAAAGCCGCGCGGCAGCAGAAACAAACGCCTCGACACTCTCAACCTTGTCCGCCTTGGTTATCACGACGATGGGAAACGCTCCAGCATCATGTGCAATTGCAAGGTAGCGCTCAAGGCGAGCGACGTTAAAGTCCCGATTCGCGGACGTGACAATAAAGAGGCTGTCAACGTTCGCTGCAATGAGTTGCACCTTTCCCGCGGTCCCGGCGGCCTTTCTCTGAAAGACACCGAAGCGCTCAAGACGCGCACGAACCTGTGGGCCGCTCACGTCGATGAGTACCCAGTCACCAACGGTAATCCCGAACTCACGGCACTTGGCCGCCAGCGCGATACTCAGATGACCGTCAACATGGGCAACCTCGATCCGGTCGCGATGCACGCTCAGCACTCGCGCCGGCACACAGCCGCTGTCAGCTTGCAGCTGCGATTGGAAAAACTGGCGCCAGCCGAGGCTCTGTAACGAATCCATCGATGTCATGATATACACTGGATATCACGTTAATGCTGTCAGGGAAAACACCATGAGCTTCGTACTTGTCACAGGCGCCAGCTCCGGCATTGGTGCCGCCATCGCGATTGCCTTTGCAGAGGCTGGCTGGGACGTTATGGCGGCCGGTCGCGACGAGGGTCGACTCGAAGAAGTCGCTGACGTCTCGGAAAAGATCGTGACCTGGGCCGGTGAGCTCATTGAGTCAAAAGACTGCGACGAATTGATGGACGAAACCATCGACGAATTCGGCCAACTCGATTGCCTGGTCAATAATGCCGGCGTCATCGTGCGCGGCAATGTCGCCGATACCAGCGATGAAGACTGGCGCTACACGATGACCATTAACCTTGATGTGCCGTTCTTCCTGAGCCGTGCCGCACTACCACAACTGCTCGCTACGGAGGGCAGCATCATTAATATTGCCTCTGACTGGGGCCTCGGTGGTGGCGAGCGCGCGGCCGCTTACTGTGCCAGCAAGGGCGGCATCGTTCTGCTAACGAAAGCAATGGCCAAAGATCACGCGCGTGATGGGCTGCGCGTTAACGCCATATGCCCGGGCGATGTTGATACACCGATGCTGGCGGCAGAGGCCGAGGCGACTGGGCTCGATCTGGACGATTATCTCGAACAAGCCGCTGCAGATAGTCCCAATGGCCGGGTCGCGACCCCTGAGGAGGTCGCCGCGCTGACGCTTTTTCTTGCCGGCGAAACCGCCACGCATATTAACGGCGCCGCCATACCGATCGACGGCGGTGGCTCGGCGTAATGCGCGTAATGGGGACATTCTGCTTTAATCGAGTCGGGGAAGACCCCGACTCGATTAAAGCAGAATGTCCCCTATCGCCGTCGTCCGCGGCGCCAATACTGGATCAGCAGGAAACCGAACAACATGCCGCCGAGGTGTGCGAAATTAGCAACACCCGGCGAGCTGCCGCTGACACCGAGATAAAGCTCCAGTGCGCCATAGATAAATACAAACGTAATGGCACGCATCGGGATCGGCGGGAACAAGGGTACGACGATGCGGTTAGGGAAGGTCAGCCCATACGCCAGCAAAATGCCGAAAACGCCTCCGGAAGCGCCGACCGTTGGATAGATACCGCCCTGAATACCTGCCACGACGAGCTGTACAATACCGGCGCCCACGACACAGACGAGGAAATAGATCAGGAAGCGCTGTGATCCCATGAACAGTTCGATGTCCCGTCCGAACATCCACAGGCCGAACATGTTGAAGAAAATGTGCGTCGTATTGCCGTGCAGGAAGCCGTAAGTAAGCAGTTGCCAAGGCATGAACGGTGAGCTCGGATCGGTCGCCGGCCAGAGCGCAAAATTAATAAACATGAAGCGCGCGTTTACCTGCTGCAGGGCAAACATCAGCCCGTTGAGGATCAGCAGCGCAAAGATCACGTTGGGTATGGAGCTCGAAGGTCTCCGGCTATACACGGTCTGGTTCATTCGTAGACAGTCCGTCCGTCGAAAATGGTCATGGTAACGCTGGCATCGCTTATTTCGGACGCCGTTATCTCAAACAGGTTCCGATCAAGCACCACGAGGTCTGCACGTTTGCCAACCTCGATGGAGCCCTGCACATCATCGAGCTTCATTTGGTGAGCGCCGTTGATCGTGTAGGCCGCAATCATCGTCGCGAGGTCCACTCGTTCATCGGCGTTGAGCACCTCACCCTCGTTGCTCCAGGGATCCTGGCGCGTAATTGCCGTTTCGATCGCCAGCAGTGGATTCAGGTCCGTAACCCAGAAGTCACTGCCACCCACCAGCCGCCCACCGGCATCCTGGATACTCTTCAGCGGGTACATTTGCCAGGTCCGGTCTTTGCCAAGCATTGGTACGTCGAGCTCCATTGCCGCCGGATCCGGATAGGCCCACAAAGACTGAAATACTGCACCGACATTCAGTTCGCCGAAGCGCGGCCGGTCGTCCGGATGAATAAGCTGCAGATGCACGACCTGGTGACGATTGTCCGACATGCCATTTGCCTCGCGCATGGCCTCGAAACCGTTGAGTGCGCGACGTATAGCGGCATCACCAATGGCATGGACGTGAACTTGCAGGCCCATCGCATCGAAGCGCTTGAAGTAACGGTCAACATCATCCTGCTCATAAAAATACTCACCTGAGCCATATTTTTCGTCTTCGTAAGGCTCAAGCAGCGGGCTCGTGCCGTACTCGATGACACCGTCCATATAGATTTTCACCGAGTCCACATCGATGTTTGCCCGCCGGAATTTTTCACGACCCTCGAGATACTCAAAGACTCCGTCGTCGAAGGTGCCCGCGTTCCAGCTGATCGGTGACAGTGACGTCACCGCGCGAATATCGAGACCTGAAGTATCTGCGAGGTTGAGGATAGGCTCGAGCCCGTCGGCGTCGAGTCCGGGTTCGATGACCGCAGTAATGCCGAACGAGTGCGCATAATCGACAGCCGCGCGAACGCGATCGGTGCGCTGCACCAGCGTCATCGGTGGTATGAACTTCTTCACAAGCATCATCGCCGACTCGCGTAAGGTGCCGCTCGGCTCACCCGTCTCCGGGTCATGCTCGATAATGCCTGCCGCGGGATTTGCCGTGTCCGCATCGATGCCGGCGATTTCCAGCGCCTTGCTGTTGACCCAGGCCGCATGCCCGAAGCTCGAATCAAGATACACCGGCTGGTCCGGGAACAGCAGGTCGAGCAGGCCTTTCTGTGGGTTTGCCTCCGGCCACAGCCACTCGCCCCAGCCGCCGCCAGTAATCCAGCGATCTCCACCAAGGCCCGCCAGCTCTGTGCATTCCTTGAGCTTCAGCGCCACCTCTTCAGCCGTAGGAATGCGTAAGAGGTCGCATTCATCGTCCGCCATGACGCCCGACAGAATGTGTACATGCGCGTCGTGAAAACCTGGCAACATCATCTGGCCTTCCAGGTCGATAAATTCGGTTTGCTCGCCCTCATAGGCGGAGGTACCGTCGTTGTCCCCGACGTAGACGATCCTGCCGTCTTTTACCGCCACGGCCTCAGCCCAACGACGCTGCTCATCGACGGTATAGATAGCGCCGTTCAGAAATATGCGATCGGCCTTAACTGTCGTCTCCGCTTCTTTCTCTTTGCCGCACGCGACCATCAAGAAAGCCGCTGCGATCAGAATGGTTTGTCTACAGCGCATCACCAGCCTCCTCCTCCGCCGCCACCGCCGCCGCCACCCGAAGAGCCGCCACCACCGCCGCCCGACGAAGACCCCGGCGGCGACACCGACGAACTGACTGCGGAGTTCAGGCTGCTTGATAACTTGTTGGTTGTCTTGCTCAGATTGTTACTGTTCCAGGAACCGTTGTACCACGACGGCCGGTATTCGCTGCCGTCAGATCCTCGAATGTTCGCAAGCACGGTTGCGAAACGCTCCGACCACTGCTGGTCGACGCCCAGCGCCAGCGCGAAAGGTAACAACGTCTCGAATAAGTGCGGTGTCTTCTCCGGCGGATTTCTGAGGTTTAGCTCGTCTTTTTCGGCAATTTCAAGGAACTCCTTGAAACCCAGCATCTCATCGAGCAGCTTACGACCACGAAGCGTCGGGGCCCGCATGATAAAAGCAAATAACGCCATTGTGAGAAATGACAACACGACCATCGCGATGACCAGTGGCGTCACCCCACGACCGATGTTGAAAGCGACCAGCAAGGTACCCAGCACGATCATGACGGCAGGAATATTCAGCATCGCATTGGTCTTGAAGTACTTCTTGTTGTAATCAGCTTGCAGTGATTTTTTGTGCGCGCCCCGCGCCTTCCCAAGTACCTTGTGATTGGCATTATCCAGCTCGATCTTGTTTTGCGTCTTGAAGAGTCCGATGTAGAGCTCTTTCTCCCCGGGCGCCATGGCTGGCTTTGGATCGTCCGGCGTCTTCATCGTCAACCAGTGCAGTCCACCCTGCGTGTTGATTTCCACGTAGCCCTTGACGGCGAGGTTCACGATCGCAGCAGTCATCACCTTATTGTCGTAGTACATCTGCTGTATATAGCGCAGAGAGGCTGGCGAGAATCCCTGCGGCGGTTTGTAGCGCGTAACGATCACGCCCTCCTCCGGATCGCGTCCATAAGTTCGCCACACAGGCACGTAGTAAGCCAGCAAGAGCAGGTAGCCGATCACCGCAGCCAGCAGGTTTGCATTGTCCTTTAGCAGCCAGCCGGCCCTGTCCGCCCTGCTCGGTTCCTCAACGAAGCCCTTCGGCCAGCCGACCACAATGGTCATGCCGTTCACCGGCGACAACGGACCGTTCGCCTCGAAGTACACGCGTCGCGACGAATCAAAACGCGATCGATAGTCCCTGCCCTTGGCACCGAAGCGGCCGGTATACGCTTCGTGTGTGATAGCCGACATTGGCGCGTCGAATTCCAGCTGCACCATGGCGCTCGCCTTATCGATCGGAAACGCCCAGTCGAAGCCCGTCACGTTCCAGTACAACTCGTCGTGCTCGGCGAAGAAACCCAGCATACGGCTGGCCCGGTATCGAAATACATAAATATGTTCGCCCGCGTTGATAAGACGATTGGCGCTGCCGAAATAGGTGCGTACGCCGCGCCTGATTTCCTGGGTATGAAACGCCTCAGGACGCTCGTTTCTGAGGACCGCGAGAGGTTTGAACGCGATCTTGACCTCGTTGCCATGGCCGTCTTCGTACTCGGTTGGCAAGTCGCGGTAGATACCGCGCTTGATGCGATTGCCCTCGGCCCGCACCTTGATGGTCTCAGTCACCTCGATCATGCCATCGGTCAGAACCCGGATCTCACTGTGAAAACTCAGTATGCGCTCGTCGGCAATGCCGCATACCGGCAACAGCAGCATCAGCAAGACCGCAATCGGCCTCATTCGATCGAGCCTAGCTTGACGAGCGGCACGTTGGCGGCATCATCGGAGGTCTTCTGGAAGAATTCGCGAGGTGAAAAATCGAACCAGCCAGCGATGAGATTGCTCGGCACCGTTTCCGTCATCGTGTTGTAGTCACGCACAGAACCGTTGTAAAAACGGCGCGCGAACTGCAGGTAGTTCTCGGTTTCCACCAGCTCGTTTTGCAGATTCAGGAAATTCTCGTTGGCCTTCAGGTCCGGGTAATTCTCAGCCAACGCGATGATGCGCTCGATACCAGCGCTAAGTTGCTCCTCGGCCTTGCCTTTGGCACGAACATCAGCCGCATGCATGGCCTCGGTGCGCAGTTCAGTCACGGCTTCGAGCGTTGCTTTCTCGTATTTTGCATATTGATCAACGGCCGTTACGAGGCGCGGGATAAGGTCGTGTCGACGCTGCAGCTGAACATCGATATCGCTCCAGGCCGTGTCGACGCGGTTGCGGCTGCCAATCAGCCGGTTGTAAAGCACGACGCCGACGACGGCAACCAGCAGCAGCGCCACAATTACCATAGTGCTCATGAGAAATGTCGACCCACTGAACAGACCGAAACGATAACGCTTATGACCGTGTCAACCTGCGCCTCTTCTACTTTGACTCGGCTTTATCGGTTTTTTCTTCGACGAGCCGGTCTTCAGGTGACTCTTTTTTATGGTCAGCGGCTTCTTTGGCCTTTTTGGCCTCTTTGGCTTCTTTCCTGGCCTTGCGCTCCGCCCGATCCTCGGCTTCCCTTTGTTGGATTTTCTGCCGCTCTGTATGCATGAGCCCGTCGTTCTGGGATAGGTTCTTGGGCGGGACTTGTACCTGCGGTTCTTTTCCCTGGGCGTGCACGGCAACAGTGCCCAGGCAAAGCAAGATAGCCAGTGAGGTCAACTGCAGTATTCTGGTCATAACGATCTCCAAAGCCGTAAAAGTTCTTCTCACGATCCCCAGTATACAACATCGCTTCTCACCCGCCGCGCGTCACGCCGGGCGATGGCTCAGGCAATCGTCTTGCTTAGTACCAGAAAGAGAAGAAGACCTGGATGACCGCCGCTTCCAGTGCATACAGCGGCTCTTCACCGATCAGTGCACCTGACCGGAGGTCAGAGAAATCGTGGTAGTCGACCGACAGGAAGTCGATCGATGCGGTTACCGAACCTTTCTTCAGGAAGCCCCAGCTCTCGTTCTCGTTCAGAAAAGCGTACGCCGCTTTCGCCCTGAACGTGTAGCTGGTCAGCGGACTCAACTCCTTGTCACGGCCCCGGAAATTGGTTGCCTGGGCGCGCGAAAACAGGTCACTGTAAAAGTGTGCGGCCGTTTGATCGTGATAGCGGAACTTGCCGGAAAACGTGAAATCACGCCACGGATGTATATAGGTCAATGATGCCGTGTGACTCTCGATGTCCCAGGTGTCGGTAAAGAAACGATACTCACCCTCGATCGCCGCACGATATGGCAGGAAGTACCTTGCTCGAATACCGACGGCATTACTCGTGCGCGTATTCGGGTAGACCTCTTCTTCGTAACTGTAGCCACGCCCCGAGGTATCCGATGCATTGAAGTAGCGCACCGTACGATAAGGGTTGTTCAGGAAACCCTCGTCCGTACCGGTCTCGAAATTCAGCGCAAGGATCAGGTTCTTGGTCAGGATCTGGGTCAGGCCGAGCGCGTAGTTCTGCTTGTCGAGAAACTTTTCAAAGGTATCGTCTCCAGACTTCATGACGATATCGTCGCCAAGCCCGTAACTGACCGTTAGCGTCGTCAGGCCGCCGAACATGTCCTGGCTGATCGAAACGTTGTAAGTCGAAGCGTCGTAGTCCGATTCCACACTGCTCGTGTAGCCAGCGCGCACGGTCGTGTTGCCGCGCAGATAGTCCACACCCAGCGACCATTGCTTTCTTTCTTCGGAGTACGGGCTTGCTGTTGTGACGACATCGATCGAGGCGGAACTCACCATGTCGAGGTAATAATTGCCGACGAGTGACGTGCTCTTACCGACTTGCTTGCGGACCAACACCGAGGGTCCATCAATATCGACCCCACCACCGGTATAGAGATGATAAAGAACGTCGGCCCGGTCTTCGGGCAATACACTGGAATGCGCAGCGCTGCCCAAAATCAGCAGCGTCAGAAAACACAATCCGCGTCGAAACAGCATCGGAAACCCGCCTCCTAGTTGCAGCCGCAGCCGCCGCCGGCCGCACCCTCGCCGCCACGGGCACCCTCACGAGCTTCGTAGACGTGCTGCAGGTACGCGGTTGAAACAGGGTCGCCATCAAGCGCCATAATCGGGTCGGCGAGCCTGTCGCGCTCGTAAGGCTTGACCCAGGGCTCAATATTGCCACAGCCAGACAGGCCGCCAATTAGTAGCAGGGGCAACACAATTCGAGCAATTGTCAGACTTAGTCTCTTCATAACATCACTTTATCCTAGAAAAACGGCTGCAAACCGTGATCCTGTACTCAGAAGAACACCGTGAAGCCGAGATGACCCTCGAGATTGTGGGCCGTCTTCTCCTCGCCGAGCAGGTCGATATCGAACAGGTGATCGCGGAAGTCGAGGTGCAGCGCTATCGAGTCCGACAGCAGGAATCGATAGCCGGCACCAACATTTACGGTGAAGCGATCGTCACCCGCAAAGCGTGTCGAGCCCAGCCCGGCAATCAGATACAGGTTTGTGTTGAAGGCGCGCCCCTCACCGATAAACACCTCACCCGGCAGGATGTTGTAGCCGAGATTCAGGTTGTAGTAGGTCATCGTGCGTTCGCTGTCCGTAATCAGGCGCGCGCCGCCGGAGAGTTCCTCGAAGCTGGTGAGTCCGCCTTCCGACTGTCCGACCGTTGCTTCCACGAAGAAACCCTCGGTGATGTGGTAGGCGAGGCGGACGCCGTAAGACACGTTGGAACCGAAGTCTTCGATACCCAAGATGCCGACGTAAGCGCCGATTTCGAAATCCTCACGGTCGATTGCCGGCTCCTTGATCTCCCGCCGTTCAACCTCAGGGTCGATGACCTGCCCCGGCGCTTCAGAGGTCGGCGGTGGGGCCGATTCGTTGCCGAATCCGAACAGGTTCTTCGTCGCCGCACAGCCCGACAGGCCTATCATGGCAACGATTAGAAAAAGAACGCGAAACCGACTTTCCATTCCTCTACTTCCTCATTTTCATCTCGGCTCGTGAAGACCACGTAGCTCTTGTACTCTGCTCGCAACAAAAACCGTCGCGTCGCATAAATACGGAATCCTCCGCCGACATGACCGATCTGATCCGTGCGATCCTCGCCCTGGATGATCGTCGACTTGGGCTCGGTGTGAATAAAACCGGCACCCAGCGTCAGGAATGGCGATATTCGCCAATCAGGCCAAGGCTCGTTAACGACATTAACACTGCCCATCCAACCATTCGAAAAATTACCTAAAATCTGTGAACCCCATGCTTCTAATGACACATAAGGGTTGAGCGAGTAGCCACCGTACAGGGAAATGATATTCGCACCACCGAAGTCGCCTGCCAGAATACCCGTCTCCCACTTGGCGTTGGTGAAGTCGTCTATCTTGGCCTGTTCGAAGCTCAGCTGCTCGCCATCCGCTTGCAGGGTCTGCTGCATCTGCGCACGATCTACCCAGCCTTCCTTGCCGTTATCCGCACGAACCTGGAACCAGTCCGTACGCTGCATGAGGATGTCCACGGTCTCACCGCGGTCAACAACGTGGAAGATTGGGTAGCCGCGACCGGGGCCAGTTCGCATCTCGAGATACGGGTCGGCAACGGCGACGGATCGATAATCATCGGCAGCCTGGACTGGCGCTGTCAGAAAAATCTGAAGTACAACGACCGCGACCAGGCATCCGAACCAGACGGAACGGTTTCTAGTTGGCGGGGGCGTCGAAGGGATTGTTGTAATACTGTGCTCCGACATCCAACCATTCCGCAACAAGGCGTCGCTCCGCTTGGGATAAGATATTGAAATGAAGATCCGCAGGATCATTGAATCGATCAAAGAAATCTCTCGATGCCCTTGCGCCAGTTATTCTGGCCGGCGAAGCGATAGGAATTACGTCCAGGATGTCGTTTCCGTCGATATCCTGACCGATAACCTGAGTCGCATCTACCAGCGCGCCGTTCTCCAGAATCTGAAGATTATCAGTAACTAACAGCTCGCGATAGGCATGGAAGTGATCCGGCTCATCCGGCGACAGGCCATCCTGTAATTCCAGCTGGCCCGCCGGGACGCGCACGGAGGCGTCAACGGGATCAATCGGCGTATGGCAATTCAGGCAATTGTTGTTCACCTGCAGGCCGGTCACCGGATCAATCAGCGGTACTTCGGGCGTCAGAGGATCATCGTCGTCATCGAAGGTAACGCCCCGCGGCTGACTCCAGAGCGGGTGGATGTTGGCTTCATAGTTGATAATGCTGCGACAATTCGACTGCCAGTTCTGCTGACAGGACAGCGATGTCGGTGCCGCCGTCGTCAGATCGGAGTAGCGAAAATCGATATCCGGGTTGATCGGGTCGCCATTGACGTCGAGCGGGTCCGCGCTCCAGACGTCACGGTAAACAACATCCATGGACGGTTCGATCGACGAACAGCCATCGCTTGCACAGGTAACGCGAGCGCGGACTTCTGCCATCGTCTCGCCAACGTCTCCCACGAACCACTGCGCATCCGCGGTCGGGTAGAACGGCACGCCGGCCGTCTGTGCGCCGGCATAGGCACTCTCGAACGCATCGCTTCGACCATGTGAAACGCCGCTATTGGCATCATGGCAGCCGGTGCATTTCAGTTCCTGTCCCGGCACCAGGGAAATCCAGTTCTGGTGCCGCTGCGTGATGCGGTGACCGTTTTCATCAAGCACGCTGACCATCAACGCCGTGTTGGCGGGCACCTTGACCATGACTGATCCATCAGGCTCGACCATGGCGTAACCAACGATCTCCTTCATGCCCTGCTGGGTGCTGACACCGAAAGCCGTATTGTCGATGTCGAGGAGGTCTTCGTCGGGAAGCGAAACCGCTTTCTCGATGCGCAGGAATCGTGCGATGCGATCGGCGGCAAGCGTCTGCCCAGGATCCGCAACGGTCGGTATGTCAACGATCGCGGTACCGTCGAAATCATAGACGCTGCGAATATTCAGGAGTGCCTCGCCGGCGTCCGCAAGCGTTCCATCCATCGGAAAGTTGTTGCTGCCATCAAGCACGACAGCGGGAATCGGGCGTGGGTCGGCAGAAACGACCTCCGTGAACATGAAGCCCTCTTCGCCCGGCACAATCGGCAGCTGCGTATCGTCGCGCGGATCGTAGATCCAGATGCCGTACAGCGGCGGCGCAACAATAAGGTCGCCCTCGACCGGCGTTATCGCATTGTCGGGATCAATCACGATGACATTTGCAAGCCGGTCCTCTGTGCACGGCACGATCTGTGTGTCGTCGGTCTCCGGGTCGCCGTCATCGGCGAGAAACTCAACCAGGCGACACTGGCTCCAGCTCACCATCAGCCGGTCGGTACCGTCCTGTATCGGATAGACCGAGAAATAACGGCCGCCGGTTGAAGGTGTACCGGGAATGGTCGATACCTGGTTGACCGTCGCGTCTTCCTGCGCCGGGCCGGTAAGTACACCGATGTTGTCCTTCGTCGGCTGCGTATTCTCGAGATACTGCACGGTGTCGATGAGCATCAGCTCGCCACCGCCCTCGGTATCCGTGAATGGCCGCGCAAGCACCATGATGCGATCGTCGTCCAGCTGGCGCGGTTGCATGAAATGAATTTCCTGACCGTTCGTGCCGGTATTGTGGCTCTTATCGCCGTACAACAACTCGAGCGCGGAGCCATCGGGGTTCATGCGATAAAGATTGACGACATCATTTCCCGGTGCGTGATCCCATCGGCTGAAGACAATACGACCATCTACCATGACCGCCGGATCGAGATCGTGGCTCTGATTAAACGAGATTTGCTTGACGCCGGTTCCATCGTCATTCATTACATGCAGATTGAACGCAGGCTCATTTTGATCCTCGTCCTCAGCCGGGAAACCGCCCTTGCCTTCATCAAGCAGCACTGCCTGAGACTGGGTCTGCCTGGAGGACGAGAAGATAATGCGCCCATCGGGCAGGTACTTCGGCATGATGTCGTGGCCGATCTCTGCCGTCAGGTCGGACGTGATAACGCGTTCCAGCACGTCAGTTTCAAAGGTGTACTGCCAGACATTCCACGTGGGCAGGTCCTCTTCATCAAGGTTCGGGTCGAACGGCACGCGCATCGAAAACAGCAGGCGGCTGCCGTCGTAGTCGATTTCAACGTCGCGAACCGCGGCGAGGCCCTGTGAGACTTCGCCAGTTATATTTATCGCCTCGGCACTTACCGATGCGCGGTCGCGATAATAAAGATCAGCACCGAATTCGAAGGATATTTGCTCGCGCAAGTCCTGCTGCTGGAATTCGCCGTTGTCGTCAACGGGAAGCGGCGCCTTTATATAAGCAATCGGAAAATCGATCACCACAGGATCAGGATCCTGTCCGGTGCCAAGTTGCACGCCCTCGCCTTTACTGCATGCTGCAATCAGTACGCACGCCATCGACAACGCGACCATCCTGGTCAGTTTACCGGTCTTTCCCTTCATGGATTGTCGTGGTAGCTTAATCATCGCTTTCACCTCGGGTCATTGTGGCAGGGTACGCCGCGATAGCGTTGCCGTACCGTTAACGCAGTCACAAACTGCGATTAACTCAAAATTAATTCCTGCCCACTCTGCGAGCAGTATTCACGCGATTATAAAAGACGCATCAAGCCCGATGTAATGTCTCAAAAGCACGACACCACGCAAAGTCAAACTCTTTTTTCAACGCATCGTAATTCCAGTACACGGTATTACGCCGGATTCGGTTCCGTTGTGTCGATTTCTTTGCGCAACAAAAAATGTGATTTTTGTGCAACGTTGAGAAAACAGTTTAACTTTGTGTCATTGCCGATTGTTGTTGGGTGGTGTCACTAGACGACTTCCCTGTCTCCCTTCAGCGACAGTTGCACAGTCCTTCACAATCAGTAGCTTAGCCGCGCAGAGGATTATGGATGTGCTAAAGCGCCGACAGTGACTTGACATATAACCCACCCGGACGCCCACCTGAAGACCGTTGTAAGCAACTGTTTTTAATTTGTTTTTACAGGATTATTCGCGATGGTGGAATTACTGGCACAGCACTTGCTTTAGAGATTACAGATCGATTGATTACGCAAACTTAAGACGAATCCAGAAGCGTGATTGTATTCACGGCGATAGTTTTCGAAATCCGGCAAGCTGTTATTTGCCAAGTTGAGCAACCGATCTGGTGGACAGGAGTCCGCCGCGTAAAGCGGAGCTATAAGGAGCAACAGATTTGGCACGCGTCGTTACGACGCAGCAACTTCTAAATAGTCCGTTACCAAGGGTGCGTGATGTGCGGCTTAGCCTGGGCACATATGAAAAGCACATTGTTTGATCATACGAGTGATGAGCAGAGACGATATGAAAAACGACATGCTGAAGAACTTAATGGAAGGCCAACTCGGAGCACTGCTTCGCGTCATGCTTGCAGCACTAATTAGTGTTGTTTTAATAGCACCGGCACATGCAGGTTACCGGGAGCAGGCTAAACAACTGCACGACAGGCTGGCGGGTGTACCCCCGACCGCGGCTGTTTTGCAGGCAATGGAAGATGCCATCAATCCGGCGCTACCCGGCAACGCGAACACCGCTGCCTATATAGCGATGGATAATGTCAATTTCTTCAACGTAACATTGAAGAACTTCGCGGCGCCCTGGACCAATCGCGACCAGTCAATATTTGTCCCGCTGAACGACTATATTGCGACGGTTATCGGCATGATCAGGGACGATCGTCCTTTTAATACTCTGCTTTCCGATGACATTACGTACGTTGGTCGCGCCGGTGTTGTAGCTGCCGCACCATCGTCTAACAACAATGCTCATTACGAGCAGCTTGAGTCAAACAATGTCAATCTGCGCGATGAACTGCAGATGGTTGCGCAGTCGAGCATCCAGGGCATTCCTGCGTCGGCTACGGCAGGCGTTATGACCTCACGAGCTGCTTCAGAGGCGTTCTTCGTCGCCGGCACGAACCGAGCGATGTTCCGCTTTACACTGATGAACCACCTTTGTAACGACATGGAGCAGATGCACGATCCGAATCTGCCGCCTGATCGAATTCGTCAGGATGTCAGCCGCAGCCCGGGTGGCGATAGCCGCCTGTTCCTGAACAACTGCATCGGCTGCCACACCGGCATGGATCCGATGGCGCAGGCCTTCGCCTACTACAACTACGACGAAGATGCGGGCGCACTCCAGTACACAGCTGGGAATGTCCAGCCCAAGTATTTCAATAACGACCTGAATTTTCCGCAAGGCTTCGCCACACCGAATGACAACTGGGATAACTACTGGCGCAAGGGCCAGAACTCTTACCTCGGCTTCGATCCGGCGTTAAGCGGGAGTGGCCAGGGCGCGAAGTCGCTCGGCGAGGAACTGGGCAACAGTCATGCCTTTGCCGCTTGCCAGGTAAAGAAAGCTTTCCGCGCTGTATGCCTCCGTGACCCGGAAGACGCGACGGATCGCAGCAAGGTCGACGAGATCATTTCAACGTTCCGCGGAACGGGCTACCAGATGAAGCAGGTATTTGCTGACGCTGCCGTCCACTGCATGGGCCAGTAGGGAGACTACGATAATGACTAACGCAATTGGAATTGCTACCCAGGCCCTCGGTCACCGCTCGCTGCGAGCAGCGACGGTAGCACTGCTCTCGAGCTTTTTACTCGTAGCTTGTGGTGGTGGCGCACAGACGACTGACAACCCTGTGTCGCAGAACCCCGGGAACAACAATAACAACTCTGTCTATACGGGCCCTGTCGCTCGTGACGGCGATGTATTGAAGTTTCAGCAGGAGTTCTGGTCGAACGCCAAGACGACGGACCGCTGCGGTGGCTGTCATAATGAAAGCGTCGGCCAGGTGCCGCTGTTCGTTCGTAATGACGACGTCAACATGGCATACGACGAGGCTGCGACCGTAACGGACACGCAGCAACCTTCTTTGTCGCGCGTCGTTGCAAAGGTCTCAGGCGGTCATAACTGCTGGGTCGCAGACTCTGCAGTTTGTGGCACCATCATGACGACCTGGATCGAGAACTGGGTTGGCTCAGCTGCCGGAGGCGGCCGACAGATCGTACTGACACCGCCAGTGTCCAGCGATCCCAGCTCGAGTAAGAACTTCCCGACGGATTCGGCTGCGTTTGAACAGCTGATTCACACGCCGATTCTCGCGCAGTATTGTTCGGACTGTCATAGCTCGCAGTCGCCGAACGCGCAGCAGCCATACTTTGCAGATCCGGATATTGCCAGCGCCTACGACGCGGCGAAATCCAAGATCAACCTGGATACGCCGGCCGACTCTCGATTCGTCGGTAAGGTAAGCCCGGTTCCGGTCGGTGAATCACACAATTGCTGGAACGGTGACTGTTCCGCCTCTGCCAACGAGATGCTGGCCGCCATTACTGCGTTCGCGAACGGCATAACGGCTACGACCGTTGACCCGAACCTGGTCTTCAGTAAGGCAGTTCGCCTCGTTGACGGCACGCTGGCGTCCGGTGGCAACCGTTACGAAGACGCGCAGATTGCTCTCTGGGAGTTCAAGACTGGCTCCGGCCTGACCGCCTTCGACACCAGTGGTGTTGATCCGGCGATCGATCTGAACTTCTCTGGCGACGTCAGCTGGTTTGGCGGCTGGGGCATCACGATTGGCAACAATGCTGCACAGGGCCCGGGTAAGGCACAGGGCTCGACAACAGCCAGCGCCAAGCTCGCGGATGTTTTGCAGGAGTCTGGTGAATTCTCTATCGAGGCGTGGGTGATCCCCGCCAACGTCACGCAGGAAATGTCGCGGATCGTCAGCTACTCCGCGGGCGCCAACACGCGAAACTTTACGCTGCAACAGACGCTTTACAACTATGACTTCCTGCTTCGCACGAATGCTCAGGATGCCGACGGTAACCCGCTCGTTAACCTGAACGGTGACCCGGCACTCTCGACGCCGGATGCGGATGAAGTACTGCAGGCCACCTTGCAGCACGTGGTCGCCACCTATGATCCGATTAACGGACGTAGCATTTACGTCAATGGTCAACTGGTGACGAACGCTGATCCGGTACCTGGAGGCACGTTTGTCGACTGGCAGGACACCTTTGCACTGGTTCTCGGCAACGAGGCATCCGGTGATGGCCTGTTCGAAGGGACGTTCCGCCTCGCGGCGATACATCGTCGTGCAATCACGCAGGAGCAGATTCAGCAGAACTTCGATGCCGGCGTCGGCGAGCGGTTCTACCTGCTGTTCGATATCTCCGAGCGTCTGCAGGCTGCCCCGCAGTCGTCGTACATCCTCTACGAGGTGCAGCAGTTCGATACCTACGCTTACCTGTTCGATAAGCCGCACTTCATTACGCTGGATGGCTCTGCGCCGGAAGGCATTCCGATCGAGGGTGTTCGCATCGCAATGAACGGTCAGGAAGCCGACCACGGTCAGACCTACGCGACCTTGAGCGACACCCTGAGTGCATCATTGTTCGAGGAACTCGGTCAACCGCTGTCTGTACTTGGCGCCGTGATTCCGCTGGAGAAAGGTCCTCAGGACGACGAGTTCTTCCTCACCTTCGACCGGCTGGCGAGCTTCTCGTACAACCGTCCTGAAGATCCGATGCTGATCATCACGCCGTCGGATCTCGACCCGGCTTCGCAGATTGGCGTTCGCACCTTCGACGAGATCGATGCAACATACTCGGCGATCACCGGCATAAACCGCACGGTTTACCAGAGCGGCGGTGAGTTCCCGGTCGACGATACCTACCAGGAGCTCAGGCAATCGCTGCCCGCAGTCGAGGACGTAAACACGTTCCTGTCGTCGCACCAGGTAGCGATCGCGCAGCTGGCGATCCAGTATTGCGACGCTGCCGTTGAGGACGAGACGATTTGGCCGACATTGAACTTCGATCAGCCGGCGAGCACGTTCTTCAGCGTCGGCAATCGAAACGCCTTCGTTGACCCGCTGATCGCGCGCGCCGTCGGCCATGGACCGGCAGATCCGCAGCTTGCGAGCCAGCCGAGCTACAGCGTCGTTTATGACGAACTGGCAGCATTCTCGGCGGCCGGTGGTCGACCGGATAACCTGATCGACCGACTGCTTGCGGGCCCGAGTGATACACGAGCAATTGCCAAGGGTGTTTGCGCCGCTACATTAGGCAGCGCAGCCACGCTGGTTCAGTAATAACAGGACTTATGAGGAATTATCGAGATGAGTAAACAACGAAATAAGCGGCACTGGGATGCGCCGCAGCTTCATGGCGATCATCCGCGTCCTGTTACGCGCCGTCAGTTTGTAGCCCAGGGCTTCATGAGCGGCGCCGCCTACACGATAGGCGGTGCAGCCGGCCTGCTAGCAAACCCTGCGCTCGCTCTGTCGACGGACCTGGACAGCATGCTTGCAACGCCCTGTAACATAACGGACGGCGCGGGCAAGATCCCGTTCATCTGTTTTGACCTTGCGGGTGGTGCAAATATCGCTGGCTCCAACGTACTTGTCGGTAAAGAGGGCGGCCAGCAGGACTTCGTCAGCACCCAGGGTTACGAGAAGATGGGCCTGCCTGGCGATATGATCCCGAGCCTGAACGACCCAATTTCCGGTGAGTCTTACGCCAATTTCGACCTCGGACTGGGCTTTCACCTGGACAGCGCGTTTCGCCGCGGCATCATGTCTGTTGTCAGCCCAACCACGGCTGCCAATATTAACGGTGCTGTCATCCCGGCACGCTCGGACAACGACACGGGTAATAACCCGCACAATCCGATGTACGGCATAGCGCGCGCCGGTGCGAAAGGCTCGATCCTGACGCTGGCCGGTTCGGAAAACACGGACTCCGGTGGCAACTCGATGCTGCCCGCAATGCTCTTCGATCCTGAGCTTCGTCCGACCAAGGTTGACCGTCCGAGCGACGTTGTAAACCTGGTTGATACCGGCGATCTGGTCGGCATCCTCAGTAAGAACGACGCGACCGCGGTCATGGAATCCATCTACCGCCTTAGCGATGCCAAGGTTGCCAACGTCAATACGCAGATCGCTCAGGACGCTGCGATCAAACAGGCGGTACGTTGTGGCTACCTCAAGGCAGCAGACATCGCCGACCGCTTTGGCGGCACGCCGATCGACCCGGGCCTGGATCCAAACATCGTCGCAGACGACGGTACCGGAATCTTCACTTCTGCCGAGTTCACGGCCGGTGGTCGTGACGGCGGTGAATTCCGCAAGACCGCGTCCGTCATGAAACTCGTGCTGAACGGCTTCGCCGGTGCAGGTACGGTAGAAATGGGCGGTTACGACTACCACGGTGGCGCACGCGCCGAAGG
>Ga0316201_10000013_pt1 | contig 75731 bp, 74 predicted proteins | sample CS6wburrow_MG_FD_204516 | JGI IMG/M metagenome (GOLD analysis project Ga0316201, IMG submission 204516) | Coastal sediment microbial communities from Delaware Bay, Delaware, United States - CS-6 worm burrow | ecosystem: Environmental > Aquatic > Marine > Coastal > Sediment | place: USA...
GCCCCGGCACCTCGGTGGTGACAGAGACTCCCTGGATTGCTTCGACACTGCCAACGGCATGCAGATACGGCTGCCAGGTTTCCAGTGTTGCTTCCGCCGCCGCAATAGTGGCGGGGGGCGGCGCTTTCGCCATCATCGCGGCCATCTTCTGCCCACTGAAATGCTTCCAGCCGAAAATACCACCAAACATGGCCGTCAACAGCAGGATAACCAGAATGAGGCGTTTGATCACTTGAAAATACCTTTTGGCCGTCACGCCCTGGTGTACCGTCTGACGCACACCAGACTATGACCTGACGGGGCCGGTTGGAGTTCAATTGAGATTGAAAGGTATTCTGAGGCTATTCGCCGAGTCCGGCAAGTGAACCCGTGTGCCCGGCCCGCCATCGTGCCGTATTGAAAGCGCCTGCAAGGTACGCTGGCCAGCCGCGTCGCCGCGCACGCTGCAGCTGTGTTATGTAGGCGCTGCCTGTATACTGGCCTGTGTGTCTTCACAACGTAAAGTCCAGCGTTATGCCGCTTATTTCAAAGGCTGGTGTCAGGCTTTTGGGGAGCACGAAAACCTGTCCTGTGAAGAGAATGAAATCAACTGGCTGTCGGCCGAAAATCAGGTCGGTTTCATTTTACCGGCGCAATTGACCAGAGCGCTTAATCGTGAAGTGCTGGGCAAACAACGTGACTCACCGACGCTGACGATCAGTCAGGACTGTGTGAAGGTCGGCCGGTTTCATTACACACTCTCGCCGGCAGAAGACCAGCGAGGTATCGATGCGCTCAGGCAGATCCTGGAAAACCCGGGTAAATTACACCTCTATCTGACCTACCACTTCCTTTACCGCTCAGGCACCAGAATCATCACCCTCTCACGCAAGCAGCCCCTGGGCATCATTTACAAACAGATAAATCCCATGCATATCAAGCTGACCTGAAAGCACCCAACGGTAAAACTGAGCACGCGTTTTCCCACCGTCCGCGATACGGAGGTCGGCCGGTGGGTGCCATCGATGAAGTCTGCAGCGAATGGCTGCAGTTATTTTCTGAACGGCTATGAAGGCGTCAGGAACCATGGAGACTTGGGTGGTGAACTGACACTCATATACGCCAACACCGGGCCCACACGACGGAGGCCTGCTATCACTGCAAATACGCCGCTTGCACCTGCATTAGCTTCGCGGCGTGACAAACAGTGGCTGGAGCATTTACTGCACACAGCGGGGAAGAAACCAGACACCTCGATTCAACGGTAAACATCACCCCGTACAACTACGACTTGACTAAAACGGCCTGGCGTCTAGACTGCTGATACCTGACCTAACTAGTCAGGTATCTAACAGCCAAAAACGATCGGACCACTTGCGGCAGTGGCGGTCGACTCAGATCAATGCCGTAACTGGAGGAATCCTGCATGCCGCCCCTGCCAAGGCAGCTGGATAGCACTGCTAGACAAAACAACCCGCCCACAGATCTCAAATGGGTGCTGGCGGCGGTTTCCGTCGTCTTGACCACGACACTGGTGGTCATGCTGAACGATCACCTCTGAAAGGCAAGGCTCACCGCTGGACAGCGCGGACGGCGGCACCGCGCGGGTGCCGGCAGATCTTGTGACGCCTCACGACTGATCACATGATGTTGAGACCATCAGAATCTTAATCTACAATATGTAGTGTCCGTTTATGCCATATCTGTTGCAGGGTATGCCGCTTGGCGGCGCGCTGCAGATAGTGCGTCGAGGCGGAGGCGGATCCTGACTGATGATATCAACGGAGGGAACCCGCTGAATGAAAACTGTGCTCATTACGCTGGCCTTTGTCGCCGCCTCACTGTCTCTGATTTCCGTCGCCACCCCGGACCTGACCGGCAGCGGGCAAACGGCAACTGCTGCTGACGCACAGGCCGAGCATCAGACGAGCGACGCGCCACCCACCCGGCAGCCAGACCAGGCCGGAAACCTGCCCGCTCCCGCAACACCGCTGGCTGCCGAACTGGAACAGCTGCGTGCCGCACTGGACAGTAACCGGGAGGAGCTGCAGTGGGTACACGAACTGCTCCAGCAGGCCGGTGAGACCCTTTACTGGGCGCGGACGCGTCACCAGCAGAGCGCGATCATGCAGCACAACCTGGAAGATCAACTGATCGCTGTCACCGCGGCCCATGAAGCGAGGCAGGCTCAGGTGACACAGCTGGCCAGTGAACTGAACGCGGTAAAAGCCTCCCTGTCCGCAACCAACCGCCCAGACAGCGATATGCTGGCACAGCTCCAGGCGCTGGAAGACGAACGTGACCAGCTGCGCGACGCGCTCACCAGCCGCGACCAGCAAATGGCGATGATGGAGAAAGAACTGCAGACTGCCCGGGCCGACCTTCAGCAGGCGCAGACGCTGGCGGCCAGTCAGGCAGCAGCCGGTAACGACAAGCGGTATCAAGCCTGCCAGACACAACAGGCGGCGCTGACAGAGAAACTGACCAGCCTGCGCCTGTCCGAGACCGATGCGCGGCAATCACTCGTCACCGCCAACAGTGCACGCTACCGGCTGCAGACGGAACTGGCTGCCTGCAGTGAAAACCTGGTCCAGGCCAAGGCCAATTTCGCCAGCATGGAGGTATCAGCCGCGCCGGCGAAAACCGAAACAGCGGCTGCCGCCAGTGCAGACAACCCGAAAGACAGTCCGGTATCGCTGCAGGGCGTAAAGTTTCGCTATGATTCAGCGGACCTCACCGACGAGTCGCGTGCTATCCTCGACCGGGTCGCGGCAACGTTGCGTAAGCAAACGGCTCATACCCAGCTTGAAATCGCTGGACACACGGACTCCCAGGGTGATCCGGCCTATAACCTGCGGCTGTCCCAGCAGCGTGCCGAAACCGTGATGAAATATCTTATCTCACGCGGCGTCGATGCCCGTCAGCTTAAGGCGCGCGGTTATGGTGGGGTACAGCCCATCGCGGACAACAGTACCTGGGCGGGCCTGGTCAGCAACCGGCGCGTGGAATTGCGTGAGATACACTGATCCGGCCGAACAATTGACCGGCGCAGTGACGCCCAAAGGCCGGGTGAACGAAAAACACTGGCTGAAAGGTCAAAGAAACATTGCCCTTTAGGGTATTGACTTTATTGTGCGGCCTGCACCTGGCTGGTAGCTGTTATACACAGGCATGATGCCAGTCCAGGCAAATCATTGAACAAAACCTTAACCGCCTAATGCGCGATCTACAAATAACTTTTAACCCATTGTAAAAATTAATAATATTAATTTTGGTGCGAAAATATCCGATTTAACGTAAATACTGTGTTTGCAGGGGTTACAGCGCTTTTCACCCACTTAGTCCACAAAGATATCCACAGGGCCTGTGGGTATCTTTCCGGGCTGAATCAGCAGTTCCCTGTATGCCCTGAATTCTCTAACATGCCCCCACACCGCTGAAACCCTGGAAGAGACAGAATGCCCGCTATCGATATCGATCACCCGGAAGACCCCGCCCCGGATAACACACCGTCCGCCAGCGAACTGGTGCGCGCCAAAGATATATTGCCCGGCGCCATACCGATTCTACCAATCGCCGAGCGTCCGTTCTTCCCGGGTCAGGTCATCCCGCTGCTGATTGACCCCGAACAATGGGGCGAGACGATAAAAGCGGCGCAGGAAAGCGCCAACAGCGTCCTCGGACTGATGCTGGTGCGGGCCAGGCGTGCGGAACACGCCGGTCTTGATGATTTCTATCCCATGGGAACCGCCTGCCGCATTCACCGTGTCAGCCGCATAGACGGGCGCATGCAGGTATTACTGGAAGGCCTGCAACGTTTCCAGATCGTGGACTGGTTAAACAAAAACGCTCCGTTTACCGCGCAGGTCAACTATATTCCGGAAGAACGTTACGAGGAAATTGCCGAGATCAAGGCGTATGCCATTGCCATTATCAACACCATCAAGGAACTGGTACCGCTGAACCCCCTGTATGGTGAAGAGTTCAAACTGTTCCTGGATAACTTCCACCCCAACGATCCATCGCACCTCGCTGACTTCGCCGCCAGCCTGACAACATCCGCCAAAGAGGAACAGCAGGAGGTCCTGGAAGCGATTGATCTGTTGACCCGACTGGAACGTGTGCACGTGCTGATCAACAAGGAACTGGAGGTCGCCAAGGCTCAGGCGGATATCCGCAAACAGGTCGAAGAGGAAATGCAGGATTATCAGCGTGAACACATCCTGCGCGAACAGATGAAGATCATCCAGAAAGAACTGGGCATATCCAAGGACGACCGCACGGCGGAAGCCGACAAGTTCCAGGAACGCATTGAAACACTGACCCTCAACGAAGCTGCGCAGAAACGCATCGATGAGGAGATGCAGAAATTCTCGGTGCTGGAAACCGGTTCACCGGAATACGCCACCACACGCAACTATCTGGACTGGCTGACGCAGCTGCCGTGGGGCCGCTACAGCGAGGACCAACTGGATCTCGACGCCGCCAGAAAGATTCTGGACGAAGATCACGACGGCCTGGCAGACATCAAACAGCGCATTCTTGAGTTCATCGGTGTTGGCATCATGAAGGGAGAGGTGTCGGGTTCCATTATTCTTTTTGTCGGCCCGCCAGGTGTCGGCAAGACGTCGCTGGGGCGCTCGATCGCCCGTTCACTTGGGCGCCATTTTTTCCGCTTTTCGCTCGGTGGTATGCGCGACGAGGCGGAAATCAAAGGCCATCGGCGTACCTATATCGGCGCCATGCCGGGCAAGTTCATCCAGGCGTTCAAGGATACCCAGTCGGCCAATCCGGTCATCATGCTGGACGAAATCGACAAGGTCGGCGCCTCTTACCAGGGCGACCCGGCATCGGCGCTGCTGGAAGTCCTGGACCCGGAACAGAACAGCGATTTTCTGGATCATTATCTCGACGTACCGTTTGATCTGTCCAAGGCATTATTCATCTGCACCGCCAACCAGCTCGATACCATACCCGGCCCCTTACTCGACCGCATGGAAGTGATCCAGCTTTCAGGCTATCTGGCCAGCGAAAAGCTGGAAATCGCCAGGAACCATTTACTGCCGAGACAACTGGAACGTAACGGCCTGAAGAAGCGCGGGCAACTGCGTATTGACAAGGCGGCACTGCGCAAGATCATCGAGGGATATGCGCGCGAGGCGGGTGTGCGCCGGCTGGAAAAATACCTGGGCGCGATTGCGCGCAAGGCGGTGGTGAAAATCCTCGAGGGTGAAAAGCCCCCCGTGCATGTGCGCGCCGGGGATATCGAGGATTACCTGGGCAAACCTGTCTTTACCCGGGAAAAACAGCTATCCGGTGTGGGCGTGATCAGCGGGCTGGCGTGGACGGCGATGGGCGGCGCCACGCTGAGTATCGAGGCGACTCGCATTCACAGTTTCAGTCGTGGCTTCAAACTCACCGGCCAACTGGGCGATGTCATGCGTGAATCCGCAGAAATCGCCTACAGCTACATCCTCTCGACTGCGGAGCGCTGGGGCGCCTCAGCCGATTTCTTCGAACAATCCCTGATACATCTGCACGTACCAGCCGGTGCCACACCGAAAGACGGCCCCAGCGCCGGCATTACCATGGCCAGCGCCTTGTTGTCCCTGGCCAGGCGACGCAAACCGGTACGCAGACTGGCCATGACCGGCGAACTGACCCTTACCGGCCAGGTATTACCCGTGGGCGGCATCCGTGAAAAAGTTATCGCGGCAAGACGCGCCAACATCAGGGAGCTGATCCTGCCGGAAGCCAATAAAGGCGACTACGAGGAAATCCCGGCGTATATACGCGAAGGTATCAGCGTACACTTTGCCGAACAGTTCGCGGATGTGGTACCCCTGTTGTTCCAGAAGTGATCGTACTTTTCAACAAACCCTTTCATGTGCTGTCGCAGTTCACCCGCGAGGGCAATAAAAAGACCCTGGCGGACTTTATCGATATCAGCAACGTCTATGCCGCCGGCAGACTGGATTACGACAGTGAAGGCCTGTTGATTCTGACCGACGACGGCAAACTGCAACAACGCATTGCCAACCCGAAATACGGCAAGCAGAAGCAATACTGGGTACAGGTCGAGGGCACACCCGGAACAGCCGATCTTGATCGTTTGCGCAAGGGCGTCAAGCTGAAAGATGGCCCCACCCGTCCCGCCGGGGTGCAAATGATCGGACAACCGGAGGTGTGGGACCGGGTTCCACCGATTCGGCAACGCCGACATATCCCGACCAGCTGGCTCAACCTCAGCATTAGTGAAGGCCGTAACCGACAGGTACGGCGCATGACCGCGCATATCGGTTATCCGACGCTGCGACTGATTCGTCACCGCGTCGGTGACTGGCGGCTGAATGGCATCGAAGTGGGTGAATACGTCATAAAGAACCACCAGGTGTGATGTCTGGCCTTACCCCTGTTTGGTTTGTTGCGCGACCCCCATTGCGACGTCCGAAGAAGAGCGGACATTGATCATGCCCTGTTCTGCAAGGGTTACCAATTCGATTTTGTTTGCGGTAAATTCTCCCCAGATACTCTTGCGTGTTCCATAGACACCGACCCAGGCATTTCGTCCACTCTTTTTCGCCGCATATGAGGCGCGATCGGCAACCACGACCACCTGCTCCCAGTTTAAAAGGCCGGTTCTTTTCAACGGTGAGAACGGATACATCGCAAAACCGATAGATCCGGAAAGCCGTCCTACATGCCCATTGCCAAGACGATACTGGCGCTCTGCGATCTTACACCGCAGGCGTTCAGCAAGTCGTTCGACTGCTCGAGTGCTTGTGTTATCACCGACAACCATGAACTCATCGCCACCCCAACGGATAATGGTATCTGCCTTGCGGCAGGTGGATTCCAAGACCTCCCGCACCTGAATCAACGCCCGGTCTCCCGCGTCATGACCGTAGGTATCATTGATCAGCTTAAATCCATCGAGGTCAATCATCATGAAGAACATGGACGGGGCGATAGCAGCAGTATTAAATTCTGCGCTTTTCCGCCCGGTACTTTCCGTGCGCCGCTCGGCTGAAGCAACCATTGAGCTGACAGATTCATACAAATACCGCCGATTCTTGAGACCGGTCAATGGATCGGTAAAACTCGCTTCGCGCAACTTCGCATTGAGCGCATTGAGTTCATCGTTGCGCTCCAAGAGCTCGCGGGTTCTCGCGGTCACCTCGCTTTCCAGCTTTGCGTTGTACTTGGCGATGCGCTCCAGCTTCTTGTTTTGGTTATGTTTGTAGCTCACGAGAGCGCCGCCAAAGAAAATTGCATAAAACGAATACGCCCAGAGGGTTTGCCAAGGTGGCGGTTCGACATGCAGCCGGAAAGAAGCTCCCTGTTCATTCCAAACACCGTCATTGCTGGATGCCTTCACCGTAAAGGTATAGTCTCCAGCCGGGAGACTTCTGTAAGTGGCGGACTGGACCTGCCCGGGTTTGATCCAGTCATCGTCATACCCTTCAAGCCGGTATCGGTAGTGGTACTTGTCAGATGAAGCATCATTCAGCGCAGCGAATCTGAAATCAATAAAATCATCCTCATGGCCGAGTTCGATGGTCTCTGCTTTGTTCTTATCGCTACTGTAAACCGTCGCCAGTTGTTCGTACCTTGAATGGGCGCTTAGAACGATATCAGGACGACGTGTGTTGACTCGTAACAGTTCAGAATCCAGCGTGAGAATGCTGTCGTTGACTCCGAATAACAACTGACTGGCGCTCGTTCGCGGACGTGCACCAGAGTTAACCACATCATCCCGCAGTTCGTTGAAATGGCCAAGGTGCTTTGGGTTGCCATCCCGGGGAATTAACTGTGCAAGCTCACGACTGGTGCCAAGCCATACGAAACCGTCCGCGTCCCGAAAAGTCGTTGTCACACGATTGTCGCTGATGCTGCTTGGCTGCGTGGTCTGTTTTCCAAACGCAGTAGAACCGTACAGGCAGGCTACTAAGAATATCAGACACAACTGGCCAACCTGAAAACCGCTCAGGAAGGCACGAATTTGAATGATGGTGTCAGTATTCTTCATTTCCGAAATATCCACACACGTTCAGTTACTGCCCGACTAAAATTCCTGTGGCGTCATCCTTGACCGATACAGCCTGCATGTTGCAACCTGCATACCAGATGGGCCCAAACCACTCCGAGCCACACCTGGATCGGGATCAACATCTTTAATTTCATGGAGTTGTAATTTCCCGGTGAGGAATTCTTGGGCATAAAATTGGACGCAAAGCGTCCTCAAGCCGGGACGTAACGTGATCGGCTTCACAATTTTGGGGGGATCCACCGAAATTGTGGTGACTTTAACTAAAAAATCGGTGCCAAGAGGCGAGGGGTCAGGAACCCAGGGAAGCTGTCCAACGCCGGTAGGTGGGTGTGGTCACACCCATCAGCGCCGAACCCAGGACGCTGTCCTGCTGCACACGGGCCACCACTTCTTCCAGCAGCACCTGGCGGGCGCGTTCGAAAATATTCTCGCTGGCCGGTGCGTCGCTGCCTGCAAGCAGGCGTGAGAGCACCGGTGGCACCGCCACCCAGTCCTCGTTACGGGCGCTCAGTCCGGCGCGGAATTCACGCTTGACTTTCTCAAGCCGACGACGGAACGTGGTTTCTGCCATCCCCAATGCGGAGCAGGCACGCCTCGCGGTATTGCCCGCCGCGCTGTCGGCAACAAGTACGAGGTCCTCGGCCAGCCAACGACCCAGCGGAACCGGTCCACCGCTGTTGTCGAGCGTTGCCCTCACCTGACGCTTGAGTACCTCGCGCAATGTTACCCAGGGACTTTCATTGCCGACGGGTGTGATTTCAGCTGCATCGGAATCATCCGCACTGCCCGTTGCCGGCTGCCGAGGGGGCGGCGACGCTGTATGCTGCTGCGATGGTGTGTGATGCAGCATTTCAGCGGTCTGCACCCTGACCGCAGCCGGCAGGCGCAGGTCCGCGGAGCGGATGATCTCGTTCTCGGACATGACGACAGCCTGCAGGATGCGATGTTGCAGTTCGCGCACATTGCCGGGCCAGGGATAATCCATCAGCAACTGCTCGGCGGCCGCTTGCAGTGATCTCGCGCCTTTATTGTATTCGGTCGAGAATTTCTCCAGGAAATAACGGGCCAGCAGAAGGATGTCATCCCGGCGCTCGCGCAGCGCGGGTGCTGTCACGGTCACCACCTGGAGGCGGTAGTACAGGTCCTCCCGGAACTGCCCTCTGACGACCTCATCGGCCAGTTTTCGGTTTGTCGCGGCTACGATTCTGACATCGACACTGATGGGTCGCGTCGCGCCCACCGGGGTAATCTCTTTCTCCTGCAGAAAACGCAGTAACTTGGCCTGGATCTCCAGCGGCAGTTCGCCGATCTCATCGAGGAACAGGGTGCCACCTTCGGCCTCGATAATGCGTCCTGGTGACGAGCCCTCGGCACCGGTGTAGGCACCCTTGACGTGCCCGAAAAGTTCCGTATCCATCAGGCTGTGGGCAATGGCACTGCAGTCCACCGTAATGAAAGGCTTCTCACCACGGGCGCTTAAATCGTGCAGGGTACGCGCGAGCATTTCCTTACCGGTACCACTCTCGCCGCTGATCAACACCGTGACATCGGTGGGCGCCACTTTGGCCAGCGTCTTGATCACGGCGTCCAGCTGACTGGACTGATAGATCAGCTGGCTGGGTGGCATGGCCTGACGCAACTCCTTGACCTCCTCCCGCAGCCGCTGACTTTCGCGCTCCTTGTCACGTATCCAGCGCGAGGCGAGTTCGGCACGATCCAGCGCCACGGCAATCTGGCTCGCCAGTGCATCGAGAAAGACCAGGTCGGAGTTATCCAGGGTCAGGGTCTCTTCCGCGCTCTGCATGTACAGGCAACCGAGACAGTCATCCCGTACCAGCAAGGGTACGGCGTAGGCAAGCTGTGCTTTGCCACGGCTGGCTCTTAGGCGCAGACGCTCCGTGCGCTTGTGTTTCCGCGCCATGGTCATGAGATTTTTCTGTTCAGCCGTCAAAGATAGTTCCCGCTGGCCAGAAATCCGGCCCTCACCATCGGGTTTGGCGCAATTGGCAGCCAGTAGCCGCGGCTTATCCGCTGTCAGATCGGTATACAGACTCGCCCTTTGCGGGCCGAATGTGGAACCCACCCGGTCGACGAACTCGGCGGCAATGGCTTCTGTCTCGGGCCGCAACGAGATGACGGTGATGGTGTCCCACAACAGCAGCATATTACGGTAGTCTTTTTCGGTATCAGCGGTGAATATCCCGCTGAGCCGGTCCAGAGTGTCGACCTGGGAATTCCCCCCATCGGGACTCCACACGACAGTACGTGCACCGCCGGAAAGCTTCGCCACGTTGAGCGCCTGGTCGGCGCGTCGCAACAGCTCGCCGGGTTCGCCCAGTATGTCGCTATCGGCATCTTCGCCGGGCTCATACACCGCCACACCGGTGCTGAAGGTAAAGCGAGCGGCACCGTCAAGGTAGCCGTGTTTGCTCAGGATCTGGCGCAGTTTGTCAGCGGCCGCGCGCGCCGCATCGGGCGTTGTGCCCGGCATCAGTACACAGAATACAGCGCCGCCGTAACGGAATACGCCGTCGCAACGTCTCAGGTTGCCCGATAACTGCAGCGCCACCTCGCGCAGGGCGCTGTCACCCGTTTCGCGACCCAGGCGATGATTGGTGAGTCCGAACTCGTCCGGATTGACCAGCAGCAGCGCCAGGGGGTAACGGTCCCGAACAGCCCTTTCGTGCCCGCTCTCCAGACAGGCCTGGAATTCCGCGCGCCCCGGCAACTGACTGACGTGGTCCTGGTGCAGGGCCGACAGCTGGTAGGACTCCCAGGCCAGAACGCCACCCAGGGTCAGCGTCCACAGCAGCCAGTCTTCACCACCATCGGGCATTGCACAACTGAAGGCCTGGGCGCGCTGAAAGTAGTCTGCGGTGCGGGACGCGCGTGCTCCGCTGCTGTAACGCAGTCCGAGCCACAGGATCTCCTGTGCGCTGTTATCGGTCGCTTGAACTGGCTGCTTGCGAGACTGACCGGGTGGGGCCGGCCGTGTACCGGCGATCACGACCTGAATTGCGGCAATGTCGAGACCCAGCAGATAGCCGCCATCGGCGCTGCTGGGGCGAAAACGCAACAACGGCCGGTCAGCAACAGTCTGATCTCCCACCCCGGCGCTCAGCGCCCGGACGGCAAGCTGTGAAGCCGGCGCCTCGCTTTCCAGTTCGGGGACGGGAGGCAGGGTACCTTCGTGCAGGACGAAATCCGGACGCTGATCGGTGCCGGAACAGACAAACACAGACGCTGTGTCGGCCCCGGTCACACAGCGTACCGACAGGAGGTAGTTCTGCAGTGTTTGTCTCGAGCGCATGGTTACAATACCGTTTCCCTGGAGTGCATCAGGCCGTCGAGACTCCGTACCCTGTGGTTAAATGCTTTTGGCCAACAGTTGAACGCACGCCTCTCTCCAGTCCTGGATTTTTTCGCGCGTGCTACCGAGACAGCATTCCAGTACTTCATCGTGGGACCCGGCCTCATAGCAGTCGGAGGACTCCTGCTGCAGAAACCGCTCGGCCGCAAAAACGGCTTTATTGATCAGGGACGCTGTACCCGCAGCGTGCCGTGAGCCGTCGTGATGCAGTGCAACGGCTTCGACAACGCTGTCCGGCAGGCTCCAGAGTGAAAGCGCGTAGGAGCCGAGTTGCGCGTGAGTAACGCCGAAATGTTCGACTTCCATCGCCAGCAGAACACTCTCGTCGCCCGCGTAGCGGCGAATCATGGGGTAGTAAATGTCCGGCACGTTGGTCAGCAGGATCAACTCGCCGATGTCATGCAGAAGCCCTGCGACACCGACCGTGTTGACAGTGAGCCGGTCACCGCCTTCCTGTGCGGCGATCTGTTGCGCCATCGCCGAGACGGTGAGGCTGTGTTTCCAGAGCGCATCCAGGTTAACGCCGGGGACCGGCATACGGGTAAATACATGAGACGCCAGCACCAGCGTGGCCACCGTGTCGGTACCCAGAAAGGTAATGGCTTCCCGCATATCGGTGACGCTGCGCGGTACCGCATAAAACCCCGAGTTGGCGACCTTGAGTATCTTTGCCGAGAGCGCCGGATCACGGCATACGATGGCTGCAACGCTTTTCGCGTCACCGCTCGGTGAATTCAATTCATCACGGATCTCGAAGTACAGACGCGGCGGTGTGGGTATATTGCGAAGATTCGAGAACAGGTCTGTGAGCCGGGCATTATCCTGGCACTGCAGCCAGACCTCTATGCCACGGCCGATAGCGACGGCGATCTCGTGGGGCGGACAATGCACTGGAAAGCATTGGCAGGCGGACTCCAACTCCATGGCTCCATCGGCCCCGGCAGCACCCGGCAACAATGCGAAACGCGGCACCGCGGGTGCGATGCCCTGTACGTTCCGCAGAAACTGTTCACAATCGCCCTGCTTTTTACCAAAGCTTGCCATGACCACGCTGAACACACGCTGCGACAGCATCTCCAGGGCAGCATCGGCCTCGGCGATGCGCACGATGTGCCAGTCGTCGTGGCTGGTGGCGATACTGCGCATGAGAGTCTGCAGGGTATCGCCCTCTGTCTCCACAAACAGGATATGCCGTACGCTCATGGTCACCGTATCCTAGTATTCGCCCGTTCGCCAGACATAGCGACTGCAGCCAGGCGTAGTCAGTTTTCTTATTAATACCTTTCGATTTGTATCGTCTGCTCTATTAATGACTTGAATACGCGCTCGCGTATTGATCTGCGACGAACGTCCGAGTGGCGCTGACTAGCCCTGAGTCACAGGCACAATGAGCAGGTCGCCTGCCATGATGCGGGAGTCCGACAGGCCATTGAACTGGCGCAGGCGTGTGGTACCGATGCGGTAGCGCTGGGCGATACCGCTCAGGGTATCACCGGCGTGGATGGAGTGGCGGACCCAGTGCAGCCGCTGTTGCTCGGCCAGACCTTCCAGCTGCATGCGCAAGACGGCCGCACGCGTGGCCGGGACGAGCAGCCGGTGGGATCCAGTGCGCTGGACAGTCTGCCGGATGAGCGCCGGGTTAAGGCGACGGATCTCATCCACGGAGACCCCGGCCAGCCGCGCAACCACCGCGAGGTCCAGCGCCCCGCCACTGTCGATCACCGAAAAATAAGGCTTATCAGCAATAGTTTGCAGCGTCAGGCCATAAATGGCCGGCGTCATGATCAGTGTCCGCAGTGCCAGCAATTTCGGCACATAGTCGCGGGTCTCTTTAGGCAGCTGCAGGTGCCAGAAATCAACCAGCTTGCCGTTACTGCGGTTACGCTGAATCGCCCGTTGTACACGCGTGGGGCCGGCATTATAGGCCGCGAGGGCCAGCAGCCAGTCGCCATCGAAGCGTTGCTGCAATTGTGTCAGATAATCGAGTGCGGCGTTCGTCGCGGCGATGACGTCGCGGCGACCGTCGTACCAGGCGTCCTGCCTGAGACCCAGGTGGCTCGCTGTGCGCGGCATGAATTGCCACAGACCCGCGGCGCCTTGCGGTGAACGGGCGAAGGGGTCAAAGGCGCTTTCGACCGCGGGCAACAGGGCCAGCTCCGTCGGCAGACCGCGTCGATTGACCTCACTCAGAATGTGGTACAGAAAGGGCGTGCCCCTTTGCAGGATGCGTTCGACATTGACGGGGTCGCTTGTGAACCTTTGCAGCTGCGCCTGCACCGGACCAGACTGGCCCGCCGGCAGCGCAAAACCACTGCGCAGGCGGGTCCAAAGAGGTTCGGGCGGTGTCACCCTGTCAGTGTGTTGGTCTGGTAACTGCGCAATCGTGGTGGCTGCTGACAACTTGTATGCATTGTCATGGCTTTTCCCGTCATAGGCTTGGACAGCGCTGACCAGGGGATGACGACTGTTGCTCTGCTGCACTGACAGGGTGTGGCTGAGCAGGGCGATAGCGGCCATGACCAGCAGGGGTAACCAGGGGATGTGCTGTCTTGACATGATCATGGGTACCACCTCCCGTCAGCTTCCCCGTGGCGTAAACAGCTGCCGCGGGCTGTTATTCGGTACCGGTGCGCTTCATGATGCTTAACGTGACACGCGTCTCCGGAGTTACCCGGACTGGGAGCAACGGCTATGCCAAATTCTCGACGGTACCGACAAACCGTACCCCAGCCGTTATTATTTTTATTTTATTTACAATTGATTATGTCTCTTTTAGTGATAGGGCCGCGGTTCGAACGCGCCCAACGGCGGGTCGATCAGGTAGGGGGCATGCAGATGTTCAGCAACAATTTCGGTGGATCCACCGAAATTGTGATGGGATTCGCAAAAATAACGGTGTTACGAAACAGACGCTCGGGCGAATAATGACCGGGGTTCTATCACCAGCGCCGCACGCGCCCGGTATCGACATGGATGAAGTCGGACCTGGCGTAATACCCCACACCCCCCGCTTTCAGGGCCAGCGCGGCATCACGCAGCTGTGGGAGTTTGCAGCCGGGTAAGCGGATATCGATTGCCTTGCCCTGCATGTGCAGGCTTTTTTTCGCTACGCCGCCGCTTTTCGAGCGCAGCTTCTGGTTGCTCGCCGGTGAGCGGTAAGCTGAAATGATGTGGAACGAACCGTTCACGGCGACCGACTGCTGCAACGCATACAACAGGTCCAGCAACTTCGGGTCCATAGGGTGCACATCACCCGAGCGGTGATCACGCAATATATGGTTAACCGCTTTCAATTCATCGTTGAGATAGCGGCCTTCCGCCCAGAAGGTCGTGCGTAACGATTCACCGGTGTGCAGGTTTTTGAACGCCAGACTGCGCTCTGGAGCACGGTGCAGCGACGCCCACAGCGACGGTGCTGCCAGGGTGGCGGTGGTGCCAAGGAAAGCCTGGATAAATCTGCGGCGTGCCGGGTGCCGAATATCGTTGCCGCGTACGCTGTTGTTTTTCAGTTTCATCGTCACATAATAAATGCATAGCCTGTGCCAACCAGGCTTGCGCCGGCATTATACCTTGGCCTCACCAATTTTCCATTTTTTTCACAGAGTTAAATACTCCGGAAACCAACTCAACTATCACAGCAAGCCCAGTGAAGCCTTAACCGACAGATTTTCGGCATCCCTGTTGCCCCGTTCCGGGGCAACTTCCCTGGGCAACGCCGCCGCGAGCCTGCGATCATGCCCGTAAATGTCATCCCTTAACTGCAGGGTTTCGCCCTCACCCACCCAGGTAAGCCTGCCACTCAACCTGATCCGGAGCGACTTCGACAGCATCCGGCTGCCAACCGGACGGCACCCGGATACTCCTGCTCTGGAAAAAGCCGGGATCGCTCAGCTGTTTCGGAATCAAATTGCCCAGCAGCGCCCCGATCCCCTTTATTGTTTTTATGCTTCTTCAACCAATTACAGACCAGGGCGCTTAATCCACCCGATGCATCATGATCGGTCCCGGCCGGTGACCCGGGTTGCGACATCACAGCCCTACGAAGAAATTAATAATCAGGGCGTTCACCAGGTCAATAAAAAACCCGCACACCAGCGGTACCACGATAAAAGCGCGGTGCGCGGCGCCATACTGCTTGGCGACGGCGGTCATGTTGACGATTGCGGTTGCGGTGGAGCCCAGGGTAATGCCGCCGAAGCCCGCACTGATGACAGTCGCCTCGTAATCCCTGCCCATAAAACGGAAAACCAACAGAACGGTAAACAGCACGGACAGCAGGATCTGCAAAAGCATCGCGACACTGATAAACAGCATCATCCCCTGCAATTCCCACAACTGCAGCCCCATCAGCGCCATGGTCAGAAACATGCCCAGACTGATATCTGAAATCAGGGCGATACCCAGCTTGGCACCGGGGTAAGCCTCTTCCTTTTTCAGAATCAGGTTGCGGGCGTTGCCGATCAGGATGCCCATGACCAGGCAGGATACGAACAGCGGCAACTGCAGCCCCAGTTCTTTCAGCCCCTGGTCGAGGAAATAACCCAATATCATGGCGATGTTCAGCCACAGCCAGCCCCAGAGTACGCTGTAGGATTCGACCATGGTGTGCTGTTTTTCGTGCTCGACACCGACATCCAGCTGTTCGTTGCCTTTGGCAGTGATTTTATGTTTTTTAATCAGGTACAGGGCAATCGGGCCACCAATCACACAGGCAGATATCAGTCCCACGGTATTGGCGGCCACACCGATTTCCAGTGCGTTGCTGATACCGAGCGTTTCCACGAAAGTCGGCGCCCACGCCAGCGCCGTACCGACTCCGCCGGTCAGCGAGATGGAACCAACCATCAGCCCGGCCTTGGGATCCATACCGAAAGCCGCTGCGATACCGATGCCGGTGACGTTCTGCAGCAGGATGAAAACCGTCGCCAGTAGCAGCAGGATAAGCAGTGGCCGCCCCCCTGAAATCAGGGTGCGGATATCAGCCCCGAGACCGATGGCGGCGAAGAAATACAACAACAGCCAGTCACGCACCTCGAGGTCGAAGGTGATTTTCAGATCAAAGAAAAAATACGCCACCGCCACCGCCGCGGCGCACAGAAAACCGCCTATGACGGGCTCAGGAATGCTGTAGCGGCGAAGAATTTCAATACGGCCTATCAACAGCTTGCCCAGAAACAGGAGAATAATCGTCAGCGTAAAGGAAACAAATCCTCCGAATTCATAGCTGTTCATGCGCCAGGACCTTTTTTTGACGGGTTACCGGCAGGCAATTTACACCATGGGGATGGCGGACGCGACCGCAGGTTTTCGGCTGCATAATACTCCGGTCAACCAATCATGGCCGCCGGGTTGTATAATCGCGACCGCGACACGCGAGTGTCACGCCGCAAACTGGTGTAAAGACCCGCGTTCGATACAAATGGAGGGCACAAGGAGGCATAAATGGCGGACCTTTTCACTGTAACCGCACCCCTGGCGATCCGCTTTGCCAGCGGTGAAAAACAGATCATGATCGAACGAATCCCCTATCATGACGGGCTGTTGTTCCTGCCCACTTTCTGGCCCGAAACCGGCATCGATAAAGCGCTGCGCTTTGTCGCCGGCCCGATAAAGGGTGATGGCCCCTGGAAAGTCGGCGATGCAGTGGTCACCGTTCTGGCCTGTCATGGCACCGACGCCGCACTGGCCAATGATTTCAGTTGCTGGCAGACCCAGCTGATGCAGATGGGTGAAGCTTACCCTCCCCGCGAGCAGATCGAGAAGATGATGAAGACGCACGCCGCAGCAGTGGCCAACATCAATAGCTGTCACCCCCGCTTTCGCGGGGCACACTAGAACTGGCCCGTGCGCAGCATGACCAGCGTGCAACCGTGAATACAGTCAATGTGGTGGGATCTGAGTTTATCCTCCAACTCCCCGGATTCCGTACCGGGGTTGAAAATAACACGCGCCGGATTCAATTCGACAATATCCTGCAGCATCGCCCGACTTCGCTCCGGCCCCACGTAAAGCGTCAGTGTATGCACTGTGTCACTGATCATGCACAGCCTCGGGCTGACGGCGATACCTTCAATTTCCGCAATTTTCGGATGAATCGGAATAACACGGTAACCGGAGGTTTTCAGCAGGCGCACCGCCTGATTCGAATACCTGGCGGGTTTACGGCTGGCGCCCAGCACGGCCACGACGTGATCAGCGGCTGTCTCCGGCCACTTGTGTTTGAACTGTCCGCTATGCATACCAGTGCACTCCTAATCATTTCTCGGCGCTGATCATACAGATCCAGCCGGGATCTGCGTCACCACTGGTTGCCGGTTCGAAGATACCGCTGGGTTCGTCGTTTTCATCCCAGCCCTGCCAGTAAATGGTGACCTCGCTGAAACCTGCATCCAGCAGTATTTCCTTTAATTCGGGCAGACCGTATAGACGCCATTCATAACTGAACGCCTTCTTCATTTTCGAACCATCTTTGAAGTGGAAGTGGATATGACAAACCATATGCCCGCTGACGGGGTCATAACTTTCCTGCTCCCACACATAGGTGAAACCCTTGTGCTTGGTTTTTTCCTCCAGTTCCTGATAAGCCTCGTAGCCGCCGAAGGCATCGAGAAACAGAACACCGTCATCGACCAGGCTGTCACGCACTGAACTGAAATAGCTGCGTAACACGTCACGCTGTTCGAAAATCTGCCAACTGAAATTCATCGCCAGCACGATGTCCACGGGATCCGTCTTCACGGCCCGCACGTCATCCTGTAACAGGGTGACACGGTCTTTCTGTTGCGGCTTCAGCGCGGCTATATGGTGCTTGCGGCTCCAGGCCAGGACTTCCGGATCAAAATCCACCCCCAGTGCACGATTGTCAGCACGCCCCCGCACCCATTCACAACACATCTGTGCCGTGCCACAGAAATCCTCGCGCAACAGCTTCGCCTCACGCCCGCGGATGCGTTTGAAATTGGTATCAATAAATTCGTATTCAAAATCTGTTGCCTGAACCGACTGTTCATACAGCAGGTGCCTGTCACAGGTATCCGCCTTGCGGGGCCTCCTGGTTTTCTTCTTTTTACCCGCTTTGTTGCGATCCTTATGCCGTGTTTTCTTTATGTTCATGGACGTCCTTTGTGGCAGAAGTGTATCATTCGCCCGTTGATAACATGGACAGTGTACGCGTAGCCCCGCCGGCTACCCACCTGAACCGGCAAATTATTTGCCGGCGCACCTGAGCGGCTGATCATACCAAGTAGATTTATTCATTCAATGTTTCCGCAACCGATTAACGAGTTGGCACGGCTTGTTCGCGAAACCGCCGATCGTGAGCTACCGGCGCGATTCTGCTGTGGCTCAGGATCACGCAAGGCCGACGGCAGCCTGGTCACCGAAGCTGACCTTGTCATGCAGTCGGCATTGGCCGAGACATTGCAACGGCACTGGCCTGATATCGATATACTGGGCGAAGAAATGGATGTGTCTGCCCAGCAGAGAGCCTTGCAACAGGCAGGAACAGGGGTATGGTGCATCGACCCTCTGGATGGCACCAGTAACTTTTCGATAGGCGTACCCTACTACGCCGTATCCGTCGCCCTGCTGCGCAACAATCAGGTTGAACTGGGCATTGTGTACGATCCGAGTCGCAAGGAGTGCTTTGCGGCAGCCAGGGGACAGGGCGCGTGGCTGAATGGCCAGCGTCTGCCGCAACAACAGTTATCCACGGTGCTTTCGCAGGGTATGGCACTCATCGATTTAAAACGTCTGACGCCCGGACTTGCCAGCCGCCTGGCCGCCAACCCGCCTTACAAATCACAACGCAGTTTTGGTGCCGTTGCTCTGGACTGGTGCTGGCTGGCAGCCGGACGCTGCCACCTGTACCTGCACGGACGACAAAAACTCTGGGATTATGCCGCCGGCTCCCTGATTCTGCTGGAAGCCGGTGGTTCTGCCGTCACACTGGACGGGGGACCGGTATTTTCACCCACGTTGCAGCCACGCTCCGCGGCAGCGGCACTTGACCCGTCTCTGTTCAACCAATGGACGCAATGGCTGCAGATACCGGTCGGTGGAAAAAACAGCACAGCGACACCGGAATAGCTTTCACGGTTTTCGTTTCATCCATGACTGCTCTTGGCAACTGACGTGACTGGCAGTAGGCTTCAGGTTGCTTCGGCAGATTAAGCACCCGCATCAATCGGAGGATTTCAGCATGCTGGTTACCCTGGTCCACGTCCACGTAAACCCTGAATATATTGATGATTTCATTGCCGCTTCACGCGCCAACCATGAGGCCTCCATCCAGGAACCCGGCAATCTGCGCTTTGATGTTCTGCAATCGCCGGAAGACCCGGGTTATTTCATACTGTATGAGGCCTACCGGTCTGCACAGGATGCCGCCGCCCATAAGCAAACCGCCCACTACCTGAGCTGGCGTGAAACAGTTGCCGACTGGATGAGCGAACCACGCCAGGGCATTCCCTTTACCGGTTTGCTGCCGGTGGTCGTGTGATCATGCTAAAACCTTTTTCCATTGCCCGTATTCCGCGCATTGAATTCGGCCCCGGCAGTATCAAAAAATTGCCGGAGCTGGCGGCGCGCTACGGCAATACCCTGCTGCTGGTAACCGGAGCGAGATCCCTGCAGCAATCCGGCGCCTGGACGGATATCGCACAAAGTCTCAACGATGCGGGATTTGAATGGCAGACGCTGTGTATCAAGGGTGAACCTTCACCGCAGATGATTGATGAAGCCATTGCAGCACACCGCGGCGGCAACATCGACCTCGTCGTGGCTATCGGTGGAGGCAGTGTAGTGGATGCCGGCAAGGCGATTGCCGGCCTGCTGCGCGTGGGCGACCCGGTTACGGACTATCTTGAGGGCGTCGGTAGCGGGAAACAATACCGTGGCCCCGCGGTTGCCTTTATCGCCGTGCCTACCACGGCCGGCACCGGCAGTGAAGCGACCAGGAATGCCGTACTCAGTATGCCCGGCAGGGATGGATTCAAAAAATCGTTCCGCGATGAACAGCTGGTTCCCGAATACGCCCTGCTTGACCCCGACCTGCTGGCCAGCTGTCCGCCCCCGCTGATCGCTGCTGACGGTATGGATGCACTGACGCAATTGCTGGAGTCCTATGTTTCCAGCCGTGCCAACCCGATGACCGACGCACTCGCGTGGAGTGGGCTGGAGTCGGCCCGCGACAGCCTGCTGCCCTGGTATGAAGGCCGCGGTGATCAGGCAACTGCTCGTTGCGCTATGGCCTATGCGGCATTGATATCCGGTATCACATTGGCACAGACTGGGCTGGGGTCGGTACACGGCCTGGCCTCCCCCCTGGGTGCATTCTTCCCCATTCCACACGGCGTGGTGTGCGGTACATTGGTTGCCGCGGCAACCCGTATCAATATTGACGCCATGCTGTCGCGCGAAGCGCAGAACCCGGCACTGCATAAATACGCACGGGTTGCGGAATTACTCTGCCAGCAGCACTTTGCCACGCGGGAACAGGCCTGGGAAGCACTGCTCAAACTGCTGGATGACTGGACACAACGGCTGCAGTTAGAGACGCTGGATGACTACGGCGTTACAGCTGCCGACTTTCCCCATATCGTCGCCCATTCTCGCGGCAGCAGCATGAAGACCAACCCCATCGTACTGAGCGACGAGGAAATAACACGGCTGCTGCAACAGCGCTGTGCAGCGGGCGTATGAGACCGTTTTCTGAATCCTGCGAACAGAATCGTGCACCGATTCTTGAGGTACTGCGTATCGAACTGGCCGGAAAATCACGGCTGCTGGAGATCGGCAGTGGCACAGGCCAACACGCCGTCTATTTCGCACCGGAATTCCCCGAACTGACCTGGCAAACCAGCGATGTTGCTGAAAACCATGCCGGCATCAGGGCCTGGCTGGAACATACCGTTGTGGCCAACGTGCTACCACCCATGGCTCTCGACGTCTGCAGGGATGACTGGCCTGCCGCTGGCTACGACGCTGTGTTCAGTGCCAATACTGCCCACATCATGTCCTGGCCGGAAGTGGAGTGTTTTCTTGCAGGCGTCGGTCAGGCGCTGGAAACAGGCGGGGTATTCTGCCTGTACGGTCCGTTTAACTATAACGGCTACTATACCAGTGAAAGCAATGCGCGCTTTGATCAGTGGCTCAAGCAACGCGACCCGATGAGCGGGGTGAGGGATTTCGAAGCGTTGCAGACGCTGGCCGCAAAAGCGGGCCTGCTATTGATACAAGACTATGCAATGCCAGCCAACAACCGAACGCTGGTTTGGTACAAACACAGCTGATCCGGTTGCGGCCGACCTGGCGGGCTGCGAAATATCCTTATTCCAGGTGACCTTCAAGCCAGGGCTTGAGCAGCAGCGCAATCCCGAAAGCCAGCACGTAATCCATTGCGGGGCCAGCTGAAACCATTGATTCCAGTGAGGGTATACCCACAACCGCCAGTAGTGCGAACAGAATAAATAGATACTGATACATCGTTCTTACTCCTGATCCGTTTAAACAACGCTATTTGACGCTTGCAGTATGCGTGAATCAGGTCAATGCTTCTGTGAACAGCTCACTGTTGTCACATGAATTGCTTCACAAATTCAGAACGATTTCGGTTTTTTTCGTGTTTTTCCGTTTTTTTTACGCAACAGTCACCGGCGGCAGTCCGGCACGGTTATTCGTTGAATCCTGCCGGCGAATGACTTCCTGTACCGAGGGCCGGCTGAGAAACTCTTCCAGCGAGATACTATCCAGGAAACCATATATCTTTTTCGACAGGCCGCACCACAGTTCGTGTGTCAGACAGGATTCCTCGTCTTCACAGTTGGAATCTCCGCCACAGGTGGCGTCCACCTTTTCGTCTACAGCGGAAATAATCGACGCAATAGTGATTTCGCCGGCTGGCCTGGCCAAACGGTAGCCACCACCGGGCCCACGCACCCCGCGCACCAGGTTGTCTTTGCGCAACTTGGAAAACAACTGTTCGAGATACGATAGTGAAATACTCTGGCAGTGCGAAATATCCGCCAGTGTCACCGGCCCCTTGGGTTCGTGGATGGCGAGATCCATCATTGCCGTAACGGCATAACGACCTTTAGTGGAAAGCCTCATCTGCGCACCTGCTGCAACTTCGTTTGTGCTGCCCACGATAAATAAACCATGCAACACAGTCAAGTATTGTCAGGGAATCTCCGATCAATCAGGATTCGATGCTGAGTGCCTGTTCACTTTCAATCAGTTGCAGGGCTTCGCTAAGCTGCTCCCGCGCCGGCGAGAAAGCGTGCCCGTGATGAAGACAATAACCCAGCCATTTGTGCAGGAAACGATTCACCTGCCACTTGATTTCCAGAGAATACTGATTGCGGAAGCGGTCATATCCGGCATCAGGACGACCGGGCCTGCCGCCCCGCGAAATAACTTCTGCCATCTGCGCGTCATGGTACATGCGCACCACAACGTCCGGTGCTGGAAAAAATGCACCGTTATCTGCAAACTGATAAGTAAGATGCAGGGTTGACGTGTACCGACAGCGTTCCTGAACAGTCAGGTGCAAATTCAGCGCACCTTTAACTGCAGACGTACTGTGGTCTTGTACTGCGTCCAGATCAGGTACAAGCCGCCTTAACTGAATATAGTTCAGCTCGTAAAGCTCCATGAGCGCAGGCAAGTCGCGCGCCCGTACACCCGGATGAACTATATGTTGTTTGCTCGAATAACGCATACATAGAGTTTAACATAGTAAAATGGTGCTTCGTTGAAGACCAGAGTCTAATTAAGGCCTCTATCGGCTGTGGACAGTTAAGCTTAATACTTGACAAACCGCATCCAAGAACTAACAGACAGGAACGTTGCCGCAATGAACACACTTGAAGTCCGTACGCAACCCTACTTCGACCAGCGACCGGGCACATCCGGTTTGCGAAAAAAGGTTCCTGTGTTCCAGCAGGAAAACTATCTGGAGAATTTTGTACAATCGATATTCGACAGCCTTGAGGATTATCAGGGCAACACGTTGGTGGTTGGTGGTGACGGCCGCTATTACAACCGGCATGCAGTGCAGATCATCTTACGCATGGCCGCGGCCAACGGTTTCGGGCGTGTTCTGGTGGGGCGCGGTGGACTGCTTTCCACACCCGCTGTTTCCTGCATTATCCGCAAATACCGCGCGTTCGGTGGCATCGTACTTTCCGCCAGCCATAATCCGGCCGGCCCCGAAGGTGACTTCGGTATCAAATACAACATCGGCAACGGCGGTCCCGCACCGGAGAAAATCACCGAGGCCATATTCCAGAAAAGCCAGCAGATCCAGCTCTACCGTATCGCCGATTGTGGCGAACTGGACCTGGATAAGACCGGCGAACAGCAGCTCGGCTCCATGTCTGTCGAGATTATCGACCCGGTATCCGACTACGCCGAACTCATGCAACACCTGTTTGATTTCGACCGTATCCACAGCCTCATCAACTCCGGTCTGTTCAGCATGCGCTTCGATGCCATGCATGCCGTCACCGGCCCCTATGCCGTTGAAATATTCGAGAACCGGCTGGGTGTCACTCCTGATGCGCTCATGAATGCCGAGCCCAGAGAGGATTTCGGTGGCGGGCATCCCGATCCCAATCTGGTGTATGCAAAACAGCTGGTGGATGTGCTGTTCGCTGCAAACGCACCCGACTTTGGTGCAGCGTCCGATGGGGATGGTGACCGCAATATGATTCTCGGCCACAGGTGTTTTGTCACACCCAGTGACAGCCTGGCGATATTGGCGGCCAATGCCCACCTGACACCGGGATATCACCGTGGTCTGGCCGGTATCGCCCGTTCCATGCCGACGTCGCAGGCCGCCGACCGTGTTGCAGACCGGCTGGGTATCGAATTATTCGAGACCCCGACCGGCTGGAAATTTTTCGGCAACCTGCTGGATGCCGGAAGAGCCACACTGTGCGGGGAGGAAAGTTTTGGCACCGGCTCAGACCACGTACGGGAAAAGGATGGGCTTTGGGCCGTGTTGTTCTGGTTGAACCTGCTCGCGGTACGCAAGGAACCGGTGCAGGATATCATCACCGCTCACTGGCGCAGTTACGGCCGCAACTATTACTCGCGTCATGATTATGAAGCGGTGAATGCCGATGGCGCAGGCCAGTTGATGGACGCCTTGCGCAAGGCGAATGGCTCACTGAAAGGCAAAACCTACGGGCGCTACGAAGTCGCCTTCAGCGATGATTTTGCCTATACCGACCCCGTTGATGGTTCCGTCAGTGAACGACAGGGTGTCCGCATCGGCTTTACCGATGGCTCGCGCATGGTATTTCGCTTGTCCGGCACCGGTACCGAAGGTGCTACCCTGCGCCTCTATCTGGAACGTTACGAACCCGATCCCGCAGGACAATTACTGGATGCTCAGGATGCCCTGTCAGAACTGATCGGGATTGCCGAAGATATCGCCCGCATCCGCCACCACACCCAGCGGGAAGCACCGACGGTCATCACCTGATGAATGAAACAGCAACTGTCATGGAGCGCGAAGACTTCATTGCAGGACTTGGATTACCTCCTCACTGCATACTGAGTGAGGACTCTGAACTGCGCCCGTATGAATGCGACGGTCTGTCGGCCTATCAGCAGGTGCCCTGGCTGGTACTGCTGCCGGAAACCGTGCAGCAGGTACAGTCGATTCTTGGTTACTGTCATCAGCGCAAAGTCGCGGTCGTCGCACGCGGCGCGGGTACCGGCCTGTCCGGCGGAGCCCTGCCATTGGCCAATGGTGTGCTGCTCAGCCTGGCCCGGTTCAACAGCATACTCGATATTGATCTGGACAACCGCCTGGCGCGCGTCCAACCGGGCGTGCGCAACCTGGCCATTTCACAGGCCGTTGCACAACATGGACTTTACTATGCCCCTGATCCCTCTTCCCAGATCGCCTGCTCGATCGGTGGTAATGTGGCAGAGAACGCCGGTGGTGTGCATTGCCTGAAATATGGGCTCACGGTACACAACATCGCGCAGGTCAAAGTAGTCTGCATGGATGGTGAACTGTTGAACATCGGCAGCCATGCACTGGACAGCGCGGGATACGATCTGCTCGCACTGATGACAGGTTCCGAAGGTCTGCTGGGTGTCATCGTTGAAGTCACGGTCAGACTGCTGCCGGTCCCGGAGACGGCACAAGTGCTGCTTGCCGCATTCGATTCGGTGGAGACCGCCGGTCATGCCGTCGCCGGAATCATTTCGGCCGGCATCCTGCCCGCCGGTCTGGAAATGATGGACAGCCTGGCGATTCGCGCGGCCGAGGACTTTGTGCACGCCGGCTATCCGCATGACGCAGCGGCCATTCTGCTGTGTGAACTCGATGGTACCCAGGCTGAGGTCGAGACCCGGATCAGCGAAGTACAGGAACTGTTGACCGACATGGGTGCCAGAGACCTGCGCCTGGCACACGACGACCAGGAACGCCAGAAATTCTGGGCCGGACGCAAAGCCGCTTTCCCCGCCGTGGGGCGCATATCCCCTGACTATTACTGTATGGATGGCACCATTCCGCGCAAACACCTGGGTAAGGTTTTATCGACCATCAGCCAGTGGTCAAGTGAGTATAATCTGCCCGTCGCCAATGTTTTCCACGCCGGTGATGGCAACCTGCATCCCCTGATTCTGTACGACGCCAACAAACCGGGGGAACTGGAACGTACCGAGGAATTCGGGGGACGCATTCTGGAACTGTGCATTGAGGTAGGTGGGACTATCACCGGCGAACACGGTGTCGGCATGGAAAAGATCAATCAGATGTGTGTGCAGTTCAACGAGAATGAACTGCAACAGTTCCACGCCATCAAGAAGGCTTTTGACCCGCATGGTCTGCTCAATCCCGGCAAGGCTATCCCTACACTGGCGCGCTGCGCCGAGTTTGGCCGGATGCACGTGCATGGAGGCGAGCTGCCATTCCCGGAACTGGAGCGTTTCTAGTGTATCCCGCCCCTGATATTGCCTCATTCAGAGTGTACCAATGCAGCGTGATCTGACAGACTCAATGAGGGAGCGCATAGCCAGCGCCTCTGCCGGTAAAACACCGGTGTCGATCTGCGGCGGCAACAGCAAGAACTTTTACGGACACCCCTGTGAAGGCGAGACCATCGATGTCTCGCAACACAGCGGTGTACTGGAATACGAACCCTCGGAACTGGTCATCCACGCACGCGCCGGAACAGCGCTGGCTGACATTGAAAACCTGCTCAGCCAGCACCGGCAGATGCTGGCTTTCGAGCCCCCGCACTTCTCCTCGACGGGCACACTGGGTGGCGCGGTCGCAAGCGGCCTGGCCGGACCGGGTCGGCCCTTCGCCGGCTCGGTGCGCGACTCTGTTCTGGGTGTCGGCCTGATCAACGGTCGTGGCGACAGCCTCAATTTCGGTGGCCGGGTGATGAAAAACGTCGCCGGCTATGACGTATCGCGCCTGATGGCGGGCGCACTGGGGACACTGGGCCTGTTAACCGATGTCTCCCTCAAGGTGCTGCCCAAACCGGCCAGCGAATACACCCTGCGACAGGCCTGCCCGCAGCAGGACGCGATACTGAGATTCGCGCAATGGATGGCAAAACCCCTGCCTTTGTCTGCAGCGTGCTGGTTTGATGGCCACTTGTATCTGCGCTTGTCCGGGACCGAAACCGCTGTACGGCAAGCACAGCATCAGCTGGGCGACACGCTGATGGAACAGGCATCCGGCTGGTGGACAGCCATCCGTGACCAGCAACATGGCTTTTTCCAGCGCCAAGCAGCCCTGTGGCGCCTGTCCGTGCCACCTGCCACTCCACCGCTGGCTATTTCCGGCGAGTGGCTGATCGACTGGGCGGGTGGACAACGCTGGCTGTCCAGCGATGAGTCTGCCGCGTCAATCAGGCGCATGACCGCAAGCGTTGGAGGACACGCCACACTGTTCAGGAACGGTGACCCGTCAACGGATATATTTCATCCCCTGCCTGCCCCCCTATTCAAGTTGCACCGACGGTTGAAACAGGCACTCGACCCCAACGGCATCCTCAATCCGGGCCGCATGTACAAAGGACTTTAACGGTGCAGACCCGGCTTGCGGAACAGTACAGCAATACACCGCTCGGCAAAGAAGCCGACAAGGTGCTGCGCAGTTGCGTGCATTGCGGATTCTGCAATGCCACCTGCCCTACTTACCAGTTGCTGGGTGACGAACTGGACGGGCCGCGCGGACGCATTTACCAGATCAAACAAGTACTGGAAGGTGGAGAAGCAAGTATCAGCGTACAGCGGCATCTGGATCGTTGCCTGACCTGCCGAGCCTGCGAGACCACCTGCCCATCGGGTGTCGAATATAACAAGCTGCTGGAAATCGGGCGTGAACTGATCGAACAACGGCTGCCGCGCTCATGGCTGCAGCAACTTTATCGCAGGCTTCTCATTTACAGCTTCAGTGAAAGCAGACGGGTCGGACTGCTGCTGTCCATAGCACGCCTGTTCAGGCCCCTGCTACCCGCGCAGTTGAAAAAACGAATCCCGCTGGTGGTCAACACAGCAGATGCGCACCCCCGCACGCAGGCACGCAGCATGCTGTTACTCGACGGCTGCGTACAACCGGCAGCCGCGCCACATATCAACAAGTTGGCCATCCAGGTTTTTGACCGGCTGGGCATACAATTGCGGACAATCGCCGAATCAGGTTGCTGTGGCGCCCTGCAACACCATCTGGCAGACAGCGAAGGGGCCCGGGATCGAGCCAGGTCAAATATTGACGCCTGGTGGCCTGTTGTCGAACAGGGCGCTGAAGCCATTGTCGTGACCGCCACCGGCTGTACCCCCATGGTTAAAGACTACCGGCACCTGCTGCGGGACGATGAACAGTATGCGCAACGTGCGCAACGCATCAGTGCAATGACAAAGGATCTCAGCGAAGTGCTCAGCCGGGAGGACTTGTCTGAACTCAGTCCCAACACGTCGAAACGCATTGCATTCCATTCGCCCTGCTCTCTGCAGCACGCCCAGAAACTGGATGGTGTGGTTGAATCCCTGCTGAAACAAGCGGGTTTTAAGCTGGTAGCGGTACGCGACGCACACCTGTGCTGTGGTTCAGCCGGCACTTACTCGATTCTGCAACCGGCCCTTTCCACCCAGTTACGCGATAACAAACTGGATTGCCTGCAGGAAAAACAACCGGACCTGATCGCAACGGCAAACATTGGCTGCCTGCTGCATCTGCAGGCGAAAGCAGAGGCACCCGTGATTCACTGGATCGAGCTGCTCGCCAGCGGCTGAGGTAAAGACTAAACTACCGCCGGCTATTAACGAGAACAGTGGATAGCCTGCATACCCTTACGGGACCGTCGGCAGCACGAGCCCATGGATGGGCGAAGGTAGGGCAATGCAGGAGCAATTGCCGAGGGATGCTGCCGTCGAGCGTACATGGATGTATTCACAGCGTGTCTCGTAAGGGAATGCAGGCTATCCAATGTTCACAATAACAGGATGAAAACCGTGTCAGATCGACTCTTACCTCTACTCGTTGAACCCGGGCAGCTCGAAACCGTGCTCGGTCACCAACGCCTGGTGATTCTGCACATCAGCAAACCGGACAGATATGCCCAATTCCATGTACCCGGCGCTGTCTTTGTCGAAGGGGCGCGCTACGTTAAGGTGGAAAAACCCGTATTCGGAATGCTGCCCGCCGCGCAGAGCTTTGGTCAATTGCTGGAATCACTGGGCATCAGCCCAAACAGCCATGTGGTGTGTTACGACGACGAGGGCGGCGGCTGGGCCAGCCGCTTTCTGTGGACACTGGACGTCGCCGGTCATAACGACTTTTCGCTGCTGAACGGCGGACTGGTGGCCTGGGTCAATGAAGGGTTTTCGACCAGTCAGCTGCCAGTGGCGCCAGCCACTGGCAGCTACAACGTGTCCTGGCGCCAGGAGCCGGTGGCCGACACCGAGTATATTCTCTCCCGGCTTGGCGCCTATGATCTGGGACTGCTCGACAGCCGCACGCCGCAGGAATTCAGTGGCGAGAAAAAATTTGCCGAAAGCGGCGGCCATATCCCCGGTGCCAGCCTGCTGAACTGGACCGACACCATGGATCAGAGCCGCAATCTGCGCCTGAAACCTGCGGAGGAACTTCAGGCAATGCTGGAACAACGCGGACTGGGCAGTGACAAGGAAATCATCTGTTACTGTCAGTCCCACCACCGCTCATCACACGCCTACCTCATGCTGAAAATACTGGGTTACCAGCGCATCAAGGGGTACCCGGGCTCCTGGTCGGCGTGGGGTAACCGCCCGGATACTCCGAAAGAAACCCAAACACCGTGAGCACACCGCTACTACGGGAAAGGCCTGAACAGATGTTCGCGATAGTACTCCAGTTCCTTGATGGAATCCCTGATGTCGTCCATGGCAAGGTGACTGGACTCCTTTTTGAAAGCCGCAATGGCCTGCGGCGCCCAGCGTTTGCCCAGCTCCTTCAGGGTACTGACGTCCAGATTACGATAATGAAAAAATTCCTCAAGCTGCGGCATCAGGCGCGCCATAAAACGCCGGTCCTGACAAATGGAATTACCGCACATGGGTGATGCGCCGGCATCCACGTGTTCCGCCAGGAACTCCAGTGTCAGGCGTTCCGCATCCTGCGTCGTCAGCTTGCTGTCACGTACCCGTTGCGTCAGACCTGACTTGCCGTGCTGGCGGGTATTCCATTCATCCATGCCATCCAGGACCTTATCCGGCTGGTGAATCGCCAGCATTGGACCTTCGGCGACCGGATTCAGTTGCGAGTCGGTAACAAGTGTCGCAATTTCGATAATTTCGTCCTCGAAGGTATCGAGACCGGTCATTTCCAGGTCGATCCAGATGAGATTGGTCTTTCTGTCTGACATTCCCGTGACTCCATATGGTTGTGTTTATAATAGAGCAGAGCCACAGGTTGATCTGGCAGAGACAGACAGTTACTTGGGCTATGCCAGTATGCTACATATTTTCCAATAGTTAGTGTTCGCTCAGCGCTCGGGGATTCCAAAAACACTAAAGCCCGCCCAATATTCCGGACTCGAGTACTTGTCTTCCTGTCTCAGCTGTAGCATGGCTTCCTGCAGGGCCCGGTCCGGCGGCTTCTTTGCGGATAAGCTGACGAATTTCGTCATCAGAGCCTCTGTGGCATTGTCATCCACATTCCACAGGCTCATTACTACACTTGAAGCACCTGCGTATTCCCACGCCCTCGCCAAGCCGATACTCCCTACGCCAAAATCCTTACCGAGCCCTGTCTGGCAGGCGCTCATGACCACCAGTGGGCTGTTATCCAGTTTTACTTTAGATATATCCCTCGCCGTCCAGCGACCATCCGCCAAGAGCAGAAAGCTTTCATCGTTTGGATCATCTGCATCTGCAACACCGTGTGTCGCCAGGTAAATCAAATCGACTTTCGGCCTGTTTCTCAGTTCGTGTTCCAGCCTTGCTCTTGTCGCTTGCCTCCCTATCAGAGGTGAATCGAAATTTATCTCCTGAGCCACCTCTCTTGCCTCCCTTTGAGCGCCTTCGAGGGGTTTAAAGATCCATTTCTTGTCCCTGTAACATTCCTCCTCACAAGGATCACCGACAATTATTGGGTCCAGAAATACACGGCGCGCCTGCCGCGGCTCCTCCAATATACTCTGAAAACTGGGTGCGATGAGAACCGACATACGTTCAACGAGTAATTCTCCTTCAACTCGCAAAAGTGAGAACGGGAACGAACCAATACCAAATACCGGTACTATGATCAGCGTATCTGTTTCTTCCCGATGCAGGACTTCCGCTATCTTATCCGGGATCAGGCGCTCATTGATTTCCAGTAGTAAAGCCATACTCTGTAAATCCTGCCCTGAATCCATATCAATGGGTTTAACTCCCCGAACTGATGCCCTGGCTTGTGCCATTCGCGTTACACCCAGCGCGCCCAAAAGCCCGGAACTTTTCCGTGCAAACATTTTGCTGTTGATGTTGCTGGCGACGTCGCTCACGACACTGGAAGAATTTATCAACCAGGTACATTGCCGCTCGAAAGTGTCGTCGAACGCATAAAAAACTACGGCGGCGCTGCGGTTGGAGAGGCCACCCAGATATTCCTGCAGTCTTCCGACAACGTCTGCGATATCTTCATCGGCCAGTTCTGCCGGCAACCGGCCCCACTCATAATAATACTTTTCGAACTTCTTGTTTATTCGGCGTATGTGCTCGTCATGACTCCCGACATTTAATGTCAATTCACTCTCTGAGCCCGATTCGCAATATGAGAAATACTGCCCGTTAGCCTGAGGTACGCAAAGCGCAACCAGGAACACCATACAGAGAAACGACATCAAACTTCGCGTCCCTGCCTCACCGGACATTATCTGGCGTGGATCTCGTCTGATTAAAGTCATCATGTGGCTTCCCGATGCTCATACTTGATTTGTCTACCCAACCGTACTTTGCTAGCGACTGAGCCGTCAAATCGATCGATTTTCCGGGTGGCGGTTAAATATAACGATGTGCGTATTCCGGAATTCCACGCGAACCTCAGCCCGGTGCTGTAGCAGGGAGACTTCAAACATGTCACAAAAAGAGTGGCAATCTTTTATCCATGCCAGTCATCGCATTTTATTTATTGAAAAACATAGGGATACATTATTTTGCAAATAACGTCAGGCTATCGAACCAAACCCACGTCCCGCAAAAGCATGCAAGATTGTGCTGGTGAAATATCAACTTCACTATGTCAGCTTACGGCTCAACGTGTTAAAAACGCCCGCGTTATAAAAACCGGCACACCTTATGGTTGTGTTGCATTGTGGCAGAGGCTAACCTGAAAGACCCTGTGTAAACGTGTTTTTGGGAACTGAATGAATACCTTCTCGTGGATTTTTCTGCTGGCGCTCGGCGTTTCCCTGGCGATCAAGCTGTGGCTGGCGCGGCGTCAGCTGCAGAATGTCGCCGCCAACCGTGCCCGGGTACCTGACGCTTTCGCCGACAGTATTCAGCTGGAAGCCCATCAAAAAGCCGCCGACTACACCATCACCAACACCCTGCAGGGACGGCTGGAACTTGTCTATAACAGCCTGTTGCTGGTGGGCTGGACACTGGGAGGCGGTCTGCAGTGGCTGGACAGCAGCTGGCAGCAGTTTGGCTGGGGGACCATTCCCACCGGAGTGGCCATGCTGGTCAGCGCATTCCTGATCATGGCACTGCTGGAACTCCCCTTCTCCCTGTATCACACCTTTGTCATTGAGGAACGTTTCGGCTTCAACAAGACCACGCCCGCCACTTTTATCGGCGACATGGCCAAACAGGCCCTGTTGATGTTGATCCTGGGTGTACCACTCGCCTGGGCGGCATTGTGGCTGATGCAGGAGTCCGGGCACCTGTGGTGGCTGTACCTGTGGCTGCTGTGGGCGGGTTTCAGCCTGTTGATGCTGTGGGCTTACCCTGCGGTCATTGCGCCGTTGTTCAATAAATTCACACTGCTGGACGATGAGAATCTGCAGCATCGTATACAGTCTCTGCTCGATCGTTGCGGCTTCAAGAGCCGGGGTATTTACGTCATGGATGGCTCACGCCGCTCGGGACACGGCAATGCCTATTTCACCGGCATGGGACAGAACAAACGCATTGTGTTTTTTGATACCTTACTCAAAACGCTGGAAGCCGACGAAATCGAGGCCGTACTGGCGCACGAACTGGGGCACTTCAAACGCAAACATGTGCAGAAACGTATCGTGACCATGATGCTCATGAGCCTGGCGGGACTGGCGCTGCTGGGCTGGCTGATTGAACAGAACTGGTTTTACCAGGGACTCGGCGTACAGCAGCCGTCGAACCACCTGGCGCTGCTGTTATTTCTGATGGTATCGCCGGTGTTTACCATATTTCTGCAACCGCTGTTTTCCTGGTTTTCACGCAGACATGAATTTGAAGCCGATGATTATGCGGCCACTCAGGCCAGTGCCGCTGACCTGATTCGGGCGCTGGTGAAGATGTACAAGGAAAATGCCAGCACCCTGACGCCGGATCCTCTGTATTCGGCATTCTACGACTCACACCCGCCAGCCCCCGTGAGGGTGGCCCACTTGTCCACAAAAACCGGCTGAATCAGGAGGCTCAAGAATGAAACGATCATTAATTTTCGCCGCTCTAATGACAACAGGCAGCTACGTACTCGCCGACGCCGAGCACGGTCAGAAATTGCATGACGAGCAGTGCATGAAATGTCACGACAGCGGCGTCTATACCCGGGAAGACCGGCGTGTCGCTGACCGGGATGCATTGGTAAAACAGGTAAAACGCTGCGAACTGAATCTGGGTCTGAGCTGGTTTGATACCGACATCAACGATGTTGTGCAATACCTGGATCAGTCCTACTACAAATTCAAGTGATAGCGTCATGAGCACCGCGCTGATCGACAAGCACTGCCAGCGGGAAACCGACAGACTCAGCGATGGTGATATTGAAGCACTGCTGGCGCAGATCCATGAGGACTGGTCAGTCAGCGCAGACGGTCAGGCGATCGAGCGCAGTTTCGACTTCAGCAACTATTACCAGACCATCGCTTTTGTCAATGCACTGGCCTGGGTCGCTCATCAGCAGGATCATCACCCTGACCTGGACGTCGGCTACAAGCAGTGTATCGTTCACTACAGCACACACTCCGTGGGCGGTCTGTCTGAAAATGACTTCATCTGTGCAGCCAGAATCGACACGCTAGCGGCGCCGGAACCGGCCTAGTCCGCGTGGCAACCCGTCGCAGCCAGACACCCCGCCCCTCCTCCCAAGCGTCAGAAAAATACCATGGCCAGCCTGGCCTGGTACTGGCGCACTTCGGCAAGGCCAGCCTGGTCGAAGACGGCAACGGTGAAATATTCCGCTGCGCAACGCGCCGGAATCTACCGCGCACGGTTTGCGGTGACCGGGTACTCTGGCAGGCCAGCAACCCAAGAGAGGGCGTGATCGCGCGGGTGCTGGAGCGGCATACAACGCTGGTACGACCGGATAAGAACAACCGGATTCGTCCTGTTGCCGCCAACCTCGACCAGATCGTCGTTGTCATCGCCTGCAAACCGAGCTTTGAATGCGGCATGCTGGACCGCTATCTGGTCGCTGCCGAACTCATTGGCGCCACACCCGTCATCGTGGTGAACAAAGCGGATCTGCTGGATACGGAAAGCCGTTCAAAGCTGGAACAGCGCCTGGCCATCTATGCGACAATCGCTTATTCGCTGCTGTTTATCAGTACCCGGACGACAGATGGATTAAAGGCTCTGCACCAACAGCTCAAATCCCACACCAGCATCCTGGTCGGCCAGTCGGGCGTCGGCAAATCATCACTGGTACAGGCCCTGCTGCCCGATCTTGATATACGTACGGGTGCCCTCTCCCAGGTCACCGGCCTGGGCCGTCATACCACGACCGTAACAATGCTTTATCACCTGCCGGACGGTGGTGACTTGATCGATTCACCGGGGGTGCGGGACTTCAGCTTGAGCCCTGTCGCTGTGGATCGACTCGCGCAGGGATTCAGGGAATTCAGACCCTATCTGGGGCAGTGCCGTTTTCATAACTGCCGGCACGCCGGTGAACCTGGATGTGCCGTTCAGGACGCAGCACGCAGCGGCGCCATCAACCAGCGTCGACTGATGAACTACAGGGAACTGGTGAGGATGATGACAGAACGCCAGAGATTTAACCCGGGGGCCAGGTCATGACCCGCCCACCCAGCAGATGCAGGTGGATATGAAAGACTGTCTGACCACCATGCGCATTGCAGTTCAGGACGGTGCGATAACCCTGTTTCGAAAAGCCTTCCTGCCTGGCAACCCTGGCAGCCGCCAACACCATCTTGCCGACCAGGCCCGCACTGTCGGCATCCAGATCGTTGAGAGTAGAAACGTGCTGCCTGGGAATCACCAGGACATGCGTCGGCGCCTGTGGGCTGATATCACGAAACGCCAGCACATCATCATCCTCATAGACTGTATCAGGCGTAATTTCACCGGACACCATTTTACAGAACAGACAGTCAGACATTGAATCCCCTCGAAAGCATTAAATCGAAAACCCGCCTCGCCGCCTGCAACAGCGGCTCCACGGCCATGCTCAGCTTTTGTGCCTCTTTGAAGTCAATCAGACGAAGAAATTCACCGCGCCGCCCTGGCCGATTTCGCTGCCCGTGTCATGCCGTGTGTTGCTGAGATAGCTCGAGATGGCGGTACGCGCCTGTGTGAACGATTCTGCCTGCAGCCCTGCCGGTTGCGCCTGATCCAGACTGCGCTCATCGATAAAGGCCCGTGTCGATTGATACGACGCATGCTCCCGGTGCAGCAGTTCACCCTGCACCACACGCCCGGAAAATCCACCGCCAGCCTGGCGCGGATTCGGGGATTCGACGCGCCCCGTTGCTTCAGCTGAAGCAGGCTGTGGTGTCGTTCTGACTGGTGCTGATGCCGGCCGCAGCAAAGGCGTGACCGGAGTTCTGCTGATGTCCATGGGTTTCGTCTAATACCTTCCCTATACTCCGTTATCATCGCTGATCCGGTGAAAAAGTTTACACCTTTTTTCTCACATTGCATCCCGCCAGAAAACTGTCGAAATCACACCCGTGACAGACATGTTTTTTCTTTTAGTATCAGATAGCTGGGGTCAAAGTTCGCGACGCCCCGAAAAAGCATGGGACAGGGTACCGCTATCGATGTACTCCAGTTCACCGCCCACGGGCACGCCGTGTGCGATACGCGTGGTGCGGATACCCCGCTCTTGAGCCAGCTCACTGATGTACTGAGCGGTGGCCTCACCTTCAATGGTCGGATTGGTGGCGAGAATGACTTCCTTGAGTTCTCCAGCGGCAAAACGTTCACTGAGCTGATCAAGCCCGAGTTGTTGTGGACCGATTCCGTCCAGTGGCGACAGATGCCCCATTAAAACAAAATAACGCCCCCTGAAATCGGTCGCCTGCTCAATGGCATCGATATCGACTGGCGTCTCAACCACACAGAGCAAACTGGCATCACGTTTGGCGCTGGCGCAGAGCGGGCAAAGATCGCTTTCACAAAGGGTACGGCAATCCCGGCACTTTCCGACCTCGTCCATGGCCTTTAACAGCGCCTGGGCCAGCCGCCGGCCACCGTCCCTGTCACGTTCCAGCAGATGATAGGCCATGCGCTGTGCAGTCTTGTTACCCACACCCGGCAGGCAACGCAACGCTTCCATCAAACGGCGGATCAGGGGTGATGCAGACATCCGCGGTCTAAAACGGTAACTTCATTCCCGCCGGCAAATTCATCCCGGCTGTCACACCCGACATGCGTTCCTGGGTCGCGGCCTCGACTTTATGCGCAGCATCGTTAATCGCCGCTGCGATCAAATCTTCCAGCATGTCCTTGTCATCACCCACCAGACTGTCATCGATCTGCACCCGGCTCGCTTCATGACGACCGGTCATCGTCACCTTGACCAGACCGCCACCGGACTCACCAGTGACTTCCAGGCTGGCAATCTCCTGCTGGGCCTTCTGCATATCAGCCTGCATCTGCTGAGCCTGTTTCATCAGATTCCCAAGTCCACCTTTCATACTCGATTCACCTCAATCAATTTTTCTCTAATCCACAGAACGGATGGTCTCTTTGTGCAGCGTCGCGTCAAAAACCTTTTGTATTGCTTTCACATTCGGATCTGATTCGATCGAGTTCACCGCATCAGCCTGCCGCGTTTCGGCCTCCTGCAATTGCTGCTGTGCCGGCGTATTATCAGCACTTCCCTGCACTTCGATCTCCACATGGAGCGTTTGCTGTAAAACCTCGCAAAGCGATTCTTCCAGCCTCTGCTGCCGTGTTTTACTCAGCAACTGCTGGTGGCTGGTATCCAGCACCAGTTTCCAGTTGTTGTTGTCCCTGCTTTTCAACGCACAATTCATCGCCAGTTCACGCAACACGCCTTTCAGTTGCATGCTTTCCACCAGACTGCGCCAGTCACCGCCAGGAGTCACCGCCGGACCTTCAGCCTGAACCGTCTGCCGGGCCGCTGTCGTCACCGGTTCAGGGGACGACACTTTACGAGTCTGCACCGACGGTTCCACCTGCCGGGGCTGCTCCACGGACACCGGACGGAACGCCAGCATACGCAACAGAAGCATTTCCAGGCCGCCACGCAGATCCGGCGCCAATTGCAGATCACGCCGCCCGATCAAGCCGATCTGGTAAAAAAGCTGAACGTCTTCAGCATCCATCCGTTCAGCCAGCTCAAGAACCGCCTCGCGTTCATCCAGATGATCGTCCACTGCCTCTGGCAGAGTCTGCGCAATGGCGATCTGCTGCAGGCAAGCGAGCAATTCTGCCAGCAGGCCTTCATAGTCGGGCAGCTGCTGCGACAGCCGCTCGACTATCCGCAGTAAGCTGGCGCCATCACCTCCGGCCAGCGCCTTCAGCAACTCAACAACGTGTGCCTGTTCGATGCTGCCCAGCATGGCGCGCACTTCACTCTCCTGTAGCGCGCCGCCACCGTAGGCGATCGCCTGATCCAGCAGACTGAGCGCATCCCGCATACTGCCGTCCGCTGCACGCGCCAGCAGGCGCAATGCCCCGGCATCGGTTTCAATTGCTTCCGACTTCAACAACTGTTCGAGGTGAGCGACAATCGATGGTATCGGCAGACGCTTGAGGTTGAACTGCAGGCAACGTGACAACACGGTAGCCGGCAGTTTTTGCGGATCGGTTGTTGCCAGCAGAAATTTTACGTGCGGCGGCGGTTCTTCCAGTGTTTTCAGCAAGGCATTGAAACTGTGCGCCGACAGCATGTGCACCTCGTCGATCAGATAGACCTTGTAGCGAGCGCGTGTCGGTGCATACTGGACATTATCCAGCAGCTCACGGGTATCCTCGACTTTGGTTCGTGAGGCGGCATCCACTTCAAGCAGATCCACGAAACGCCCCTCATCGATCTCCATACAAGCCGCGCACTGGCCACAAGGCTCGGCACTAACACCGGTCTCACAATTAAGGGATTTGGCAAAAATCCGCGCGACTGTCGTCTTACCCACGCCGCGCGTACCGGTAAACAGGTAAGCATGGTGCAGGCGGTCGTTATCCAACGCGTTTGTCAGGGCCCGCAGGACATGTTCCTGCCCCACCATCTCGGTAAATTTCCGCGGGCGCCATTTTCGCGCCAGAACCTGGTAACTCATCGACTATCCTGTGCACAAAAAAACCGGATGATCACATCGGCGGTTTCCTGACTGCGAGATACAACTGGCCCCGGCATCATAGCAGTCCGCTTATAAGAAGGGTGGTGACCCGTACCAGCCGCACCCCGGCGCCCAAGTCCACTGCTGCGGCTGCTCCCTTCCGGGCCTGACCGGGTTCACAGCTTATTGTCGCGAGGGGACCGATACAGGTCACCATAAACCACTGATGATCGCGGACCTGAGGCCTGTCGGATCTGACATCCGACAGGCTGCACCAGCCAGCAAAGGGCGGCATTGTAACAACTCCCCTTTCACACAGCCACGCATGGCGACAAACTTGTGCAAAAATCAATAGACCCCAGCTAATCCCATCTTAATCAGTTCGTTAAATGTATTAGAAATCCACAATAATACCTGATAAAATTACTCAGTTATTAGGCACTGTACAGATATCTCCAAGGAGCAGCGAAGAATGCAAGCAGAAGTAAATGATAAAATCATCGAACTCAGTGAAGCCGGCTGGTTGAACAACCTCGACGAGTGGAGCGAAGAGCTGGCGGTCGAAATTGGCAAGAATGAAAAGATCCCTGAACTGACTGAAGAACACTGGGATATCATCAAACTAGCCCGTGAATATTTCCATGAGAACGGTACTGTTGCAGAGCCACGCACATTTTCCAAACTCATGAAAAAGCAGTACGGGAAGGACCGCAGCGACCAGAAATATATCTACTCTCTGTTCCCCACCGGGCTGATCAAGTGCGCCAACAAGGTCGCAGGGCTGCCCCGGCCCAAAGGCTGCAGCTGAGTGCCACTATTTTTGAGCTTTGATACCCACACGTAAAAACCCCCTCCGACGAGGTAGGGGGTTGCTGGCTTCGCTCGACCCGTCGCTGCTGCACCACGCCACTTTAAACCGGCGGACAGATTACCCCGTTGTTCGCTCAGTGTTTACCCCGCTCAAGCTCTACACCACGGCATCGTGATCCGGCAGACCCAGCGGTGCTGCCGTGGGCGCAGTGATGGATAACAGCAGGGGAAAACAGGTCAGTAAAAATGCATTTTTCATCAGACACTCCTCCTGATACTGCTGTCAGATGTTTAAAGCCTAGTCCATGGTGAAATAACACAAGCTCCAGCGATAATTTGGAGTTTTATGGACTGTAAAGAATCCAAGAATACTGTCTGGCATTCTTTACACACAGTTGCGCCAACACCACACAGACAATCAATTAAACTTATATTTATCTGCACGTTAGAGAAGACGGCATTCAATATGCTTATAGAATATATAAAACAAGACTAACGCAGGATGGTTTTATGAAACTCGATCTATTGAGCCTGGTCCTTGCGCTACTGTTTGTCATCGGACTGTTGGCGATTGATTCGGTGACAGCAACCCTGCGGAGTTTCTCCGCGGAATCATCACCCACCGTAGCCGGCCAACCATTCTGATGCATCCAGGTGAAAAAACGGGAGGCGTTATGTACACCTCGATTCTACTGAGAATTTCGCTGACCGCTGCTGTCCTTGCACTCGCCATGACAGCCGTCACGCTGTGGCTTTGCCGTTCCGGCTTCCTTGGATTAACAGGCATCACCAGGCGCAAGGTCGTCTGATCGGGCCTGGCAGCATACACGCCGGCACGAGGCGACCGGCTACAGCATCAGACCTGCTTTGTCCTGTTGATCAGACTTTCAACCAAATCCATCGGTAACGGAAAGACGATAGTGTTGGATCGCTCCCCGGCGATTTCCGTCAAAGTCTGCAGGTAACGCAACTGCAATGCCTGGGATTGCTGGGAAAGCGTTCTTGCCGCTTCCAGCAGTTTCTGCGAAGCCTGCATTTCACCCTCGGCATGGATGACCTTGGCGCGCCGCGTGCGTTCGGCCTCCGCCTGTTTGGCAATGGCCCGCACCATACTTTCATCCAGATCCACATGCTTGATCTCGACGTTGCTGACCTTGATGCCCCAGGCATCGGTCTGCTGATCGAGTGAACTCTGAATGTCGGCATTGAGGCGCTCACGTTCCGACAGCATTTCATCCAGCTCGTGCTGTCCCAGCACGGAACGCAGGGTGGTCTGGGCCAGTTCGCTGGTCGCCATGAAAAAGTCCTCGACCTGGATGATAGCCCTCTCGGGCTCGATGACGCGGAAATACACCACCGCATTCACTTTCACCGAGACGTTATCACGGGAGATCACATCCTGGGTCGGTACATCCATGACAATGGTGCGCAGATCGACCCGGACCATTTGCTGGATCAGCGGGATAATGATAATCAACCCGGGCCCCTTGACCTTCCAGAAACGCCCGAGAAGAAAGATCACGCCGCGTTGATATTCGCGCAGGATCCTGATGGCAGAGACAAAAAACAATACCACCAGTGTCAGGATGGTATAGAGGGCATAGGTTGTCATGATTCTTCCTCCTGTGTCGATGTATCCAGTGGCTCTACCCGCAGGGTCAAGCCCTCAATGCCGGCAACCTTGACCGCCTGGCCCTTGCGCACCGGCGCGCTGCTGAGTGCCTGCCAGGTCTCGCTGTGAATGGACACCCTGCCCTGGCCGTCAAAGTCGGCAAGCACGGTAGCCTCGGCACCGACCAGCTCTTCCAATCCGCTCATCACCGGTCGGCGACGCGCCTTGATGGCCATGCCAATAACGACAATAAAAACCAGCGCACTGATGACGGCAAAAGTGACAATCACCGAAATATCGATACCGAAGCCCGGCACATCGGTATCCATCAGGATAACGGATCCAATCACAAAGGCGATGAGCCCGCCGATACCGAGCACACCGAAACTGGGTTGAAAGGCTTCACCGATCATGAGCGCCACACCCAGCAGGATCAAGCCCATGCCGGCGTAGTTGATCGGTAGCAGCTGAAATGAGTACAGCGCCAGCAGCAGGGCAATGGCGCCGACGGTACCGGGCACGATAGCGCCGGGGTTGGAAAACTCCAGCAGCAGACCGTAGATACCGATGAGCATGAGAATATAGGCAACATTCGGATTGGTGATCACGCTGAGAAAACGGCTGCGCCAGTCCGGGGCGAGTTGATCGATAACCGCGCCGGCCGTATGCAGGATGCGCTTCTGACCCTGTACCAGCACTTCGCGACCGTCTATCTGTTTCATCAGGTCAGCCATACCGCTGGCAACGATGTCGATTACACCCAGCTGCAGGGCCTCGCTCGCCGCGATACTGTCTGCTTCACGCACGGCTTTTTCCGCCCACTCCTGATTGCGTCCGCGTAGTTCCGCCAGGCTACGCAGGTAAGCGACAGCATCGTTAATGATCTTCTGCTTGCCGGCGTCGGTGGCAGTATCTCCGGCCGCTTCGTCCTGCTTATCTTTTTCCGTGCTGCCGGGTGATGCCCCCCCGCCGATCCTGACCGGTGTAGCGGCACCTACATTGGTACCCGGTGCCATGGCGGCAATATGGCTGGCATAGAGGATGTAGGTGCCGGCACTCGCTGCACGAGCACCCGTCGGCGCCACGTAGCTTGCGACAGGCACGGCCGAATTGGTGATGTTCTTGATGATGCCGCGCATGGCACTGTCCAGACCACCCGGTGTATCCATACGGATGACCACCAGTTCGGCCTGGCGCCGGGCGGCGGTTTCGAGGGCCCGGCCGATATAATCATCGGTAGCCGGACCAATGGCACCTTCTATGGTCAATTGAATAACAGGACTGTCAGCGCTGCTGACAGATGCCAAATTCAACAGCAAACCGGCCGCCAGCAGCAGCGGTAGAACCAGCATGATCCGTATCTGTCTCAGCATCTTATGAAACCAGTATCTGACCCTTTAAGCATAGCTCAGATGCGGACGCAAAGCTTATGCAACCCGGCTTTTAGCCGCTTCCGGAACGCTTCATATCCCGGGCCCAGGTGCTTGCCGCCACGGTTGATATGGAAGACCAGCGCCCTCTCGCGTGACGCGCGTAGACCAGTGATTATCGTCGTCAATACTACCCTTTGGCCAGCTCCTGCGCGATACGGGCACCCGCGTGCTCGTCAACGCGGTACAACAACAGGCCTCCGAGGGCAAACAGGATGACAATGGTGAACAGTGACAGCTGCGGACTTCCGGTCGCCAGACTGGTGAAACCGACCATCAGCGGCCCGAGTACCGCGGCGAACTTGCCCAGGACGTTGTAGAAACCGAAGTACTCCGCGGATTTATTCGCCGGGATGATGCGCGCATACAATGACCGGCTGAGAGACTGTACACCGCCCTGTACCAGTCCGATCACCACAGCCAGCACATAGAATTCGTTAACCTGATCCATGAATGTCGCCCAGCCGGTGACCAGCATATAAACACCAATGGCGATAAGAATACCGGCCTTTGCACCGATTCGGCTGCCTAAAATCCCGAAGCCCACCGCCGCCGGAAAGGCCACGAACTGGGTAATGAGCAAGGCTGTGAACAGATGCGACATATTGAAACCCAGCGCCATGCCGTAGTCCACGGCCATGCGAATAATGGTGTGCACGCCATCGATGTACAACCAGTAGGCGACGAGGAACAATAACACCACGCGCAGTTTGCGGATCTCCTGAAAGGTATTGGCCAGCTGTCGGAAACCGGCGCGTATCGCAGTACCAGCGCTGATGCCGGTCTTTGCACCCGGCTCGGGTACGTTCAGGAACAGCGGGATCGAGAACACCAACCACCACGCTGCCACGCAGAGAAACGACACGCGAACCGCCTGCTGCGCATCGGCAAAACCGAATGTCGTCGGCCAGACCACCATGGTGATATTCAGCGCAAACAACAGACCTCCGCCGAGATAACCCAGCGCATAACCGTAAGCCGAAACCAGGTCCAGCTCATCCTGACGGGCAACGCCGACGATAAGTGAATCATAGAATGCATTGGCAGCGGAAAACCCCAGGTTTGCCAGCACGAAAACGCTGAGGGCGGTAAACCAGTCACCCTGCGCGATAAGGTACAGCGTGGCCGTCATGGCGATGCCGAGGACGGTAAAAAACCCGAGGAAGCGTTTTTTCGCCGCACCGGCGTCTGCAATAGCGCCGAGTACGGGCGCCAGAATCACCATGAACACACTGGCCAGCGAGTGACTCAAGCCGAGCTGAAACGTACTGGTGCCGACCTCCGTGCCGGCACTCCAGTAGTCCTTGAAAAAGGCCGGGAAAAAACCCGCCAGCACGGTGGTGGCAAACGCCGAATTGGCCCAGTCGTACAGGGCCCAGGAGAACACCCTCTTGTCGGTGAAAGTTTGCCGCACATTTTTCTCCCCGTTCACCTGTTACTTTCGCATACTGAACAAAACCAACTGTTTACCGGATCGGCCCGCCGGATTGAATTCACTCCTTCGGTCGCTGGGCCTCAAGATAATCCGCCGACGGTAAAATGATACTATGTTGTATCAACAGAATATTGCATTTTGATAACTACAACCTCAAAGGCCAGCCGTGCAACCAGGAAAACCACTGCAACCCGAACAACTGTATCAGCGCTGCGATCCCGAACTGTTTGACTTCAATACCAGCGCGGCGCTGGAGGAGCAGACAGAAACACCGGGCCAGGAACGGGCCGTGGAAGCCATCGATTTCGCCACTGAAATGGAGCTCAGTGGCTTCAACCTGTTCATACTGGGCCCGCAAGGTACGGGCAGACACAGCGCAGCGCGACGCATCCTCAACCAAAAGGCGGCACAAAAGCCGACTGCGGATGACTGGTGTTATGCCAATAATTTTGACAACCAGAAACGACCACGGTACCTGAGAATGCCGGCGGGACAAGGCAATGCGTTACGCAGGGATATCGAGCAACTCATCGAGGAAGCCCACCGGGTCATACCGGCCTCTTTCGAAAGCGAAGACTACCGCACCCGGCGCCAGGCCATCGAAGAGGAATTCAACGAATACCAGGAAAAAGTATTCGGGGAAGTCCAGAAAAGTGCCAGAGAACGCAGCATCAGTATTATCCAGACGCCGACCGGACTCGCCTTTGTGCCACTGCACGACGACAAGGCCATCAGCTCCAAGGAATACGCGCAGCTCCCCAAAGAGGAACAGGAGCAGCTGAAGCGTGATACCGAAGCCGTGAGCAAGGACCTGCAACAGAAAATGCAGTCAATCCCGCAGGAAGCGCGCCGGGTTCGTGAAAAGATACGCGACCTGGACCATGACGTTTCCATGTTCGCCGTTGGTGGCCTGATCGATCAGCTGATCATGAAATACAAGCCGTTAGCCGATGTCGTTGCCTATCTCGAAGATATGCAGACCGATATCGTCAACAACGTGGAAATCTTTCTCAAATCACCGGAATCAGACAACCCGTCGCTGAGAGCCATGCATGGTGGCCACGCGCAGGGTATGGCGGCACAGAAATCAGCGGCAATGCAGCGCTATGCCATCAATGTGATCATCGATCATACCGAGTTGGAAGGTGCGCCGGTGATTTTCGAGGACCATCCCACCCTTCCCTACCTGATTGGCCGCATTGAACACGTCGCCGAAATGGGCACACTGGTCACCAACTTCAACCTGATCCGCGCCGGCGCCCTGCACCGCGCCAACGGCGGCTTCCTGGTTCTGGATGCCGGCAAGTTGCTGCTACAGCCATTCGCGTGGGAGGGTCTCAAACGTGCATTGAAGTCAGGTGAGATCCGCATCCAGTCGCTCGGCGAGGCGCTCAGTCTGGTGAGTACCGTGTCACTCGAACCTCAGCCGATACCGCTCGATGTGAAGATCATTCTGCTGGGCGACCGCATGCTCTACTACCTGTTGCAAGCGTACGATCCGGAATTTATGGATCTCTTCAAAGTGGCGGCGGATTTTGAAGGCCGGATCCACCGCGATAAGGCGAACAGCCTGCAGTTTATCAGGCTCCTGGCCACGCTCGGCAAAAAGGAGAATCTCAGGCCGCTGGACAGAGCCGCCGCCGCCCGCGTGCTCGAGGCCAGCGCCCGTCATGCCGGCGATGCAGAGAAGCTTTCCGCAGAGATTCGATACGCAGCAGACATCGTGCGCGAAGCCGACTTCCATGCAGGCCGCAATGGTAAGGACGTCATCGGCCAGGCAGATATACAACAGGCCATAGACACGCGTATCCGCCGTGCCAGCCGCATTAGAGACCGCCTGCAGGAGGAAATCCTGCGCAATACGATTCTGATCGACACCGACGGCGAATGCGTCGGACAGATCAACGGTCTGGCGGCAGCCCAGCTTGGCGAATCGACCTTTGCCCACCCCTGCCGCATTAGCGCACGCGTTGCCCTCGGCTCGGGTGAAGTGGTGGACATCGAGCGCGAAGTCGAACTCGGTGGACCGATACATTCCAAGGGTGTGCTGATACTGTCAGGTTTTCTGGCATCCTATTACCTCATCGACAGTCCACTTTCCCTGTTTGCCAGCCTCGTGTTCGAACAAAGCTACGGCGGCATTGAGGGCGACAGTGCCTCGGCCGCCGAGCTCTGCGTGCTGCTCTCGGCACTGGCGGAGGTTCCGATCAAACAGGGTGTAGCCATCACCGGCTCGGTCAACCAGCATGGCCGGATTCAGGCTATCGGTGCCGTCAATGACAAAATCGAGGGATTTTTCGATATCTGCAATAAACGCGGGCTGACGGGGCATCAGGGGGTCCTGATACCGGCTTCCAACACCCGCCACCTGATGCTCAGAGAGGATGTTATCGAGGCCGTGGCACAAAACCGCTTCCAGATCTATGCGGTCGAGACCATCAACCAGTGCATAACGCTACTCACCGGAGTCGATGCCGGCGAGCGTGATCAACAGGGCGATTTTCCCGACGGCAGCGTCAATCAGCGGGTAGGCGCGAGGCTGAAGGATTTTGCCGAGAAACGGCAGAGTTTCGGTAACGGCAAGTCGCCATCGAATACCGACTGATGACCGCCCGTGGCAAACATCGGCAGTTCCGCATCACGGTGATGCTCGGCAACACCGACGCCGACCGCCGCACCCTGGACATGCTCGGCCTGTTAGCGGCGGAGACACCGGCGAAAATCCTGGGACTGTTCATAGAGGATATCGAACTGTTGGGCCTTGCAGATCTGCCTGTGGTGCGGGAATACTGTCGCCTGACCCAGGTTGAGCGGCAGTTGAATTCAGCGGATCTGCAGCGTCAGCTCAGGATACAGGCGCGATCCGCCCGGCAGGCACTGGCTGCCATCGCCGGGCGTATGGGTTTTAGCTGGTCCTTCCGGACCGTTCGGGGCTCACTGTCGAGCCTGCTGCCGCACGCCGCACAGGACATGGATGTGATGCTGCTGGGCGCGGCACGGCGCACCCTGCCTTTTGCCAGCCATTTCTGGCCAACCACCCGGCCGCATTTATTAGACCAGCCGGTCAGTATTATTTTCGATGGCTCGCAAGCCGCGCAACGGGCACTTGCCGTTGCGAGCCGCATTGCCAGGAGCAGCGTTCAATCGTTAAACGTTTTCCTGATGGCAGCGAACGCCGATGAACTCACCTCGCTACGCGCACAGGCCACAGAATCAAGCGGCCTGCTTGCACTGCGCCTGCATGAACGGGTCGACCCGAATTTGGGCGAAATTCTTGCCGCAGTACGCAGTGAACGCACCGGCATACTGGTATTGGGGATGAACGAGCAATTGATTTCGCCCGAGTCCGTTAAGCTGCTGAGCAAACACCTCGACTGTCCGGTGATCCTGGTCAGGTAAACGGCCTGGCCGGATTCAGAACTTGTTGAGTTCTATAAAGTTGAACCCGAGGATAAGATCGGGATTATCACAGTGTCCACGATCTCCGCCGCTTTCTGCACACACATTACCTCGCGGGTCACGAGGTCGATGCGGTCTATCCCATGTTGCTCGCACAGGCAGGCACCCCGCCGAGGTTTCAGGACGAGTGTAGTATCTGCCACGACACCGCGGTCGATCTCGTACGCGATTCGCTGCAGCTCCGCGACGGTGTGCTCTACAGTCGCAACACCAGGCAACCGGTTCGCCACATCCTTGATCAACATCAGGAGTTGGATAGGGATGACGTCGAGTTCTTTATCAATGTTCTGACCCGTGTCGCCCATGAGGTCTTTCGGCCGTAGCCCCCGGGAAAGGAGATGGACGAAACTGATTTCAGCCGGCTGAAAAATCTGCGTCTGTTTGCCGGATTTTCGCTGCAGGAACTTGAAACCATTGCCAGACGCGGCACCGTGCGCAATTTGCGCCGGGTGTTTGGTGTCATAACGGAGCGTTTGGTGGAAAGCTTTCCATGAACAAATCGTTGACCGCGTTACTGCTTCACTCCCTGTTTCAGGGTGAAGACAAACCGGGTCACTTCCCCGGAACCCGGTTTGTAGAGTACATCCACATTATAATTTTTCGCATGACTGTAGATCAGCATCTCTTTTGCCAGGTCGTACGCTTTATTGAGCAGCTCGTAGATCAGCCCGAAATCGCGGCTGGCCGGGTAATCCGGATCCGGTTTCAACTCTATTGTTCCGCCGCTTATACGCACTGAGTCAAGCCACTTGTCGATGCGCTCGGGAATATTGTTAGCGGTAAACGGGGCAATCACCCTGACGGTGACAACTGCCAGCTTTGCCGCCAAGGCTCTGGAAAGCTTGACATCAAACGTGATGGAGTCATACAGGCTAAACTCCTTGCCGGCGGGCTCGTGGTTATTGTTCGCGTCTGCTCCGCGGCCATCGACGGGGTATGCTGCCAGGAAGAGCGCGGCCAGAAACAGGAAGGTAATCCAGAGGCTGGAAACGCCCTTGAATGGAAATGAGAGACTGTTGCTGTTGGGACTCATAGGGATCCTTTTTCTTATCATTGACGGGCGGGCCGGCGATGCATTTTGTAAAGCGAAAAGTTCTTTGCCCGCATTGGATACGCTGTCTTCCGCAGTCTGTCACCGCAATCGCGCGCCAACCCTGCCATGACAGACTCTGCATACGGCAAGCCGGTATATTCGGCCGCCTGTCCAATGCTTCCGTTATAGAGCATAGCAGACAATGCCCGGCTATTGTGGGATACTCTGTTTCGGACCTTGCTTCTTTAACCGGCTGGTGTGGTCGGGATGGTTGAGTATTAGTGGTGCGTATTCCTGTAGTTACCAGCCTCGCGCTCGCATTGACGTTTGCGGCCTTGTTTGGCACCAAGACGACGCTGGCGGGTCCCCTTGCTCTCGTCACCCTGGAAGAGGTGCACGCAGAACGTCTAGCGCACCTCAAACAGCCGCCGCGCACGCGCTCGTTCCCCACGCCAGCAGCGCCTGAAATCCATGTTCTGCAACCCGAGATGTCCGGGGATTCTCTGCAAAACCCCATTCGCATCGAGCTTAAGTTTTCCAGCGCCTCCGACGCGGATATCGACCCCCGGTCGTTCAGGGCGTATTACGGCTTCCTTCGCATTGATCTTACGGAGCGGATTCTGAAGAGCGTACGCGTCGACAAAGCAGGCCTGAAGATCGAGAATGCCGAGATTCCTTCCGGAAGCCATCGCTTGTTTCTGCGTATAGCCGACTCGAAGAAACGCGTGACAGAAACGGAGCTGCGGATTGTGATCGAATAAGAATTCCGACACGCTGGTAACACGAGACGCGACCGGTTTTACAGCAGTCACCAGCAATTAATAGACTTCACCGGGCCGCGCAAGTCCGGCTTCAGCCTTCGACTGCCAACACCGCAACATCTATTGTAGCGATCAGGCATCTGATTCAATGGACTTGTTATCCGCATTGGCAAGGCGGCGATGCATGCGATTGAAGGATTGCGCCAGTGACGAGATTTCATCCTTGCCCCCGACCTCCAGTTCAGCAGCATCAAGCTCACCCATACCTACCCGGTTGGCATTATCCGCCATCTTTTTTACCGGCTTGAGAATCACCAGGTGCAGCAACACATTCAACAGCAGACCGATGAGTACGAACACTGCAATCATCGATGCCATGAACACCCGGGACATCGCCTCGGCTCGCTGCAGAGGCAGTGACATGGGTACGGAAACGATTTGTGCGCCAACCACTTCGTTCAGCTTCCAGCCAAAGCCATTGGCGCTGCCATAACTGTCGATCATGGTCTTCGGGGCATTGGCCGGCGTGCTGTGACACACCAGGCAGGCCTCGTTGGTAATCCGAATGGGTTGGCTGAGGTACATAAATCGGCCGATCGGCGTGTCGCGTTCCCCCACCAGTTCCCCGACATCCGCTTTGTTACGGAACCAGTCGACAATATCCACTTCCCACCCCGTCGCCCGGTCCACCGGATTGGTGGGATTCAGCGTGGCTTCCTTGTAACTGTAATTGGGATACTTTTTCTGCAGCTTGTTAATGTATATCCGTGCTGAATAGGCGGGGACGGTTTGTGGCAGAAACTGGCGTTTCTGCTGGAGTTCCAGCAGCGGGCGAACTTCAGATACCGTGTAGCCGCGTACGGCGCGGGCACTTTCCAGCATGATACGCGCGCTGTCGAGTACTTCTTCACGGGCGTTCTGTTGCAGCAAATGGTGTGCTAAAAACCCCGTGACCAGGACGCCCAGCAAAGAGGCCAGTCCGAAAATCAGGTTGAATTTCAGTCTCAATGACATGGTGCCATCCTATCCGGCTTGGAGTTGTTGTTGGTGGTATGTGCTACATCCGGTTGCAGGCGCGCAGCGCCGTGACAGCGGTCTGGAAGTCTTCCAGGGAATAACTTGCTTCACGCGTTTCGGTGACCGGCCAGGTCGGCCAGAATCCCAGCCTGACCACCATGTCCGGGCTACTCGTCATGCGCGCATACAGAGCCGATACATCCTCACCGGAGACCATCGCTGCGGTTTGACCGGCGAGCGTATCGAAGGGGCGTAGCGTGCTGGCACCGATACGGATGCCGGTCTGCGGATAACTGAGATCGATGTTGGAATCGGTACTGACGTAGATCGAATCAAGTGTGAGCAGTACCTGCACATTGGTCCTGTCGTAACCGTCCGGGATATTCACGACCTCGGATGCCAGCATGCACTGGATTTCCTTTGTCACCGGGTTGGGGCGTCGATCCAGTACCCACTGGCGGCCGAAAGGCAGGGGTAATGACGCACGATCCAGGCGCATAATGGCGGGTCCTTGAATAGCCGCCTGTGCTTCTGCGGCGAGCGGAGCGGGCCGGGGGCTGGCGCGCTCCGTCATTGCCAACCGGTTGACCGTAGAACCGGAAGCCGATTCCCCAGCCGCTTGCTTGCGAGGGATGTTGACCGATGGCGCGACTGCCGTGCTGGCAGGTGGAGCCGGTTTGGCTATCTTCACGACTGGTTCAACCCTGGCGGAATCGGGCGGAATGAAATAAAAATCGCCTGTCAGCGACGAATTGTCCCAGGGAATCTGCTGCCCGTCGGAATCGGCCATCACGTTGACGCGCACACGCTTGAACACTTCCTCGATCTTGAGTCCGGGTGTGCGCATCGCTTCGAGCAAATAACGGGTGTAAAGCCCGTTACCATCAATACCGTCGCTGGCGACCTTGGCCGGCGCGGTTGCAAACGACACGTACGAACCGATCGGCGCATCCATTTGCGCCAGGCCCTGGCTGGACGAACGGAAGCTGCGTGCAAACGGATTGTTGCGGCAGGCATCTAGGATGACAATGTTGACGCGGCTGCGCGCCACCTCCATCTTTTCCAGCAACAGCCCGGCGTCAAACGCATTATAAGAGACCTCGTCCTCGCGCTGGATATCGGCGCCGATGGGAATCAGATAGTTGCGCCCCTTGATCTGCACGCCGTGACCGGCATAGAAAAACAGCCCGACACCACCCTGCCGCAAGGCGTCGCCAAAATCCCTTGCCGCGTCGGACATCTGCCTGATCGTGGCATTCTCGAGCAGGGTGACCTGAAAGCCCATGAGCTGCAGGGCCTCGCTCATCGCGCGGGCGTCGTTGACGGGATTCAGGAGCGGCGAGGACCTGTAACGTCCATTACCGATGACCAGCGCGATACGGTGCTCGCGCCCCATTCCCGATGCGGACTTTGTCGCGGTCACCGCTGCTGTAGCGTTCGCTGTTGCTGCGAAATCACCGCTGGCTGGTGCCGGTTCAGTAACAGCCGGCGTCGGGCGTATCGGCTGCTCCAGCGGTTCGTCGGGGCTGTCCGCTGTCGGCGAGGCAACGGTTTCGGGCGCAGTGCCTGTTGCATTATCATCGCGCACCGGCTGCATCATGCACCCGGACAACAGGCACAGCAGCGAAACCAGTGACAGCGTTAGCGCTAACACGTTCATGGGTAAATACTTTATGCCGCATATATTGTGCACTGATGCCTCCACCGGCCGGCGAGTGACTGCGGCACCTCTGCATTCGACGGAACTGTCACCAGTATAAACCACTAAGCTGCTGGATACCCGGATTTAACGGTGTCAGCCTCCCTCAAAACACGCCTTACACGCGCCTGTAACACCCGGGGACCTCTAACAGGACGCCAGCCGATGCGCCCAACGCGTAGTCTCGGGCAGCCGGAAGCGGGTGGTGCAACCCAGTACATAGTCGATCGCTGTAGGCAGACTGATGCGGTGGCCCTGGGAAACATAGACCGGACTGACGTTGTTACGGGTACACACGACAGCACCGATGATTTCACCCTTGTCCGTTAAGGGAACCCACTGCCCTTTTTCCCTTGGCGGGTCATCGTGCACACCGGTCAGACGCGACTTGGCGACACCGATACTCGGTAAATCCGTCAGTACACCGAGATGACAGGCCAGACCGAAGCGACGTGGATGTGCCAGACCCTGGCCATCGCAAAGCAGCAGATCCGGCGTGACCTTCAGCTGCTCCAGCGCCTGCAACACCGCCGGCAATTCTCGAAACGAGAGATAACCGGGGATATAGGGAAAACGCGTGGGGCTGCGACTGATCGCCTGATCGCGCAAGGTGAGAGCGGGATATTCGAGTAGCGCTACGGCAGCCCGCGTGGTCCGCCCATCTTCTTCAAAACCAACGTCGACACCGGCCACATAGTGCACAATGCCCAGGGCATCCTCGCGAATGACCTGACCACGCAAGCTTTCCTGAACCGCCCGGGCCGACTCAACATCACTCGGCCAGCTGTGAACGGTTCGGCGTGTTTTCACAGTGATGGACAAAGTACCGCACTCCGCTTATCAATGCTCGTGACACCCGATCAACCTGGCGTCTTTGCAGACCTCTGAATCACCACGGCCAAACTCCTCATCCCAGGGGATACGAGCGGGCACTTCGTGAATCGGGATCACGGCTATACCAGTCAGTTCAGTTGTCGGTAGCAAACAATCACACCGATTCCAGAGGTCAGCGCAAGTCTGCTAATCTTACCTTAACCAGCTGCTATCCGGGGAAACCGTCTTGAGCAACAGCAAACAAGAGAGTATGTCTTTGCGTGAAGGTGTGGACCGCATGGTTGACAGGGCAACCCTGGCCATCGGTCTGGACCCTGACACCGCCAAGGTGATTCAGGCCTGCAATATGGTTTCGCAGATGAAGTTCCCGGCCAGGGTGCGCGGCAAAGTGGAAGTATTCACCGGCTGGTGGGCCATCCACAGCACCCATCGCCTGCCAGCTAAGGGCGGGCTTCGATTCGCGCCGGTTATGGACCAGGAGGAAGTCGAAGGACTGGCCGCGCTGATGAGCTATAAATGCGCCATTGCCGATATACCCTTCGGCGGTGCCAAAGGTGGATTGTTGATCAATCCGCATAATTACGAAGAAGACGAACTGCGCGACATCACACGCCGCTTTGCCATCGAGCTAGCGCGCAAGGACTTCATCAATCCGGCGATCAATGTACCCGCACCGGACCTGGGCACCTCGGCGCGTGAGATGGTGTGGATCGCCGATACCTACAAGACCCTGTTTCCCGAAGACGTCAATCAGGATGCCTGCGTTACCGGCAAACCGATAAACCGCGGTGGTATCGCCGGGCGAACGGAAGCCACGGGAAAGGGTGTCCAGTATGCCCTGCAGGAATTCTTCCGCCATCCCGAAGCAGTGGAGTCCGCGGGTCTTCAGGATGGCCTCACCAAACAACGCGTGGTGGTACAGGGACTCGGTAAAGTGGGCTACCACCTGGCGAAATTCCTGGTCGAAGAGGACAACATCAACATTATCGCCGTCATTGAACACGATGGTGTGGTGATCAACGAGGACGGCCTCAATATACACGATGTCCGCCAACACATGGCGGAGAGCGGCGGCGTGAAAGGCTTCGCCGGCGGCAGCTACAATGAGGACCGCGACGCAGCGCTGTTGATGGAATGCGACATACTCATTCCCGCCGCGCTCGAATCGCAAATCCACGCCGGCAACGCCATGCAGATCCGGGCAAAACTGATCGTGGAAGCGGCCAACAGCCCGGTCACCTATGAAGCGGATGAAATTCTTCGCAACCGGGGCATCACTATTCTACCGGATATCTATGTCAACTCAGGTGGTGTGACGGTCTCGTATTTCGAATGGACCCGCAATCTGTCCCATATGCGCTTTGGCCGCCTGCAGCGCCGCTACGATGAACTGCGCGGACACGGTTACCTCGACACCCTGGAGCAACTCACCGGTCAACGCGCATCAGATCAACAGCGCAGAACCCTGGTACGGGGTGCCAGCGAGCTGGACCTGGTTCGCTCCGGTTTGTACGACACCATGCGCATGGCGTTCCAGGATATCCGCGAAATCATCAGGGAAAACGCGAACATCCACGACTATCGTACCGCCGCCTTCGCCATTGCCATCCGCAAGATTGCACAATCGTATTACGACCTGGGCCTGGTCGAGTCTTCGCGGCGATAAGACATTTGAATCAATAAGTTACAAAGAACCCGGCGCGTTATTCCAGCACACCGCGACAGCCGCACAGGATGGGCGCAGACAGCACTAAACAAACACAAAGAATCGCCGATACAGAGTGTTAAGATCATAATTTTCTGTAGAAAGTTAAGAAAAAACGGCAGGTATGGGACTTAAGTCAAACGAAAGGATCTCTGCAAAGGGGACGAATTCCGTCTCCGCGGCGCTGGCGCTGCTCGATGAACTGCCACAATTGCATGCGGCCGTGTATCAGTTACTCGAGGCCTTATCGGACGATGACATCGACAGAAACCGCCTGGCCGACATCATTGACCGCTGTCCTTCCCTGTCGGCAAAGCTGGTTGGCCTCGCCAACAGTGCATATTTTGGTCGTGCGTCACCGATCAAGGGATTATCCGACGCCATTTTCGTGATCGGTTTCCGTACGGTCAGGAGCCTCTCCATCGCTACTGCCTTGCAGGCACCATTCGAAAACAACCGTTGTCCCGCTTTCCTATCCGGACGTTTCTGGTTACACGCTGTGCTCACGGCCCACGTCGCCCGTGAACTCGCCAAAAACGCGGCCTCCGATCTGTCGCTGAATCCCGAAGAGGCCTATCTCGCCGGCCTGCTGCACGGCATGGGCCTTCTGGCCCTGGCACACATGTTTCCCAATGAACTGAATCAGATACTCGAATCCGATAACCAGGTGCCTGGATCGATGTCTGCACGCATCCGCGATAAGTTTGGTGCAACGCACCGCTCCGTGGGTGCGGCATTGCTGAAACGCTGGAATCTGCCGGAAGCTTTCATCTGCGTGGCAGCACACTACGCTGATCCTGACTATAAAGGGCACTGCTGGACACTATGCAGGCTTATCGCCATTGCGCGCGAGTGGGCCAACCGCGTCATTAACCAGGAAAATTCGGTTGACTTTGATCCGGACGGCTTGAGCCTTCTGGGCATTACGCCAGACGACGGCAAAACCATCAGCGGTACCTGCCTGGAGAAACTTGAGGCGTTTTCGGAACTGGCTGAACTGATTTGCGGGGAAAAGCCGGTTCTGATTGATCCCACGACCGTTGCTCAGGCCGCTGTCGAATTAAAAGACCGCCTGGTTGATACACTGGAGTCTTTGTCTTCATTGAGTGCCCTCACCAACCTCACTATCCAGAACCGCAACGACCATGAACTTCTGAATGGGGCCCTGGGGATACTGATGCAGAATCAGGATATGCAACATTGCTCCATTTTTCTGCAAAGAGATGGTTATCTGGTCAATGTCGCGGGCCTTAGTTGGGCACAGCTCAATGGCGGCGTCTCTGAGAAATCCGACACTCCTGCTGCCTCCCATCAGTTTAAAACTGGGGAGGGCCTGATCGGCATTGCAGCAGAAACGGGGCTGATACAGCATTGTCGGGATTGTTCAGTCGATCCCCGCTTCAAACGCCTCGACAGTGTAACCGGGTACCAACCAGGGTCGTTGATCAGCGTACCCATCTTTTTTCAGGATCGTACACTTGGCGTTCTGAATATATCTCACCGCCAGGCCAATGTATTCAGTGAATGGCACGAACGCTTTCTTTTTGTATTCTGTAACATGCTGGGCCAGCTCATCACCTCAAACCGGCTGCTTAGAGACATGGAGCGTGAAATCGAAAAGCAGACAGAGGAACTGAAGCTCGCGCTGGAGCGGGCGGAATCACTGAGCATTCTGGATGGACTCACCGGTGTACATAACCGGCGCTATTTCATCAGCCAGTTTGGCACCCTTATCGAACATTGCGCACGCGGTGGTCATGAAATGGCGCTGCTTATGATTGATATTGATAACTTCAAGACCATCAACGATACCTACGGACATCTGGAGGGTGACCGCATATTGAAACGGGTCGCCGGCGTGCTGACACATTGTGCAAGGGGCGCGGACATTATCGCCCGCTTTGGCGGCGAAGAGTTTGTCATCGCGCTACAGGACACGGATTGCGAAGGGGCTACTCAGGTAGCCACCCGCATCCAGGAGCAGATCAGAGCGCTGTCCTGCGGGCACGGAGAACAACGGCACGGCATAACCGCCAGCATCGGCCTGACCTGTTATACCAAGTCAGCCGATATGCCCATCAAGACACCGGAACAATGGATACACGAGGCCGATAGCGCCTTGTACCGTGCCAAGCGCTCAGGTAAAAACAGGATATCGGTACATGTGGCCGACGACGCGAAAAAGGGGACTTGACACGATTCATGGAGGCTAGCCGCCAGCCTCACGCGCAATCGCCTGTAACGCCGCCCTGTCACAGCGATAAAGGCCCCCTGCCACCTTGCACAACAAATCGCCGCGTTTAAATTCCGCAATAATACGACTGACGGTTTCCACTGATATGCCAGCGATGGCAGCCATATCATCACCTCCCAATAAGTAATATCACCATTGGGGTCTGTCGAGAAATCCCCCAGCGTCAGTAACAGATGTGCGACCCTCTCCCTCGCGGGTCCAGCGCTCAGTGCAATAATCCATTCATCTGCGCGGTCCAGATGATCCTGAAGGTGTTGCCGAACCCGATCACATAATTCCGGGTGTCTTGACTCCTGCTCAGGTCTGACTGGTATCGGTATTCTCGATCTGAGTGTAGTACCGGCGCCGAAACTGCTTGAGAATCGCTTCACTGTTGCGGCATTCGTGGCCCAGCAAATCCAGCACAGAACGTGCAAGCTCCAGGCTTGCGGATAAATTTTCCGAGACGATGACTCTGACTCCGAGCCGGTGCAATAACTGACACTGTTTGCGGTTACCCCCCCGAGCCAGTATTAACGTACCCGGGTACAGCTGCCGCAGTGTCGATACCGCCTGCTCGGTCGCCTTGAAGTCGTCGAGTGCCACGATCACGACACTCTTCTCACCGGTTCCTGCCAACTTCAGGATCTCTGATTTGTTTGTGTCGCCATAAAAAACAGGATGTCCCCTTTCACGCTCGGCGGCCACCAGAGAAGCATTATTATCCAGCGCAACGTAGGGTAGTTCTGCAAGCTCCAGGATCTGCCCGATACGATGCCCTATCCGGCCGAAGCCAAGAATAACGACTGGAGCTGCGGGAAGTTGCTCCTCTATCACCACCGTGGCGCGATTCTGTCGATGCGCAAATCGTTGCGCCAAACGGGCGAATAGCGGCGTGGCGAGCATACTGAGCAGCACCGCGACCAGGAGCTGTTGAAACAGCGCCTCATCCAGGAGGTTTGTCTGCCGGGCCAATGCGAATAGAACCAGGGCGAATTCACCGCTTTGCGCAAGTATCAAGGCGACCGCGAGACCGGTTGTTGCACCCAGTCCAAAAAAGCGTGCAAGCACCCATATCACAGCGGCCTTGCTGAGCATCAGTGCCATAACCAAGGACAGTGAAATCAGGGGATGCGCGAGGAAATAATCCAGATTGAGCGACATCCCCATCGACATGAAAAAAAGACCGAGAAGAAGTCCTCGAAAAGGTTGAATTTCCGCCATGACCTGATGGCGGTATGCCGATTCTGCAATGAGCAAACCGGCGATAAATGCCCCCATGGCCATGGACAGCCCGATGTGCTCCGTTACCGCTGCGGTACCCAGCACCAGCAGAACCGCCAATGCCGTGAATATTTCCGGAACCTGAGAGCGGGCGACCCAGTGAAGAATAGGATGGAAAAAGTAGCGCCCACCGAGAATGACAAGCACCAGGATCACCACCGCCTCGAGAAAGGCGAGGACGATGTCTTCGCCAACACTCAGTTGCGGAAACGTCAACAGGGATACCAGAGCCAGAAGTGGTACCACTGCCAGATCCTGCAGCAAAAGTACAGCGATAGAAGTCCGGCCATACTCCGTTGTCAGCATTTTCTGTTCGGTCAATAATTGCAGCACGAACGCGGTCGAGGAAAGCGCCAGCGCCGGTCCGATCAGGATGGCTGCGCGCAGAGAAACATCCAACAGATAATAGGCAATCGAGGTGAACAACAGGCCTGTCACGAACACCTGAAGGGTACCGAAACCGAACACCATGCGCCGCATCAGCCACAGCCGCGACGGTTTGAGCTCGATGGCGATGACAAACAGCAGGAGCACAACACCGAACTCGGCAAATTGCCCGATCTCGCCGACGTTATCGATCAGGCCCAGGCCCGACGGCCCTACCAGGATACCGGCCACCAGCAGGCCGGGGACAGCACCCAGGCCAAGGGCCTGAAACAAGGGCACAGCCGCGATCGCCGCGGTCAGCAGGATGATGGTATCGATCAGGTAATCCGGGCTCACAGCATGCTTTAGCTTTTCATTCAGTCAGGTATCTGTGTCGCGGCATAGGAGAAGGATGCGTAAACACATAGTCGCTATCTTTTACCGGCGTATGACAGGAAAAACACTCCTGCACGAATTATGGCCTTGGCGATCCTGTATACACACGTGAAAGACATACTTGGCAACATCAATACCAATCGTATCAGTCTTATTCATGGACATACTCCTTTGGTGTGGGTTTGTACAAACGCGTCTTGCCTTGGCTATAGTGAGCCGTATCCAAGGAACGTGTCCATTCCATCAATTTCCAATGTAAATCCTGGGGCAGTTTTAAGTGCAAATCAACATGCGAAGGCAAACTTTCGCTGGACCAGGAAATTGTAACTTCAATCCAACACTTGACGGATCAATTTGATATAGCTTTGGGCACAGTTCCGGATGGAAAAGCGTGCGGATTCGCTCGCGGAAGCCTGCGCCTTCAAGAGTAAGCGTTGAGGATCTCGAAGGTGTCGTTCGATCGCTGTGGACAGCGCCTCTACAGATTCTGTCTTCACCAGATCGCCGTACAGGCCGTCGCCCAGAACCTCTCGCGCTCCTGTCGGACAATCCGTCGCTATGGAGGGCACGCCTAGTATGGCAGCTTCTGCCAGGACCAGTGGTCGTCCTTCATAGCGGGATGACAGGCAGAACACCGACGCACAGACGAGGGCGGGATAGGGATTGGCCGCGGGCTGATACTGGATGATGTGTTTTCGTCAATCAAGGACTATCCAATGGGTACTAGTCACTTGTACGAATCGGAACCCATTCAACTTGGACCGAGTCTAAGCTGAACAGCGGACATTGTCTGAATCCCAGAACCTGTTTGATGATGCCAAAATTCGTTTCCGCGGTAGATTTGCGTGTGGAACAAACCGCTTTTCATTCCCGTACCTGTAACCGATGCCGCATGGCCTGCACCGCAGTGGCATTCTGATGCGCTGCGGGGCCCTCTCTGCAGCGTTCCCTTTGGGGGAGGCATTTCGCGGTACCGTTATTTTTTCGGGTTACAAATGGAATGCCCACAGATTCCTGGAGATCCTCGATGGATTTCAATATCATAGAAAATTCAGGTCGGTTTTTACGACCAAATCGCGCCAAAGTGGAGCGCCCGTTAGCAACCCGGCAAACGGCACAGAGGAGTGGTTTGCGAGATTTTTCGCGGACCGGGGCACATCGCCAAAGTCTCCGTAGGCGTTCGGTCATCACTCTTTCCTGCCAATGAGAAAGCTTGAATTTGGTCTGCCCGCAGGCTAATCACGGAGAGTGAACAACGCGCCTTCGCGAAGTCAGCTTAAGGGAAATGGGAGCCGACACGTTCAGAGCATATAAATCGCGGGCCCCGATGCTGTCATGCGAACCATCATGCCCTCGCCCTGCGAAACACCGTAAAGAAACAGCTTGGTAACTGACGATTGTGCCTGCGAACCAGCGCAAGGAAGATGGCCGATGGCATAACCGTGATGATATTTATCCATCACCCTACGCAACACACCGTCAACAGAACCTGAAATGCGGAAAGATTTTTTTTCAAGCTGTTTATCTTCACCAACCGGTCCAGCATCAGGCCGCAGAACGCTTGCTGCGATTTTGAGTCGATGCCCTGCATTTGCAGTCATATCACAGAACCTTCTGGATTCCTGACTTCCCGGACCATTCTAACGCAGTAGCGCCTCTATGGGCATGAATCGCCGGTGTCTCTATCCCCGGCGACTGCTTGACAAGGACGATCAGCCCGAACGTTCCGCAGAGATAGGTAATCGCGTAGGAGCTGCCCAGAAGGTTGCTGGCTTCAGACGCGTTCATCCCGTCAGGCAGAGTGATGCCCCCAGCGGACACCATGCCCTGGGCTGCGGCAAGCACTGCAGACGTGGTCATTGCGCCGGCGGATAGGCCGCCGACGACGATGTTGTTCAGGTCGAAGACCCTGGCTACCAGAAATATGCTGGCGGCCATCAACACGACCGTGCAGACGCTCAGGACCAGGTAGTTGATTGACGCCTTGGAGGTGACCACGTGCACCAGACCCGGGCCGATCATCGTGCCGAGCGCAAACAGGTAGAGCGTGAAAAACACGGCCTTGATGATCGGCGGAACTTCGAAGTGCAGCAGGCCCGCCAGGATGCCGAACAACAGAACGCCAGTGGTCGGGCCGAGGGCAATTCCGGCGATCTTCAGTTTGCCGATCACATTTCCGACGCCCACGATGAGAAAAAGGAGAAGCACGATGTTCGTGCTGGGCGTACTCAAGGATCGGTTCCATCAGCTTCTTTCTGCCTTTCTCGCAGCGCGAGATAGTGGACTCGCGATGAGTGATGGTCACAAGACTTCCGGCCGCAATGGGTCCAGGGTGTGTGAAAACACAGTCAGCAGGAGACGTTGCAAAAATCCGGCTTCACCAGAAGCCTGTAGAGCAACGATCGGCATACAAGCAGGGGTTTCGGTACCCCTGAATTTTTACTTATTTTGAGTTTTTACACATCCTGGGTCGGAAACTGGTCCTTTAGATTCAAATATACAGAATGCTTGATTTCTGTTTCGAGTCGAAACCCTTGCCGGTTAGCCCGGCAGTAGCCGCTACAAGCCATGATCGAGCTGTGGTCATTTGAGTACATGGGGTGGCTTTTCAAACCTACGGCTTACTATCTGCTTACCCGCTGGCAAAATGCGGGATGCCAAGCTTAACAGGGCGATACCTTAGCTCGTTGTTTCATGTGGCGGAGAGGGAGGGATTCGAACCCTCGGAACCCATAGGGTTCACTTGATTTCGAGTCAAGCCCGTTCGGCCAGCTCCGGCACCTCTCCAGAATCCGATTTTACCTTGAATATCAATGGGGGATAACACATGCTAGACGGCACCCCAAAATCAGGCGTCATTGTACCCTATGCTTTAACGTGAAAGCTAAACTTTCCCGGCCCGCTGACTGGTTGATGATCAGAGCTATTCGAAAAAGAAAACATGCGTTCAATTCTCATCATGTCCACCCTGTTCATCGCCGCTTGTGGTTTGTTTCCACAATCCCATCTGGACCGTGTCAGGGATGAGGGCGTGCTGCGGGTACTCACCCGCAACAGCGCCACGACGTATTACCAGGGCCCCCACGGACCAGCCGGGCTGGAATACGATCTGGCGGCAGCTTTCGCAGACTACCTTGGCGTCAAATTGAAACTCGAAACGCCGAAAACACTGACACAGGTTCTGCACAAGATCCGGGGCGGCGAGGCTGACATGGCCGCAGCCGGTTTGAGCGTCACCGATGGCCGTAAGGCAATGTTAAACTTCGGCACCAGCTACCAACGCATAACCCCGCAACTGGTTTACCGGGTCGGTACACGCGCGCCGAAGAATCTGGATGCCCTGCACGGCAGTCTCGAAGTCGTAGCCGACAGCAGCCACGCTGAACGACTGCGTTCGTTGCAGAAACAGCACCCGACACTGTCTTTTCAGCAGACCAGGGAACTGGACAGCGAAGAGCTGCTTAACCTGGTCTGGGAGCAGGTTATCGATTATACCGTGGCCGATTCCAACGAGGTCGCGATCAGCCGGCGTTTCTACCCGGAACTCCGGGTTGCATTCGACATCAGCCCTCCGGAAGCACTGGCCTGGGCCTTTCCGCCCGGAGAAGACCGAAGCCTGGTCGACAAGGCCGACGAATTTTTAAACGGGCTGAAAGAAAACGGCCAACTCGATCGTCTGCTGCAACGTTATTACGCCTATGTTTCCGATTTCGATTACGTCGGGACACGCCGTTACATGAAACACATTGACCAGCGTCTACCGCGTTACCAGGCCTGGTTCGAGCAGGCCGGAAAGGACACGGGTGTGGACTGGCGCCTGTTGGCTGCCATCGGTTACCAGGAATCGCACTGGAATCCCAAAGCAGTTTCACCGACCGGTGTGCGCGGCCTGATGATGCTGACCCGGGCCACGATGCAACAAATGGGCATCGACAAGGACCGCCATGATGCTCAGGCCAGTATCGAAGGCGGAGCCCGCTATATTGCCAGGGTAAAGAAAAGAATTGCCGAACGTATCGGCGAACCTGATCGCACCTGGATGGCTCTGGCGGCCTACAACGTCGGTTATGGACACCTGGAGGACGCGCGGATTCTCGCCCAGAATGACGGTGCTGACGCGGACAAGTGGATCGACCTGAAAAAATATCTGCCGCTGCTGAGCCAGAAAAAATGGTACCAGCAGACGCGCTATGGCTATGCTCGCGGCCGTGAGCCGGTACGCTATGTCGAAAATGTGCGCAGCTATTACGATATCCTGGTGTGGATCACGGACAAGGAACGTGCGCCCGACCGGCGCACACCGGCACTCACGGTGGATTCCCCGGCGCTATAACTCAGGCGACCTGGACGGGGATGGCAGTTCTCTGGCGCAGGATACGGTTGTCAGCATCCAGATAAACCAGCCGGGGGTTGAAACCCGCGGCTTCCTGCTCGCTCAGCACCGCGTAGGTGCAGATTATGATGCGGTCACCGGGCTCGGCTTTATGCGCCGCCGCGCCGTTGATGGAGATGATGCCCGAACCCTGCTCGGCGCGAATGGCATAGGTTGTAAAGCGCTCGCCGTTGGCCAGGTTATAGATATGGATCTGTTCATATTCGCGGATAGCGGCGGCTTCCAGCAAACCACTGTCTATGGCGCACGAACCCTCGTACTCGAGTTCCGAGTGGGTCACGTGTGCGTGGTGCAACTTGGATTTCAGCAGTGTTATCTGCATCCGTTGTAAATCCTAAGGACATCCGGGGCGGTTATTATCCCAAGATCCGCAATCCCCTGCAAACCCTCGAAATCCCGGTATTTTACACGATGACATTGTCAATCAGCCGGGCGCGCCCAAGCCGGGCCGCCGCCAGTACCACAGCGCCGGAGTTATCGGTCTCGATCGGCTGCAGGGTAGCCGCATCACGGATACTGACATAATCAGGGACAAACCCGGCCTGTTCCAACCGTTGTATTGCCTGCGCTTCCAGTTCGGCGAAGGCTTGCTGCCGGCCGCGTACCCCCTCGGCCACCTGACACAGTGTCTGGTAGAGCACGGCTGCGCGCTCGCGTTGCCCGGCGCTCAGGTAGCGGTTACGCGAACTCATCGCCAGGCCATCCGCTTCGCGCACCGTTGCCACAGCCTCAATGTCCATGGGCCAGCAAAGGTCCTTCACCATACGTCGGATGACCGCCAGTTGCTGATAGTCCTTTTCCCCGAAAACCGCAATATCAGCCTGTACCAGATTGAAAAGACGCGCTACCACAGTCGCCACGCCGACAAAAAATCCGGGGCGGGAATCGGCCTCCAGCCCTTCTCCCACGCCCGGCACCTGCACCTGCGTGGTTTCATTCAGGCCTGACGGATAGATCAGATCGACGGCCGGGGCGAACAACAGGTCCGCCCTTGCCTGTTCCAGCTGCGCCTTGTCGGCTTCCAGTGTGCGTGGATAGGTATCGAAATCCTCACCGGGACCGAACTGCATGGGATTGACAAAGATGCTGACGACGACGCGATCGCAAAGCGACCTGGCACGCCGCACCAGCCGTAAATGGCCTTCATGCAGATTACCCATGGTGGGTACAAAACCGATGCGCGAACCGGACTCGCGCCAATCACGCACCGCCACACGGAGATCATCAATGCCAGTGATTGTCTGCATCAGGAAAAACTGTGCCGTGGCGCTGGAAATCGCCCGGCTTTGACGGCTGCAACGAAAGCGCTCAGGGCAGCGGGTATATCATCGCAGTCTTCCAGGAAGTTATGCGAGAAACTCGGTCTTTTCCCCGGCGTGATACCCAGCAGGTCATACAGCACCAGCACCTGACCGTCACAATCCGGGCCCGCCCCGATTCCGATGGTCGGTATGCGCAGGCTTTGACTCGCCTGTCCGGCCAGACCGGCGGGAATGCACTCCAGCACCAGCAGCGACGCACCCGATTGTTCCAGCAGGTGGGCGTCTTCTAGCAGGCGTTGGGCGGATTCCGCATCCCGTCCCTGCACCCGGTAACCACCCAGCTGATGTACTGACTGCGGCGTCAGACCGAGATGCGCGCACACCGGGATGCCGTGTTCTGTCAGGGCCCGGACAATATCGGCGACTTCGCGTCCGCCTTCCAGTTTCATCATCTGTGCGCCAGCCCTCATCAGGCGCGCCGCATTACCCAGCGCCCGGTCGACACTGCTGTAACTCATGAACGGCATGTCGACAACACGCAAGGCGGAACGTCCCGCGCGCGCCACGCAGGCAGTATGATAGATCATATCGGCCATTCTTACCGGCAGGGTCGATTCATGCCCCTGAACCACCATGCCCAGGGAATCCCCCACCAGCAACACTTCAACGCCTGCCTGTTCCAGCAGCCGGGTGAAACTGGCGTCGTAGCTGGTCACACAGGTAATTTTTTCACCGCGTTGTTTCAACCGCAGCAATGCAATGCTGGTTACGACGTTGCGGTCAGTCATGCTGTTCCCCCGGCGTTGACACGCGCAAGGCATCTGGCATGGGATTAAAATAGTGGCGGCCGCTGCCGGCCAATGCCATCTGTTCCAGCAAGGCCTGATAGTCGGTGTCACTGTCCACCAGGTTGATTTCAGCGGCGTTCACAATCAACAGTGGCGATTTATCATAGTAGTGGAAGAACCGGGTATAGGCGTCACACAGGGATTTCAGGTAATTCGCCTCCAGTCCCCGTTCGCAGGCAATACCGCGTTTTCCCACACGTTTGAGTAACACATCCACCGGCGCCTGCAGATAGATCACCAGATCCGGTTTTGGCACATCGATGGTCAGATGCGAATAGACCTGTTCATAGAGCTTGAACTCTTCCTGATCAAGCGTGAGTTTTGCGAACAGCCGATCCTTATCCATCAGGAAGTCGGAAACGCGTACCGGTTCGAACATGTCAGCTTGACGCAGTTCCTGCATCTGCTGCGTACGCTGTAACAGGAAGAACAGCTGCGTCTGCATGGCGGCAGCACGCGGGTTACGGTAAAAACGGTCCAGAAACGGATTTTCGGCGGCACCTTCCAGCAATAGTTCGCTGCCGAATGTGTCCGCAAGTCGCCTCGCCAGGCTGGTCTTGCCAACACCGATCGGCCCCTCAACCACGATGAATCCCGGATTCTCCATGCCCGCCCCCTTGAACTCTAACCGACTGACTGCACCGTTGTCGGCAGTCGCGATAAACCGGCGCTGGAACACTGCTGCTGCAGCGACTTCACACAACCGAGCCCGGGAATTTCAAGCTGCGCGTCGATTTCCGCCAGCGGGTATAAAACAAAACCGCGCTCAGCGATGCCCGGATGAGGGATTGTCAAGCGTTCCGTAACAAGCACGTCTTCACCATACAACAGTATATCCAGATCCAGGGTTCTCGGGCCCCAGTGCCGTGCCCGAACCCGGCCCTGTGCCCGTTCTATGCCCTGCAACTTGTCAAGTAATGCTTCGGGTTCGAGCCCTGTGCTTAACTGGACAACCGCATTCACGTAATCGGGCTGATCCTGCGGCCCCATCGGTGCACTGCGGTACAGGGACGAACAGGCCTGCAGATGCGTTTGTGGTAGCGTGCCCAGCGCCTCGATCGCTGCTCGCAGCTGAGACTCGGGATTATCCTGGTTGCTGCCCAGACCAATGTAAGCCAGCACTTCAGTCATTGGTTTTCGTGACTGGCTTGCGCTTTCTTGGCCGGCGCCGGCGTTTTTTCCTGGCGGGTGCGGATTCAACCAGTGTGTCGCGCTCACCCGCGTGCAGGGTTTGGAAATGGGTCCACCAGTCGGCCAGTTCCTCCGCGGCTTCACCGGTTTCGCTGCGCAATAGAAGAAAATCGTATGCCGCGCGAAAGCGCGGATGTTCGAGCATACGGTAAGGCGCCTTGCCGCGCCTGCGCTCAAAACGTGACTGCAGCATCCATATTTCCCGCATGGGGAAACTGAAACGCTTGGGCAGCGAGGTGGCCAGTATCTGCTCGGAGGTAATCTGGTTGCCGGCGAGCTGGGCTGCCTCCAGTGCGCTCATCCCCTGATCCAGCAAGGCCTGCGTCCGCAGGCGCACGGGCTCCCACAACAGGGCGGCATAGAGAAAGGCCGGTGTTACCGGCTTGTTTTCCGCCAGGCGTTTATCGGTATTCTCCAGAGCGCGCAGCACGAAGGTGATTGGAAAGCCCTGCTCTTCGTGACTCAGTGCCTCCTCCGTCATCGGGAACAGGCGACGAAACAGGTCATAGTGACGCAGCAGCTCGAAAGTCGACACCGCGCAGCCGCCGAGGAACAGCTTAATGACTTCCTCGAACAGCCGGGCTGAGGGGATATCGTCCAGCAGATAATCCAGCTCATGAATGGCTGCCTCGCTGTCCGGATGAATCCGAAAACCAAGCTTGGCGGCAAAGCGGACCGCCCTCAGCATGCGTACCGGGTCTTCGCGGTAGCGCTGCTCGGGGTCACCAATCAGGCGCAGTGTGCCGGCTTTCAGATCCTCCAGGCCGCCCACATAATCGACCACGGAGAAATCCTTGATGTCGTAATACAGCGCATTCACCGTAAAGTCACGGCGCCAGGCATCGTCTTCGATTTCACCATAAACGTTATCGCGCAGGATACGGCCTTGTTCGGAATGCGCACTGTCGCTGTCGGCATGCAACTGGCCGTCGTGACGGCCCCTGAAGGTGGCAACCTCGATAATTTCACGCCCGAAGCGGACGTGTGCCAGCCGAAACCGACGACCGATCAGGCGGCAGTTTCTGAACAGCTGCCTGATCTCATCCGGAGTCGCGTTGGTCGCCACGTCAAAATCCTTGGGTTCACGCCCTAGCAACAGATCACGCACCCCGCCGCCCACCAGAAAACTTTGGAACCCGGCCTCTTTTAGGCGATACAGCACCTTCAGCGCACTGGAGCTGATGCTGGCCCGGGACACTATGTGCTCGGGCCGGGGGATGATGGCGGGCTGGACGCTACCGGAACCGATATCGCCTTGATTATCCACTCTAATTAACTTGTCCCTCAATCACTGGGGCGTATAATACCACTCTGCTGTATTCCATACAGTGTTCAAAACGCTCCCTTCGTCTAGCGGTCAGGACACTGGCCTCTCACGCCGGTAACAGGGGTTCGATTCCCCTAGGGAGCGCCAATTAACTTATTGAATAATATTATTTATTATTTATTTTTGAAATCGCCAAATCCAATGATGTGAAAATAATGTGAACATTTCAGTCGATTTTCGGCACGCGAGCAAAGAGTCCAACATGCCACGAACCGAGAAGATAGCATTCATTGTGATCGCAAAAGAACTAAAAATTGAAGCGCCGAAGTCTTATCAGCACCATCGCGTAAGTTTTTAAATCGCACAGAAGCCAAGGACAGAATCGAACTGCCGACACGGGGATTTTCAGTCAGTGTCATTCAACACACCACAACAAATAAAAACTGTATTATCAGTCCATTAGAACAATTCTGCTGTTGTTATCTATTGCTGAATATTGCCATTATTTGATGCTGAGTGCGTAAATAGTGCGTAATGATTTAACTCCCAACTTCTAGCAAATATACGGAGCGTATTCCCGTAGCCCACTAATCAAAAATATCGGTACAGAGAAATACCTACCTGAAATTCAACCAACCCCAACAACGGCGTTACCTTCTTTCTTTTCACTGCATTTGGGAAGCACTTCAACAAGCGTCTACCGCCTGTTTGCGGATTATTATTTAGAATCGGTCTAATAGACCGACTTTGATCGGATACTTGCCGTTCGCTGAACCTTGAACCCCGACTTTCTGCTGGGCCAGCAAGGGGGAAGTTCGGCCAATATCCGTCATTGTCGGTAGACATTCTTTTCATCCGTGATGACCGTCATCGTGTCAGCTTAATCGCCCAGGTCTGCAGGTACCAGCTGACTTTCGCATTGGCCTGGCTTCCAATCATCCCGCATCGTCTCTGCTTGAAGTAGCTGTTTCGAAGTTAGACTCTCCCTTATTGTTAGATACTCATGTTTCCATAAATCAGGTTTCGTATTTGTCGCAAGTCCGTACCAAACGTATGCTCGTGGCAGATCCATTGGTATTCCGAATAATCCCATGCTATAGATTCGCCCTACCTCCGCCTGTGCAAAAGGATATCCTTGATCAGCGGAACGGCAGAGCCATATCAAGCGTGAAGGGAGACCCGCATGTGTATGATACATTTGAAACTGTGCTTCTGATTCTGGCGCTATCTGACCTTTTGACATATATGGCTCAAATCTTGACCATAAGACATTGCGAATGGAATAGGGGATAAATGCATGGTAGGCGGTTACCCAACCTTTCGTGTTTATGACCAGTGACTTGTCTTCTGTCCTGTTTAGAATGTGTATACCGCGACCATACATCGCTGAAATCACCCAAAATCGGCCAATGGATTCTTTCAACACCAATCCCTCAGAGGTACATTGGAAATCACCAGAGTCGCGTGACATTGACCTTTCTGTTTGTATTTTACCGGAAGAAGTGTATGCCGTTACATGCAGGTAATCGTCGCCCCGTTGGCTAATTTTTATTGATGAGCAGGCGATCGAGGATTCCGGAAACAATATTACGCTGAGTAGGCCCAAACCGCTTCCTGCCGCAGCCTGCTCTTGATAATGACCAGAGATATCCGAGCAGTCTACCAATTCAGCCCGGACCTCCGGTGGTGCCCATTCGTCAGGGCGTTCATCCACTTGACGAAAACAACCTTCAAGTCCACAGATAAGGACTATCATCGCCAACGTTGGAATGTGGTAGAAATGCATTTTTTAATGATTTCTGTGTATCCTTCGGTAACATTTACACCAAAAGCAAATGAACTGCCTTGATATCCGGCAAACAAATGTTGGATTTGGCTGTCAAACTCCAACGGGAAGTCCTGAGCAGAAAGCGATGTCCTGTTGCCATTCATATTTAATGGCTTGCCAGTGGCGTTATTTGTTGATTCGGCGGCAAATCACCCGACCGACTTCGTCCAACGCGTCGTGTGCACTGCGTCCCGGGCGAAACCCGTAGGAACAGTCGAGAAAATCCTGCGCAAAGATCGCATTGAGCAGTTCCACCGTGGCCCTCTGCACGATCTTATCTTCGAGGGCGGGGATCGAGATCGGCCTCTTTCGCCCGTCTTCCTTGTCGATGTAGATCCTGCGCAGCGGCTGCGCACGGTAGCGCCCGCTCTTCAGCTTCTCCTGCAGCTTGACGATGTTCTCAGCCACATGCTCCTGGTAGTCCGCATACGTCACGCCATCCACGCCGGCGGCTGCCCCTTTGCGAAGACCGTCAAATGCGCCCCACAACGCCTCTTTCGTCAGAAAGTGAGCGATCGAGTGGAACCGGCATCCCGCATCTTGCTTGGCTAACTCAGCTATTCGATTTAGATCCATTTGACAGGCTCTCCCGAGTTCAGTGTCTCGTACCTGTGTCACTGTATCGATGCATCACCCTGCTCATCCCTTCCCTCCAGTGGATGCCGTGGCCGCCCCTCGCGGGAGCCCTGCGGTTCTCCACCTTCATCGGTACTATGGACTCGTAAGACTGCTCATCTGTCCGTGCCTGCGCCTCCGGTTTCCCTTGGCAGCAGGAGACTCCGCTTGAGGGTCATTCGCTTCTCTCGGGGGCAACCCTCACCCCCCGGAGACCGGGTGCCATTGGAGTTGGGCGGCACCTCAGCCCAGCTCGCGGAGAGACAGGGAGCTCTCCTGGGTTCACGGGAAGTCCTTTGGTAAGCATGCCCCGGGCTAGAGACTCCGGCGACCCCGGTTCCACCTCGCACGGCGGTGGACCGGATGCTGCCTTCCGCTGGCTGAACGGCGTCGGCATCGCAATAATCAAAGATTTCGGAGCTGAATCCTCACGGCCTGCTTACTCGCTGTGTACGCTTCGCACCCGCCAGTCGCCCGGCGAATGGCAACACTCGCTACCGGCCTGCCCGCTACGGCTTTGACCGGGCTGGACTTGCACCAGCTGGACTCCAACAAGAGGTTTCACCAGCTCATCCTGGTTCCCCCTCTTCCGCGCTTTGCCAGCGCGACCAGCCATTTCGTTACCTCCACGACTGCTCCGATTGCTTGCGGCTGGAGCAAAATCGCCGGGTGGGATTTACACCCACTGGAAAACGCCGCCTTAACACGGCGCACGCCAGAAACGGACATTTTGCCATTCTTCAAATCAGAGCTTCTGGGAACTCAGTGGTCAGGGCCACCGGTGGCTAGTTCGCGTTCACACTGGCCGGGCTGCCAGTTCGCGAGTATCTTTTCGGCCTCTGCCATTTGTTCAGACGTTAGCGATTCTGTGACCTCTTCCAGTTTCCATTGGTATTCCTCGTGCCCGTTCCGCACTGCAAATTTGTACCACACATAGGCCCGTCGCAGATCCTTCTCTACACTGCCGACCCCCTGTCGATAAAGGCGAGCGACCTCATTTTGAGCATGAGGATTTCCTTGCTCCGCTGACCTACAAAGCCACCTCAAGCCCTCCGGGGACCCTGGATTGACGTAATAAAACTGCAGTTGTGCGTCAGCGTCTCCCCGCTCCGCTGTTTGGCTTATCGCTTCTACCGACTCGAGCTGTGTTGAGCTTTCAGTACTAACGACCTGACTGGTTGCCGTGTCTTCCACCCATGAACCACGCTCCTTTGAACACTTAACTTGGTACTTATGCCCAGGCTCAGCGTTGAATTCTACGGAGCGCATTGAGGCATAAAGCTGTGATCCAAGCCCATATCCGTGGGCACAGTACACTTTTACGGTATGTCGTCCAGGAGGTATCTTGACTCTCTCAGTAAAATTTAGAGCAGTGCCATCGATCCCCCAGATCCCGGCTTTACTGTACCTGAAACTACCCCAGTAGGAATCCGTTATGACGGCCATATCATCTGGCGATACATCCCCGCCATTCTCGGGGGGGATTGTTGCGCATCCTGTTAGTAACAAGGAGTAAATCAATAAACGGAAATTCCAACGTAATGTTCTGAACATGAAATAATCAAACCACTTCTCTTTGATAACGTAATCTTCTACGCACCAATGTACTTTGAACACTAACTTCGTGATAACAGGGAATGGCCGAAACGTGAAACGCCTGTTAGCGAAATCTTATTTGGAATGAGTCTAATAGTCAGGGTTTGGTTGGACTCACCGTTCATCGCGAGAGCAGCGCCGCAGCCTGATGCAGGGGGCATACGGGCAAGTTCGGCCAGGAAAAGACCTTCCCGGTGATTCGCGGAAGGTCTCAGAAGCCGCATTTTCTGCCGTTGCACTATTGCTAACGGCCATTCCTGATGACAGCATCGCACGATGCTTACCACCGAAAACTGGCAGCAATACTTGGAAAAAGGTTTCACCCTTACCAGCTCCGGTACCAGTGGGGCTCCGAAATCAATCTTCCAGACACCGAAAAAGCTGGCCGCTGCCAACCGCATTGCAATAGAGGCGCAACGCATCACGCCGGATAGCCGGGTGCTGACGGTATGCCGTATGACACATGCAGGCGGCGCACTCGCGCAGACCTTGCCGGCACTCAGCATTGGCGCGCATGTTGATATCGTCCCGTTCAATGCTTTCAGTTTTCTGCGCAATGTTGCCGGCTACACGCACACGCACCTGACCCCTGCGCATTGTCAATTAGTGATGCATACGCGCTCGTTTTCGAAAGCTGATCTCGCCGGCCTGTTCGTAGCCTGCGGAAGCGACCGGGTGTCGTTTGAAATGATAGAAGCCTTCGTAGCACGCGGCGCAGTGTTCATGTGCAATTGGGGCATGACAGAGATCGGCCCCATTACGATCAATACCGTCTTCGATTCTCTAAACAAGGTAGTGGAATACCACGCGCATGCGATCGCTGGCGCCAGCCTGCTCGGAGACCGGTTCTATTGTGAAACCAAGGTTGAAGATGGAGTACTATACGTACGTGGTGACTGCTGCGTGTATAAGGACTGGTTTTGCACTGGCGACCAGGTTGTCGTCAACGCGCATGGCGCTATGTATTATTTGGGACGTGCCAAGAAAGACTAATCAGTTTCACCTCTGCCCAGTAAGCGTTTCCGGATTTGGATCGATGCCGCCTGCAAGCCAGCCCGTCCGGAACGACTGTCCACAGCACTTTCTCTCCGTTCAGCCACTTAGGTTGAACGGTGGGTTTGGGTCGACTATTGCCTGTTAGAGAAATCGAATATTAAGAAAGCATGTAGGACGTAATTCGACCACAAACTTGCCGTCGCCCGGCTACAGAAAACCCCGCTGATGGGAACGGCAGTACTTCCTTAACCGGCCAGAAACGGGCATTCCCGGGCTTCAGTTGTACTTCCGATTTGCGGCAACAACGGACATTCCCATCCTTGTTATCTGACATCGTCAACCGAGACAAAATCGTCAATTTTCCCGATCAAGAAACCCAGCTCAAGGCTGGGTCTCTTACATTACTTATCTCCGCTCCAAAGGTTCTATGGCGAGTAGCGGATCGGTGATCAGTAGGTACGTTATTTTGATTCCGGCCCGATCGGTTACCCACTTATTCCCCTGAACGGAATTTGGCAACGACGGTTCTCTTACTCGACAGCGCCAGTTCATCGCCCGAGACTTGGAAGGCGTCCACCGAGGCTAATGCCTTGGCGAGATTGCTTTCCAGTTCCATCAGTACTGGGTCCCCCGACATTTTCGTGCTGGCAAGGGCACCCATCATAACGGTGTCGTCAACCAGCGCGTACGAGCCTGTCAGGCGATTGATACCGCCGAAGATGGAGAGCTTGCCATGTTCGAATTTCATGGTGGGCGGCCTTTCCGAAACAACTTCTTTGCCGTTAAGCATCGTAAGTGTCCACTCCTTGTGAGCCGCCTGGTTCACACCGGCCATGTCGCAGGCTTCGGCATGCCATGAATACGTTTTCTTCGAATCCTGCGGCGAAGTGGCCAGCGGCTTTTCGGTCCCGGCAGCCACCGGGTAGATAGTAGTACCTTCCTTAATCGTCTCCAGCACCTTGATGTCCTTGATCGCCATCGGGTCGACCTTGAGGGGATCTTTATCAAGTATCACGAGGTCGGCGAGTTTGCCGACTTCGAGAGTGCCCTTGGCGTCCTGTTCACCATACTGCTCGGCCACCCACTCGGTCATGGCCTTCAGGCCCTCATAGGCTGTCACACGCTGGTCGGGGCCAACCTCAATGCCGGCGCGGGAGCTGCGATTCACAGCCGACCAGAGCATCATCATCTGGTCGAGCGGGGCGACCACAAAGTCCGTATGATTGGTCGGGCGCAGACCGGCATTGATCGCATCACGCATCGGGCTGATATACATGGCCTGCTTCTCCCCACGGTTCTTGAGGTGCGCCTCGGCGAAGTAGAAGGTGTGCAGCGTGTAGAAGGAGGGGCGGACCTTGTATTCCACGAACTTGGGGATCTGATCCCTGCGCATGAACTGCGTGTGGATGGTGGTCACGTTCCATGGGCGGCTGTAGTCGCCGTCGCGGGCGAACTCGTATGCCGTGAGGAAGGCGTCAATGGCGGCATCGCCATTGCAATGCAGGATAAGCGGTACGTCCAAGTCATAGACCTTTTTCACCATCTTGTTGGCGAGATCCTGGGGAAAGGTCGGCTCGCCCTTCCAGTCTTCTTCACCTCCGGGTCCGCCGGTGAGATAGGACGTGGTGAAGAAGGCTGTCCGACCCTGCGGCGAGCCGTCTAGCGTGATTTTCACCCCGCCAACCTTGAAGCCGTTCTTGTATTTGCCCCATTCACTGACGGGGTACTCGGCGAGCACCTTGTCGACATCCGTGATAAAGGGATAGGCGACCACATCGATGATGTTCGCCCCCGCCTCGCTGGCGCGCTTCATCGTCTGGAACTGGGGCAGGTGTGTCGCCCCCTCGTGCGCCGTGGTTACACCCGCCTCCGCGTAAAGCATCTGCCCCGCCCGGCTCCACTCGATTTCCTGCTGCGCCGTCATCGGCTCGGCTTGTTCCATCACCGGGAGAAACGCTGTCTCCATGATCAGTCCGTAGGGCTCCTCAGTGCCCGGCTTGCGTACGATCACGCCACCCGGTGGGGTCTTGGTCTCAGCGCTGATACCGTATTTCTTCAAGGCGAGAGTATTCATCACCGCACCATGCATCGAGACGTGGTCCACGCGAACCGGATTGTCGGGGAAAGCCTTGTCTAGAGATCGTCCCGATTGAGCAGCCGACCTTCGGGCATGACAGTGTCGTCATAGCCGTACCCCATGATCATTTTCCCCTTCGGGATGTTGCGTTCTCGCGCACATTTCTCGAGTTCGGCAATAATGCTGGGGACGTCTTTGCCCGGGCCCGATGGCGGCGCATAGAGCTTGCACTGATTGGCAACGAGCAGCGAATTGATGTAATGGCTGTGCGCATCAAGAAAGCCGGGTAGCAGCGCCTTACCGCCTAAATCCACAACCTTGGTCGAACCGCCCTTCGTCTCTAGCGCGGCTTCCATACTGCCCACGAACGCGATCTTCCCATCCTTCACTGCGAGCGCCTCGATGTAGGCCGGCGTTTTCCCCGTCATGGTAAGGATGGAGCCATTGTGATAGATCGTGTCCGCCGTCTGGGCGAAAGCCTGACTGAACGTTAAGCTGCAGAGGACAGCGAGTGTGCGAGCTACGGTAACTCGATTGTGCTTCATCTTCTTGCTCCCGAAAGTTGTTAGCAGATTCAATTTATTGTGTTACCTGCCTATGAACAGCGCACCAAGTTGCGAATCCGGTTCTCTGAGTATCTTCGCTGCTGCGCTTTATGCACCAAGCTGGTACAAAGCCGCACCTGTTGCCGCTGTTGATTTTTCGCGACGGTAGTGTGCACCAGTTGCTGTCTTCAGAACAATGACTTCCGGGAAATTGGCAGTAGGTTGCTTTCAGGTTCGCGAGCCCGGGTTTAAATTCATTCGGTAGCAATGTCGCTTCTCAGTACTTTCGAGACCTTACCAGAAATACTGGGAACGGTGAAAAAGGGTCGTCTGCCGTCCTTTAGAGAAATCGCATATAAGAGCTTCCTGTAAGACCGGGTTGGACCAGTAACCTGCCGTTCGCCGCATCCCGAATACCGATTATTGTTGAGGCCGGCAAGGGCAATAAC
>Ga0316201_10000014_pt1 | contig 75595 bp, 71 predicted proteins | sample CS6wburrow_MG_FD_204516 | JGI IMG/M metagenome (GOLD analysis project Ga0316201, IMG submission 204516) | Coastal sediment microbial communities from Delaware Bay, Delaware, United States - CS-6 worm burrow | ecosystem: Environmental > Aquatic > Marine > Coastal > Sediment | place: USA...
CGCGGCCAATGGGCCGCGCCTACAGGAAACCCCGGTATTTCTGATGGCTGGGTCGGTCGCGGCCAATGGGCCGCTCCTACAGGAAACCCCGGTATTTCTGACTGGCCGGGCGGGTTGCGGCCAATGGGCCGCTCGTACAGGAAACCCCGGTATTTCTGATGGCTGGGCGGGTCGCGGCCAATGGGCCGCTCCTACACGAAGCCCCGGTAATTCTGATGGCTGGGTCGGTCGCGGCCAATGGGCCGCTCCTACAGGAATCCCCGGTATTTCTGACTGGCCGGGCGGGTCGCGGCCAATGGGCCGCTCCTACAGGAATCCCCGGCGGTTTAAGTTTCAATAAAACTCGCGAATTCCTGCAGCGATTTGCGCTTGATGTCCGGCACTCGCGCATCATCGGCCGGGTAGCCTACAACCAGCAGCAGAAACGGACGCTCGTTCTTCGGCCTGCCCAGGATTTCGTTAAGGAACTTCATGGGACTCGGCGTATGGGTTAGCGTAGCAAGGCCCGCCGTGTGCAGCGCGGTAATCAGAATGCCTGAAGCCAGACCCGTCGATTCCGTCGGATAGTAGTGTTTCACCTTGGTGCCGTCAGGCAACTCACCGAATTTCTGCAGGAATACGGCAATCAGGTACGGCGCTGTTTCGAGAAACGGTTTTTGGTCGTCGGTGCCCAGCGGCTGCAGCGCTTTCAACCATTCTTCGGAAGCCCGGTGCTCATAAAACTCACGCTCCTCGGCTTCGGCGGCCAGGCGGATTTTTCTTTTCGTTTCCGGACCGCTTACGACCGCAAAATGCCAGGGCTGCAGGTTGGCGCCACTGGGCGCCGTATTGGCCGCGCGTAAAGCCGTCTCGATAATGTCTCTCGGTACGGGTCTGTCTGAAAAATCGCGTACCGTACGACGACGGTCCATATCAGCATAGAAAGCTTTGACGCGGCGGCGCATTTCCTCGAGCGGATACTCCTGATATCGAGCCAGTGGAATCGTCGGGTATGTGCTCATGTTCTTGCCTCTCTGATCTCTGCCGCCGGCAGCGCCTTAGTTGTCGGCCTCGCCGAGTTTCTGCAAGACACTCCACTCACTCGTGTCATTTTCAGAAACGGCGCGTCCACGCAATGATATGCCGGCTTCATGTACAGATTCCGGATCACCGGAAACCAGCGGATGCCAATCTGGCAAGTCCTTGCCGTCCGCCAGGCGCTTGTAAGCACAGCTATCCGGCAGCCAGCTAAAAGTCTCAGGGCGGTCAACGCTTAGAACGAGACAGTCGCTGACGCGTTTCGCCCTTGCCGCATAGTCGGTGCAACGGCAGCTACCGACGTCCAGCAATCGGCACGCGATATCGGTGTAGTAGATTTCGCCGTTATCCTCGTCCTCGAGCTTGTGCATACAGCACAGCGCGCAGCCATCGCAAAGCGATTCCCACTCTGTCGTGCTCATTTCTGCAAGCGATTTGCGTTTCCAGAATTGATCGGTCATCGTGCCGTACTTTGCGACATCTGTAGTCCAATATCATCTTGTTGGACGACCAAACATGGAATATCCACATGAAAGCCGTGTTTCTCGACTGGGCCACCATGGGCCCCGGCCTCGATACCAGCGCCTTGCGCGCCGTATTGCCTGAACTCGAGGTCTATGACGTAACCACCGAACAGCAGGTTGCTGAGAGAATTGAGGACGCAGAATTCGTATTGGCCAACAAGATTCGGCTGACGGACGAACTTCTCGAGAAATGTTCCCGGCTCAGGTTCATCGGGCTGACGGCGACCGGCACCGACAATGTCGATCTCGAGGCAGCCAGCCGTCACGGCGTTGCCGTCTGCAATATCCGCGCGTACTGCAGCCAGTCGGTCGCCGAGCATGTGTTCGGTTGCCTGCTCAGCCTTACGCACAGCCTTGGACCTTACCAACGGGACGTGCGCGCTGGCGAATGGCAGCGCTCTGACGACTTCTGCCTGTTGACACATCCGGTACGAGAGCTCTCGACGATGACGCTCGGCATTGTAGGTCTCGGAGAGCTGGGCAAGGCTGTCACGAAAGTGGGCGCGTCATTCGGCATGGACGTCATCATTGCAGTGCGCCCGGGGAACACAACCGCGAGCGACGGCCGAGTGCCGTTCGGCGAACTGCTGCAGCGCTCTGACGTAATTTCTCTGCACTGTCCACTCAATGAGAATACGAGAAATCTCTTTGCCGCCGCCGAGTTCGCGAAGATGAAAAATGACGCGATCCTTATCAACACGGCGCGTGGCGGCCTGATCGATTCAGAAGCCCTGGTGAAAGCACTGCAAGATGGTCAAATAGCGGCCGCGGTTGTGGACGTGCTGCCGCATGAGCCGCCCGTGCACGGTGACCCGCTGCTCGATTATGAGGGCGACAACCTGATCGTCACGCCACACATCGCCTGGGCAAGCAACGAGGCGCGGCAGGCTGCCATTGATGAGCTCACCGCCAATATCGTCGCGTTCATCGATGGCGGCGACAGAAACCGGGTCGTCTGATCAGGCTCCGATAATCTGTCGCGCCCATTGCACAATCTGGCGCACACGCGGCGAGCCGAGATCATAGGCCTCGTCGAAACTCGCCCAGCGCCACTCGTGGTGTTCCGGTGCGCCAGTTTCAGGGGAGAGTCCCATCGTCACCTCTGTTTGCCGGCTACTCGCAATGTAGTAACGCGCGACCTTGCCACGACTGTAAGGTCCGGTCTCGAAGAAACGATCGCCCCAGTCAAATTTCAGGTCGTCAAGGCCGGTCTCCTCGTGCACCTCTCGAAGTGCGGCCTCGATTGGCTCTTCGCCGTGTTCTTTAACGCCCTTTGGGAAGTCCCAGTGGTGATAAGCACGTAATAATAAGGTCACCCAGCCCTGCTCAGTCTCACGTGCGATAACAACCCCGCAAGAGTGCTTCTCCAGAATCATGGGGCCCACCGCAGTACCTCGACAGGCGCTGAATTAATAGCACTGCGTGCCGCGAAAAAGCCGCAGATGCATACAAGAAACACACCGGCTGCAACGCCAACCACCCATAACAATGGATTGAATTCGTACGGCAACTGAAACAACTGCACCGCGACAACCGCCGCGAGGATCGAGGCACCGGCCGATGCAAGCACACCCGCGGCAAAACCCAGCGCCGCAAACTCCGTCATCACACCGAGAAACACCGTGCGGCGGCGCGCACCCAGGGCTCGCAGCATGGCGCTCTCGAAACGCCGTTCGTCAATCGTCGACTGCACCGCAGCGAATAGAACGGCGATACCCGCCAACAGTGTGAAAACAAACACGGCCTGCACGGCGAGACTCGCCTTTTCGATGATGCCGCGAACCTGCTGCAGGATGGCGTCGAGATTTATTACTGAAATGCTCGGGTAGGCACGCACCAGCTCGACGAGCATCGGCTGCTGCGTCTCTTCGAGCCGCATGCTCGAGATGTAGGTTGTCGGCATGCCATCGAGCGCACCTGGCGACAGCACGATGAAGAAGTTGGGCTGGAACGAATCCCAGTTCACTTTTCGAATGCTGGCAATCTCTGCCTCGACGTTCTGTCCGGCAACGAAGAAACCCAGGCGATCGCCAATGGTCAGTCCCGTATCGGTCGCGGCGTCTTCCTCGATCGACACCAGTGGCGGGCCATCATAGTCGAGCGGCCACCACTCGCCGGCCACCAGCTCGTTGCTGTCACTCATCGCCGCTGTCCAGGACAGGTTAGCCTCGCGGTTGGTCAGCCACCGTCCGTCCTCGCTGGCGTATTTCCGTTCCTTGACGGACTCACCGTTGATCGTGGTCATACGGGCTCGAACCAGTGGTGTGAATTTCGGTACGTCGATGCCCTTGTCATCGAAGAAAGCGCCGAGTGGAGCAATTTCGTGAGGCTGAATATTGATCAGGAAATGATTCGGTGCATCTTCGTCCAGCGTCTGCCGCCAGCCCTCGAGCAAGTCGGTACGAACCAGTGTCAGTAATAGCAACACGGTCAATCCGAGTCCGAAGGCGACCACCTGGATCGCGCTGTCACGGCCGCGACGCGCAACATTGGCGAGACCGTAGCGCCAGGCAACACCAACCCCGGAGCGAAAACGACCTATTACGGCCACCAGCCCCCTGCCGACCAGGTACAGCGCAGCCGCAATCACCAGGATTCCGCCGATCAGGATCACGAGCATCCGTGGATCGCCGACCGAGCGGTACAGCAGCGCGGCGACGGCCGCGAGCGACAGGCCGGCGACCAGTATCCTGGACGGTGCCGGCGGCATGGCATCATGACGCAATACTCGCAGCGGCGGCGTGTTGCGAAGCTGAAGCAGCGCCGGCAGCGCGAAGCCGAGCAACAACACCAGCGCGCTGCCGCTTGCGAGCATGATCGGCCGCACGCCGGGCTCCGGCAAGTCGCTGGCAATGAGATCCGCGAGAATTCGCGACAGCACTTCCTCGGCGGCGAACCCGACCGCACTGCCGATAACGACGCCCAAAACGCCGAGTAACAACAACTGAATCATCGCCACCAGGATAACGAAGTCCTGCGTCGCACCGAGGCTCTTCATCAGGGCCACGGTGTCCATCCGGCGATGCGCGAAACGTCGAGCCGACATCGCAACGGCAACGGCGCTGAGTAGCAGGCTGATGACCGCCGTGAGCGACAGAAAACGCTGCGCGCGATCGGCCGCGTTGTAAGCGCGTTCGCTGCTCTCTTCCTGGCTGCGAATACGCACAGAGTCGGGCAGCTCGTCCTCGATCGCGACGTTAAACGCTGTCACATCCTCATCGTCACCGGCGACGAGCAGCGCATAGCTGACGCGACTACCCTCGCCTATCAGGCCCGTGCGGGCGATGTCCCGTTCGTTCATGAGCAGAGATGGGGCGAGCGAGGCGAAACCGATCGACTGATCGGGCCTGAACGTCAGAACAGCCGAGACGCGCAGATCAATCTCGCCGACGGAGAGCAGATCACCGACATCGGCAGCAACGCGCGCGAGCAGTGCGCCGTCTGCCCAGACCTCGCCGGGTTTCGGTATGCCATCGACTTCGCGCTGCTCGCCAAACAGCTGATTTGACACACGCACCGAGCCGCGTAGCGGATACGCGTCGCTCACTACCTTGATAGTCGCCAATGCGCTTTCATCGCCCGCGAACACTACGGACGGGAAAGACATCGTGCGTGCCGTCTGCAGACCATACTCGCCCGCGAGCTCACTCCATTCGGCAGGCACTGGCTCTTGCGAACGTAGCCGCAGGTCCGCCGCGAGCACTTCGTTTGCCTGGCGAGCGACTGCTTTTCCTATACGGTCTGTCAGGAAGCCGACCGCCGTGAGCGCGGCAACGGCAAGCCCGACCGCTGCCAGCAATACCAGCACCTCGCCGGAACGCAGCTCGCGCCCGAAAGTGCGCAAGGCGAAGGCAAGTGCCTTCATGCAGCGGCCTTCCGATCGCTGACCAGGCGGCCGGCGTCGAGCGCAAGAATGCGATCGCAGCGCTCCGCAAGTTCATTGTCGTGAGTTACGAGCACCAGGGTCGTCGAGGAATCGCGATTGAGCTCAAACATGAGCTCCATAATGTTCGCCCCGGTGCGGCTATCGAGGTTGCCCGTTGGCTCATCAGCAAACAGCACGGCAGGCTCGGTTGCGAACGCGCGCGCGATAGCCACTCGCTGTTTCTCGCCGCCGGACAATTGCGAGGGGTAGTGGCTCCAGCGGTCTTTGAGACCCACCTGGTCGATGATCTTCCGCGCCAGTGGCCTTGCATCGCGCTGCCCGGCGAGCTCCAGCGGCAGCATGACGTTTTCGAGCGCATTTAGCGAAGGTACGAGGTGGAAGGACTGAAAGACGAATCCCACGCTGTCTGCCCGTACGCCCGCGCGACCATCTTCGTCCAGGTCCGAGAGATTTCTGCCATTAAGTAAAACGTGCCCGCTACTCGGCAGGTCCAGACCCGCCAAAAGCGCCAGCAGCGTGGATTTGCCCGCGCCAGACGGTCCAACCACGGCCACGGACTCGCCGGCAAAGATCTGGAAACTGACATCCGATAATATGGTCAGAGTCCCTTCGGGGCTGCTAACCTGTTTGCTAACCTGGCTGGCCTCCAGGACCATATTGTTTGCAACTGACTGATTTACCATGCGAAGACTTCTTACCTTATTTATCTTATTGATAGCCGTGAATGCCCAGGGCACGCGCCCGCCGACAGTGCTGGTGTTTGGGGACTCGCTGAGCGCCGGCTACGGTATAGACGTTGACCACTCGTGGACCGCTTTGTTGCAGGAACGTCTCAGGAAGCTAGGGTACGAACATCGCGTCGTGAACGCCAGTATCAGCGGTGAGACGACCGAGGGTGGCGCCGCACGCATCGACGCGGCCCTGGATAACTTCGCTCCGGACCTTATTATCCTGGAGCTCGGCGGCAACGATGGGCTGCGCGGCTTCCCGCCAGCGAGGATGAAGGGCAATCTCGAGAAGATCATCGAGCGGTCAAAGGCGTCCGGCGCAGCGGTCGTTTTACTCGGTATTCGCATCCCGACAAATTACGGGCCCCGATATACGGCGGCCTTCGAGTCCGTTTATCGAGAGGTCGCTGATACCCTGGGTGTGAAATGGATCGAGTTCTTCATGGAGGGTGTTGCGCTGAATGATGCGCTGCTGCAGGAAGATCGCATCCATCCCAATACCGAGGCGCAGCCGATTTTGCTCGAGAATGCATGGCCAATTATCAGCGCAACGCTCGATGGTGCGTTATGATTTAGGTCGCGCTGATAACAATAAACTTTTGCGCAAGTAGTCAGGGGGTTAATTTTGGAAAAGACGTGGCTTAAATCCTATCCGGAAGGCATGCCGGCCGAGGCACCGACTCCGCCGTTTCGTTCGATACGCGAACTCTTCGAGCACGGCTTTTCGAAATATCCCGACAATGCCGCGTACACGAATATGGGGCGTACGCTCACCTACGGCGACCTCAATCGGCTGTCCATGAAGTTCGCCTGTTACCTGCAACAGACGATCGGACTCACCCGCGGCGAGCGGGTTGCCATCATGTTGCCCAACATTCTGCAGTACCCGGTTGCGATGTGCGGGATCTTTCGTGCCGGCCTGGTCGTGGTCAACGTCAACCCGATGTACACCGCTCGGGAGCTCAGGCATCAGCTAAAAGACTCTGGCGCTCGCTGCATCATCATCCTTGAGAACTTCGCGCACGTGCTCGAAGAGGTCATCGCGGATACAGATATTGATCACGTCGTGACGACCGGCGTTGGTGACCTTCTGAAATTCCCGAAGAGCCTGGTCACGAACTTCGTACTGCGCCACGTCAAGAAAGCGGTGCCGCCATACAAGATCGCCAATAGCATCACGTTCAAGGGCGCGCTGAAAGCCGGCGCTGGCAAGACCCTGCAAACGGTGGACATAGGCTTCGCAGATATTGCCTACCTGCAATACACCGGTGGAACCACCGGCGTTTCGAAGGGTGCGATGCTCAGCCACCGCAACATGATTTCCAATGTGCAGCAGACCATCACCTGGCAGGCCGATGCCTACGAGGGCGTGCACCCGCTGATCGCGATTACAGCGTTGCCGCTTTATCACATCTTCTCGCTGCAGGGTAACTGTCTTACGGTGATGGCCCAGGGCGGCCTGAACGTGCTGATAACAAACCCGCGTGACTTCGAGGGATTCGCCAAGGAGATCGCCGAGTACCCGTTCAATATGTTCACCGGCGTCAACACGATGTTTGCGGCGTTAATGAACACGCCGAGTTTCAAGGACATCGACTTCAGCCACCTGCGAGTCTGTATCGGCGGCGGTACCGCGGTGCAGCCTGCCGTGGCAAAAGACTGGAAGAAAGCAACCGGCGTAACGATCCTGCAGGGCTACGGGCTGACGGAAACTTCGCCCGCCGCTATCGTCTGCCGAATCGACTCGGAGTTCACCGGCACAATCGGCCTGCCGATACCATCAACTGACGTCATGATAGCCGGGGACGACGGCAATCCGCTGCCATCCGGGCAGGTCGGCGAAATATGCATCAAGGGACCCCAGGTCATGGAGGGCTACTGGCAGCGCCCGGCTGAAACCGCCGAGGTCATGTTTCCGGGCGGCTGGCTGCGTACCGGTGACATCGGGCGCATGGACGACGATGGCTACTTCTACATAGAAGATCGTAAGAAGGACATGATTCTCGTCTCCGGCTTTAACGTGTATCCCAACGAGATCGAGAACGTCGTGGTCGAGCTGGATGGCGTGCTTGAGGCAGCAGCGATTGGTATTCCCGATGAGCGCTCGGGCGAAATTGTGAAGATCTTTGTCGTTCGCAAAGACCCGACGTTGAGCGAGAAAGATATTCTCGACTATTGCCGTAAACACTTGACGGGTTACAAACGACCCAAGCGCGTTGAGTTCCGCGATGAGTTGCCCAAAACCAATGTCGGCAAGATTCTTCGCAGGGAACTGCGCGACTGACTTTCCGGGAATTCATGTCCCGGCGCCAGTCTGATTCGGAGAAAACCGGAGGCATGATGCCTGTAAAAAAATTGCTTTCTATTTTGCCGTTGCTGTTGCTTGCAGCGGTTGTCGGCGCGGCCGTTCCCAAGCCTCTCGACCCGCTGCGGGTGGCACCGCACATATACGAGCTGGTGTTCGAGAACGACAAGGTGCGGGTCCTCAGGCAGACCATTCGCAACGGCGAGACCCCTCCTCTGCATGGCCACATGGATCGGGTCATGGTCTACCTGCAATCCTGCGCATGGCTGGAAGACGATGGCCAGGGCGGCGAAAGGATGCAGCTGTTCAAGATCGGCGAGGCCGTGTGGGCGCCGGCAGAAACACATGGTGGAAAGACGGCGGACGTCGTGCAGGAGTGCAAGATTCTCGAGATCGAGCTGCTGTAAGCGATTACTCGTCGGCAGTGCTATGTGATTACCCGGCCGACCGCTGCCGACGACGACGCGAACAGTGTTTAAAGGGCGCCCTGTCTGCGACAGCAAGCGCCCGCGTTGACGTAGAATGCCAAAGACAGGAAAGGCCGGAGCCAATATGTCGTTCATGGAAGAGCTAAAAAGACGCAAGGTCATTCGTGTTGGCGTCGCCTACCTGATCGCAGGATGGCTGTTGCTGCAGGTCGGAGACGTACTCTTTGACCCGCTCGAGGTCCCCGATTGGTTCATGCCTGCGTTGATCGTTCTTGTAGCGCTGGGATTTCCATTTGCCCTGATCATGGCGTGGGCGTTTGAGCTGACGCCTGGAGGCGTAAAACGCGATGCGGGTTCCGACGCTGACGAGAAATCGTCCGTAACAACCGAAGTTGATTCTGCTGCGGCCGATGAGCGCTCTGTTGCTGTCGTTCCATTTGTCGACATCAGTCCGGATAACGACAACGAGCATTTCACGGATGGGCTTACGGAAGAGCTTCTGAACGCGCTCCGACGCATTCCGGATTTACGCGTCGCGTCGAGAACCTCCTGTTTTGCCTTCAAGGGCAAGGATGCGGATGTCTCTGAGGTCGCTGAGAAACTGCGCGTCAATCACCTGGTCGAGGGCAGCGTCCGCAAGTCCGGCGAAAAACTGAAAGTGGCTGTGCAGTTGATCGAGACCAGCAGCGACACGCACTTATGGTCGGAAAGCTATGATGAGGACCTGGATGATATTTTCTCGATGCAGGAAGATATCGCCCGAAAAATCTGCGACGCGTTGCAAATTACCTGGCACCCTGAAGACGCACAAGACCCGACGACCGATAACGCGCAGGCTTATGATTATTACCTGCGCGGCCTGGGGTTCTTCACCGCGAAAGGCGGCGCTGACCTCGACTTCGCCATAGACATGTTCACTCGAGCAACGCAGCTCGATTGTGATTTCATAAAGGCCTGGATGAAGCTGACAGTCAGCCTGGCGATGAGCGCTATCTATCATGGCAAAGAAAGTTCGCGCGCGAAGGCTGAAAGTGCCGCGAACGAGCTGCTCAGGCTGGCGCCCGGAGAGGCTGATACCTATTCTGCCCGCGGCTGGTCTTTAGTCGCGGCTGAAAGATATGACGAGGCAATGGTGCAGTTTCAGAAGGCGATCGCGATCGACCCCGACAATTTTGACGCCCACAACAACTATGCGCGTGCGGCGTTCCATCAGGGCGACCTCAAAACGGCGCTTGAGATGTTCGAGAAAGCTGCGAGCTGTGATCGCGAAGATTGGGAGACGGTACTGTTGTCGATACAGATATATCAAAAATTCGGAGACCGGAAAGGCATGGCGGCAGCTTGTCGTGAAGGGCTGAGACGTGTCGAGCGATTTCTACAGGTGTATCCGAATAACCAGCGCGCGTACTATCTTGGTGCCTTTGCGCTCAACGACATGGGTGAGAAGGACAAGGCGCACGAATGGGTACGAAAAGCTCTGGAAATCGCGCCCGACGATTCCGCGACGCGTTACAACATTGGTTGTTTCTATGCCAAGGTTGGGGACCTGGATAAGGCGTTTACCAATCTGAAACAATCCATAACATCTCGAAGCTGGGTTGAAAGCGATCCCTCTTTGGACCCTCTACGGGACGATCCCCGATTTCTCGAGTTCCTGGAAACGCTCAAGTAGGCGGACGTCGACGCGCCGGGTTACCCTTCACCACGCTCGCGTTTGACGCCGTAAGTCCCGATAGCTCGCCTGGGCAGGCTCATTCATCCCAGCTAAAAACGTCTTCGACGCCGACATTAAACAGACGCGCAATTCTGAACGCGCTTTCCAGCGATGGTGAATAGCGATTTTGCTCGATCGCTATCACCGTTTGCCGGGTAACGCCGATGGCATCGCCCAACTGCTGCTGCGTCATGTCACCGTGGCGCACCCGCAGTTCTTTGACGGAATTACTTATTGGCGGTTTGCGAGCCATGTCTAGAACGATGTCCGGTAGAAGATGATCTGAAAGACGAATTCCATGATCTGTCCAACCATGAGGCTGGCGAACACGGTATAGAAAAGCAGGTCGCCGCTTCGAAGGAACATGTAGGCCCCCAGCGACATGACCACTCCGGCACCCATAAAGTAGGAGGAGTAGTGGCCGGCACGATGGAAGATGCTGCGCTCTCGCTCATCGGCTGCGGCGTTCGCTTCCTTCGGTGCCAGAATTCCGATCACGGTGTGACCAATGACAGAAAAGATGATCAGGCAGACGGTGTAGATGATGATCGTCCGAAACATGGGGGTCGCCAATTGGCCGGATTCAATAGAAATCGCAGCGACGACGTAATAATAAGCCGCACCAAGCGCTGTCAGCAGTACAGCCATGATCCAGGCGGACTTCTCTTTGAAAGGCATGATGTATCTCCTATGTCAAAAATCTTTAACATGGAAAATACGAGCGTGCAGACAGGATGTCAAATATTTTTGACAAAAACTCGGGCGCAACGCCAAATTCACGGTTTTTCGTAATTTCAATCCACCCTGGCCCCGCCGGCCAGGACGCAGGAATTACGGTTTTTCGTAAATCAGGAGGGATTCTGCGGCTTATTCCGCCGGAATAGTGTGGTAGTTGGCCCGCATCAGCAGGCTGAAGCCCTCGAAGCGGAACTCGACGTTACCGTCCGCTACCGGCACGGGAGGGACCTGCCCGGCAAGCACACGATCTAGGTTGGTCCGCAGGTCCAGCAATAGGGCCGGATCTGCTTTTGGCGTGTTGTGCGCGGGAAAAATGGCCTTCAGGTCCGGCGCCAGGCCGGCAAAACGGGCTACGGAGTCGCGATAGGCGACGAGATCCGTCTCCGGAAAAAACAGCCAGACGCGCCCCCCTTCATAAAAGCTGTCACCCGTCCAGAGGAAACCGGCGTTCCTCTCCAGCAACGCAATGGAGTCATCCGTGTGCCCGGGCACCTGCAGAATCTCGAGCTGGCGCCCGCCAATATCAATGACGTCGCCATCGGAGATCTTCCGGCTGACGACGAATGGCTGTATCCGATGATCGTCTTCGCTAGCGCCTGCCGGCAGGTCCCTGCAGCGCGCCTCGGCTGATACCTCCAGCGAAAGTTCATCGCTCTGCATGCCACCAGTCCTGGCCAGGGTAAACGGCGTCGACACTGACAGGATCTCGTCGAACTGGTGATTACCGCCGATGTGATCGAAATGACTGTGCGAATTTATAACCCGGACCGGTTTGTTCGTGAGCTGATCGACGACCGCCCTTATGTTGCCAATACCGTTGCCAGTGTCGAAAAGAACAGCGGCCTCCGTACCAACGATCAGGTAGGAAATGACTTCCTGCCACTGGAAAGGCTCATAGATGGCGAAGGTGTTCGTCTCAATTTCGTAGACCTCAAACCAGTCATTGCTCGCAGCGTGTTTGTCGAACGCGCCGTAGGCGGCGCGCGGCAGTCGATCACAGAATCTGTCGAGCCCGGCAGCACTGCCATAATTCGTTGCTTGCCCGGCCTCTTTTTCCGGGCTGCTCATGCAACCACCAAGGTTGGCCAGGCACAGGGCTACGACGAGGCTTTTGTACACTATTGATTGCATGGTTTTTTTCTCGCGCGCGCCGAGGCTATCACTGCCCCATTATGGTCGCAGATGATAACTCGCCGCTATCCCTAAGATCCTGCACGCGCTCGGCCTGTGCAGCCAAATCTGCTTGTACTTCTGCGTACATTTGTTGGAACGCGGGTTCGCCACGGATCAATTCAAGATTGGGATCCTGCTCCAGGTAAAACCAGGAAAGAAACCTCCAACCCTCGTCTATCGCTTGGCGCAACGCTTCAAGGGCGCGTTGAGGTCGTTGCTGCAATGCGTAGATTCTGACGTCGCTGATCCAGTAACCGTCGGTACCGAGCCGAGGCAGAGTCTCAATGACTTGCAGGCTGCGCTCGAGGAGATCGTCGGCACGGTCCTGCTCGCCGAGGTGAATCAGGACGAGCGCCAAATCTATAGCCGAAAGATAATTATATGCATTGACGGTTGGCACCTCGGGCTCAATCAGCTCGCGAAACGCCATTTTGAAACGCGATCGCGCGACCTCGTATCGACCCGCGGCCAGGTCCGCGTTGCGGAGCACGTGCAGTGAACCCCAGCTCTGTGGGTTAAGCTCTAGCAACGTTCGCGCATCTGCCTGGGCCGCCGCATCGTTACCCGTGTAGAGGCTGTGTAGCACGCTGGTCCAAAGCGGCCAAAAGGCCTTGGCCTCCAGTTCCTGACCACGGTCTACCCACTCTTTTGCGCTGTCGGGGTCGCCCAGTTCCAGGTACGCAATTGCCTGTGCGGACTGCAGACTGGGACTAAGCGCGTCATTTCTTGCTGCCTTTTGATACCAGACCAGGGAATCATCGGCGCGTCCATATACGAGAAAATGAATCGCGGCGATATAGACATACGAAAACGCATGGTCCGGTTCTATCTCAAGAACCCTGAGGTACCATTCAAGTGCCTCGTCGAATTGGCCAGACAGATCGTAGTACCGTCCGATATCAAAATTTACACCGGCTGAAAACGGATCGAGGCGCAACGCTTTTTGCAGTAACTCAATCGCCTCTTCGTCCCTGCCTTGCAAGGAACGCAGGCGGCCATACAAGCGGAATGCGCGTGCGTAGTTTGGTTGTAATTCTATCGCTCGCGTATACGCCTGTTCAGCTCCTTCGATATTGCCTTGCTGCAGCCTGAGCAGACCGAGGACCGCCTGCGCCTCCCCCGAGCTCGGATCCAATACAAGCGCCTGCTTGAGTGGCGGTTCGGCGAGCGCGTTACTCTCATCGTTCGACAGTCCTCCCAGGAAGTTCGCGCCAAGCGTTAAGTACGCGTCCGCAAGCCCGATGTAAGCCAGGGCGAACTCCGGGTCAGCTTCGATAGCCGTATTGAAATGGTCTATCGCCACAACCAGCGACTCCATTGTTTCTATACCCGCTTCGCTTCTGCCTTGCAGATAAGCAGTGTACGCAGCGATGTTGCGTGTCGGCATGGTTGCCAGCTGTTGCGTCTCTTCTGAGGTGAGCTTCACGTTTAGCTGCTGGACAATCGTTTCTACAATCTCTGACTGTATGTCGAAAATGTTTGTTGCTGTCAGGTTTCGATCATAGGTTTCCGCCCACAGATGCTCATCGGTGGTGGCATCGATCAACTGCACATTGATTCGTACCCGGTCCCCGGCTCGCTGAATACCGCCTTCAAGTATCGTCGCGACACCCAGTTCCCGGCCTATCTGCGGAATGGCCTTACTCGTGTTCCGGTATTGCTCCATTGAGGTCCTCGAAATGACTTTTCCAAAGGACGATAGCTTGGCGAGCTGAGTCAGAATGTCATCACGAATACCGTCAACGAAGTACACATCCTCAGTCTTGGCGCTGCGATTGCGGAAGGGCAAAACAGCGATGGAATTGCCGGCCTCTTCATGGGCGGTGACAGCTTCCTGACTGGCAGTTTCCGCAACCTCGGAAGGCGCCAGCGGAAGCACGTAATTATCAAAAACCAGGAGCAGGATAGCGCCGGCCATCAATCCCATAATGGCAAAATCGAGTTTGCGTCCCGTGACATGAGAGATCGACTGCGCGCGATCTACGTCTTTCTCTTTCTTCAGGCCGTCCGGCGTGATTTCGAAGGCCCAGGCAAATACCAGGGCAACGGGAAAACCGAGAATCAGAAAAAACGCCAGGGCGGTGTTGACCCACTCGCCCAGGTGCAGCGCCGGCGCCAGGGTGTCGCCAACCTGCAGTATCAACCAAGCGACCACCAGGTAGGCGATCGCTACCCGGAACACATTGCGGCGCCTGAGTTCTGACACCAGTCCCATATGACTACCTATAGCCCTTCCGCAACGGCGACCAGGGGCATCCGCAGAGCTACCGGATGGCCCCTTTTTGGTCATTTCCAGCCTGTAATGACAATATCACACGAAAGCAGGCGCCGAGCCTAAACCGACCATCGATGATCCGGCTTCTGATTATCTACGACCGATTGGGCGCGGACCGATATCGGCCCGATAGCTGATAAGATCGGCAGCAACCGATTGGAGATTAGCTGATGCCCAGTTACAGACTGACTTACTTCGATTTTGACGGTGGTCGCGCCGAGCCCATTCGCATTGCCTTTCATGTGGCTGGCGTCGAATTCGAGGATCACCGCATTTCGTTTGCCGAGTTCGGCAAGATGCGCAACAGTACGCGCTTCAGCTCAGTGCCGGTGCTCGAAATCGACGGCGAAGCGCTCACACAGTCGAACGCAATGTGCCGCTATGTCGGCAAGATGGCGGGGCTGTACCCGGAAGACGACTTGCAGGCATTTTACTGTGACGAGGCGATGGGCGCGATCGAAGACCTGCTTCACTATATCGTGCAGACGTTCGGCATCGAAGGTGAAGAACTTAAGTCGGCGCGTAAAAAGTTGGTCGACGGCTGGCTGTCTGTGTATCTCCGCGGCCTGGATGAACTCCTCACCCGCGGCGGTGGCAAATACTTCGCCGACAGTCGTTTAACTGTAGCTGACCTCAAGGTCTACACGCAGACCAAGTCCCTGTTGGCCGGCACGCTGGATCATGTGCCAGCCGATATCGTGCAGCGAATGGCGCCGGGGCTGATCGCGCACAAGGAGCGCATCGAAAGCGATCCTCACGTGGTCGCTTACTACGCGTCTCGTCAATAGGCCGGGTTACTCGTGATACTGCGGGCTGAGCTCGTGTACCGCATCGACGAGTACGCCGAGGTGCTCGGGATCGATGTCCGGCGTTATACCGTGTCCGAGATTAAAGACGTGGCCTGGCCCTTTGCCATAACTCGCCAGCGTGTCTGCAACGCCCTTGCGAATAACCTCCGGGCTTTCGCGAAGAGTTGCGGGATCCAGGTTGCCCTGTAACGCGACCTTGTCGTCGACATAGCGGCGCGCGGTGGCAAGGTCGGTAGTCCAGTCAACGCCCAGCGCGTTACAGCCTGTATTTGCCATGTCCGCAAGCAGCTCGCCCGCACCTTTCGTAAACAGGATTACCGGAATCGGCTCTGCGCCACGCTCACGCGCCAGGTTGTCGACGATCGTCTGCATGTTGGCGAGTGAGAAACGGCGGTAATCGCCGGCTTCCAGGGCAGCACCCCAGGTATCGAAAACCATGATCGCCTGCGCACCCGCATCGATCTGTGCATTCAGGTACTGGATCGTTGTCTCGGTGACGACGTCCAGCAGGTGCAGCAGCGCATCGGGATCCTCTTTGGCGAGGCCCTTGATGGTTGCGAAATCGCGGCTCGAACGACCTTCGACCATGTAGGTCGCAACTGTCCAGGGGCTTCCCGCAAACCCGATCAGCGGTACCTGCCCATCGAGGGCCGACCGAATCGTGCTGACGGCCTCGAAGACATAGCCAAGCTCTGAGGCAACATCCGGCACTGCCAGCGCGCGAATCGCTTTCGCGCTCTGTACCGGCCTCTTGAAGCGCGGGCCTTCGCCCGTCGCAAAATACAGGCCGAGGCCGAGCGCATCAGGCACGGTAAGGATGTCCGAAAAAAGAATCGCCGCATCCAGTTTGAAACGGCGCAGCGGCTGCAGCGTCACCTCGCAAGCGAGCTTCGCGTTCCGACACAAGCTCATGAAGTCACCTGCCTCGGCGCGAACCTCGCGATATTCCGGTAGATAGCGGCCAGCCTGCCGCATGATCCAGACGGGCGTTCGCGGTACCGGTTGCCGCCGCAAGGCACGCAGAAAAAGGTCATTCTTAAGTTCAGCCATCAGATTCCTACCTCTGCCGCAATGGACGCCTGCATCGCCTCGGCCGCAGCGCGAGGACTCTCGGCATCACGAATCGGACGGCCGACAACAATGTAATCCGCGCCGTTAGAAAATGCCGTTTCTACGGTGACCACGCGCTTCTGGTCGCCCATCGGCTTGTTGTCGACCGGCCTAATCCCGGGCGAAATGACCAACAATTTGTTGTCAACATACTCGCGCAGTTTCGGCACTTCGAGGCCCGAAGAGATGACTCCGTCACAACCGCTTTCCAGCGCACGCTTGGCCCGCGACAAAACCAGCGACTCAAGGTCGCAGTCGAAGCCGAGATCATCGAGATCACCACGATCAAGACTCGTCAGAACGGTAACGCCGAGCACCTTGAGGCTGTCGCCCTTGTTTTCGGCGGCCGCCTCCATGATCGACTGGTTGCCATGTACGGTGACGAAAGTGGCACCCCGGTCCTTTAGTGAGCGGACCGCGGAACCAACCGTAGCCGGAATATCGAAGAACTTCAGATCACAGAAGACCTTCTTGTCGCGCGCCAGCATCCAGTCGAGCAGCTCGAAATACTCTCCACTCATCATCAGCTCGAGACCAATCTTGTAGAACGTAACCGCGTCGCCGAGTTCGTCGGCCAGTTCACGGGCGCGCCCGCAGTCGGGTACGTCCATGGCGAATATCAGGCGGTCTTTTGCAGGAATATTTTTGTGCTTCACTGAGGCTCCTCGGTAACGCGGCGCATTCTATCAGCCCGCGATGTTCTCGTGTGCGGCGATCGCGTATCGATCCGTCATGCCAGCGATGTAGTCCGCTACAATGCGCGCCCGTCCGGGCTTGTCGAGGTTCGCAGCTACGTCCGAGAATTCGGCAGGCATGAGCTGTACGTCGTCCATATAAGCCGCAAACAGGTCCTTGATCATGATCTGCGCCTTCGCCGTCATCGCGAGTTTGTTTTCGTGCCGATATAGATGGCGGTTGAGAAAACGCTTCAACGCCATATGCTGTTCGTACACCTGCTCCGACATCGAAACCAGCGGCTCACCGGCGTCTCGTACCTCGTCGATTGAGGCCGGGCCCGCCTGTTCGATCCGCCGCCGCGTTTCCTCGATCAGGTCCGTGACGACGGTGCCAATCATTCTGCGAATGACTTCGTAAATAAGACGACGATCTTCCAGGTCCGGGTACAAGCGGTGCACCTCGGAATACTGGCTTTCAAAGATCGTTTGCTCGCGCAGCTGCTCGAGGCTGATCAGGCCCGCCCTGAAACCGTCGTCAACATCATGGTTGTTGTAGGCAATGGCATCCGCGATATTCGCCAGCTGAGCTTCCAGGCCCGGCTGTTTGCGCAACAAGAAGCGCTCGCCGACGTCGCCGAGCTCGCGCGCATTTCGTGCGGAGCAATGCTTGAGAATGCCCTCGCGCGTTTCGAACATCAGGTTCAGCCCCGGGAAGTCCGCATACTTCGCCTCAAGCACATCGACAACCCTGAGCGACTGAAGGTTGTGCTCGAAGCCGCCGTAGTCGCCCATGCAAGCATTCAGAGAATCCTGGCCTGCGTGACCAAACGGCGTATGCCCGATGTCATGCGCCAGGCAGATCGCCTCTGTCAGTGGCTCATTGAGATTGAGCGCGATGGCGACGGTGCGCGCAATTTGTGATACCTCGAGTGAATGTGTCAGGCGTGTGCGATAGAGATCGCCTTCATGATTGACGAACACCTGGGTCTTGTAGACCAGCCTTCGAAACCCGGTCGAATGGATGATTCGGTCACGATCCCGCTGGTACTCGCCGCGATAGGCAGAGCGCGGCTCGTCGTAGCGTCTGCCGCGACTTTGAGACTCGTTTGCAGCGTAAGGCGCAAAGGCCGTCGCGGCCATCAGCCCCCAGCCCCGAGGAGCGTCCGTAACCTGCCCTGATCGTAATCACTGGTGACGTAGGCGTCACCAAGGGCCCCCAGCAGCACGAAGCGCAGTTTTTTGTCCTGGACCTTCTTGTCCATGCCCATGGTTTCCAGCCAGCGTTCGCCCGGGATCTGCGGGGGTTTCGTCGGCAAGCCGGCGGCCGAAAGCAGTTCAGACAGGCGCATCAGATCAGCGGTATCAATGCCACTCAGTTTAGCCGCCATTATCATGCCGGCTGCCACAGCCTCACCGTGCAGCCACTGTCCATAGCCCTGGCTGTGCTCAATCGCATGGCCGAAAGTGTGGCCGAAATTGAGGATTGCGCGACGCCCGGTCTCCCGCTCATCCTCTGCAACAACCCCAGCCTTGAGCTCACAACAGCGCTGTATCGCATGAGCCAGCGCTTGTGGGTCCTTTTCAAGCAAGTCCGGCATATTCGATTCCAGCCAGACGAAGAAGTCCAGGTCGCAGATCGCGCCATACTTGATCACCTCCGCCAATCCGGCAGAGAACTCGCGGTCTGGCAGCGTCTGCAGCGTATCGGTGTCAATAAGCACGAGTCCGGGCTGGTGAAACGCACCGATCAGGTTCTTGCCTTTTTCATGGTTGACGCCGGTTTTACCGCCAACCGAGGAATCGACCTGTGCAAGCAAGGTAGTGGGAACTTGCAGGAACGTCACACCGCGCATGTAACAGGCTGCGGCAAAGCCGGCGATGTCACCGACGACACCGCCGCCGAGCGCGACAATGGTTGTGTCCCTGTTGGCACCGGAACTGACGAGCTCGTCAAGAATCGTCTGAACCGTCGCGAGCGTTTTGTAAGATTCGCCATCCGGAATACAAACACTGCTGACGTTGCTCCCGGTAAGGTTCGCCAATAGCCTTTCCAGGTAAAGCGGCGCTACCGTGTCATTGCTGACGACGAGGCAGTCTGTCGAACGCAGGTGACGGGACAGGTCGAAGTTGCCGTCCAATAATCCACGTCCGATTACGATCGGATAGCTGCGGTTGCCGAGATCAACTGAGAGCGTATTCATACGGGGCTAGGGTACAACAATGTTGGAGTGCACCCCAGCAGCTGTCAGGTCGCCGGTTTTTCCCGGGTCATGACACGCTCGCGCGCTGCCTCGGTCCCCATCGTTGGAACGGCGAGCTCTTACGAGACCTGCTCGATGATCTCTTTGGCGACGGAGTGCACTTTGCGGCCGTCAGTCTCGACCACCAGGTCTGCGATTTCCCGATACAGCGGGTCGCGGTCGTTCAACAGGGCTTCCAGTATCTCTCGCCTGTCGCCGTTCTCGAGCAAAGGTCGCTCTCTGCCACGACTGGTTCTGGCGAACTGCTGATCGACGGAGGTAAACAGATAAATAACGTAGCCGCGACCACCCAGCAGACTGCGATTTTCCGCGTCGACAATTGCGCCGCCGCCGGTGGCCAATACAACACCGTCGATCTTCGTCAGGTCCTCAATGGCCGCCGCCTCGCGCTTGCGAAAGCCGGCTTCACCCTCTTTCTCAAAAATGAAGGGAATATCGACGCCGGTACGAGACTCAATTTCGTCGTCGCTGTCCATAAACGTCAAATGTAACGTGCGGGCAAGCTGTCGACCGACGGCCGACTTGCCAGCCCCCATGGGCCCAACCAGAAATATATTCTTGGGATGTTTCATTGGCTTCTTGAAAAGCCCTCAAAAGAGAAAGCCAACCCGGAGGTTGGCTTTACTTGTCTTAAGGCAAAAAATACTTAGTAAACGGTCGAGCCTTCCTCGAGAATACGCGGCGTTACGAAGATCAGCAGCTCAGCTTTGTTATCTGTGCGCTGCTTGCTTCGGAATAACGCGCCCGCAAAGGGAATGTCGCCGAGCACAGGGACCTTGGTGGTCGTCTCACGACGTTCCGTTTCGTAGATTCCGCCGAGTACAACCGTCTGACCGTTGGCTACCAGCACCTGGGTCTCAACCGAGCGCGTGTCGATACTCGGTACCGTGCCACCCAGACCACCGGTTGAGATAATTTCACCAACATTATCCTTACTGACGCGCAGATCCATGATGATGTTGTTGTCAGGTGTGATCTGTGGAGTAACAACCAGCTCGAGAACCGCTTCCTTGAACTGAATGGTCGTTGCGCCGGAAGAAGCCGACTGCTGGTATGGAATTTCCACACCCTGCTTAATCGTGGCTTCTTTCTGATTGGCCGTGATCACGCGAGGCGTCGATACAATCTCGCCGCGACCTTCAGCTTCGAGAGCAGTCAGCTCAAGGTCGACGAGGTAGTCGTTCTCAAGGACAGCCAGTGAGAATCGTCCGGCCGCGCTGCCAACCGGCAGCGGTACGTTGTAGCGATCAGTGAGCGAAGGCAACTCGAGCAGCGTGGTGCTGGTCGGATCGGCCAGGTTCTCAAGATAGGTGCTGATCATATTGTCAGTACCAGAGCCAGTGCCGCTGATGGCCGTAAGGCCCGTGGAACTTTCGTTAAACGCTGTGACGCCCAGTCGAACACCCAGGTCACGACTGAAGTCGTCGTTAACAACAACGATCCGCGACTCGATCAAGACCTGCTTGATCGGAATATCGAGCGCCCGAACCAGCCTGCGAATAGCCTGCAGGTTTTCTGCTGTGTCCTGTACCAATAGCGTGTTGGTGCGATCGTCCACGCCAACGCTGCCGCGGTCTGACATCATCGAGCTTCCGCCGCTACCTGCCTGGACCAGCGAAGCCAGGTCCGATGCTTTCGCATAGTTCACCTGAAGGAACTCGGAATACAGTGGCTCCAGTTCGCGTATGGCAAGCTTCGCCTCGAGGTCGGCCGTTTCGCGAGCCGCAATTTCCTCGGCTGGCGCAACCATTATGACGTTGCCGTTCTGGCGCATGTCCAGACCCTTGGTCGTCATGACAATATCCAGCGCCTGGTCCCATGGAACATTGCGCAGGCGCAACGTTACGTTGCCCTGGACCGTATCGGAAACAACGATGTTCTTGCCCGACGTTTCGGCCAGAAGCTGCAAAACCGCACGCGTTTCGATGTCCTGGAAGTTCAGCGTCAGACGTTGGCCTTCGTATTCCTTGGTTTCAGAGAACAGGCTGGATTCCTCGGAACCCTCAGCCGCCGCCGGATTGACTTCAATTGTGAATTCATTATCGGATTGATAGGCGAGCTGGTCATACTTGCCCTCTGCCGAAATTACGATGCGCGTATCGAGGTTGGTACGCAGCGTATCCACGGTCGTAACCGGCGTGGCGAAATCCATGACGTCGAGACGACGCATTAGCTCCGCCGGCAGGCTCGTATCTTTGAATACAGCAACGACGCGGCCGCCTTCCTGGCGAATATCGACCGGTGTGGACGGGTCCGTCAGGTTAACTATGACGCGACCGCCGCCCTCGCGGGTACGACGAAAATCGACGCTGGAGATAGCGCGGCTTCCGGGAGCTGCGTAGGAGCGAGTTGCCGATGCAGGTGCGCTGGCGAACTGGGTAGTATCAGCGCTGTAGTCACCACTCTCTCCAAGAATAACGGTTACCGTGTTACCACTCCGGCTCGTCTGGTACTCAACCATGGAACCCAGGTTCAGTACGACACGCGTGCGGCCGTTGGCCTCAGCCGTCAGCACGGTGTCCAGGGGGCCCAGGTTAACGTCACGACGGCGCGAAGTAAGACCCAGCGTCGTGCCTGGAAGATCGAGCGCAATCCTCGCAGGATTTTCGATCGTGAATGCCAGCGGCTCGGGCGCCGTGTCACTCATGATCAGCTTCAGCTCGACTCGCTGGCCGGGCAGGCTTTGCACCTGAATGTCCTGCAGCCGATTACCTTCCTGGGCGCTTGCGTTTGCGCCCCAGAAAAGCAGCAATGCTGCCTGTGCCAATGCAGCCAGTTTTAGCACCGATGTGCGACGACCGGCCGTCGGTTTGATTTTGAGCATCATTCCAATTACTCCCAGTTCCATTCAGGTGTCAGTCTGATAGACCGACTGCGGCATCTCTCTCGATATAGCCGCCGATTCCGTCAGAAATAATTTCAATCAGCTCTATTGCTGATTCAGAAATTTCGGTGATTCGTCCGTCGTTTTGCCCGATATAGTTGCCGGGAACGACGCGGTGAATCAAACCGTCGGACGTTTGTAATAGACCATACATTGTATCGCCAATATAGAGCGTTCCGACCATGCCGAGCGAGTCCAGCGGAAAGCTCTCGAGATACTCCCGGCTACGGTCGAGATCGGGCCGTGCTCCACCACCCGCACCGGATGCCTGCGGCGTATCCGGCACAAACGGTGAGCGCATGCCCTGCGCGTCAGCGACGTAGGTAAATACTTCGTAAGGCGTAATTTCCGGTAGCGGTTCGATACGACCACCCGGCCTTGCCTTGATCTTATTGACGTATTCGTCTAGATCATCCATGTCGCCGGCACAAGCCGACAGCAAAGAGGCGGACAAAACCACGATCAATGCATTCTTAATTATCAGGGAAGCGCGCATTTCTAGTCTGCCTCCTCGTCAAGATAGCGGTAGGTTTTTGCCGTGACTTCGAGGCTAAGCTTGTCGAAGGTAGAGGCATCCGCACGCGTAATGTTGATATTGTGAAGTGTCACGATTCGAGGTAATGCCGCGATTCCGCTGACGAAATTCCCGATCTCATGATAGCTGCCGTCCAGGCGAATCGAAATTGGCTTCTCAGCATAAAAATCTCGAGGCACCTCACTGCGCGGCACGAACAGCTTTTCCTGCAAGCCGGCTGCCAGGCCCGTCTGGGAAATATCGACAATCAGGCTCGGAATCTCTGTTTCACCCGGAAGCTGCCGAAGCATGGTGCCAAAGGACTGCTCAATCTGGGCAAGCTGCGCTTTATAAGCGTCGTAATTTGCCGCCTTGCGCTGTTTGCTTTCAAAAGTGACACGCAGTGCTTCTTCTTCCTGTTGTACGCGCTCCAGCTGCGGCGCCTTGTCCTTGACAATAAACCAGTAGATGCCGAGGCCCACGACTACCGAAAACAAAATGGCAATGACGGCAACACGGAAAACCAGCGGCCAGCGACCAACGTCATTGACGTCCAGGCTCTGGAGTTCTTCTACTACGTTCATTCCGCTTCCTCCCTGTCGGGATTCGATCGCATCTGTTTCAGATAAACGATGAACTCAGCTTGGCGGGACGCGCCGGACTGTTTGGTTTCAACGCGTGAAACCTCAGGATCGCCCATCCAGTTAGACGCATCTATCTGACGCATCAGCGCCGATACTCGCGTGCTGGACTGCGCGATGCCGCGTATTTCGACACGCGACCCGGTCTGTTTCATACCGGTCAGGTAGACGCCCTCAGGCAACTGCCGGACCAATTCGTCAAACAGGTGGACAATCTCGGGACGACTTTTTTGCAGCTCCTCGATGATTTCCATGCGAGCAAGCAGTCGTTCCTTCTGGCGCTCCAGGCCGTCGATCTCGGTAATACTTTTCTCGAGCTCAACAATTTCGGCCGTCAGTCGCTGATTGCGATCCTGCTGGTTGGAGATCATCTGCGAATAAGAAAACACCGCGCCCATTACGACCGCAATTGCGGCGACAACGGCGGCGGCGGCGGCAACGCCGAAATCTCGTTGACGCTTTTTCCGTTCCGCCTCGCGCCATGGGAGTAGATTAATATTTGGCATATTAGTCGAAGCTCCTTAGTGCAAGGCCGCAGGCGGTAAGTAATGCTGTTGCATCTTTATTGACGCCCTGTGATTTAGCCTTGGATGAAATCTTCATTTGTCCGAGCGGATCGCCGACCTCGGTCGGAATACCCACGCGGCTTGAGATGACGTCGGCGATTCCCGGAATGTTGGCGCAGCCGCCGCAGACCAGGATCATGTCCGGCTGTTCCCTGCCACCGCCGGATGCAAGATAGAACTGCAGGGAACGGCTGACCTGTTGTGTCATGTCATCAATAAAAGGTTCGAGGACTTCAGGCTGGTAGTTACTCGGCAAGCCACCTTGTTTCTTGGCGCGCCCGGCATCCTCCATGGATAAGCCGTAGGTGCGCATGATCTCTTCAGTCAGCTGCTGGCCGCCGAAGTTGAAGTCGCGCGTATACACTACCTTGAGGTCATAGAGCACACTGAAGGTCGTGCTGCTCGCGCCGATATCTACAACAGCGACTGACTGCCCGATACCGCCATCCGGAATCTGATGACTCAGAAGCCGACACGCGTTCTCGAGAGCAAAAGCTTCGACATCGACGATTTGTGCCTCCAGCCCTGCCGCCCTTACAGCCGACTGGCGCTGTTCGACGTTCTCGGTACGCGTTGCTACGAGCAACACATCCATGAGCTCGGGGTCTTTATCATTCGGGCCGATCACTTCGTAGTCGAAGCTGACCTCTTCCATCGGAAATGGAATGTACTGGTCGGCCTGAATCTCGACCTGCCCTTCCATGTCTCTCGAAGAGAGGCTCGAGGGCATCTGAATGACTTTGGTAATAGCTGCATCACCACTGATTGCGACAGCCACGTCGCTTGCCTTTGCTCCAGCGCGTTTAACGGCGCGACGAATTGCTTCGCCGACCGCTTTCGCGTCGACGATGGCTTTTTCGCTCACCGAACTGGGAGGCGTGGGCTCTGCTGAGTAGGACTCGACGCGATAACGCTTTCCGCTCTGCGAAAGCTCTATCAATTTGACCGACGACGTCGTGATATCGAGGCCCAGCAATGGCGGTTTCTTATTGCCAAAAAGCACGTTTTTTTCCTTCTAAGTCGGTAAGTTGCGAGTCAAACGTAGGTTGGACCTGAGCAAAGCGATTTAACTATATATCAATAAAATGTTAAATAAAACGTGACTTTGCTCACGATCCACCGATCCCTATAGTAATGCCCCTGCAAGACAACATTCCGTGAACCAGTCGGCGGCTGTGAGTGAGACTCGTTATTGCAGCGTTCAGCAATGCGCGTCTATTATCGGCCGCCGATCTCCTACGGACCAAGCCTTGCCACTGAAAAGCCATTTTTCCGACACCTGCCTGACAGTACGGTACCTTTAAATAAGGCCGCCTGGGGCCCGGAAAACCTGGATATTCGGTGGAAAACGCCAGCAACTATGCATAAACCACGGAAAACAAACAAGAATCCACGTCACAAACGGCGACGGCGCCTGTTGCGCAGCGTTGTCCTGATTGTCGGACTCGGAATCTCCGCCAGCATCGGCGGAGTCGCTGCCGTTATTGGAGCCTACTATTTCGTGGCGCCAGGCCTGCCGAAGGCCGAGACCATTCGCGATATCCCGCTGCAGATCCCGTTGCGCATATTCAGTCGCGATGGCTACCTGCTTTCCGAGATCGGCGAGCGGCGGCGCATCCTCGTAACTTTCGAGGATTTGCCAGCGCACGTCGTACATGCGTTCATCTCCGCCGAAGACCGCCGCTTCTTTGAGCATCCGGGGATCGACTACCAGGGCATTTTACGATCATTCGCGCGACTGCTGCAGAGCGGAGAAATCAGTGGCGGTGGCAGCACGCTGACCCAGCAACTTGCGAGAGACTACTTTCTGACCCGCGAACAACTGTTCACGAGAAAATTGCGCGAGGCGTTTCTCGCCTACAAGATCGAACAGGAATTTACGAAGGAACAGATCATGGCGCTGTTCCTGAACAAGATGTTCTTCGGCCAGCGCGCCTATGGCGTCGCAGCCGCGGCGCAGGTGTATTTCGACAAGCCGCTGAGCGAAGTGAATGCCTCGGAGGCCGCAACGCTTGCCGGCGTGTTGCCCGCTCCGTCACGATACAACCCGGTCTACAGTGCCGCCAATGCGACCGTTCGACGCAACTACGTGCTCGGACGGATGCACGATCTGGGTTACCTGGATGATTCGGCTTATGAAGACGCGATGGATTTTGCGATGGAATCGCAGCTGCACGGCGCTGCTGTAGAGCTGAACGCGCCGTATGTCGCCGAGATGGCACGCAGTGAAATGTTGCGTCGTTATGGAGAGGACACGTACACCGCCGGCTTCCAGGTCGTCACAAGTCTCGACTCGCGCCTGCAAAGGGCTGCCAACTACGCCCTCAGAAATGGCCTGCTCGAATTCACGCGTCGACGTGGCTATCGTGGGCCGGTACAAACCGTAGAGCTGGACGCTGGCGTTCTGGCAACACCGTTCGAGGAATGGCCGATAGAGATTCGCGAGTCCCTCGAGCAATACGCTCCGGGCGGTCTGTCGGTCGCGCTTGTTACCGAAGTTTCTGACAACAACTCTGCACGTATCGTTTTGGGTGGTGGCGTCGAGGCGACACTGCCGTGGTCAGGTATCAACTGGGCGAAGCCATTTATCGACCGGGAGACCACCGGGCCTGCCCCGGAGCAAGCCAGAGACGTGCTCTCCGTCGGCGACCTTATATATGTCATGCCTACGACCAGCGGTAACTGGGCTCTCGCACAGGTACCGGAGGCGCAGGGCGCCATTGTCTCCATGGATCCTTACGATGGTGCTGTTGGCGCATTGACCGGCGGTTTCGACTTCGCGATGAGCAAGTTCAACCGCGCAAGGCAGGCCTATCGACAGCCCGGCTCCTCGTTTAAACCCTTCATCTATTCTGCGGCACTCGAGCACGGCAATACGCCAGCGACAGTGGTGCTGGACGCTCCCGTTGTTATCAATTCGTCGGAGCTTGAAGCGGTCTGGCGCCCCATTAACTATAGCGGCCGGTTCTACGGTCCGACGCGCATGCGCGAGGCGCTGGTGCGCTCGATGAACCTGGTCTCCGTACGCTTGCTGTTGTTCGAGACGGGCGTTGGCAATGCGGTGCGTCATATAGAGAAATTCGGATTCGGAGATGCCGCACTGCCGCGCAATGGCTCTCTGGCGTTAGGCGGCGGCGCAGCATCGCCGCTCGATATGGCGCAGGGCTATGCAACCATTGCCAATGGCGGGCATGCCGTTAAGCCTTACGTCATCGACGCGATCTACGGGCCCGAGGGTGAGACTCTGTATCGCGCGGAACCGGCCATTGTCTGCGACGAATGTGTTGTGGCAGAAGCCGCGACCTCGTTCAACGACACCGCGGCAAGCACACTATCGATCGACGAAATGGCCGACGTGGCGCTCGACTACCGCCCGGACGCATCCGTTGCGCCCGAGCTTTTCGAAGGCATCAATGTCGCGCGGCAAACAGTAAGGCCGCAAAATATATTTCTCGTGCAGGACATGATGCGCGACGTCATACGACGCGGCACCGGCCGAAAGGCAATGGCGCTGGGACGTCGCGACCTTTCCGGAAAAACCGGTACCTCGAACGATCGCCGCGATGCGTGGTTTGGCGGTTTCAACGGCGACCTGGCGACCATCGTCTGGGTCGGTTATGACAACGACCTGCCACTGGGCCCGGGCGAAGAAGGCTCCCGGACCGCTTTGCCGATATGGGTCGAGTTCTCGCGCATCGCGCTGGCCGGCGTACCTGAAAACCAGATGCCGATGCCCGAGGGGATTGTGTCTGTAAAGATCGACCGGGAAACAGGTTGCCCGGCCCGTGCAGGCCAGGGCAACGTTATTTTCGAGGTATTTATGGCGGACAATGTGCCAACCTGTGAGTACGTCGACGATATTCCAGACATTTTCAATAATGCTTCCGGCATTGATGCGCCACCCGAGGAAGAGGCTGAGGACGAATCGGACGAGTCTCTCTTTTAGAGCCATGGCCCGACAAAAAAACAGCGATAACGATCGCGCCCGCAAGCTGGTCGCACAGGAGGCCGCACGAGTTATCGTCGATCATGGGGTGCGCGACTATCGCCTGGCGAAGCAAAAGGCCGCAGACCGCCTGGGGATCGTTGGCCGCGGCGCGCTTCCCGGCAACGCCGAAGTCGAAGCTGCTGTCGCCGAGCACCTCGAGATCTTTGGTCGCGAATCCCATGTCGACCACCTGCGCCTGATGCGCGTCGCTGCGCTTTCAGCTATGGAACTGCTGGTTACCTTCACTCCCAGGCTCGTTGGTCCCGTGCTGGTCGGTACTGCCGACGAAAACTCCGCCGTCAATCTGCATGTATTCGCTGACAGCCCCGAAGCGGTAGCCATGGAGCTCTCTTGTATGGGAATCAGCTATCGGCCGTACGAACGTCGCTTGAAAAGTCGTCGCAATCGTTCGGAGACGTACGCCGGCTTCGAGTTTCATCACAGTAACAGCGCCATTCAGGTGACGGTGTTCCCGGTTGACGGCATTCGACAAGCACCGATGAGCCCGATCGACGGCAAACCGATGAGGCGGGCTGCGTCAGACACCGTTCAGCAACTCCTCGAACACGTCTGATTACAGACTAATTTCACAACTTGCGTTTTCACCGCGACGTCTGCCGCAAGGGTGTCTCAATCGCTCGGATAGTGCTCCCGTCAAGCGAGAGCGAAGTACGCAAAGTCGCTTCGTGAAACACCCTGGCACTCGCCGTCGGGCGAGATCAATCCGCCGGGAGAAATATCGGGCAGTTGCCTGACCTAAAGGGATTTGCCGTGGCTGGTCAGGGGACTAATGAAATTCAGCAAGAGGAGCTCCCGAGTCGGAGCCCCTTCTGCTGGTTGCGAACGGCGGCAGTCTTAGCGCTTTTCAATTGGCATGTAGTCGCGCGCCGGCGCGCCGGTGTACAGCTGTCGCGGCCGCGCGATCTTGCCCGCCGGATCCGAAATCATTTCGCGCCAGTGTGCCGCCCAGCCAACTGAGCGCCCCAGCGCAAACATTACCGTAAACATCGACGTGGGTATGCCCAGCGCCCGGTAGATAATGCCGGAGTAAAAGTCGACGTTCGGATAGAGATTCTTCTCGACGAAGTAGTCGTCCTTCAGCGCGACCTGCTCAAGTTCCTGAGCAAGATCAAACAACGGCGTGTCCTTTCGATCGAGCTTCTGCAAAACCTTGTAGCACATGTCCCGGATGATCGTTGCCCGCGGATCAAAGTTCTTGTAAACGCGGTGCCCGAAACCCATCAGGCGAAACGGATCGTTCTTGTCCTTTGCTTTCGCAACGTACTTGGGGATTTGACTCGCGTCGCCTATCTCCTCGAGCATTTCGAGAACCGCCTCATTGGCGCCGCCGTGCGCCGGACCCCAGAGCGCCGATACGCCTGCAGCGATCGCGGAGTAGGGATTTGCACCGGAGCTTGCGGCCATTCGGACCGTCGACGTCGAACAGTTTTGTTCATGGTCAGCATGCAGAATAAACAGCAGGTCGAGCGCCTCGGAAGCAACCTCATCAATTTCGTAGGGTTCCGCCGGAACCGCGAACAGCATGTGCAGAAGGTTCTGCGCGTAATTCAGGTCATTGCGTGGGTAGATAAACGGCTGGCCGATATTGAGTTTGTAAGCTGCGGCAGCGATGGTCGGCAACTTCGCCAGAATCCTGTGCGCGAAAATATCGCGGTGATCGGGATTCGATGCATCCATCTCGTTGTGATAGTAGGCCGACATGGAGCCAACCACTGACGACAGCATGGCCATCGGGTGAGCGTCGTAACGAAATCCCTTGAAGAAGTTCAGCATGCCCTCGTTGAGCATGGTGTGCGTGCGAATCGTGTTGTCGAACTTCTCAAGTTCGGCGACCGTCGGAAGGTCTCCCCTCAACAACAGATATGCGACCTCGATGAAACTCGAATTGGCCGCCAATTGTTCGACCGGATATCCCCGGTACATGAGGATGCCTTTCTCGCCATCAATGAACGTGATATCAGACTCGCAGCTACCGGTTGCGACGAATCCGGGGTCGTAGGTGAAGACCCCCTGTTCCTTATATAACTTCGCAATGTCGATGACGTCCGGGCCGGTAGTTCCTGTGCGAATCGGCAGTTGCGATTCCGTGCCGCTCGGGCTGGTAAGGCGAAATACGTCGTCGGTCATCATGACTCCTTCAAGGATTTACTCGAATAAACATGACGAGCATAGCAGAGCTGCACGACCCCGGAAGTCGTGGAATAACGCAATGGTGTAACCAGGTGGCTGCCGCCGGGACTGGCTTACTCGCTGCTCGCGGCGGAACCCATTCCGTATTTCTTACGGAACTTATCGACACGACCGCCGGTATCGACGATCTTTTGTTTGCCGGTATAAAACGGGTGGCAGGAAGAGCACACCTCTATAAGAAGGTCGTCGCCAAGCGTGGAGCGCGTTGTAAATTCGTTGCCACAACTACAGGTGACCTTGATGGCGTTGTAATTGGGGTGAATGTCGGCTTTCATTTTGGCTCTCCGGAGCGCGCTGCTTAGGGAAAAGGCCGCGTAGGATATAGCGAAGCGTCCGGCTCCGCAAGCCCCTGCGTGTTATCCACAGAACCTGTGGATAACACTGTGGATGGAAATTGAGTGGATGCTCTAAGGTGCGGATTTTCAAGCAAGCTTGTCAAAATGACTATTTTGTGTCCATTTTCGTTTTAACAAGAAAAACAATAGCTTATCTGCTTTTTGCAACGCTCGAATGAATTCGGAGGCCCTATACGCTAAAAATCAAGGCCCCGGAGAGTCCTTGTGCATAAATGAACACATTGGAAATTTCCCACGTGGCTATCCGGTTCGCCGCAAAGCATTTGAAATGTGCGCCGTGGCCGAGAATCGGTACGGCAAACTTAATGCGATTCCGGCAGAAACTCGGCCTGCAGGTCGTTCAGAAAGCGGCGCCCCTGCAGCGTGGCTCGCCAGACCGCGTTGCGGCCGCGCAACACCAGGCCTTTCTCGCGCGCCCGCCGCATGATGCCCGATAACGCTTCCGGGCTGATGCCGGTCCTCTCTTCGAATATGGCCTCGCTGAAGCCGTCGTTAAGTCGCAGTGCATTGAGCATGAACTCGAAGACCAGGTCGGCGTCCGACACGGGCATAAGCGCCGTTTCCGATGCCGCGCTTTCGAATGACACCATGTACTGCAGCGGGTTCGCCGGCTTTATGTAACGGAAAACGCCGCGCTCGTTGCTTATTTTGCCGTGCGCGCCGGCACCTGCAGCCAGGTAGTCACCAAACAGCCAGTAGTTGAGGTTGTGTTGGCAGCGCTGCCGGTCGCGGCAGTAAGCTGAGACCTCATACTGGGCATAGCCGCTAGCGGCCAACAGGGCTTGGCCACGATCCTGAATTTCCCAGGCCATTTCGTCGTCCGGCATGTCTTCTGGTGGCCGGGCGAAAAAGATCGTGTTGGGCTCCAGCGTAAGCTGATACCAGGACAGGTGTGCAGGTTCGAGCTCCATTGCTGCACGCAAATCCGCGAGCGCCGCCTCGATGTCCTGACCCGGAAGACCGTGCATCAGATCTATATTGATATTGGCAATGCCGGCCGCTCGAGCTTCTTCGACCGCGCGGACGATATCTGCGCTGCTATGAATTCGCCCGATCTTCTTCAGTGTTTCATCGTTGAAACTCTGGCCGCCGAACGACAGGCGATTGACGCCGGCGTCCCGATAGCCCGCCGGATCTCCACATTCCACCGTGCCGGGATTCGCCTCCATCGTAATCTCGGCGCCTGTATCCACGTCGAAGAACCTGTGGACGCCATTCAGCAAGCGTGCGATTTCATCCGCGGAGAACAGGCTCGGCGTACCGCCGCCAAGAAAAACGCTGCCTATTTTTCGACCCGAGGCTCGTGACGCTTCGTTTTCGAGGTCGCGAAGCAGGGCATCAAGGTATCGCCCTCGTGGCGCCGAATCGCCAGCCGCATGGGAGTTGAAGTCACAGTACGGGCACTTTTGTACGCACCAGGGAAGATGCACGTACAACGATAGTGGCGGCTTCATTTGAAATGATCGGCCAGCTGGCTGACGAGTGAGCGCAGCGCCTGGCCACGATGACTGCGCGCGTTCTTCTCCTGCGGCGTTAGCTCAGCGGAGCTGCGCCCGCTTTCGAAGTCCAGGAAGATGGGGTCGTAGCCAAAGCCGCCGTCGCCCTGGCGTGCCTTTAGCAGCCTGCCGCACCAGATTCCCTCCGCAACGATAGCGTTCGCGACGCCGGGCAATACGCAGGTCGCGACGCAGTGAAAAGCAGCGCTGCGCTGGTCTTCGCTGACGTCCGCCATTTCCCCGAGCAACTTGTCGATATTCGCATCGTCCGTCGCGTTGGCGCCGGCGTAACGAGCCGAGTAAACGCCGGGTCGTCCGCCGAGCGCATCGACCACCAGGCCGGAGTCGTCGGCGATTGCCGGCAACCCGGTAACGTCGGCTGCATGCTGCGCTTTAATCAATGAATTTTCGGCAAACGTTGTGCCGGTCTCTTCCGCATCGGTGACGCCGAGTTCGGACTGCGCAATAACCTCCACAGCCAGTCCGTCGAGCAGCCGCCGGAGCTCGGCGAGCTTGCCCGCATTGCCGCTGGCCATGACAATTTTCTTCTGCGGCAGAGTCACCGGGTCGCGGCGCTTATAGCCTCGTTTTGTGCCGCCAGAATAGAGTCGATGCCGAGACGCGCAAGACCGATCATCGCGCTGAACTCATCGTCTGTGAAAGCGTGGCCTTCGGCCGTACCCTGCACCTCGATGAATCGGCCTGCGTCGTTCATCACAATATTCATGTCCGTTTCTGCCTCTGAATCTTCGTCGTAATCGAGATCCAGCACCGGCGCACCGCGGTAGATGCCCACCGAGATGGCGGCGACCTGCCCATGCAGCGGATTCTTCTTCAGCCGTCCCTTCTTCTTGAGCCGCTGCATGGCAATCGCCAACGCGACGTAAGCGCCGCTGATCGATGCCGTCCGTGTACCACCGTCCGCCTGGATGACATCACAGTCGAGCAATACTGAACGTTCGCCGAGCGCGTCGAGATCCGTCACTGCACGCAACGAACGACCAATCAGCCGCTGAATTTCGACGGTGCGGCCGCCTTGCTTGCCGCGCGCCGCCTCCCTGCCCGAACGTGTGTGCGTTGCCCTGGGCAACATGCCGTATTCGCCGGTAACCCAGCCGCGGCCGGTGTTGCGCATCCACGCTGGCACACGCTCCTCAATGCTGGCCGTGCACAGCACCTGCGTGTCGCCAAAGGACGCGAGCACGCTACCTTCCGCATGTTTGGTGAAATCTGTGACGAACTGAAGTTCGCGCATCTGGGATGCTTCGCGACCGCTAGGGCGCATGTTGTCTCTCCTGTTAACAGCCAGACTAGCTGCCAATCCACCTTAACGCGGTACCGGTCGTATTGTCACTGTAAGGAGAGTTGACGGTCAGCGCCTTGACGCTCAGTGCTTTGAGGTTGTCCACCAGGTTGTCGACCCCGGGGTCGCCGATTTCTGCCATGTCGGCGTCGCTGAGCCCCGACCACAGTCCATCGGAGCAGGCGAGTAGTACGTCGCCTGGTTGCAGTTTGATCTTGTCGGTAATGCTCATGTCCGGAACCGGTGCGTCACCCCCAATGCAACACTCGACGAAGTTTCGCATCGGATGGTCCTTGGCCTCGTCTTCCGTAATAGCGCCTTCCTGAATCAGCACTTCTACGTGACTATGATCGCGAGACCGGCTGAGCACCGCATTGTCCCTTACCTGGTAGATACGGCTATCGCCGATATGCGCCCAGAATGCGCCGCCCTCTTGCACGAGGCAGATCGCGCAGGTTGCCCGCGGTCGAAAATCGACCGCAAGCTCGTTACCCAGCCCGACCACTTCGTCGTGCGCCCTCGATAGCACTTTGTACAGAAAGCCTTGCGGATCGAACAGCGGCAGCGCCGCCTCCATGAACAGGTCTTGCACAACCCTGAGTCCGGTCTCAGCCGCCTTGGCGCCGTCCGAGTGTCCGCCCATACCGTCGAATACCAGCATCAAAGCCGCATCCTCCGCGACGACGACGGCGGCTCTATCCTGGTTATCCTGGCGATCTCCCAGAGCAGATACTTTGGCGTATTCGATTTTCATAGTTTATAGGTGGTGATGATTGGCCTTCAGCGGCGGCCACAGCATAGAATGGCCGTCCTCCTTAAAACGTGACCCAGGCGACACACTGCGGTATTGCCGGGAGAAGGGTGCTGATGTTACACAGTATGACAGGCTTCGCGCGAGAGTCAGTGGAAACAGCGATTGGCACGTTGACCTGGGAAATTCGGGCAGTCAACCATCGCTATCTCGACGTGCAGTTCAAGTTGCCGGAAGACCTGCGGCCAAAAGAACAGCTGTTCCGCCAGCAGTCGAGCGCCGCATTGGGCCGAGGCAAGGTGGAGTGCGCCCTGTACTTTCGGCGCGCGCTCAATCAGGACAATGAGCTCAAACTGGATACCGATCTGGTCGAACTGATCGGCCACCGGATTTCCGAGCTTACGGCTAAATTGCCCAATGTCGCCGCGGCAAACCCGATCGAGATTCTGCGCTGGCCGGGCGTCGTCTTACAGACCGAAGCGGATACCGAGCCGCTGTTCGAACAGGCAACGGCATTGCTGGATAAAGCGTTGGCGGGCCTGAATGACATGCGCGCCAGTGAGGGTAAGCGCATTGCCGAAATGCTCAATTCGCGCTGCGCCGACATCGCGCAGATTTCTGCAAGCGTTCGAATCCGTATGCCGGAGGTCTTGGCGGCGACCCGGGCAAAACAGAAAGAACGTATAGAGAATCTGAATGTCGAGGCAGATCCGACGCGCCTCGAGCTGGAAATAGCTTTGATCGCACAGAAGATCGATGTTGATGAGGAGCTCGATCGGCTCGAAAGTCACCTCATCGAGATCCAGGATGCCATCAATAGCGGCAAACCGGTTGGCCGGCGTCTCGATTTTCTGATGCAGGAACTGAACCGCGAAGCCAATACGCTTGGCTCCAAGTCTGCCGATACAGAAACCACCAAAGCCGCCGTCGACCTAAAAGTGCTGATCGAACAGATGCGCGAGCAAATCCAGAACGTCGAGTAGGGAACGGTGGTCAGGAAGGATGCAAAACTGTTTGTCATTGCGGCACCCTCGGGGGCCGGCAAGACCACGATCGTAAAGGCGCTGGTTGCACGCAATCCGGAGCTCAGGTTTTCAATTTCCTATACGACACGACAAAAGCGGCGCACTGAAGTCGATGGAGTCGACTACCTGTTTGTGGATGTGGAGGAGTTCGAGCGGCTGAACGCGGATGGCGAACTTCTCGAGTCTGCCGAAGTGTTCGATAATTTTTACGCGACGAGTCGAAGCCAGGTCGAGAAGCATCTGGCCGAAGGCCAGAACGTCATTCTCGAAATCGACTGGCAGGGAGCCAGGCAGGTCCGGGAGTCGATGCCCGAATGCATCACCATCTTTATATTGCCGCCATCGCTCGAGGAGCTCGAACGACGCCTTCGCGACCGCCGCACCGACAGCGCGGAAGTCATTGAGCGGCGATTGCGCGACGCACTGAACGACATGGCCCACTGGGACGAGTTTGACTACGTGATCATCAACGACAAACTGGAACAGGCTGTCGCAGATCTCGAGGCCGTGCTTGAGGGGTCCGGGCAGGCCTGCGCCCGCGCTAATGTCGCACTACGACGCGTAGTCTCCCGAATCATCGGTTAGCCGCCCGGGGTCTTATATAGCGTTTGGTTATAAGGGCTCGGAAAATACGCGGCTTGCCGTCTACAATTCCCAGCCTTCTATTTCGGGCCGTATGCAAGGCCCAACTCACAGGACACTGACCCATGGCCAGAATCACGGTCGAAGATTGCCTCGACAATATTGAAAACATTTTCGAGATGGTGCTTGTTGCCGCCAAACGTGCCCGTCGAATCGCCCACGGCGCAGACCCAATGGTTGAGCTGGAAAACGACAAACCAACAGTGATCGCGCTGCGTGAGATTGCCGAAGGTCACATTACGCCCGCTATTCTTGAGGAAATCGATCAGCCGGTGGTCGATGACCTGATGGGCTCGCCGGAGCCTGCAGAAGATGTTTTGCCGGTTCGCGGCATTTCAATCGGCGACTAGGCGCTGCTACAAGAGCGCCGTCGCTCGATAACGACGGGCTCGCCGCTCCGTGCTTATTACCGCTATTATCGGAGCATGGATTACGCGGCCACTCTTCTCTCCAAACTTCCCGGCGCCTCGCGGCGAGATTTCGGGCTGCGTCGGCTGGTTGAGACGATTAAGGTCTACATGCCCAGCGAGCATGTAGAACAGATACTGAAGGCCTACGAGTTCAGCGCAAGCGCCCACGAGGGACAGACGCGCAAGTCTGGCGAACCCTATATTACCCACCCGGTCGCCGTCGCCCAGGCGTTGGCCGATATGCGTCTCGACGCGCAGGCGATCTGCGCCGCCATACTGCACGACGTGGTTGAAGACACGCCGGCTTCGCTCGCCGAGATCGAAGAAAACTTCGGACCCGAGGTCGCGCAACTGGTCGATGCCGTCAGCAAACTTGACCAGATTCAGTTCCACAGTCGCGCTGAAGCTCAGGCCGAGAGTTTTCGCAAAATGATGCTCGCCATGATTGAGGATATCCGCGTCATCCTCGTCAAACTTTCCGATCGCATGCACAACATGCAGACGCTTGGCGCAATGCCGGCTGCGAAGAAAAAACGCATTGCGCGGGAGACGCTGGATATTTATGCGCCGATTGCCAACCGCCTCGGCATCAATCGTATGAAGATCGAACTCGAGGATCTCGGCTTCAAGCACCTGTACCCTTATCGCTACCGCGTACTCGATAGCACGTTAAAGAAGGCCAAGGGCTCCCAGCGTCAAATCGTCAAACGAATTTCTGAGGAGTTCAGCAAGGCGCTTGACGAAGAGGGTATCTCTGGCCAGGTCATAGGGCGCCAGAAGCACCTCTACAGCATTTACCGCAAAATGGCGGAGAAGAAACGGCCCTTGTCGGACATCGTGGACGTTTACGGTTTTCGCATAATCGTCGACGATGTAAACACCTGTTATCAGACGTTGGGACTCATCCACGGGCTTTATAAGCCGATGCCCGGCCGCTTCAAAGACTACATTGCGATACCCCGGATTAACGGCTACCAGTCGTTACACACCACGCTGTTCGGACCCAAAGGGCTGCCGCTGGAAGTACAGATCCGAACCCGTGAAATGGATCGCGTCGCAGAGGCGGGCGTGGCGTCGCACTGGATTTACAAAGCTGACGAGAAAACCGATGCAACACCGCAACGGCGCGCCCGGGAGTGGCTCGCCAACCTGGCTGAAATCCAGCAGTCCGGAACGTCGGAAGAATTTCTTGAGAGCGTCAAAGTCGATCTGTTCCCTGACAAGATTTATGTATTTACGCCGAAGGGTGACATCATGCCGTTGCCGAAAGGCGCCACTACTGTCGATTTTGCCTACGCAGTGCATACCGATATCGGCGACCGTTGCGTCGCCGCGAAAATAGATCGCGGGCTGGTGCCGCTAAGAACGCCCCTGCAGAACGGCCAGACCGTTGAGATCGTTACGTCCCGTGGCGCCAAGCCGAATCCGAACTGGCTGACATTCGTGCGTTCGGCCAAAGCGCGTACCGCGATACGCAATTATATGAAGAACCTGCGCGCCACCGAGTCCATTGACCTGGGCAAACGCCTGCTCGACAAGACTCTTAAAGACCTCGGCTCGTCGCTGCGCAAGGTTGGCAAAGTACGCATGGCCAGCGTGGTGGAGGATCTCGGGCTCAATAACACCGCCGAACTTTTCGAACAAATCGGGCTGGGCGAGCGGCTCGCGCCGCTATCAGCACGCATGCTTATCGGCGCCGATAAGGCCGGTGACACGGACGAAAAGGTCGCGCATCTTGTTATCGCGGGTACGGAAGGGATGGTGGTCAGCTACGGCAAGTGTTGTCATCCGATTCCTGGTGACGAGGTGATGGGCTACCTGACCGCCGGCCGGGGGGTCGTCGTTCACAGGAATACGTGTGGCAACCTGCGAATTTTTCGCAAGCAGCCGGAGAAGTGGATTACAGTCACCTGGGAGAAACAGCTCAACCGGGACTTCTCATCGCAAATTCAGGCCGAAACGAGAAACCGAACCGGGGTGCTAGCGGAAGTCGCCGCGACCATTGCTGATTGCGGTTCAAATATCGAACAGGTCGAGGTGCTTGGCCGGCATGACGACTGCTCTGTGTTGTCGTTCTTGCTGACCGTCAAAGATCGTAACCACCTTGCGAAGATCATGCGCAGCGTGCGCAAGATGCCCAACGTTATGAAGGTTACGCGCGAGTGCGCGTAGCTCGAGCCCTTTTAATTCCAGGACATTACAATGACCAAGCAGGCAGTTCACAGCGACAGCGCACCGGCCGCAATAGGCACATACTCACAGGCCGTGCGTAGCGGCAACATCGTGTTTCTTTCCGGACAGATTCCGCTGCTTCCCGAAACCATGGAGATGATCGATGGCAACTTCGAAAGCCGCGCACGCCAGGTGTTCTCGAACCTGAAAGCCGTTGCCGAGGCTGCCGATGGCACACTCAACGACGTCGTCAAAGTCACAGTGTTCCTGACTGACCTCGACAACTTCGCGACCGTCAACGCAATTATGGAAGAGTTCTTTGAGAAACCTTACCCGGCGCGTGCCGCGGTCGGGGTTGCCTCGTTGCCAAAAGGTGCCGATGTCGAGGCTGACGCAATCCTGATTTTATAAAGGCCCGAGCCACCGTACGCAGTTCGGGGAAGTGCAGTACAGCGACACCGCATTTCAACCCCGTTCGCATTTGTCCTGACAGCCTGCCCTGTTGCTCTATAAAGTGCATTTATCGTGGACCTGCATTCAAACCTGACCTCCCTCAAGGGCGTTGGCCCAGCGCTCGTGACGAAGCTCGAGAAGCTCGGGCTGTATCGCGTAGAAGATCTGCTGTTTCTGTTACCGCTGCGGTACGAGGATCGAACACAGCTTGTCAAAATCGGCGCGCTGCTGCCCGGGCAGCGCTGCCTGGTTAGCGGTGAAGTTCTTTTGGCAGAAACCGTTTACCGGGGACGCCGCAACCTTCTTGTTCGAATCGGCGACGGCAGCGGCCAGCTTATGTTGCGCTTCTTTCATTTTTCGCGGCAGCAGCAGGCGCAGTTTCAGCCCGGCGTCAGGCTGACCTGTTTCGGTGAGTGTCGTCGCAGCGGCACCTCGCTGGAGATGATCCATCCCGAGTACCGGATTCTCCGCGAGGATCAATCAGCTGCAACCGATGACGCCCTGACCGCAATCTACCCGGCGACCGAGGGGGTCCAGCAAGGTCGGTTGCGCAACCTTACGGACCAGGCGTTGCGCCTGATGAGCGAAACACCACCGGCCGAACTGTTGCCTTCTGCGATTACCCGCAAGCTGGGCATGCCGTCCCTGGCCGATGCCATTTTGTTTCTGCATCGGCCGCCACCGGATGCAAATGTAGAGCAGCTGTTGCAGGGTCGGCACCCCTGTCAGCAGCGGCTCGCTTTTGAAGAGCTTTTGGCTCACTACCTTAGCCTTCGTAATCTGCGCGCGCTCGCCCAGACCGAGGATGCGAAGTCTCTGCAGGGCGGGGACCGTAAAGTTCATGAATTTGTGAGCGCTTTGCCATTCAGGCTGACCGGTGCACAGGACCGTGTCGTTCGGGAGATTCTTGACGACCTTTCGAAACCACACCCGATGATGCGGCTTATTCAGGGCGACGTCGGCTCCGGTAAGACCGTCGTTGCAGCAATCGCCTGTCTGAAGGCCATTGCATGCGGTGTCCAGGCGGCAATTATGGCGCCGACAGAAATTCTCGCTGAACAGCACTGGAGAAACTTCTCCGATTGGTTTCGACCACTGGGCATCGAGCCCGCCTGGCTCAGTGGTAGCCAGCGCGTGGCGGCGCGACGGCAATCGCTGCAGTCTATTGCCGATGGCCAGGCGCAACTCGCCGTTGGCACACATGCCCTGTTCCAGGAGGGCGTAGAGTTCAATGACCTGGCACTGGTGGTTATAGACGAGCAGCATCGCTTTGGCGTTCATCAGCGCATGGCGTTGCGGGATAAGGGCAAAGCGTCTCACGGTCAACCGCATCAGCTTGTAATGACGGCGACACCCATACCGCGGACGCTGGCCATGGCCGCTTACGCCGATCTCGACACATCAGTCATCGACGAACTGCCGCCGGGGCGGCAGCCGGTGACGACGATTGCGTTGCCCGACACACGCCGATCGGAAATAGTGGAACGCGTGCGCTCAGCATGTGCCTCCGGTCAGCAGGCATACTGGGTTTGTCCGTTGATCGAAGAGTCCGAAGTTCTCGACTACCAGGCTGCCGAGGCGAGTTATCAAATGTTGACTGAGGCGCTGCCGGACCTGCGTATCGGGCTCGTTCACGGACGTATGCGAGCGGTGGAAAAAGAACGCGGCATGAGCGCCTTCAAAGAGGGTCTGATTCAGCTTCTGGTTGCGACGACGGTGATCGAGGTTGGCGTCGACGTGCCGAACGCAAGTCTTATGATTATTGAGAATGCCGAGCGTATGGGCTTGTCCCAGCTGCACCAGCTGCGCGGCCGGGTTGGGCGAGGCGCGCAGCAAAGCCACTGCGTGTTGCTTTATAAACCGCCGCTGGGCCGCATTGCCAAAGAGCGGCTCGCCGTATTGCGAGATACCAATGACGGCTTCGTGGTGGCGCAACGTGACCTCGAGCTCCGCGGTCCAGGCGAGTTGCTCGGAACGCGCCAGACAGGCCTGCCTGATTACCGGGTCGCCAACCTGGTTCGTGACGCCGAATTGATGCCGCAGGTACAGATTACAGCGGAGGCGCTGCGGCAGACTTCGGAGGAGACCGCTGTCGCCATCATTCGGCGCTGGCTCGGCGATGCGGGTCGCTACGGAAAGGTCTAGGAGTGTGCTCGCCTATTGGGCGGCGACGCGCTCCTACATTCACCTCCCTTAAAGTACACTACGCGCCATGAAATCGGTTCCAGCCAACACCTTCAGACCTCAGCTCGTCCGCCAGCTTCGCAACTACGGCAAGCTTATGCGTCTCGACAAGCCGGTCGGCATATGGCTTTTGCTATGGCCTACGCTCTGGGCGCTTTGGCTCGCCGGAGATGGAGCTCCCGACCAGGGTCTGTTCGTTATCTTTGTGCTCGGCGTTATTGTCATGCGTTCGGCTGGCTGCGTCCTCAATGACTACGCCGATCGCAACATCGACCCCTATGTCGAGCGAACGCGATCACGTCCGATTGCATCAGGCGCCGTCGCACCGATGGAGGCGTTGACGCTGTTCGTTGCCCTCGCGTTGATCGCGGTGGGCCTTGCGAGCATGTTAAATACACCCGCTCGTCTACTCGCGATTGTTGGCGCAATCCTCACGATTACCTACCCCTTTGTTAAGCGTTTCGTATCTGTCCCGCAATTCGTTCTTGGCGCTGCGTTTGGCTGGGGAATACCCATGGCATTTGCGGCACAAACGGGCAGCACGCCGGAACTCGCCTGGCTGATTTTTGGAACTGCGATGATCTGGGCAGTTATTTACGACACGTTTTACGCGATGGTGGATCGCGCCGACGATTTGAAAGTAGGCGTCAAGTCAACGGCGATCCTGTTCGGCGATGCCGATCTGTTCGTCATCGGTGGGCTTCAGGCCCTGATGCTGGTCGCCCTGATATTGATCGGCGTGCGTGCCGAGCTGGGGTTCTGGTACTACCTGTCAGTCCTTATTGCGGCTGCTTTCATGGGGTGGCATCAGTGGCTGGCGCGTGATCGTCAGCCGGCCGGATGCTTCGCCGCTTTCCTTCACAATCATCTGATCGGCATGCTTGTCTTTATCGGCATAGTGCTGCACTACACGTTTAATCCGGTCGCCGCCGGCTGAATCTTACCGCCCGTGCCACGGCGAGTACGCTCACTTGCGGCACGCCGCTAGCGATAAGCGCGTTGGCCAACTGGCGTGTGGTTTCGCCGGTGGTGACAACATCATCCACGATGACGATGTGGCGATAGCGCGGCTCGATTGCAACATCGAATGCATGCCGCAGGTTCGTGCGTCGCTCGGCCGCGCTCAGGCCTGACTGGTAATGTGTAAAACGACGACGTTTAGCGACATCGACGATGGGCAGACCAAAGTCTCGTGCCAGCGGTTTGCAGAGCTCTCTCGCCTGGTTAAAGCCGCGTCGCATTTGCCGCCGCCAGTGCAGCGGCACTGGCAGCAACGCATCGATTGTCGACGGAAGGCGGCCGCTTCGCGTGGCGAGCAGCGCGGCGAAAGCGGGCGCGTAGTGCAGGCGCCGGCCAAACTTCAGGGCCTTGAGGCCGGCGTCGACGGGGAATTCATAGCGCAACGGAGCAACCGTTACGACGAATGGCGGTGGTCGCTTCTGGCACCTGGCACAGTCAACGCCGACCGGCAGCGTCGTCTCGAGCGGCGCGGCGCAACGCGGGCAGGCGTTTTTGATCCACGGTAAGTCAGCAAGACATCCGCGGCAGGTGCGTTGATTTTCCGGGCTACTGCGCGCCCCGCAAAACACGCAGCAAAGCGGCATCAAGGTGTCATCAAATAAGCGCAGAGCGCGCTCTGCGTTCCTGGCACACGTCCGGTAAATCGAGAAACGCTGCATGCTGTCAGCATTGCGCGACCGGGCAGCGCTTCGCCACAACACATTCTCGGCGATAATCACTATAAAGCGTGATAGCTTTGTCGGCCTCCATCCACTGATCAAAGCAAATTGTGAAGGAAAGACCGACGCTGAACTTGCGGGATGTTCGACGCCGCTCTGATAGCGCGGCGGAGAGTTTCGACAGCGCTGATTTCGTGCACGCGGTTACGCGCGATGGGCTGTTCGAGCGCTTGCGGCCCGTCGTTCTTGAAGCGGCACGCATCGTAGATCTCGGCTCGGCGACGGGTAGCGCAACAGCGCCACTCAGGAAGCGCTTCGGCGGCGCGCATATTTTATCTCTGGATCTTTCCAGGAGCATGCTGAAGCAGGCGCAACGCAAACGTGCCTGGCTTTCCCTGTCGCGGCCCTCCTTCATTCAGGCGGACGCCTCGCGACTACCACTGCAGGACCACAGCATCGACATGGTCTTTTCAAACCTGCTGTTGCCGTTTATCGACCAGCCCGCGGCAGTATTCAAGGAGGTCGCCCGAGTGTTGCGAAAGGGCGGAATATTCGCATTTTCGACGCTGGGACCGGACAGCCTGAAAGAGATCAGGCGCGCCTGGAGCCAGGTCGATAGCGACGTGCACGTCCATCAGTTCCTCGACATGCACGATATCGGCGACGCGCTGGTCAGCTCCGGTCTCAGCGAGCCGGTACTGGATGTGGACCGCCTGCAAATTCACTACGAAAATCCCGCTCGCCTTTTCGACGACCTGGGCAATGTCGGTGCGAGAAATACCCTCCAGCAGCGTCGCAGCTCGCTAACGGGCAAGCAGCGCTTCGCACAGATGCGGTCCGCTTTGGCGGCCGATTCGGCCGACGGCAAGATCAAGCTCGATCTGGAGCTCGTCTACGGTCATTGCTGGGGCAGTGGCCGCAAAATGGAGCCGGGGAGCTACACGATCGCCGCCTCGCAAATAGGGCGACGTCAACGCTGACAGGACCCAGCCCGGGTGTTTGTAACATTTTTACCGCAGAGCCGTCGTTAAGCCGTTGTTAAATAAGAATTAATCTCACTAAGGATTGGTGCTTTCGCGTTGCATGGCTGCCATGATTTGAGTACACTGCGCATGCTTTTTTGCACGGTACCGCCGGGCAAGGCGGCCGAAAGACGAATTTCCGGGGTCACCGGGTCAGGACGAACCTTTGCGTTCCACTATTCGTCACATCTGAAATCCAATGAGTAATGCGATCGTCACGGCGATCTGCAAGGTGAATCGTTAATGTTAAGAAAGTCATTATTGAGCTTGCTGGTCTTGAGCCTCGGTAGCGTTGCCAAGGCAGAGTGGGGGCTGAACATGCCCAAAGGCGTGACAGAACTCAGCCTCGAAACCTACAACATCCACATGATGATTTTCTGGTGGTGCGTCGGAATCGGCGTGATCGTCTTCGGCGTAATGATTTATTCGCTGTTCCAGCACCGCAAGTCGAAAGGCGCGAAGCCGGCGACCTTCTCGCATAGCACTCTCGCCGAGGTCATCTGGACCGCCATTCCCGTTGTGATCCTGATGATTATCGCGATTCCGGTAGCGGAGACGATGGTCAAGCTCGAAGACTCGCGCAACCCGGACATCTCCATTGTCGTTACAGCCTATCAATGGCGCTGGCATTACAAATACCAGGATGAGGATATCGCGTTCTACTCGAGTCTCGCGCAGCCGAGCGTCGAAGCGCGACGCAAGCAGTCGGGCGTCGATCCTTTTGCGGTCGATAACTACCTGCTCGAAGTAGACCGTCGCGTAGTCGTGCCGCGCGACGCCAAGGTGCGCCTGCTGATCACCTCGAATGATGTCGTTCATTCCTGGTGGGTGCCAGACCTGGCCATCAAGAAAGATGCCGTTCCGGGAATTGTTAACGAAACCTGGTTCAAAGCGACCAAAGTCGGTACCTATCGCGGCCAGTGCACGGAGCTTTGCGGCAAGGACCACGGATATATGCCGGTGGTCGTAGAGGTTGTTGAGCCCGACGCCTACCTGGCCTGGGTCGACACGCGTAAGGAAGAAAGCGCACCACGAGTCGCACGCACACAACAGTAATTATGAAATTTTGCCTGTCGCGAATGACGGCGCGCAAACGGAGTAACGCGGAATGAGCACGACAGTAGCTGATCTACACGAAACACACGACGATCATGGCCCGGCAAAGGGCATAGGACGCTGGTTGTTTGCGACCAACCATAAGGACATCGGCACGATGTACCTTATTTTCAGCCTTACGATGTTTTTCATCGGTGGCTCCATGGCGATGGTAATTCGTTCCGAACTGGCCGTTCCCGGACTGCAGTTTGTGCACCCCGAATTCTTCAACTCCATGACGACCATGCATGCGCTAATTATGGTGTTTGGCGCGGTAATGCCTGCGTTTGTCGGGCTCGCTAACTGGATGATCCCGATGATGATTGGCGCGCCCGACATGGCGTTGCCCCGCATGAATAACTGGTCTTTCTGGATCCTCCCGGTTGCGTTCGGCATCCTGCTTTCTACGCTGTTCATGCCCGGCGGCGCGCCGGCCGGTGGCTGGACCATGTATCCGCCGCTGATTTTGCAGACCGGCGACGCATTCCCGTTCCTGATTTTCTCGGTTCACCTGATGGGTATTTCGTCGATCATGGGCGCCATCAATGTGATCGTTACGATTATCAATATGCGCGCTCCGGACATGTCACTCCTGAAGATGCCGATGTTTGTCTGGACCTGGCTGATCACAGCTTATCTCCTGATCGCGGTCATGCCGGTACTGGCTGGCGCAGTCACGATGTTGCTGACCGACCAGTTCTTCGGTACGAGTTTCTTCCTTGCGGCTGGTGGCGGCGACCCGGTGATGTTCCAGCACATCTTCTGGTTCTTCGGCCACCCTGAGGTTTACATCATGATCCTGCCGGCGTTCGGCGTAGTTTCGGAAATTATTCCGACGTTCTCCAGGAAGCCCCTGTTTGGTCATGACTCGATGGTTTATGCCGCTTCATGTATCGCCTTCCTGTCGTTCATCGTCTGGGCGCACCACATGTTCACGGTCGGCATGCCGCTCACAGGCCAGCTGTTCTTCATGTTTGCGACCATGCTGATCGCGGTGCCGACCGGCGTGAAAATATTCAACTGGGTCGCGACAATGTGGCGAGGGTCCATGACCTTTGAGACGCCGATGCTGTTTTCACTGGCATTCGTCTTCCTGTTCACGATTGGTGGTTTCTCGGGCCTGATGCTCGCCGCTGCACCGGCCGACATTCAATATCACGACACCTATTTCGTCGTCGCTCACTTCCACTACGTTCTCGTTCCAGGCTCCGTGTTTGCCATCATGGCGGGCGCCTACTACTGGCTGCCGAAGTGGACGGGCCACATGTACAACGAAGGACTCGGCAAACTGCATTTCTGGCTGTCGACGATCTTCGTCAACCTGACGTTTTTCCCGATGCATTTCCTGGGATTGGCCGGCATGCCGCGTCGCATCCCGGACTACTCGACCCAGTTTACCGACTTCAACACAATCGCCAGCATCGGTGCCATCGGCTTCGGAGTGTCGCAGCTTCTGTTCGTGGCGGTACTCCTCAGCGCGTGGAAAGGCGCCAAGGCAACCGATCGGGTCTGGGAAGGCTCGCACGGACTGGAATGGACAGTGCCATCTCCTGCGCCTTACCACACCTTCAGCACGCCGCCGAAGGCGCGTATCGCAAACGAGTCCTTCGAATAAATATGGACAACGCTGAACGCAAGAAGGGCATTCGTCGCACGGCGGTGATTGTGACGTTGATTGCCGTCGCTTTTTATGTCGGCTTTATAATGATGGGCGTACTTCGCTCCTGACACGCATGAATGACCCGGAAGAAAACCTGCAAACCAGTAACCGGTCGCTGACACGTCGACTGCTGCTGTTGGCCGCGGCGATGTTCGGCTTTGGCTTTCTGCTGGTGCCCCTGTATGACGTTTTTTGCGAAATCACGGGCTTTGGCGGCCGCACCAATACGACGGCGGCCGTTGTCGAAGAGGCGCCGGATTTGTCACGCGAAATTCGCATTGAATTCATGACGACCGTTAACTCCTATGCGCCGTTCGAATTTGCTGCTGACGTTGACAGCATGATCGTCAATCCGGGCAAAATGTATTTTGCAACTTTTACGGCAAAAAACCTGACGCCGGACGACAAGGTTGCGCAGGCTGTGCCGAGTGTTGCGCCTGTAGCGGCTGCCGAGCACTTCACAAAGATCGAGTGTTTCTGCTTCACGAGTCAGGAGTTCATGGCGAACGAGGCGCGCGCGATGCCACTGCAGTTTATTGTCGATCCTGACCTGCCGGAATACCTCGATACCATTACCCTGCAATACACTTTTTATGACACGCCACGCGCTGCAGCCAACGACGCGCGCTAACCTGAGATAAGAAACCGTATGACCACACACACAGACGACCACTATTACGTCCCGCACGGCAGCCACTGGCCTATCGTCGGCTCTGTTGGCCTGTTATTCCTGATGGTTGGCGTATCAAGCTGGCTGAACGGAGCGGGTGCGGGCTTCTACATCATGCTCGGCGGCGTCGCCGTAATCATCTTCATGATTACAGGCTGGTTCCGCGACGTTATCAACGAAAGCCAGAGCAGCCTCTACAATGACCAGGTAGACAGGTCGTTCCGGCAGGGAATGTTCTGGTTCATCTTCTCTGAAGTGATGTTTTTCGCCGCGTTCTTCGGCGCCTTGTTTTACGCACGCAACATGGCGATACCCTGGTTGGGCGGCTCCAGTAATAATTTCTTTACCAATCTACTTTTGTGGGAAGGCTATGAGAGCACCTGGCCGACGAACGGCCCGGGCGAAATAGGCGGTGGATATGAAGTTATGCCGCCGTTCGGCCTGCCGCTGATCAACACGGCGCTGCTTCTGACCAGTAGTATTACCGTTACTATCGCGCATCACGCATTGCTGGCCGGCAAACGTATGCAGCTGGCCGTCTTCCTGGCGGCAACGTTTATTCTTGGTTTCGTGTTCGTCTACCTGCAGGGCGTTGAGTACGTTCATGCCTATCAAGACCTGAACCTGAAGCTGACGTCAGGCATCTACGGCTCTACGTTCTTCATGCTGACTGGCTTCCACGGTATGCACGTTACGATCGGCGCGATCATGCTGACGATTATCTTTTTCCGCGTCGTCAAAGGCCACTTCACCCGGGATAAGCACTTCGCCTTTGAAGCCGTTGCCTGGTACTGGCACTTTGTCGATGTTGTCTGGATAGGCCTTTACGTATTCGTCTACTGGATGTAACGCTCAGATCACGCTGCAATAGATCCAAAACGGGCGCCGAGGCGCCCGTTTTGTTCTACGGCGACGCCGGCAACTGTTATCGTGTTGGTGGCTCGATCCAGCCGAGGAAATAGGACGCGGTCAGGAACAGGATCAGAACCAGCGAAAGGCCCACGCGGATCTGCAGGGCGCGTAACATTTTCGGGGAGTCAGCGTCCTCGCGACGCAGGTAAAATAGACCCGTGCCCAGGCTGATCACAATCGCAGCCAGCAACGCGAAAACAATGTATTTCATGTGGGAGCCCTCCGAGGCGAGCATTATACCTTGAACACCAGGACCAAAAAGCCGCTGCCCACCTGGCTGCCGCTCATCGTCGGCACCGCGCTGGTCATACAGTTTGCCGGCCTCGGAGCATGGCAGATCAGCCGCGGCATGGAGAAACGCGCGAACCAGGCCCTGTTCAATGCCGAGAGCAGCTTCGCCGCCTGGCAGGACGGCGTGGAAGTCCGTCCGTTTCAGCGAATCCGGGCTACCGGCCGCTACGACGCTGAACGACAGTTCCTGCTCGAAAACATCATTGTTAACAGCCGCTACGGGTACTACGTGATCACGCCCCTGATCGGTGAGGCCGGCGAGCCGCTGCTGCTCGTCAATCGCGGCTGGATCGAAAAGGGCGCGGAACCTGTAGAGGCGAGTCTGCTCGATGTGCCGACGTCACGCATTACCGTGCGCGGTCGTGCGGGCTCGCTGCCACGAGCCGGTTACAAGATGGGCGCGGCGATTGATCCTGCGGCAGGCTGGCCCAGGCCCGCGGTTTACCCGAGCAGCGACGAGGTCTCTGCGGCGCTGGGCGAAGCGGTGCAATCGTTCATATTGCTGATGGACAGTGAAGAACAGCATGGCTTCCTGCGCCAGTGGGTTCCCACCGAGTTTGGACCCGGCAAGCACTTTGCCTATGCTTTCCAGTGGTTTGCGATGGCCGTGGTTCTGGCTGCGCTGCTGACATGGAATTATCGAAAAAAGCGATTTGAGTCATGACAAAACAGAAAGACACGGCCGGCCGGCTGCAATTACTCCTGATTTCACTGGTATTTTTCGGCCCCCTGATACTGGCGACCTGGTTGTACTTCAGTGGCGCTGGCTTCCAGCCGAAAGGACGAACCAACCACGGACATCTGATCGAACCGCTCACCGATATCGGCGATGCGCTACCGGACTCCGAGATCCATGCATACAATGATGGCCACTGGCTGCTGGTCTACACGAACACCGGGAGTTGCGACTCAGGCTGCGAATTCGCGCTTCTGACTCTGCGCCAGTCGCGGCTGATGCTGGGCAAGGAAATGGACCGCCTGCTGCGAGTCTTCTTGCACGGCGATACGGCCCCCGATACAGTGTTTCTTAACAGCGAGCATTCGGGCCTGATTACCCTGCGAGACAGCAACTTCAGTGAGCTACTGGAGAAAAAGCGGCCCCCGAAACTCGCGGCAGGTGGTTATTTCCTGATCGACCCACTCGGCAACCTCGTGATGTATTTCAGGCCCGACATCGATCCCGGCGACATGGTCGATGACATCGATCATTTACTTGAGCTGTCTCGCATCGGCTAGGCGGTATGTTGAGTGTGAACACGAACGTAGAAACCTACACGAACTGGCGCGATTACTACGAGCTGACCAAGCCGCGAGTGGTCGTGCTGATCGTGTTCACGGCAATTGTCGGTATGTTCGTATCTGTTCCGGGCTGGCCGGGCGCGAATGCACTGGTGCTGGGCACCCTCGGTATTGGACTCGCGGCATCATCGGCCGCTGTGTTTAATCATGTGCTGGACGCTCGTGTCGATATTCAAATGATGCGCACCCGCGGCCGACCGCTGCCGCAGGGCAAGTTGACCGAACAGGCGGCGCTCGTGTTTGCATCGGGGCTCGGTGTTATTTCCATGGTTATTCTCTGGTTCGCAGTGAACCCGTTAACCGCCGTGCTGACATTTTGCTCTTTGATTGGCTATGCCGTTGTCTATACCGTATTCCTGAAACGCGCAACGCCGCAAAATATCGTCATAGGTGGCGCTGCCGGAGCGGCACCGCCGATACTGGGGTGGACCGCCGTAACGAACGAATTACATACCGGCGCGTTGCTGCTTTTTCTGATTATTTTTGTGTGGACACCGCCTCACTTCTGGGCGCTCGCGATCGCGAGAAAAGAAGAGTACGCGAAGGTAGATATTCCGATGCTGCCGGTCACGCACGGCGAAGCCTACACACGACTCAATATTCTGCTCTATACGATACTGCTGGCGCTTATCACGCTCATGCCCTACCTGATCGGCATGAGTGGGCTTATCTATTTACTGGCAGCGCTCGTACTGGACGGCGTGTTCCTGTATTACGCGGTGAGGATGTACCGTGTTCACGATGATGAAGAACTGCCGATGAAGACCTTCAAGTTTTCGATCAGCTATCTTGGCTTCCTGTTTGCGGCCATCCTTATCGACCACTACCTGTTGTTTCGAGTCAGCTTCTGAACCTCTATCAAAAACTGCACATGGTGCACCGGTGCTGGCGCTTGCGCTTCAAGTCCGAAGTCCCGTCGATTCAGTACGTCCGTGAGGCCCGCCTCGCTGCAACGACCGTGCTCGATATTGGTGCCAACAAGGGTGTTTTCTCTATATATATGTCACGCGCTGCCGGACCGGACGGCAGGCTGATCGCTTTCGAAGCCCAGCCCGAGCTTGGGGATCATCTGCGTGATGTGAAGCGGAGCTTCGCGCTCGACAACATGACGCTCGTGAATCAAGGCCTGTCGTCCAGCAGCGGGGTTCTCACGATGCGGCGCACGGCAGCGGGGTCAGGCATGGCCAGCTTTCACAATGCCGCGGCGTCCGATATGCAGGAGATCGAGATACCGGTTATCCGACTCGATGACTACGTAGCGGAGCACGCAACAGGACCGGTTTCGTTCATTAAATGCGATGTCGAGGGTCATGAGCTCGACGTGTTCCGCGGGGCCGAAAAACTGCTGCGCCGCGACAAGCCGACCCTGTTATTCGAGTGCCATGATGACGAAGCAGATCGGGGTGAGTTATTCGGCTTCCTTACGGGGCTCGGTTACGACGGCTACTTTTTTTACGTGACACCTGGCGACCACAAGAGCCTGTTCAACAAGGGCCGCGGTCAGTTCATACCGTTCGATCAGCGCGCCAGCTACCCGCACGTACACCCGTCAGTGCGACATCGAAATTTCGTGTTCGTCGCTCGTGGTTCGCAACCCTGAGGATGCGGGTCGGCGATTAGAAGTGCCAAATCGGTCGACTATTGTCGCGCAATACTGTGAGACGCTTGGACGGTATGAGCAAGGACAATCAAAACGACAGGGTCGCATTTGAGCGCCTGGTTCGGCCACACTTTGACCGGCTGTACAGGCTCGCCTGGCGATTGTGCGCGCAGAAGTCGCAGGCAGAAGACCTGTTTCAGGAGCTGCTCATCAAGGCTTATGGGAAGCTAGACGAACTCACGAAAATCGATGAACCAGGATCGTGGCTATCGCGCGTGATGTACAACCTGTTCGTGGACGAGCGACGGCGCTTCGCCAGGCAACGCATGCACACCATCGAAGAGGGCGAGATGCCGGGCGAGGGCATCGCCGGCCTTTCCGGTCCGGATGACCCGGTTCACGACAATGAGCGTCGGCAGCGCATCGAGGCGCTGGATACGGCCTTATCCCAGCTCAGCGACGAGCACCGCGTCGTAGTACTTTTACACGACACGGAAGGTTATAAACTAACTGAAATACAAGAACTTACGGGCGTTCCGGTGGGTACGATCAAGTCCCGCCTGCACCGCGCAAGGGCGCGCCTGCGAGAAATACTGACGCAGAATGGAACCATTCTCTGAGTCGCAGCGTGTAAGGGATACACAGGACATTCGTATGCAAACTGAAGACATCAAAAACCAGGACCCTGAGCTGCAGGCGCTGTTAAAAGACTACCCGGCGCCGGAGGCGCCCGCAGGCTTTTACGATCAGGCACTCGCGCGTGCCACGCATGAGGGTTCACGACGAGAGCGTAACCGCTGGATCATGACGGGCTTCGGTTCCGCCGTGGCCGCCGGTATTGCGCTTTGGTTCGTCGGTGGCTTCTTCCTTGCAACCCCGGATGCGACCGTCACGGACCCGGGCATTCCCGGCATCACCATGACGCTCGAGGAGCCGCGCACGGTGAACCTCGTATTCGCTTCGGCGACGGCGCTCGACTCCGCAATGCTCACCGTAACGCTGCCAGATGGCGTCGAGCTTGCCGGGTTTCCGGGACAACGCGAAATCACCTGGAAGACCAGTTTAAATGAAGGCAAGAACCTGCTGCCGCTGGAGCTCATTGCTGTATCGCCAATGGGCGGCGAGGTACTTGCGCGACTTGAACATGATGATCGCAACCGAACGTTTCGGCTGCGTATCGATGTGACCTAAGGGAGCAGGTTATGAAACAGGCAAATGTATTTCTCGCAGTTCTTGTGTTGACGCTGACAGCGTTTTTCCCCGCTATCGCGCGCGCCGACAGGATGGAAGACCTCGAAGTCACGATGGAAGTTCTCGATGACGCCTCCGAACTGGAGGCTGCCATGTCGAAGATGCGCGGTCCGGATGACGGCGACGTCGACGATGACGACTGGGAAGACGAGGAAGAAGACGATCGCGACGACGGTGACTCGGATGATGAATCGGACGAAAACGAAGATGAGATGGAAGACGAGTCCGAGGATGACATGGAAGATGAGTCCGGCGACGACTTCGAGGACGAGTTCGAAGACGACGATGAGCTCGAAGAAGACGAGCTGGACGATGAGGACGACTTCGAGGATGGCGAGGACATCGACGATGACGAAATCGACGACGACGAGGAAGATGAGGAAGACGAAGAGGATGATGACGACGAGGACGACATCGACTAATCCGGCAATTCTCGTCCGCAATCGGGCGTAATTCGCCTGAAACGACAAAATACCCCCGATTGTTGACCTTCCGGGGGTATTTTTTTGCGCCACGTCATAGTTTTGATAGCGACAATGCCGTTACTCTTGCGACCTGACATAACGCTTAAGCCCCCAACCTCAATGGCCAAAAACACAATTCTCAGAAGCGCCCTGCTGATATTCGCCGCATTTGCGGCAACCGTCCCTGTGCAGAACGCGCTTGCGATGACGGCCGGGCAGTATTTCGAGGACGGCAATCGGCTGTTTCGCGACGACCTCTACTGGGCCGCGTTACTGCGTTACCGCCAGGCGGCTGAAGAAGGCCTGGATTCGGCGCTGCTTCACTACAACTCGGGTGTCGCGCACTACAAGGCGATGCAACATGATCGTGCGCGCGAGTCGCTGCAACGGGCGCTCACGGATTCCAGCTTGCGCGTCGCCGCTCAATACAACCTGGGCCTGAACGCCTATGCCGCCGGTGATAATGATGAGGCTTTGCGGTGGTTTCGACTTGTACGCGACCAAAGCCAGAATAAGAAGCTTCAGACGTATGCCGTCGTCGCAATCGCAAGAATACGTGATGCGGAAGCCGTGCCGGATGAGTTCCAGGTTCGTGTTGCCGAGCGAGAGAAGAAGCGTAACTTCGCGGACCTGGAGTTTCGCGCTCGCGTGAGCTTTGGCAACGATGACAACGTGTTTCGGTCACCCGATCAGAACTACATCGACTTTGCCAACCCCGCCCTGCCTGTCGTCACGCCGGTACCGCAAAGCGGTGCCTTCATGCCGGTCAGCCTTAGCGCCAAGTACCGGGTCAACACCCTGCCTTTTGAAGGCTTTTATGGTGCCTATCGCCTGGCCGGTCGTTATTACCAGGACAAAGAGCTCGAGAATGCCAATGAGTATGTGCATGAAGTGAGCTTCGGTAGCGATTACGCACGCAAGGAAGAGTCGCGCAGCCGCGAGATAAAAAGCGCGTTCAAGGTCGCGCAGCACGACGACGTCTACTACGACCCTGACGATGGGACCAGCCGAATCGTCAATGGCATTGCGGTCGACGACCGCATGAACTATCTGCGCTATGGGCCCGAGTTGTCGTTGCGGCAAGCGCATGAACGGCTTTCGATTGGCGCGAAGTTCAAGGGCCAGCTGTGGAATTACGAGGAAAGCGAAGTTCTGCCGGAGTACGACCACGAGTACTTTTTCGTAAGTCTCTATGGCCAGTATAAATTTACACGTACCTCGTTGTTCCGCTTGACGGCCGAGTATTACAGCCGGCGTTTTGGCGATCGCGTGTCACACGATCTGGACGGCCAGCAGCGTCTCGGCAACCCGAATATTCGCTACGACTACTACTCGTTAGGACTAAGGGCGCGGCAGCGCATTACCGACAGCATGTGGTTCGGCTTTGATGTCGATCGTGTCGAGCGTATCGATCAGTACGTCGGCTACAACGATTACTCCCGTGACAGCTTCGGGTTCGAGTTCCATTGGATGCCTGGCGAGCGCTTCGATTTTGAAGTTAACGGCACCTATCGACTCTACGACTATCCGAACGCATTCGCATTTCATAACCCTGTCGTGGGTCGCAAAACCCAGGAATCAGCAGACGGCGGTGCAGCAGTGACCTTCCGGATGACGCGCAACCTTAGCCTCGTTGCAGAAGCAAGCTACCGAGAGACAGTCTCCAACGACACGCGCATCCAGTATGAACGCATGCAGTATATTCTCGGGGTGCGCTGGGAGCAGTAACGCTCTGCCTGCAGCCCGCTGGCAACGCCTCAAGCACCGTAATACGTCGTAGCCGGGCGGCTCAAGAGGTTTCATGTCGTCACCAATACACGGCGCTTTCTTGCGGCCTGGCGTATCGCTCCTGTAGCTCAGGGGCACCTCCTCCGGGGCGCCCCAACAGCACTTCCTCCGCCGCACTCTCACCTGAATCTTTGCTAACAGGCTGCTAGACTTCGTCGCTCTCGAAGCCCCGCGACGGGCAGGCGGCACCCGATCTCATGGATGTAACACCAATCCTCGACCAGCTCAATGACGCGCAGCGTCAGGCCGTTACGGCTGCGGCAGAGCCGACGCTGGTCATTGCCGGTGCAGGCAGTGGCAAGACGCGTGTGCTGGTGCACCGCGCCGCCTGGCTTATCGATGTCGAGGGCCTGTCCCCGCAGAGCCTGCTCGCCGTAACGTTTACGAACAAGGCGGCGGCCGAGATGCGAGGCCGTATCGAATCGCTGCTGAAGCTTCCCGTACAACACCTCTGGATTGGCACTTTTCACGGGCTGGCGCACCGAATGCTGCGCCGTCACTGGCGCGAAGCCAAGCTGCCGCAAAGCTTTCAGATTATTGATTCGGACGACCAGCTACGACTTATCAAGCGGCTGCTGAAGGGCCTGGAGGTTGACGATAGTCGCTGGGTACCCAGGGAAATTCAGTGGTTCATAAATGCGCAAAAGGACGAAGGCCTGCGGCCGCAGCATCTCGACGATGAGGGCGACGCGGATCGTCGTCAAATGATCTCGCTATACCAGTCTTACGAAGAAATATGCCAGCGCGGCGGCCTTGTGGATTTTGCGGAGTTGCTGTTGCGCGCCCACGAACTGTTGCGTGACAACGCAGAGTTATTGTCTCATTACCAGCGCCGCTTTCAGCACCTGCTGGTTGACGAGTTCCAGGACACCAACGCCATCCAGTATGCGTGGCTGCGACTGCTCGCTGGCAAACAAGGCATCCCGTTTGTTGTTGGCGACGATGATCAGTCTATCTACCGCTGGCGCGGCGCCAGGGTTGAGCACATACATTCGTTCCAGAAGGACTTCCCGGGCACAACCGTTGTCAAGCTGGAACAAAACTATCGCTCGACCGCAACGATTCTCAACGCCGCAAACGCCGTTATAGCCAACAACAGCTCACGGCTCGGCAAGAACCTCTGGACCGAGGGGGCCGAGGGCGAGGCGATCAGGGTCTATTCCGCCTACAACGAGCGCGACGAGGCCGACTTTGTAATCGGCCGTCTGCGTGACTGGATCAGCCAGGGAAACGCGCGTTCCGACTCCGCCATCCTGTATCGCTCGAATGCTCAGTCGCGAGTGTTGGAAGAGGGCCTGATAAACGCGCGCATACCCTATCGTGTTTATGGCGGCCTGCGATTTTTCGAGCGCGCTGAAATCAAGGACGCGCTTGCCTACCTGCGGTTGATCTCGAATCGTGACGATGACAGCTCGTTCGAGCGTATCGTTAACAAGCCTACGCGCGGTATTGGCGCCCGAACCGTAGAGTTGATGCGCGCCTACGCAAGGGCGAATGCGTGTTCGCTATGGCGCGCTGCGGGGGCGATCGCGAGTGATGACCTTAACGGCCGTGCAGCCAAGTCGGTCAACGCATTTCTCTCACTGATCGAGCGCCTGGCTCGCGAAACGGGTGGGCTCGACCTGCATGACCAGGTCGACCACGTCATTCACGCCAGCGGGCTCATCGAATTTTTCAAAAAGGACAAGGGCGAGAAAGCGGAAACGCGCGTTGAGAACCTGCTCGAACTTGTGAGCGCCGCCAAGAGTTTTGAGCCGGACCCCGCCGAAGAGATGACGCCGCTGGATGAGTTCCTCTCCCACGCGGCGCTGGAAGCCGGGGAGGGTCAGGCCGATGCCTGGGAAGACTGCGTTCAACTCATGACCATGCATTCGGCGAAAGGCCTCGAGTTTCCGCTGGTATTTATGTGCGGTATGGAAGACGGTCTGTTTCCGCATCAGCGCTCGATTGCGGATCCCCAGGGCCTCGAGGAAGAGCGGCGACTCTGCTACGTAGGGATCACACGCGCCAAGCAGGTTCTTTACATTACACATGCCGAACAGCGGCGACTGCACGGCATGGACAATTTTTCACAGGCATCGCGTTTTATCGCGGAGATTCCGGACGAACACGTAGAGGAGGTGCGCCCCCGGGTGCAGGTATCTCGACCCATGCGCCCGGCGTCATCATCGCAAAAAAAACGGACAACAGTGATTCCCGGTGCCGAAATGGGGGTTCGCCTTGGTCAGCGGGTTCGCCACAAGAAATTTGGCGAAGGCGTGATCCTGAATTGCGAAGGCCAGGGCGCCCATGCGCGTGTCGAAGTCAATTTTGAGACGGCTGGCACAAAATGGCTGGTTCTCAGCTATGCCAATCTCGATCTGATGTAAACTGGCGCCCTCTTTGCGTCATTCTGAAATAATGCAAACTGACAAGACAGGACACCAGGCGCGATGAAAATTCTCATTCTCGGCGCTGGCCAGGTTGGCTCCTCGGCGGCTTATCATCTCTCTCGCGAGGAGGCCAACGAGGTTACCGTAGTCGACCGGCGACCGGAGGTCCTCCGCGAGCTGCAGGATCGACTCGACATCCGCACCGTCGTCGGCCATGCCGCCTACCCCGAAGTGCTCGAACGGGCCGGCGCCAGGGATGCTGATATTGTCGTTGCCCTCACTGACAGCGACGAAACCAATATGGTGGCCTGTCAGGTAGCCTACACAGCGTTTCGGACCCCCACGAAGATTGCCCGCATTCGATCCGCCGAATACATGAATGCGAATAAGCTGTTTACGCAGGACGCGATACCAATCGATGTGCGTATCAGCCCGGAACAGCTCGTTTGCACCTACGTTGAACAACTCATTCTCTACCCGGGCTCGTCGCAGGTCCTCGACTTCGCGGATGGCCGGGTGCGCCTGGTAGGCGTTAAAGCCGACCGCGACGGCCTGCTCGTCGGTCAACGTATCGCGACACTGAAGGATCATATCCCGAATACAGAGAGTCGCATCGCGGCGATCTATCGCCAGGGCAAAGCCATGCTTCCCGACGGTGATACGGTGATTCAGGAAGGCGACGAAGTGTTTTTCATCGCGGACCGCAAGGACATCCGCGTGTTCATGAGCGAAATGCGGCGCCTGGAAGACCCGGTGCGCCGGGTCGTTATCGCCGGCGGCGGTAATATCGGTGTGCGACTGGCACTGGCGCTCGAACAAACCAACCAGGTCAAGATCATTGAGCGTGATCAACGTCGCGCGCGTGATATCTCCGAACAACTCAATAAGGCCATTGTTCTCGTCGGCGATGCGGCGGATGAGGAGTTGTTGCTCGAAGAGAACATCGACAACGTCGATGTCTTCTGCGCGCTGACGAACTCTGAAGAAGCCAACATCCTGAGTTCGATGCTGTCAAAGCGACTCGGCGCTCACAAGGCGATGGCGCTGATTAATCGTGCGTCTTACGTTGATCTGGTTGAATCTGGCAGCATCGACATCGCGATCTCGCCACAGCAGGTCACGATCGGCTCGCTGCTTGCACATGTGCGACGTGGCGACGTGGTCAAAGTGCACTCCCTGCGACGCGGCGCTGCTGAGGCCATGGAAGCGATCGCGCACGGCAATGAACAGAATTCGAAAGTGGTTGGTCGGGCTATCGAGGATATCGATCTGCCGAAAGGTACGGCCATCGTTGCCGTTGTGCGTGGCGAGCAGGTCATAATTGCTCATCACGACACGGTCATTGAGGCGGACGACCATATGATCCTGTTCATGACCGATCGCCGTAAAATCGAAAACCTGGAGAAGCTCTTTCAGGTCGGCGTCTCCTTCGTTTAGGATCTGACGACTCGTGCGCTCATGAACTGGACCGTAGTACAACGCATTCTCGGGCTGCTGCTGATGATGTTCAGCGTAACCATGTTGCCGCCGATTGTGTTCAGCATTTACTACAACGATCACTCCTGGCTGCCCTTTGTTGAGGGCTTTGCAATAACACTGGTAGCCGGCTTCCTCTGCTGGCTGCCGGTGCATCGTTCACGCAAGGACCTGCGCTTGCGCGACGGTTTTCTTGTAGTGGCTGCTTTCTGGACGGTACTTGGCACCTTCGGAGCCGCCCCGCTGTATTTTGCCGACGGTCTGTCACTGTCGTTTACCGATGCCGTATTCGAATCAATGTCGGGCCTCACAACGACGGGTGCCACGGTGCTCACCGGGCTGGACGATCTGCCGGTTTCCATTCTTTATTATCGGCAACAACTGCAATGGCTGGGCGGCATGGGCATTATCGTTCTTGCCGTCGCCGTGCTGCCGATGCTGGGCGTCGGCGGCATGCAGCTGTATCGGGCGGAAACGCCGGGGCCCGTCAAGGACACCAAGCTGACGCCTCGCATTACCGAGACAGCGAAAGCACTTTGGTATGTTTACCTCGCCTTCACCATTACCTGCACGCTTGGCTACCGTCTTGCGGGCATGGGCTGGTTCGATGCCCTTTGCCATGCTTTTTCCACGGTCGCAATCGGCGGCTTCTCGACGCATGACCTTAGTATTGGCTATTTCGACAGCGTGGCCATCGATCTTGTCGCCGTGTTCTTCATGTTCGTCGCGGGCATCAATTTTTCACTGCACTTTTTCGCCTGGCGATACGTTTCAGTGAAGCATTATTTTCAGGATCCGGAGTTTCGCGCTTACAGTGCGATGCTGATCGCACTGTCCGCGGTCGTCGTTGCCATTCTTTACACCTACCGGGGAATAGGTGTCGGGGGGCAGACACTTATTAACGGCCTGTTCCAGGCGGTTTCGATAGCAACCACAACCGGTTTCACTACGGAAAATTTCGCGATCTGGCCGGGCGCTTTACCGGTGATGCTGATATTTGCGAGTTTCGTTGGCGGCTCGGCGGGTTCAACGGCCGGCGGTATCAAGGTCATTCGCTGGTTGCTGATCTACAAGCAGGGCGTTCGTGAGATCGGGCGGCTGGTCCACCCCAGCGCTGAAATCCCGGTCAAACTGGGTAACAAGGCGGTGCCCTACCGCGTCGTAGATGCAGTCTGGGGTTTCTTCTCCGTCTACATGATCGTTTTTGGGGTGATGCTGCTCCTGATGATGTCGACCGGCCTCGATCAGGTCACTGCTTTCTCGGCCGTCGCCGCGACGTTGAACAACCTCGGCCCCGGCCTCGGTGACGTCGCCTCCGGCTTTATGTCCCTGACCGACACGGCCAAGTGGATATCCGTCGTGGGCATGCTGTTAGGTCGCCTGGAAATCTTCACCCTGCTGGTTCTCATCACGCCGACCTTCTGGCGGACCTGAGCGAGAAGTCTCGGCCGTGAGCAGCGAAACGCCAAAGGGCCTTGTAGACCGACTAAGCGCCTTTACCGGCAAGGCGGCTGCGTGGCTGACCCTGTTCATGGTTATCGTTACGTTTGTTGTGGTTGTTCTGCGCTATGTGTTCGACGCGGGTCTGATCTGGTTGCAGGAATCCGTCATCTGGATGCATGCCGTCGTCTTCATGCTGGGTGCTGCATACACGCTGCAACAGGAAGATCATGTGCGTGTAGACGTGTTCTATCGAACGATGAGCGCAAGGGGTCGTGCGCTGGTCGACCTGATTGGCGTCATCCTGTTTTTGTTTCCGCTGTGCGCTTTTTTAGGCTGGAAGTCTTTTGATTTCGTCGTGGCCTCCTGGAGTCTGCATGAAGCTTCCAGGGAATCCGGCGGCCTGCCGTATCCATTTTTGCCCCTGCTGAAAACCGTGCTGATTCTCATGCCGGCGGCAGTCACATTGCAGGGCGTGTCTCTGGCCCTGCGCTCTTTACAGACCCTCAGGCGCAGCTGAAGATGGAGTGGGTAGCGGCGCTGCTGTTTGTTGCTGTCATTCTGCTGCTGCTGGCCGGCTTCCCGGTTGCCTTCACACTTGGCGGCACGGCCTTGCTGTTCGCCGGTGCCGGCGTGCTCGGCGGCGGCTTCAACGAGGCGTTGCTCTCCGGTTTGCCGAATCGGATCTTCGGCATCATGAGCAATGAGACGCTGGTCGCCGTACCCCTATTCGTGTTCATGGGCGTAACGCTCGAACGCGCACGCATTGCCGAAGAGCTGCTCGAAACACTCAGTTCGCTGTTTGGGACCCTGCGTGGCGGCCTCGGCATCTCTGTAACGCTCGTCGGCATGTTGCTCGCCGCCAGCACCGGAATCGTCGGCGCCACCGTCGTCACCATGGGCTTACTGTCGCTGCCAACCATGATCAAGCGAGGTTATTCGCCGGAGATTGCGGCGGGTACCATTTGTGCGTCCGGGACGCTGGGACAGATTATCCCGCCGTCGATTATCCTCGTCATGCTGGGTGACGTGATGACAACGGCTTACCAGCAGGCGCAGCTACAGATGGGCGTCTACTCGCCCAAGACGGTTTCTGTCGGCGATCTTTTCGCCGGCGCGCTGATCCCCGGGCTGATGCTGGTCTGTTTGTATATGCTTTACATCCTGGGGCTCGCTTTCTTTCGGCCAACAAGCATGCCGGCGCATCACCGGCAAGCCGGTGAGTCCATTTCATTGGTTCAGGTCATGCGTGCATTGCTGCCGCCGCTGCTGCTGATATTTGCGGTGTTGGGCTCGATTCTCAAAGGGCTTGCAACGCCGACTGAGGCCGCCGGCGTCGGCGGTATGGGTGCACTGTTGCTGGCACTCGCCCGCCGCCAGCTATCGCTCAAACGTCTGCAGGAAATCACGCGAAGTACGCTGCGAATCAGCAGCATGGTGTTCCTGATCCTGATCGGTGCCTCGGTGTTCTCGCTGGTGTTTCGCGGCTACGGCGGCGACGACGGCGTGCGTAGCATTCTCGAGGCGTTGCCCGGCGGCGTTGTCGGAGCGGTCATCGTTGTCATGGCCGTCATGTTCCTGCTCGGATTCGTTCTCGACTTTATTGAGATTACGTTTGTCGTGGTACCGATCGTCGGGCCCGTGCTGCTTGCAATGGGGCTCGATCCCGTCTGGCTCGGCATCATGATTGCGATAAATCTGCAGACATCATTTCTGACACCGCCATTTGGTTTTGCGCTCTTTTACCTGCGCGGCGTTGCGCCGCCCTCGGTATCCACGGCGCAGATCTATCGTGGTGCCGTGCCTTTCGTCGGCATCCAGCTACTCGCGTTATTGTTGCTTGCCATTTTCCCGGAGCTGGTAACCTGGTTGCCGGGCAAGATCTATGGAAACTAGACGGCCCCGTCTATCGTCGCCACGGCTTTCGTAAACTTTTCAACGAGCTCTGTTTCTTCGGTCTCACTCAGGTTGTACGGGGGCGCCAACAGGATATGATCGCCACGCCTGCCGTCGATCGTGCCACCCATGCCATAGCACATCAGCCCTTCTTCAAAGGCCGCTTTTTGCACCTGGTTGTGAATTTTTCGTAGCGGCTCAAAGGGTGTCTTGCTCGAACGATCTCGCACAAACTCGATGCCAATAAAGAGCCCGCGGCCGCGCACATCACCGACATACTCGTGATCGTTAAGCGTCTCCTGCAAACGGTCGCGTATTGAAGCGCCGCGTTTTATCACGTTTTGCAGGAGGTTTTCCTCACCGATGACTTTCTGCGTAGCGACGGCCGCGGCGATGGCGGTTGCGTGCCCCATGAACGTGTGGCCGTGCTGGAAGAAGCCGCTTCCGGCCCGGATCGCATCGATAATGGCGCCTCTGCACAACAGCGCGCCGGTGGGTTGATAGCCGGCAGCCAGTCCTTTTGCCACCGTAACCATGTCCGGGACAATGCCTTCCTGTTCGTAGGCCATGTGGGTGCCGGTGCGGCCAGCGCCGCACATGACCTCATCGAGTATCAGGTGAACGCCGTAGCGATCGCAGATCTCGCGGATGCGCTGAAAGTAGCCCGGCACGGCCACAACAGCTCCCGCGGTGGCACCGACGACGGTCTCAGCCACAAAGGCGGCGACCCTGTTGGGGCCGAGCTCCTGAATTTTCTGTTCGAGCTCGTCTGCCGTGCGCTCGCCGTAGGTCGCCCGGGTTTCGTCGGCGTCCTTTTCCCGGTATTCAAAGCACGGTGATATATGGTTGCCCGGCACCATTAACGGCGCGAAGTTTTTTCGCCGCCACTCGTTGCCGCCGACCGCAAGTGCACCGAGGGTGTTGCCGTGATAGCTCTGCCGACGCGCGATAAACAGGTGGCGATCCGGCTCACCGACTTCCACGAAGTACTGTCGCGACAGCTTCAACGCCGCCTCGATTGTCTCCGAGCCGCCGCTTAGCAGCAGCACCCGGTGCATGCCCGGCGCCTGCGTCGTAAGTATTTCAGCAAGCTCCTCCATGACATCGGTCGTGAAAAAAGACGTGTGTGCGTACGGTAACGTCTCGACCTGCTTCTGGATGGCCTCAATAATCGCCGGATGGCTGTGCCCCAGGCAGGATACGGCGGCGCCACCGCAACCATCGAGGTAGCGCTTGCCGTTGACGTCAATGACGTACGATCCGTCGCCGCGCACGGCCTTAGGCGGCAGGTTTTTCAGGTGCCTGTGAATCATGTGGCTCATAGGTGTATTACCGTCATCAAGAGAATATTTGCAAGCTCAGCTGTCTGCGTGTCGCTCAATTTGGCGCCTCGCGCTCCGAAACTCGAGTGTATTCGTCCGATCCAGCTAAGTCCGGGATCACCGACAGGCGTGATTCCGACCCTGAAGTTACTGAATCATCCATTGCATTAAAAGGGTCGATCGGCTACGGTTTTGAACGACGATTCATCAAGAGCGGCGCATTCTAGCGCCCGAAAAAAGCTAAAAACTGCTTTCAGCAGGGGGAGATTGAGAATGAAGAGCAAGACTATTCCGTTCGCAGCACTAGGTTGTGTGCTGGCGGCTAGCGCACTGGCGCCTCAGGCGGCCATAGCACAGAACAAGTCAGACACGTTGATCGAGGAGATTGTCACTCTCGGAACACGTAGCGCGAAACCGCGTTCGGCTTCCGATTCGACAGCGCCCATCGACGTGATTGGCGGTGAGGATTTCAACGCCCTGGGTGGAACCGCGGACCTGACCGACAACCTCAAGGCCCTGGTGCCTTCCTACACAGCGACGCCAGCGACTGGCGACGGTAGCGCTTTTGTGCGCCCGACATCGCTGCGAGGTACTGCGCCTGACCAGAGCCTGGTGCTCGTTAACGGCAAGCGCCGTCATCGCTCGGCGCTGGTACAGTTTTTCGCCCCGGCCGCCGGTAACGGTGCGCACGGCGCCGACATCGGCATGATCCCCGGCATCGCTGTCAAGAGTGTTGAGGTTCTTCGCGATGGTGCTGCCTCACAGTACGGCTCTGATGCTATCGCTGGCGTGATCAACTTCAACCTGAAAGACGCATCCGACGGCGGCCAGGTACAGTTTCAATACGGTGAACATGCCAATCGCGGCGAGCAAGGCATCAAGTTCGCTGCTAACGCAGGCTTCGCCGCTGGCGACTCGGGCTTCATCAATGTCAGCCTCGAAGTCGTCGACAATGAAGCACTGTCGCGCGGCGTCCAACGAGACAGTAGCGTTGCCGCTTTGCTTTCGTCCGGCGTGAATCCGCTGATCATCGGTGCTGACTCGCCGTTTGGTGATGCGCCGCTGCTGCAAACCTGGGGCCGCCCGGAAACTTCGGGGACGCGCTTCTTCATGAACTCGGGTTTCGAAATCAACGATAGCGCGCAGCTGTACGCGAGGCTCGGTATCGCCGATACCGACGGTCGCTACCGGTTCTTCTATCGCGATCCTGTCGGCAACGCGGTTTTTTCTCAGCAGCTTCCTTTCGGTGCTGGCTGTCCTACCTGTGATCCCAACGACCCAACCGACACGGCCAGCCTGCGCGAACAGGGCTTCGCTGGATTGCCGGCGGGATTCACACCCTACCTGGATGGCGCTCAAAGCGACGTTAGCCTGGTTATGGGCGTCAACGGTGAGTTCGACAGTGGCATGAGCTACGACCTGAGCTGGGGTTTCGGCAAGAACGAACTGGACTATTTCCTGAACAACACGGCCAATCAAAGCTTGGGGCCTGGCGACCTGCAGTCTCTGCCACAGCGGGATTTCGACGTTGGTGGCTACATACAGGAAGAGGTAAATCTCAACGCCGACTTCTCTCTGCCAATCAGTGACGTGGTCAACTTTGCGTTCGGCGCAGAGGCGCGTGAAGAGACTTACACAGCGGTGCAGGGCGAGCCGAACTCATACTTCGGTGCGGGCTCCAGCGGCTTCAAGGGAATCACGCCACAGGATTCCGGCGAGTTCAGTCGCGACAACATCGCGTTTTACGCCGACGTCGAGCACGACCTCAGCGATGCAGCACTCATACAGTATGCGCTGCGCTACGAGAACTTCTCGGATTTCGGTGACACGATTAACGGAAAGGTCGCCTGGCGTTATCGCTTCAGCGATGCTGTTGCTATGCGTGGCGCTGTATCGACAGGCTTCCATGCGCCGACACCTGGTCAGGCCAATGTCCGGACGACAATCACGACGTTTGACGGCGTGACCGGACTGCAGGTCGAGGAGGGCCTCGTTCCTTCTACAGACCCTCGCGTCGCAGCGGTTGGTGGCACTTCTCTGAAAGAGGAGAAGTCGCTTAACTACAGCCTGGGTGCCGCCTTTGACATCACCGATTCGTGGAGCGCAACGCTCGACTTTTACCGTATCGAGGTCGACGACCGCATCTATCGCACCGGCGATATCTCTGTGCCCAACACGACCAACACGATTTCGTTCTACACCAACGCTCTGGATGTCGTTCACAGCGGTGTAGACCTGGTCGTGACCGGCGGCTGGGAATGGGGTGATACCGCAAACTCCACCCTGACCTTCGCTTACGGTTACAACAAGGTGGAAATCGCGGGGCAATCACAGATCAACGGCGTAAACCCGGTTAGCAGCAGCCTGATCGAGGATATCGAAAACAACTATCCGAACGATCGATGGGTAGCAACAGCCAACACCTTCTTTGGTGAGAAGCTGAATGCGTTGCTGCGACTGAACTACTACGGTGACCATTACGATGAGCGCGGCACGATTGGAGCCGCGACTGAGCCGAGTGCACAGATCGATTCAACCATCTACGTCGATCTTGAGTTTGGTTATCAGTTTACGGAGAGCTTCAAGCTCGTTGCCGGCGGCATTAACGTCCTTGACGAGTACATCGACGAAATCGGGCCGCCTAATGCAAACCGCCTTAGCGTTGGTCTGCAGTACCCACGCCGTAGTGCGGCAAACTACGAAGGCGCCGCCTGGTACCTTCGTGGTATCTACGCCTGGTAAGTCTAGCTAACAGCTAGTGGCGGCGGATGTCGCCTGAAACCAAAGGCCGGTTGCGTCACGCAACCGGCCTTTTTTATAGCAGGCCTTTGTTGCTCTGGTTTTGCAGCCGATCAATGAGCGCTTTATCAGCGTAACGCTCGAGACTCAGGTTTGAGGCGTAGTCCGGTAGCACGTCACCGCATACCCAGGCGGCGCAGAGCTTGCCTGCCGCGCAAGCCGTCATGCTGCCAAATCCCGATAGTGCCGCAACAACGTAGGAATTCTCAGGCCCCACCGGACCGATCAACGGCCAGTTTTCGTGCGTCATCGTGTAGTAGCCGCCGTAATGTGCAAAGCGCGATGGCGGCTCATCTACGTAGGCGTTCAGCGCCGGCAACAATGCCGCCGCGCCGCGCATCACAATTTCTGGAAACTGTGGGTCGATTGCGACGTCATCAGCGAGTTCCCGTTGCGGCTCGCTTGCTGTCTGATTGTATGCCCAGCCCAGCTTCACCGACGTGCCATGCACACCGCCATCTGGCCGACAATGGGTTCCTGGCGGTAACCGTTCGGTCAGCCACGCGACGTCCGGATCGTCGCTAAGGAGCGCTCGCTCTTCGTCGCTCCAATGCAGCTGCTTTTCGTCCATGTCGATCGAGAATGGCATGTCCCGTGGTATTACGCTCAGCCTGTCAGTGAAGCTGATCTTCTGCTGGTAGATGTTTTTGATCGGTAACTCCGCCCCGAGCATCTGCGCAACACGGTTTGCGAATGGGCCGGCAGCATTTACGATCACGTCCGCCCTGACCTGCTGCGTGTCCTGTCCGGTATCGACGAGGAGTTCATGGGACTTGTCGCCGTCAATCGATGTAACTTCGCCACGCAGCTGCCTGCCGCCCGCCTCGCGGAAACGCCCGAGCATGAGAGCGCCGAGCTGCTGGCCGCTTATGTCGCCCGCTCTCTTGATGTGAATAACGTTTTGGATGTCGTCGGCGAGCGCCGGAAATCGGTGTTGGATATCTTTCCCGCCCGTGATGACATCAACGTCAATATTGGGCGGCAGATCGGCAAGCATGTCGCCGATATCCCTGCGACGCGTCGCCAGCACATAGCCGCCCCGCGTCATATGGAAGACGTTTTGCGTCTGTTCGGCGAGGCGCTCCATCAGCTCGATACTATCGTTGCTAAACGCGGTCATCGTCGGGTGTGGCCACCAATTGCGATAATTATCGCCCGACTGCGCACTTGTGTAGCTCATTGGTTGTCGGTAGTCGAGGAGCATGACGCTCTTCTTTTGCTCGACACTCAAATAGTAGGCCGTTGCAATGCCGGCGATGCCGGCACCGATAATGGCAACCTCGACAGGCTGACTAATATTCACGAGTATCGAAGTAAGCCTGTTCGGATATGCGTGAGTTGTCAGAGACCAATGCCAGATATTCGAAGTAGGCCCGGCCAATCTTCTCCGCTGCCGGGTCAGTGGCCATAAGTTCGTCGACAACGTCTTTTGCTATCGATCGCAATAGCGCAAGCACCTCGTCTGGAAACGGACGTATTTCGATGTTCGGATCTTGCTTGAGCTGGCGCAGCGACATGGCGTTACCGTGCGTGTACTCCGCCGCCATGTCAGTTGTAATTGCCTGACAACTTGTCGTCACGATGGATTGCAAGTCAGACGGCAGCGCCTGCCATGCGGCCTTGTTGATAATGGTCTCAAGTCCCGGGCCCGGCTCTTGCCAACCAGGGTAGTAGTAGTATCGCGCCGCCTTATGCAGCCCGAACGATGAGTCGTTGTAGGGGCCAACCCACTCGGTGGCGTCAATCGCGCCCGTCTGCAACGCGGTGAAGATCTCCGAGCCCGGTAACGTCACCGGCGTGCCGCCGGCGCGCCGCAGCACTTCACCGCCCAGGCCGGGAATGCGCATCTTGAGCCCCTTCAGATCATTGACGCTGTTAATCTCCTTATTGAACCAGCCGCCCATCTGCACACCTGTATTGCCGGTGGGAAAGGGCACAAGGTCAAAGGGCGCGTAGAGCTCGCGCCAAAGCTCCATGCCGCCGCCATAGTAGAGCCAGCCGTTCAGCTCCAGGTTGGTCATGCCGAAGGGAATTGCCGTGAAGAACTGCGCGGCGTCGACTTTACCCTTGTGGTAGTAAGACGCGTCGTGGCCCATTTCGACGGTTCCACGGCTGACCGCGTCAAAAACCTCAAAGGCCGGCACCAGCTCGCCGGCGCCGTAGACCTTGATCTTCAGCCGGCCGGCGGAAGCCGCCTCGATCCTGGCGGCCAGATTTTCCGGCGCCATGCCCAGGCCCGGGAACTTCGGCGGCCAGGACGTCACGCAGGACCACTCGAACGACTCCTGGCTGGCGTCGCCATCGCAGTTAGTCCCTTGCTTTGCGCAGGCCGAAAGCGTCGCGGCAGCCGCGAGGCCGCCAACGAATTGTCGTCTTTTCATGGCAGATCCCATTGTTGATTCACTGCCGCCAGTCTATTGATCGCCTGCAGCAATGCAATAGACGTTAAGTGGGAAAGAGTTTCGCGCGTTTTATCCCACATTGGTTTCTTTTTGATCGCTGGAGGGGCTGTGGATAACCCACCTGAGCGCCGGAAAAGGCCCCGACGTTGACGCCGAGGCCCCCCTTCCCTGGTCCGGCCGGTGACTGGGGCCAATATTACCGTCCCTGGCGCGCCTTAATCGCCCACTTTGAGGGGCTCTTGCTCACCGGCCGGTACGAACGAGTCTCTCACGCGCGGCCCTGCTTTGTGGATTATCATTCTGACCGGTCTGTGGATAAACTCTACAGGCCTATAAAAATCAAGGAGTTCCGATCACCATGATAGGGCTGTTACAGCGCGTTACCGAGGCCGCCGTGCGGATCGACGGCAAGCTTGTCGGCGAAATCGGTCGTGGGTTGCTTGTGCTGATTGCGGTACATCGCGACGATTCCGAGCAGGACATTGCCCGGCTGGCCGAGCGAGTGTTGAGCTATCGGGTCTTCCCGGACGCAGCCGGCCGCATGAACCATAGCCTGCTCGACGAGGCTGGCGGCCTGTTGCTGGTGCCTCAGTTCACCCTGGCCGCAGACACGAAGAAGGGCACCCGCGCAAGCTTCACCAGGGCCGCCCCGCCGGAGAAAGGCTCGGCCTACTTCGACAGCCTTGTCGAGATTTGCCGGCAGCGCCTTGCTGCCGTTGAAACCGGCCGTTTTGGCGCCAATATGCAGGTTAGCTTGGTGAATGATGGTCCGGTGACGTTCTGGCTCGAATCCTGAGCGGCTCTGGCGCGTGTGACGCCGGTACGGTTTTGTTGCGCGCCCGGGGGTATCATGAACATAATTCGCGCCCGGCCGGATGCCGGCGCAACCCTATGATTAAGCGGCGGCTTACCGCCCCAGGAGTAACAGAATGTTTGCCAATATTGGTCCGTGGCAGTTATTGATCATTCTCGTCATTGTTTTGGCCATTTTTGGCACAAAGCGATTGCGTTCACTGGGCTCGGACCTGGGAAGCGCCGTTAAGGGTTTCCGTTCAGCGATGAGCGAAGCTGAGCAAACGACGGATCAGCTCAGCGATTCATCGAAAGACGCCGATTTCGACAATACGCCGAGCGAAGAACCGCGCAAAGAAAAAGACGCCTGATTCCAACGCCGCCATGTCTGGAATAGCCGGATCAGAATTTCTGCTTATTTGCATTATCGGGCTCCTGATTTTGGGTCCCGAGCGTCTCCCGCGGGTCGCACGTCAGATTGGCACCTGGCTCGGCAAGGCGCGGCAGATGACGCGTGCCTTGCGACGACAACTGGAAGAAGAGGTCGACCTTGAAAAAAACCTCGGCTTCAATCCCGATGAACTTCACCCCGACGCCTTGCTGAAGCCTCGCGAAGACGACACGTATTCGCCGCTGCATGACGAAGACAAAGACGGTGACGATGATGAGGGATCGGAGCCCGGCGCCGAGACTCCGGCTGCCGCGAAAGAAAAACCAGCCGGATGAGTGACGACGTAGAAAACGCGAACGGCGGGCTCGGTGAAGGCACGCTGATGTCGCACCTCATGGAATTGAGGAATCGCCTGTTCAAGATTATCGCCAGTGTTTTTGTTGTGTTCCTGGTGCTTGTGCCGTTTTCCCGGCAGATCTTTAACTTCGTCGCTGCGCCGTTGACGCGCTTTGTGCCGAGCGGAGAATTGCAGGCGATCGGTGCGGTTACCTCATTGACGGCCACCATATCGCTGACTTTTTACCTGTCCATTTTTATCGCCATGCCGATCATCCTGTATCAGGTTTGGGCGTTCGTTGCGCCCGGCCTTTACAAGAAGGAAAAGGGCTTCGCGGCGCCGCTGCTCGCAACCAGTATTTTGCTGTTTCTCGCTGGGCTGGCGTTTGCCTACTACGTCGTGTTCCCACTGATTTTCGGGTTTGTAGCAACCTTTACACCGGACGTTGTCGAGTGGAAACCGGATATGGCGGCCTACGTCAGCTTCGTCATGATGGTGGCGCTGGTGTTTGGCATCGCGTTCGAAACGCCGATCGCGACCCTGTTACTGGTAATAACCGGCCTGACGACGCCGGAGAAACTCGGTAAGGCCCGCCCGTATGTGTTTCTCGGCGCCTTTGTCGTCGGCATGCTGCTGACGCCGCCGGATGTGATTAGCCAGACGATACTCGCCGTTCCGGTCTATCTGCTCTATGAACTTGGCATCATCATGTCGCGCCTGGTCCGGCGCAAGCCCGACGAGTCAGCAGCCAGCGAAAGCTAATCTCTTGTAATCCAACATAATTCAAGGTGCTCGCCCCACCAGCGGCGATGCGCGGGACAGTGGCAGGACAGGCTGAAAATAGTGTTTAATGGGCAGCTTGGCCCGCCACAATAATTACAGCTCATGGCGGCAAACAGCACCCCGGGGGAAAACATGACCGACACCGTTGCCGCGACCGCGGAGGACTATTCGCACGACGACCAGCTGTGGGGTCATCCCAAGGGCTTGTATGTCTGTTTCGGCACCGAGCTTTGGGAGCGCTTTTCGTTCTATGGAATGAAGTTCCTGCTGGTGCTGTACCTCACGAAGTACCACCTGTTCACAGACCAGATGGGGCTGGATGTTCTCGGTTCTTATGCGGGTCTCGTCTACGCGCTGCCGCTCATCGGCGGCATGCTCGCCGACCGTTACCTGGGCATGCGCAAGTCCGTTGTGTTCGGCGGCATACTCCTTTGCTTCGGCCACTTGCTGATGGCCGTCGAGGGCTACCAGGCTGTTTATTACGCCGCGGGCAGCACGCTGAAAGAAAGCCTCACACTCGCTTCCGGTGAGGTCCTTGCCGCAGGCACCGTGCTCGTCGAAGAAATCACGATTCGTGATACGGCGGCCCTCAGCGTGTTCTACCTGGCGCTCGCGCTGATCGTCATGGGCGTGGGTTACCTGAAACCGAATATCTCGACGATCGTCGGCAAACTTTATTCCATAGACGACCCCCGCCGGGATTCAGGCTTCACGATTTTCTACATGGGCATCAACATTGGCTCGTTCGTGGCAACGCTGCTGTGCGGCTGGCTCGGTGAAACCTACGGCTGGAAATACGGCTTCGGCGCCGCCGGTATCGGCATGGTCATTGGCCTGTTCACCTTCCTGCGCGGCCAGAAGTACCTGATGGGACACGCTGAGCCCGCCGAGCCTGAGAAGCTTAAAAAGAAAGTGTTTGGTCCGATCAATACGGAATGGACAATTTACCTGCTTACACTGCCGGCGCTCTCTGTCGTCTGGTGGCTGGTGCAGCATGAGCATGTTGTTCTCGCATCGCAGAATGTTCTCCTGATCGTGTCGGTCGTCGGCCTGATTCTGTATTCGATGCTCTACGACAAGTCGAAATCAAACAATACGACCGCGTACATCGTTGCCGGTGTTGCGGTGGCCTCAGGCATTTATGCCGTACTCGTAAACCTGCACTTCATCCCCGGCAGCGTTGAGCTCGCCGAGAATGTCCTGTACGGATCCATCGTCCTGATCATCGGCTTTATCATTTATGGATTCCGCACCCACAATTCGGATGAGTTCGGGCGCACGGTCGTGCTGATGATCCTGATACTCTCGACGATCGTCTTCTGGGCGCTGTTTGAACAGGCGGCCGGGTCGATGACCTTTTATGCCGATCGCGTTGTGGACCGCACCGCCGGCGGAATCACGTTCACGGCCGCACAGTTCGGCTCACTGAATGCCGGCTTCATCATGCTGCTGGCGTTGCCATTTGCGGTTCTCTGGACCTGGCTCGCGAAGAAGAACCTCGAGCCGTCAACGCCCGTGAAGTTTGGCCTTGGCATTATTCAGGCCGGACTTGGATTTGGCGCGCTGGTTTTCGGCGCACAATTTCCGGACCAGGCCGGGCAGATTGCCATGATCTGGCTGATCCTCGCCTACCTGCTGCACACCACCGGAGAGCTCTGTCTGTCCCCGGTCGGCCTGTCCGCTGTTACCAAGCTTTCCATAGGCAATGTCGTCGGCGTCAGTATGGGCACCTGGTTTCTCGCAACCGCGCTGTCGGAAACGGTCGCCACGCGCCTTGGCCGCATGGCCGCAATTGATACCTCGCAAGGCCAGGTGGCTGACGTGGCAACGGCGCTCGCAACCTATACCGAACTCTATGAGTTCCTGATGTGGGTCGGGCTCGGTGTCGGCGTATTCATGATTATTATCTCGCCTGTCCTGCGTCGCTGGATGCACGGCATACACTAATCAACTCCTGGAAATTGGAATAAGCTAATGAGAGATCTCGTAAGACTTTTTGCGAGCGTTGCGCTCCTGTTGGCGATCGTCGCCTGTTCGAAACAAGATGCCGAGACACCTGCGGCAACGGACGTTGTTGCGCCACAGGAAACGGCCGAGGCGTTCGTTGCCCGGGCCAACGCCGAACTCGGCGAGCTTCGCAAGGAAGTCGGTGCCGCTGAATGGGTGCGCTCAACGTATATCACCGCAGACACCGCGGTCCTGGCGGCAGCGGCGAGTCAGAAGTATGCGGAGTGGCACAGCGGCATGGTGCAACAGGCGCTGCAATACGACGGCCAGGAACTCGGCCCGGAAACCCGGCGCGCCATTGAGCTGTTGAAACTTGGAACGACCCTGCCGACACCCGCCGATCCGGCCAGGCGCAAAGAGCTTACCGTGATTGCGACCGAGCTCGAGGGCATGTACGGCTCGGGCGAATATTGTCGCAGTGACGATGATTGTAAGAGCCTTCCGGAGCTCGAAGATGTTCTTGCCAACAGTCGTGACTACGACGAGTTGGTCGACGCATGGCAGGGATGGCGCACGATATCGCCTCCTATGCGCACCAAATATCAGCGCTACGTCGAGCTTGCGAACGAGGGTTCGCAGGTGCTGGGCTACGACAATCTTGGTGAAAAGTGGCGCGCCGGTTTCGATATGAGTCCGGCTGAGTTCGAACAGGAAACCAAGCGCCTGTGGGAACAGGTCAAACCCCTGTATGACGAGCTGCATTGTCACGTTCGAGCGAAGCTCGGCGACGTTTACGGCGAAGACAAGGTTCCGCAAGACGGCGCCATTCCCGCTCATCTTCTCGGCAACATGTGGTCACAGGGGTGGAGCTTTATCTATGACCTCATCGAGCCCTATCCGGGTGTGGCCGATCTCGACGTCGATGACACACTGAAAACGAAAGACTACTCTCCCCAGGAGATGGTGCGCTCGGCGGAGAGCTTCTACGTATCGCTGGGCATGCCGCGACTGCCCGACACCTTCTGGACTCGTTCGCAGTTCACCAAGCCCCGGGATCGGGACGTCGTCTGCCATGCGAGCGCCTGGTCGCTGGACGGCAAAGATGACCTGCGCATCAAGATGTGCATCAAGCAGACGTATGATGAGCTACGCACCATCTATCATGAGCTTGGCCACATCTACTATGACGCGGCTTACAAGAATCAACCGCCATTATTCCAGGACAGCGCACACGCCGGCTTTCACGAAGGCATCGGCGATACCGTAACGCTGTCGATGACGCCGCAATACCTCGCCGAGGTAGGCCTCATCGGCTCGGCGGAGGAAAGCGAACAAGCCGTCATCAACCGGCAGATGCAGATGGCGCTCGACAAGATAGCGTTCCTGCCGTTTAGCAAGCTGATCGACGAGTGGCGCTGGGGCGTTTTTTCCGGAGACATCGCGCCGGGTGACTACAATAAGGCCTGGTGGGACCTGCGCGCGCACTATCAGGGAATCGCGCCGCCGGTTCCGCGCAGCGAGGCTGATTTTGATCCGGGCGCGAAGTACCACGTCCCCGCGAATGTGTCATACACACGCTACTTCCTCGCCCATATCCTGCAATTTCAGTTCCAGCGCTCGCTTTGCGAAATCGCGGGGCACGACGGTGACCTTGCCAGCTGCTCGATCTACGGCAGCAAAGAAGCCGGTGAACGTTTCTACGCCATGATGGCGTCGGGAAGCAGCGAGCCCTGGCAGGATGCGCTCGAGAAACTAACCGGCACTCGCGAAATGGACGCGAGCGCCATCATCGATTACTTCGCACCTTTGATGGGCTACCTGAAAGAGCAGAACGCGGACCGCTCCTGTGGCTGGTAGAATCACCTGATAACAATAACCGGGGAAAATCATGGCTGAACAAAAAATCGCCGCTCCTGGCGGCTTTCTTGGCACCGTCGAGCGAGTTGGTAACAAGCTGCCGGATCCGGCGATGCTGTTCGTCGGATTGCTAGGCATCGTCTGGCTGTTGTCCTGGTTCATGTCTTATTTCAGTTATGACGTTGTCGACCCTCGAACAGGCGAGGCCATCGTTGTCATCAATCAGCTGACGGGCGCAGGCTTTACGACCTTCCTTACCAAAATGGTCAGCAACTTCGTTGGCTTTGGCCCGGTCGGTACGGTCCTTGTGGCAATGCTTGGCATCGGCGTTGCTGAGCATTCCGGCTTCGTCACTACGGCTATCCGCGCGCTGCTAAACGTCACGCCGAAATGGTTCCTGACACCAATGGTGATCCTCGTCGGTATCGTCAGCCACTCCGCCGTCGATGCCGGATACGTCCTGGTCATACCGTTAGGCGGCGTCATTTTTTATGCCGCCGGCCGACACCCGCTGGCCGGTATCGCTGCCGCTTTTGCCGGCGTGTCCGGTGGTTTCTCGGCGAACTTCGTGCCGTCGGCACTGGACCCGTTGTTGCAGGGCCTTACACAAAGCGGCGCGCAGCTCCTCGAGCCCGGCATCGTCGTCAACACGCTGAATAATTACTTCTTCACGACGGCCTCTTCAGTGCTGATCGTTGGTCTCGGCTGGTGGCTAACCGACAAGCTCGTCGAACCGCGCTTGCAGAGCACCGCTGTAGATGGCGATGCGGATGACCTGCCTGAGCTGCACGCATTGACTGACCCGGAGC